>UMJL01012294.1_pt1 | contig 37997 bp, 30 predicted proteins | sample 1966071 | NCBI WGS metagenome assembly UMJL01 (sample SAMEA4836148, study PRJEB28245) | human gut metagenome | biome: gut microbiome; material: fecal sample | place: Denmark | collected 2008
TATATTATGGGATTACCAACCTGAAATATCCGCTGATCCCTGAAAAGCGGGCCAGAATGATCCTGAAACGAACGAAAAGAAAAGGGAATGCGTCAAGCTGACACATTCCCTTTTTTATAAGAAAGCCGCACCGATGATGTGATGAAACTCCGAATGACATGGTTTGAGTGCTCGTCCTCTTTGTAATCCACCGACTCAAAGGTTACCCCGAAGGGCGTGGCCCGCCATTGAGAAGCGAAGCTTGTCTCGGTATTTCATAAAAATTGATGAGTTTCCCGATCCAATCAATGCGGCTATTTTTTCTATAACAAAGATAAGAAGTTTATGTGAAAGAAACAAGCAATTGAACAAATTTGTGCGTTTCAGTCCCTCTTTTCTCTCGTATAGGCATAAAAAAGATGCCGGCTACATCATCTGCAGTCGGCATCCTATCAGTTTTTCAATTTATCAGAGTCTTTATGCAGCCTTAGCCTTGGCAACAATAGCCTTGAATGCTTCGGGATGATTCATTGCCAAATCGGCCAACACCTTACGGTTGATTTCGATGCCGGCTTTATGCAAAGCACCCATCAGCTTGGAATAAGACATACCTTCCAAACGTGCAGCTGCATTGATACGTTGAATCCACAACGCACGGAAATTTCTCTTTTTGGCCTTACGGTCACGGAACGCATAAGTCAAACCTTTCTCCCAAGTATTCTTGGCTACGGTCCAAACGTTCTTTCTTGCACCAAAGTAACCTCTGGTCAATTTCAAAATTTTCTTTCTTCTTGCTCTTGAAGCAACATGATTTACTGATCTTGGCATAGTTTTTCTTTTTTTTGAATGTTAGCGCCATTGCTTTGAAACAACAGACTTAAAGCTAATGCATTCGGTTAATAACTTTGATACTTTTAGTACACTTTTCGATTACTTCATCGCTAAGAGTTCCTTCACCTGGCTAACATTTGTGGTGTCAACAAGTGTAGAATAACACAAGTTTCTCTTTTGCTTTTTAGTTTTCTTAGTCAGAATGTGACTATGAAAAGCGTGCTTTCTTTTGATTTTACCCGTTCCGGTAAGAGTGAATCTTTTTTTAGCACCGGAGTTCGTCTTGATCTTTGGCATCTTACTTTAACTTTTAAATTATTAATAATATGGTTACGCACTATACCGTGGCGCAACTCACTTTTCCATTAATTATTCCTCGCCCTCAGCGTCGCGTTGAACATTCTTGGGTTCTTCAGCGGGCTTCGGAGCAGCAGCCTTCTTGGGGCTGCCCGGCTTCTTGGGCGAAAGTTGGATAGTCATACGCTTTCCTTCGAGGATAGGCATCTGATCTACCTTTGCATAGTCTTCAAGGTCGTTGGCAAAACGAAGTAACAATACTTCTCCTTGCTCCTTGAACAGGATGGAACGTCCTTTAAAGAATACGTAAGCCTTCACCTTATCGCCATCTTCCAAAAAGCCTTTGGCATGTTTCAACTTAAAGTTGTAATCATGATCGTCGGTCTGAGGACCGAAACGGATTTCCTTCACGTTGACCTTTACCTGCTTGGCTTTCTGTTCCTTCTGACGTTTCTTTAACTGATACAGAAATTTAGAGTAATCGATTATACGACAAACAGGGGGTTGAGCATTAGGAGAAATCTCCACAAGATCCGCTTCATGTTCCTCGGCAAGCTTCAAGGCCTGCGCTATCGGATAGACTTTCGATTCTACTTCATCGCCCACTATACGGACTTCTTTGGCACGGATCTGTTCATTAATCCGGTGTTGCCCTTTTAAGCTGTCATTCTTCATTAATAACTTTTACTTCCAGTTTGTTTTTTTACTATTACTACTAAATTCTTTTATCTTAAAAAAGCGTCATCTGAATGCATTTTCAGACTTGCTTCTGCAATTGGGCGCAAATTTACCACTTATTTATCATATTTTGCACTTCCTCGTAGACTTTTTTTGCAAAATCTTCGAATTTCATGCTACCCTGGTCACCTTCTCCCTGCTTACGAACAGAAACTTCTCCGTTTTCGGCTTCTTTCTCACCGACAATCAGCATGTAAGGAATACGTTTCATCTCGTTATCACGGATCTTGCGACCTATCTTTTCATTACGCTCGTCGACCAGCGCACGGATATCATACTTCTTCAGGCTGTTCTTTACCTCATTAGCGTAGTCGTTAAACTTCTCGCTGATAGGCAGAATGGCAACCTGATCGGGGGTCAGCCACAAGGGGAATTTACCGGCTGTATGTTCGATAAGTACGGCAACGAAACGTTCCATCGAACCAAACGGTGCACGGTGAATCATAACCGGACGGTGTTTCTGGTTGTCGGCACCGGTATACTCCAGTTGGAAACGTTCAGGCAAGTTGTAGTCTACCTGAATTGTACCCAGCTGCCAGCGACGGCCAATGGCATCCTTCACCATGAAGTCGAGCTTAGGACCATAGAAAGCGGCTTCGCCGTATTCGATCTTGGCAGGCAGACCTTTTTCCTCGCAAGCCTCGATAATGGCACGTTCGGCTTTCTCCCAGTTTTCATCGCTACCGATATACTTCTCGCGGTTAACCTTATCGCGCAAAGAAATCTGAGCTTCAAAGTTCTGGAAGTTCATCGACTTGAATACGATAGAAATAATGTCCATCACACGCAAGAATTCTTCCTTCACCTGGTCGGGACGGCAGAACAAGTGCGCATCGTCCTGCGTAAAGCTACGCACACGGGTCAGTCCGTGCAACTCACCACTCTGCTCGTAACGGCAAACAGTTCCGAATTCGGCAATGCGCAAAGGCAGATCCTTATACGAACGGGGCGAGTTCTTGTAAATCATACAGTGGTGCGGACAGTTCATCGGTTTCAGGAAGTATTCTTCGCCTTCTTCCGGAGTCTGGATAGGCTGGAAAGAATCTTTTCCGTATTTAGCATAATGGCCCGACGTGATATACAGCAACTTGTTGCCGATAGGCGGACACATTACTTCCTGATAGTCGTAACGACTCTGAATGCGACGCAAGAAGTCTTGCAGACGGATGCGCAAGGCAGCACCTTTCGGCAACCACATCGGCAAACCTTTTCCGACTGTATCGGAGAACATGAACAAATCCATCTCCTTACCAATCTTACGATGGTCGCGCTTCTTGGCCTCTTCCAGCAGAACAAGATACTCATCAAGCATCTTCTTCTTCGGGAAAGTGATACCATAGATACGTGTCATCATCTTACGGTCTTCCTGTCCACGCCAATATGCACCGGCTACAGAAGTCAATTTGATAGCCTTGATAGGTGCGGTATTGAGCAAATGCGGACCACGGCACAAGTCAGTAAAAGCACCTTGTGTATAGGTAGTGATATGTCCGTCTTCCAGTTCGGAGATGAGTTCACACTTGTATGTTTCTCCACGATCGCCGAACATTTTCAGGGCATCGTCTTTCGCGATATCTTTTCTTACCACCGCTTCTTTCTTGGCGGCCAGTTCTGCCATCTTCTTTTCAATAGCAGGCAGATCGGATTCCTTGATAGGAGTTTCGCCCGGATCGACATCGTAGTAGAAGCCGTTTTCGATAGCCGGACCGATACCGAACTGAATGCCCGGATACAACTCCTGCAATGCCTCGGCCAGCAAGTGGGCACTTGTATGCCAGAAGGTATGCTTTCCCTGCTCGTCTTCCCACTTATACAATACAACTTCTGCGTCCTCGTTAATAGGACGTCCCAAATCATAAGTCTCTCCGTTCACGCCACAAGCCAGCACTTCCTGTGCCAGGCGAGAACTAATACTTTCTGCTATTTGCAGTCCCGTCACTCCGTCGTTGTACTCCCGTACAGAGCCGTCTGGAAAAGTTATCTTTATCATAATAGAATTATTGATTTTTCAATTTTTCAAAGCGCAAAAATAGCTATTTCTTTTTGATAATCCACTTTTTAGCAAAAAAATGTTATTCGCTTCTGTCGGTAAAGCGTTTAATTACATTATATGCTGACACGATACCCAATTCACCGGCCTTGCTCAAATCCTGAAGTCCCTGCTTGTTGTTGCCAAGATAGATGTGAACCAGACCTCTGTTGAAATAAGCTTCACCGAATTCCGGATTCAGCTCGATGGCTTTGTCATAGTCAGCAACAGCCGCCCGATAATCTTTCAGCAATGTTGAAACGTTTCCTCGGTTGTAATAACCATACACAAAATCGGGAGCCAACTCGACAACGTGGTTCAGGTCATCGCGTACAATATTATAATCGATCGTTGTAACTTCTGATTTCTTCGCATTGTTATTGTTAGTTCCTCCTACCGTTGTCGGGGCGTTTCCTCCCTCCATACTTTCCTCAGCCTTCTGGTATTCCAGCTGCTTGCAACGCACCAAAGCACGCATAAAATAGGCCGGGAAGAAAGTATCATCCAACAGGATACTCTTGGTAAAGTCATCTACCGAACTGGCAAAGTCCTGTACCAGATAGAAGTCCAATCCACGCATGAAACGTTTTACGGCATTATGGTCATCGGCCACGATATCCGATGTATGCGAGTCGATCAGAGCAAAATGGAAACGTACCTGTTCTTCGGTCAACGGTGCTTCCATATTGGTGATACGCAACATTTTTGGGAAGAGTTTGGAACGGTTCAGTTCGTCGATGTAACGGTGGAAATGAACAGTACGTTTCACATCGCTCACCTTTTCGTAATAAGTCAGCGCATACATAGGCTCCTGTTTGATAACTACATTACGATCCTGCACGCGTCCGCGGTAGTCGCTCGTATAACGTTGCTCAAATTCCGAATCATCGGCAATCACAATCTTACGATAGTTTTCCACATTCTTATCCGACTTCTTACGAGTCTTACTATCGTCTTTGGAAGAATCCGAATTGTCAGCCATATCTTTATCTGCATTGCCCGACGCCGCATTGTTCCGCTTGTCGATCTGCATCTTCATGATTTTGAACTCGTCCTGTTCGGCCCCTTTCGCATCACCAATCTTTTTACGGGCCTGGGCACGCTGGTAATAACCAGCCATAAAGTTTGGATAAGCATCTATCACCTTCGAATAGTCGCTGATAGCTCCACGATAATCGCCGGTCTGCGCACGAAGCAATCCGCGGTTGAAGGTAGCCATCATATTGTCCGGCTCAATCTGAAGAACAAAATCGAAGTCTTCGATAGCACGGTTGTCATCGCCAACCTGCGCACGAAGCAATCCACGGTTATAGTGCCCCAGGAAGTTATTCGGATCAATATCCAAAGCAAGGTCATAATCGCTCATGGCTCCTCTCAGGTTATTCTGATGGAAACGGGCCAAAGCACGGTTGATGTAATTGCCGGCATTGCGGGCACTCAGATGAATGGCCTGATCAAGGTCTGCTTCTGCTTCCTTATACTTGCCCTGCTGAATACGCACAATGGCACGCGCGCTCCAACCGTCTGGGTCGTAACGGTCCAGTTCAATGGCTTTCTCGAAATCGTTCAATGCCTGAATGGTATCGTTCTGTTTCAGATAGACCTCGCCACGCATCAGATAAGCAGGCGTATAACGGGGAGAAATAGCCAGCAACTTACCCAAATCTTCCTTAGCCGAGTCGTAATCTTCCTTCCGCATATGGCACAACGACAGGTTGTGCCACAGCACAAGGTTTTCGGGATCATACTTTAAAGCCGTCTGATAGTCTTCGATGGCGCCATCAAACTTATTTTGCCGGATGCGCGCCAAACCTCTGATCTGGTAGGCTCCTACGACAAAAGGATTGCGCTGAATGGCCTTGTCGCAATCGGCCTCGGCGCCTTGGAAGTCTTCCAGATTAATCTTGGCCAAACCTCGGAAGAAATAAGGCTCAAACAGATAAGGCTTTGCGTTGATTACCTGATTAAAGTACTGAATAGAAAGCACGTAATCTTCAAAATACAAAGCATTTCGGGCAATTGTCATTACTCGCTCTGTATTGATTTGCGCACACAGCAATGCGGGAAACAGCAAAAGGATTGCTAATATTTTTTTTACCATTTTGTCTTACAAATACTTATATACGATAGCAAAAGTAATGCATTTCGTTTACTTGACAGGACTTAGGAAAGAGTTTTTCCGTTTGTTTTTGAGTTTTTTAGTATCTCAAAACTTTCTATTCAGAACCGGTAAATCATTTCACTGTCTTAACCCGATAAGAGCAGCGGGCCTTACCTTTTAGCATTGCGTTCAGCTTGCCTTTAATCATCTGCTTACGAAGAGGCGACAAATGATCGATAAACATTGTGCCTTCCAGGTGATCGAACTCGTGCTGCATAACACGGGCAAGGTAGCCTTCTACAATTTCATCGTGTTCGACCATATTCTCGTCCAGGTATCTGACATGAATCTTATCACCACGTTTCACAGACTCGTGAATGCCGGGCAGACTCAGGCAACCTTCTTCCATCGAGACTTCCTCGCCCATGACCTCAAGAATATGGGCATTGATGTAAACTTTACGGAAATCCTTATATTCAGGCATGTCTTCGGAAAGAACATCCAGGTCGACTACGACTACACGAATAGGCAAACCAATCTGCGGCGCAGCCAGCCCTACTCCATCGGCATGGTCCATTGTTTCAAACATGTTGGCTATAAGTTCTTTCAGGTTAGGATAATCAGGTGTAATATCCTCTGCCACTTTTCTCAATACGGGTTGTCCGTATACATAAATGGGTAAAATCATAAGTGTATTTTTTTAATGTTTCATTTCTACATTTACCGACGCGGCACGTCCGCCCCGTCTGTCAGCAAAAGCTTCAGCCACGCATTCCCCGGCTTTCCAGATAGGACTGCAGAATAATCGTCGCACTAATCTCATCGACCAAAGCCTTATTCTGACGGTCTTTCTTTTTCAGGCCGGCTTCCAACATTGTACGATGGGCCAGAACAGAAGTAAACCGTTCATCGACATACTCTATCGGCATATCGGGCAGCTTCTTCTTCAACGAACGTACAAACGGCTCAATCCGCTGCATGTTTTCTGACATTTCGTTATTCATCTGCTTAGGGAGTCCAACCAATATCCGTTCTACCGGCTCTTTGCTCACATAATCAAGAATAAACGACAGCAGCTGATGCGTAGGCACAGTTGTCAGGCCATTGGCTATCATCTGCAAGGGATCGCTTACAGCAATTCCGGTGCGTTTTCGTCCGTAATCTATGGCTAATATTCTACTCATAATTGGTGCAAAAGTACGATTAAAAATCGAAACCTGCACCCAAATGAGACGCTATAATGCAAAAAAGGGCATCCGAACAGTCCGGATACCCCCTTTTTACTACCTGACACAGATTGTCCTTACTGCCAGGCATTGAACTTTTATCTGTAATCAGACCGGCTAAAAACCGGAAAACTTATTTTTTCTTCCAAAGACGTGTCATGTCTTCCAATGTCTTGCCTTTGGTTTCGGGAACCAACTTCCAAACAAAAATTGCGGCAATCACGCAGATGATTCCATACAGAGCATAAGCAAACATATGTCCAAACTTCTCGCCCATATCGCCCAGCGTCATGTTGTACATCGGCACAAACGTAGACGAAACGATGAAATTGAATATCCACTGGAAAGCCACAGCAATGGCAACAGCTGCGCCACGCACTGTATTCGGGAAGATCTCGGCAATCAGTACCCAGCAGATGGGACCCCAGCTAAACATAAAAGAAGCACTATACACCATAATACTTACTACAGACACCATCGGCGGAAGTCCTGTCAGCACATTGGACAGCGCAACACCGAAAGCACCGATAGCCATACCGATAGAGCCGGAAATAAGCAAGGGCTTACGTCCCCACTTTTCGACTGTGAACACAGCCAGCAAGGTGAACAGAATGTTGATGATACCCATAATCACAGTCTGCACCATCGGATTGCCCATACCCATTGTTTCGAAAATACGGGGAGCAAAATAGAGCACAGCGTTGATACCTACAGCCTGCTGGAACACACTCAGCATAATACCGATAAAGATCACCATCCAGCCATAAGTAAACAGACGTTCGGTCTTTTCGTGGGCAGTAGCCTTGATTTCAGCCAAAATTACTTTAGCCTGAGTCACACCGTTAATACGGCTCAGGATATCCAAAGCCTTCTCATCACGACCACACATAGCCAAATATCGAGGAGTCTCGGGAACCAAGAGAACAAGTATTGCAAACAGACCGGCAGGAACAGCTTCGCTGACAAACATCAGACGCCAGCCGGTTTCAGTAGTCCAGGCAGCAGCTTCCGGATTCAGAATCTGATTTACCCCCTCAACTGCTTTGATAACAGGATTGGCATTGTCGCCCAAAATAAGGAAATTCACAAAATAAACCACCAGCTGACCAAAGATAATGGCAAACTGATTCCAGGATACCAATGTACCCCGAATATTACTGGGAGCAATCTCGGCAATATACATCGGACAAATGGCCGATGCCAAACCTACACCGACTCCACCCAATACGCGATAAAAATTGAAAGCGATAAGAAGCGAATAAGACGGAACTCCGTAGTCGTAGAACAGGAATTCGGGATAATAAGATCCCAACGCTGATAAGAAGAACAGAATACCAGCAATAAAAAGAGACTTTTTACGTCCAAAATTGGATGCACAAAAACCTGAAATGGCACTACCGATGATACATCCTATCAATGCACTACTGGAAGTGATGCCGTGAATCGTATCTGTGTAAGTAAAGTCCGAAGCTCCCATAAAGAATGCCTGAAGCCCTTTTTCTGCGCCCGAAATGACTGCCGTATCATAACCGAACAGCAATCCGCCAATAACAGCTACCAGCACAATCGAAAAAAGATAGACTTTACTTCCTTTTTCTGTATAGTTCATGGTATAATAATGAAATTAGAAATAGTTTATAAACAAAAAAATAGGCTGCCCTCCTGCCGACTGACAGAAAGCGCAGCCCATTACATATCACTTTAATCTATTAGCAATACATATTGAGGATAGCCTCGTACAGTTCTTGCTTGCCACTAGTCTGCTTCGGTTCACCGTTAGCCTTAGCATAAGCAACAACGTCTTCCAAAGTCAGCTTACCTTCTTCGAATTCCTTACCCTTACCGCTGTCGAATGAAGCGTAACGATCGGCCAGCATCTTCTTGTAAGGAGATTCTTCCAGCAGACGAGCTGCGCTTTCCAAAGCACGAGCCATTGCATCCATACCAGCGATGTGTGCAATAAAGATATCTTCCAGATCGGTAGAGTTACGACGAGTCTTGGCATCGAAGTTTGTACCACCGTTACCCAGACCACCGTTACGGATGATCTGCATCATAGCCTGAGTCAGTTCGTAGTTATCAATGGGGAACTGGTCGGTATCCCATCCGTTCTGATAATCGCCACGGTTAGCATCGATAGAACCCAACATACCGTTATCAACAGCTACAGCCAACTCGTGTTCGAAAGTATGTCCGGCCAAAGTAGCATGGTTTACTTCGATGTTTACTTTGAAATCCTTATCCAGGTTGTGAGCTTTCAGGAAGCCAACTACAGTTTCTGTATCAACATCGTATTGATGTTTTGTCGGTTCCATCGGTTTCGGTTCGATCAGGAATGTTCCAGTAAAACCTTTGCTACGTGCATAATCGCGAGCGATTGTCAGCATCTGAGCCAAATGTTCTTTCTCACGCTTCTGATCAGTGTTCAACAAAGACATATAACCTTCGCGGCCACCCCAGAATACGTAGTTAGAACCACCGAGTTCGATAGTTGCATCAATAGCGTTCTTAATCTGTACGGCAGCACGAGCCACTACATCAAAGTCAGGGTTAGTAGCAGCACCGTTCATATAACGTGCATGACCAAATACATTGGCAGTACCCCACAACAGTTTAATGCCTGTTTCTGCTTGTTTCTGCTTAGCATAAGCTACAACTTCTTTCAGATTAGCTTCATATTCTTCGATAGTATCAGCTTCTGTGCAGAGGTCTACATCGTGGAAGCAATAATACTCGATACCGATCTTCTGCATGAATTCGAAACCAGCATCCATCTTATCTTTAGCAGCCTGAACCTTATCTGTTGCAACATTCCAAGGGAATTTCTTTGTGCCACCGCCAAACTGATCGCTGCCTTCAGCGCAAAGTGTGTGCCACCATGCCATTGAGAACTTCAACCAGTCTTTCATCTTCTTACCCATGATTACCTTTTCAGGATCATAATAACGGAATGCCAGCGGATTGCGACTTTCTACACCTTCAAATTTAATTTTTCCAATACCAGGAAAATACTCTTTTGTTGCCATAATATTCTTTATATTTTATGCCTCCTACATATATTTGCAGGAAAGCGGGTTAATAATAAAATCTTCTTCTTTTCAATTAAATTAATCTCTCATAGACTTTTCCAAACGATGCTTCCAACGTGCATAAGCATCAAGATATTCCTGACGTTTGCTCTGGTTAGGCTCTATTACGTCAAGTTTTTCCAGTGTGGCAAAGGCTTCGTTGTTATCTTTATAAATACCTGCACCAATTCCTGCACCCTTGGCTGCACCAACCGAACCGTCGGTATCATACAACTCAATGGTAGCACCGGTCACACCAGCCAACGTATCACGGAAAATGGAACTCAGGAACATATTGGCATGTCCGGCATGTATTTTCTGTACAGGAATTCCCATGCCTTCCATTATATCAATACCATATTTAAACGAGAATACAATGCCTTCTTGCGCTGCACGTACAATATGCTGTTTACCATGCAGATTAAAGTTCAGACCACGGATAGAGCAATTGATTTCCTTATTCTCCAGCATACGTTCGGCACCATTACCAAAAGGCAGAATGCTGATGCCGGCACTTCCAATAGGAGCTTGAGAAGCCAGTACATTCATTTCATTATAAGAAATACCTTCGGGAGCAATTGTACGTTTTACCCATGAGTTCAGGATACCTGTTCCGTTGATGCAAAGCAACACACCCAGACGGGTCTGATCAGCAGTATGATTGACGTGTGCAAAAGTATTGACACGAGACTTTGGATCATAGTTTACTGCTCCGTTCACTCCATAAACAACGCCACTCGTACCTGCCGTTGAAGCGATTTCACCAGGATTGAAGACATTCAGTGAAAGTGCATTGTTCGGCTGGTCACCAGCGCGATAAGTGATAGGAGTACCTTCCTTCAAACCTAATTCTTTAGCTGCAGCCGCAGTAACACGTCCCTGTTCGGCAAATGTCGGTTTTATATCAGCTATCAGCGAAGAGTCAAAGCCATAATAATCCATCAGAAATTCTGCCAGGCAATTGTTTTTGAAATCCCAAAACATACCTTCGGACAAGCCTGATACCGTTGTACAGATCTCACCGCTCAACTTCATCGCGATATAATCACCAGGAAGCATAATCTTGTATATCTTCTCGTAAACCTCCGGTTCATTCTCTTTAACCCAAGCCAACTTAGAAGCCGTAAAGTTGCCCGGAGAATTCAGTAAATGAGAAAGGCAGCGCTCCTCGCCCAATGTTTCAAACGCACGCTGTCCATACGGAACCGCCCGCGAATCACACCAGATAATTGCCGGACGCAATACTTGCTGATTCTTATCTACACATACCAATCCATGCATCTGATAAGAGATACCTATAGCTTTAATTTCTCCTCCATTCACACCCGATTCTGTGAGAATAGCCTCCGTTGCCAGCTTCAGATTTTCCCACCAACTTTCAGGATTCTGTTCTGCCCAACCTTGTTTTACTGCAATAATAGCAGCTTCCGTTTTCGGGAAAAAAGCAGAAGAAACACATTTTCCACTTTCTGCATTTACCAAACTCGCCTTTACCGACGAGCTACCGATGTCATAACCTAATAGATACACTTTGATATTATATTAAAAGTTAATAATTCTATGTTTTTACAAGGAATATACCCAGTCCCTCTTAACGTCTGGACTTATTATAGATTTTCTTATCGAAACGATAATAGCGGGCAGCACGATGAGCCACTCCCTGCTGACGTTCTTCGAGAGGTACTACATACTCCATTAAAGCGATTTTCTTATGGAAATTACGCACATCAATCGGTTTTCCATATATTAATTCGTAAAGTGTACGCAACTGAGAAGCCGTGAATTTACGCGGAAGCAGATCGAACAGAGCAGACGGATTCGCTTCTACATACTGACGGATATACAGCAAAGCTTCTTTTATAATCAAATTATGATCAAAAGCCAAATCTTTGATATCCGGCAAAGCCACCCAACACGCCTGCAAATTATTCAAATCACGATTCAGCGTACGGTCAATCTTTACCAACGACAAATAAGCAATGGTCACAATACGTTCAACCTTCGACTGTATGGCACGTTCCAACCAATGAACATCTCTAGGATCTTTGGTCCGGTCTTTAGAGCCAAAGGCCTTAAACTGTACCAGATTCACATTTTTCACACCAGTCAGTTCATTCAACACCCTTTGAGCAGCTCCATCCAGATCCTCATCCATATAAATCAAGCTTCCCGGCAATTTCATATCGTGAAACACTTCACCTTCTTCCTCTCCCATTCGACGGATAAGCAAAACCTTCAGCTGTTCTCCGTCAAACCCTATTACCACACAATCTACCGAGATGTGATTATTTGCCAATGGCATTTCGTGTTCCATGTTTTACATGATATTTTAATTAAACGCTGCAAATATATAGATGTTTTTTCAAAACGCAATAGCATAAAACATAAAAATTAGTATGTTATAAAGCATTATTTTTCAGATAAATAGTTATCATACATCATACAATATGAAAACACATGCTTATCGTAAACAATACAATATGTAATATATACATTCGTAAACAACAGGCAAACACATAGTAGAAACAATGCGAAACATTCTCATTTATAAGGAATTCAAGCAGGATTAAACTATGCCATCCAATACACCACTTATTGTACCAGAAAAAGCACAGTCTACAATCGGATTGCACAAAAATTGCATATATGTGCGGTGATTATCAGAAAAAGACCTAACTTTGCAGCACTTTTTATATATAGTAACTAAAAACAATAAAAATGAAAGCATTTGTATTTCCAGGGCAAGGTGCCCAATTCGTAGGAATGGGAAAAGACCTGTACGAAAATTCAGCTTTAGCTAAAGAACTATTCGAAAAAGCCAATGATATCCTCGGCTACCGTATTACAGACATCATGTTCAATGGAACAGACGAAGATCTGCGCCAAACCAAAGTTACTCAGCCTGCCGTATTTCTCCATTCAGTAATCTCTGCGCTCTGCATGGGCGATGAATTCAAACCCGAAATGACCGCCGGACACTCACTTGGAGAATTTTCTGCCTTAGTAGCTGCTGGAGCACTGACTTTCGAGGACGGCCTCAAATTGGTATACGCCCGTGCTATGGCTATGCAAAAAGCATGTGAAGCACATCCTTCAACCATGGCTGCCATCATCGCATTACCCGATGAGAAAGTAGAGGAAATTTGCGCACAAGTAAGTGCCGAAGGCGAAGTTTGCGTAGCTGCCAACTACAACTGCCCGGGTCAGATTGTAATCTCTGGTTCGATCGAAGGAATCAATAAGGCATGCGAACTGATGAAAGCCGCAGGTGCAAAACGCGCTCTTCCACTCAAAGTAGGTGGTGCATTCCACTCTCCGCTCATGAACCCTGCCAAAGTAGAATTGGAAGCAGCAATTAACGCTACTGAAATTCATACCCCGAAATGCCCCGTTTATCAAAACGTTGATGCATTGCCTCACACCGATCCGGCAGAAATCAAGAAGAACCTCATTGCCCAGCTGACAGCTTCCGTACGCTGGACACAAACTGTAAAGAACATGGTAGCCGACGGCGCAACCGACTTTACAGAATGCGGCCCCGGCGCAGTGCTGCAAGGCCTGATTAAAAAGATAGACTCTTCTGTACCAGCTCACGGTATCGCATAAAAAGTTCAAATATCATATATATATAAAAAAGAGGGTTTTAATAAACCCTCTTTTTTATATCTCAACAGAAATATAAGCTAAATATTTCTACCGCACGAAATTTCACTCAAATCTTTATTCCACCGCACTCAATATCCCATTTCGTGCAATGCCTTACACAACTGATCCGGGCACGAGGTATGACGTCCACCACAACGGATACCTTCCAGACGTTTGATGACATCACACACCGGCATTCCTTTTACCAATCGGGAAATACCTTGCAAATTGCCATTACAACCACCCCAGAAAGCAACTTCTTTCAGGATGCCGTCTTCTACCTCCAACTCAATATTACTACTGCAAGTTCCTGCAGTTTTATAAGTATAAGTCATTATTCGCCCTCTTCCGGCTTCATATTAGTATACACCGTCTGAACATCATCAAATTCTTCCAGACGTTCTATCATCTTATTGATAGTTTCACGGTGCTCAGCTTCTACATCCTTCAAATCATTCGGAATATAAGTAAAGTCACCACCGACATCCTCAAAGCCGCCCTCTTCAAGGTGCTTCTGGATGGCAGCATAGCTCTTAGGATCTCCGTAGATAGTAATTGTGCCCTCTTCTTCGTCCTCTTCGTAATCTTCATCTACATCGAAATCGATCATATCAAGGATAAATTCTTCCATATCCATGCCATCTTTCTTTTTGAAAGTGAACACGCATTTATGGTCGAACAAGAATGCCAGCGATCCCATTGTACCCAAGTTGCCACCAAACTTATTAAATACACTGCGTACATCAGCTACCGTACGTGTCGGATTATCCGTCAGCGTATCAACAAAGACAGCTACTCCGTGAGGACCATATCCTTCATACGTCATACTCTTGTAATCACTCTGATCTTTTCCCAGCGCATTTTTAATCGCACGTTCAATATTGTCCTTCGGCATGTTCTCGCGCTTGCAAGTAGCAATCACCGAACGCAATGCCGGATTATTTTCAGGTTCCGGACCACCTGCCTTCACTGCTATGGCAATTTGTTTACCCAGTCTTGTAAAAGTCTTAGCCATGTGGCCCCATCTTTTCAGCTTTGTAGCTTTTCTATATTCAAACGCTCTTCCCATTGGTTTATTATTTTTAAATTGTTATATTACCTTTCTTTAATATCTTAATCTTCTTTATCAAGTCATACACTTCTGATACGAGAAACACGATAACCATCAGTCCGCCAATCCCCGCCATTATGCGCACTTCACAAGTGCTGCTACCGAGCGCCTTATTAAAAGCTACATATATCATATATATATCGAAGCAAATAAGTGCTACTGGCCAGACCAATGCTCCAAACCTGTTCTTTCTCATGAGATTACGTACAACTGCCCTCTTTGAATCATCTCAACTTGGCATCAAGCTTTGTTTCAAGATTCTTAATAAGCTTCTGCATGATCTTATCAATCTGCTTGTCATTCAAAGTCGCATTCTCATCCTGAAGCATAAAGCTTACAGCATAACTCTTTTTACCAGCTTCGAGATTCTTTCCCTCGTAAACATCAAACAAAGATACTTCTTTCAGCAACTTCTTCTCAGTTTCGTATGCAATCTTCTCAATTTCAGCGAACTGCACTTTCTTATCAATCAACAAAGCCAAATCACGCTTCACAGCCGGGAACTTGGTCAGCTCAACATAGTTCACCTTTACATTTCTGATAGCCTTAAGCAACTCTTTCCAATTGATATCCGCAAAGTACACTTCATTGTCAATATCGAAGCCCTTAAGAATCTTATGAGAAACGATTCCCAAAGAAGCCAACAGCTTACCGCCTCTTGTGTATACGGCCAAGGACGCAGCATAAATATCACTGTCCTGCACACCTACTACCAAGTCGCGCATCTGCAATCCTACACGACTGAAGATATTCTCTACATAAGCTTTCAATTCATACACCGAGCTGTCTTCGTCAGCATGCGCCCACGAGTTGGCAACTTTCTTACCAGTAACCCACAAGCCCAAATGATAATCCTCCGTATATGCAGCCAAAGCTTTCTCAGGATTCTTTTTCTCCTCATGATAATAATAGCAATTACCATACTCGAAGAATTTCAAATCTGCATTTTTACGGTTTGCATTGTGAGCAATACTTTCCAAACCGCCAAACAGCAAAGTCTGACGCATCGCATTCAGGTCCGTACTCAAGGGGTTCATCAACATGACCAGATTCTTCGAGGGGTAACTTTCCAAGCCATCGTAGTAGCCAGCCCGAGTCAATGAATTGTTCAATATCTCGTTGAATCCGCAACCCACCAACTGCTCGGCTATCAGATTCTGCAACTTGTTCGACTTATCATGTTCACCTTTTACTGTGAGACAAGACTTCAAAGCTGACGGAATTTCTACATTATTATATCCATAGATACGCAGAATATCTTCAATCACGTCACAATCTCTTTGTACGTCCACACGGTAAGGCGGTACATCCAACACCAAGCCTTCGGAAGTTTCTTCCACAATCTTCATCTCCAGGCTTGAAACAATGCTCTTGATAGTTTCCGCAGGTATCGTTTTTCCTACCAGAGCATGAACCTTTTCGTAAGGCAGATCTACTCTGAAATCACTGAAATCGGCCGAACATACATCCTTGATATCACAAGAAATTGTTCCACCTGCCAGTTCCTTCACCATCAAAGCTGCCAGTTTCAGGCAATAGATTACTGAATTGGGATCGATTCCACGTTCAAAACGGAACGATGCATCAGTGTTCAGCCCATGACGACGTGCTGTTTTACGCACCCATGTAGGATGGAAATAAGCACTCTCCAGGAAGACATCCTTGGTCGCTTCGGTAGAGCCTGAATTCAGTCCGCCGAACACACCGGCAATACACATGGCCTCTTCACGATTGCAAATCATCAGATCGCGTTCGCTCAGCTTACGTTCTACGCCATCCAATGTCACAAAAGGCGTACCTTCGGGCATCGTCTTTACAACAACCTCTCCACCTTTAATCATGTCGGCATCGAAACAGTGCAAAGGCTGACCGAAAGCATGAACTATATAATTGGTAATATCTACTACATTATTTATAGGGCGCAATCCGATAAGGCGCAACTTGTTCTGCAGCCACTCCGGACTTTCCTTTACTGTTACACCTTTTACCGTCACACCGGCATATCTCGGACATGCTTCGGTATTTTCTACAGTCACCTGAATATCCAGATCGTGATTATCAACAGCAAACGCCTCAACCGAAGGACGCTTCAGTGTTGTCTGCTTGCCATTCTGTACCAAATATGCATACAGGTCACGAGCTACTCCATAATGCGAGCATGCATCCGCCCGGTTCGGCGTGATGTCTACTTCGAGCACATAATCGCTTTTAATATTATAATATTCTTTGGCAGGAGTACCCGGTACGGCATTTTCCGGCAGAACAATGATTCCGGCATGATCCGTTCCGATACCAATCTCATCTTCCGCACAAATCATACCATTAGATTCCACACCACGCAGTTTCGACTTCTTAATGGTAAAACATTCGTCACCGTCATACAATTTTGTTCCCAGCGTAGCTACTACGACCTTTTGCCCTGCTGCCACATTGGGAGCGCCACATACGATCTGTACAGGTTCGCCCTGTCCCAGATTTACAGTCGTAACGTGCATATGATCCGAGTTCGGATGGGGTTCGCATGTCAGCACTTCTCCAATCACCAAACCTTCCAGACCACCTTTAATCGTCTGTACTTCTTCTACACTTCCCGTCTCAAGTCCAATCGAGGTAAGCGCAGCTGCTACTTCTTCCGGTGTCAAGTCAAAATCGACATACTCTTTCAGCCAATTATAAGAGATATTCATATTATTATTTTTTTATTGTTATCAAAAGTGACCTGCAAAGTTAATAAGAATTTTTGGTTGACAGAGAATTATGGGAGAAGAATTTCACATTCCTCCCACCTCCACTCTTCACAGCCTATACACAGACTATAAAGAATTTACTATAACTTAAATCCGGTCACATGTAAAGCGAAACCACGACCAGAACAACGCGAAGAACAAAACGTCTACAGTCTTTTCAGCAATTCTTCCAGCAACCGGTCTTTCACCTCCTGCATCGGTACTTCATGCCCCAGTTCTTTCTGAAGCGACGTAACCCCTTTGTCCACAAAGCCACAAGGATGAATATAGCTAAAATAGCGCAAATCTGTATTCACATTCAAAGCCAGCCCGTGCATAGTCACATAACGGCTGCACCGCACTCCAATGGCACAGATCTTACGTGCTGTCGGCTTGTCGCCATCAAGCCACACACCTGTAGCCTTTTCGACCCTTCCCGCAACAACACCGTACGACGCACAGACAGCTATCACTGCCTCTTCCAGCAACCCGATGTACGACCTTACATCCAAAGCAAACTCTTCCATATTTAGAATAGGATAACAGACTTGCTGTCCCGGTCCGTGAAAAGTAATATCACCACCCCGGTCAACATGATACAGCGTAGCTCCTATCCGGTTCAGCTGTTCTTCACCCAGCAACATATTCTGTTCCTTTCCACTACGTCCCAAAGTATATACAGGCGGATGTTCACAAAACACAATATGATTCACATACTCAGTTCCAGCCAACTTGGCTTCCACCAGTTTGTCAAAATACTCCTTCTGCCGCTGCCATGCTTCGGCATAAGAAATCAGTTTCCAGTCTATCGGTTCTATTTTCATGGAAGCAAAAATAAAAAGTTTTTTTTCAATTCGAAAAGAATCCGAATAAATTTATATTTCGAAAATATACGCACCTCCCCTCATCCTGCCACCTTTAGAGAAAGTTCCGTCTTCCTTCCATTTTTTCCTTTTTCCATACAATTGGTTCGTCAATATATTCTATATTTGTCCTTAAAGAGCATTGATCAACAAATTGATTATAAAACAAAAACTGATATGAAAAAGCAAACTGTCAGCCAATTCATCTTTCTGCTTACAGCAAGCATTTTTTTCTTCTCGTGCGGTAACAAGATGAACAAAAACACAGGTTCATTAGAGTTCGACAGCATTCAAGTAAACGAGACTGCCCACCTTTTCGGAGATACAGCCAAGCCCGCGTGCAATCTGGTTATCAACTTTACATTTGCCAGTCAGTCGTCCGACTCCCGCCTAAAGGATAGCCTCAACACCTATTTCCTATCCGTCTGCCTGGGCGACAAATACCTTGCCATGCAACCCGAACAAGCCATCGGACAATATACCCAAAAATACATCAGCGATTACCGTTCGGATTTAGAACCCCTCTATCAGAAAGAGAACAATGACCCTTCGTCTGATGTCGGAGCATGGTATTCCTATTATAAACACATACAGAGCCACGTGCAATATTATGCCAAAAATCTGTTAGTATACCGCTTCCGTTACGAAGAATATACAGGAGGAGCACACGGTATATACATGACTTCCTTCCTCAATCTTGACCTCCGCACCATGCGTCCTATCCGTCTGGACGACCTCTTTGCCGAAGGATACGAAGAGTCTCTGACCGACCTGCTCTGGAACCAGCTAATGGCTATCCACAAAGTTGCGTCGCGCGAAGAGCTCGAAGAAATGGGATACGCCAGCACAGGCGAACTGACCCCTACCGAGAATTTCTATCTGACCAAGGAAGGCATTACATTCTATTATAATGTATATGACATCGCCCCTTACGTAATGGGGGCTATCGAAATCAGCTTGCCATGGGAAATGATGCAACATTTGCTAAGTGACGACCTGCAAATTACAGAATCCGTCAGATAAGACAAGAACAACCAGAAATTAATCTGCAACGTTAAAGCAATCAAGAAGGCAATGGACATTATTTTAAAATATTTTCCCGACCTGACAGCCGAACAAAAGACACAGTTCGCTGCTCTTTACGACCTGTATACCGACTGGAACTCTAAAATAAATGTAATCTCCCGCAAAGATATTACAAATCTATATGAGCACCATGTACTCCACTCATTAGGAATAGCCCAGGTGATCCGTTTCCGCCCCGGCACCCGTATTATGGACTTAGGTACCGGAGGGGGATTCCCGGGTATTCCGCTGGCCATTCTTTTTCCCGAATCACATTTCCATCTGGTAGACAGCATCGGGAAGAAAGTACGTGTAGCCAGCGAAGTTGCCAACAGTATCGGATTAAAGAACACGACTTTCTGCCACGAACGTGCCGAAGAAGAGAAACAGAAGTTTGATTTCGTCGTGAGCCGTGCCGTCATGCCCCTTGCCGATCTGATAAAGATCATCCGCAAAAACATTGCTTCCGAGGGGCGAAATGCCTTGCCCAACGGGCTTATCTGCCTGAAAGGTGGCGAACTGGCAAACGAGACTTTGCCATTCAAGCAAAGAACCGCCATATGGGATCTGAAAGATTATTATAAAGAAGAATTTTTCGAGACCAAAAAAGTAGTCTATACGGCCATATAAACCAGACTACATTTTCACTTGTAAATCCTCTAATCTATAAATCAGAAAATCATACAAAAAAGATGAAAATTAAAAGATTTGAATTCAATATGTTCCCCGAGAACTGCTACGTGCTATGGGACGAAACGCGCGAAGCAGTTGTCATCGACCCCGGGTGCTTCTACGAAGAAGAAAAGCAGGCACTCAAAGGATTCATTACCAGCTTCCAGCTGAATATAAAACATCTGCTCAATACCCACCTGCACCTTGACCACATCTTTGGCAACCCCTTTATGCTGAAAGAATTTGGCCTGAAAGCCGAAGCCAATCAGGCCGATGAGTATTGGATAGATGAAGCTCCCAAGCAAAGCCGGATGTTTGGATTCCAGCTTCAGGAAGCTCCTGTCCCGTTAGGTAAATATCTGCACGACGGCGACATCATCACCTTCGGAAACACTCAGCTCGAAGCTATCCACGTACCCGGGCACTCACCCGGCAGCTTGGTGTACTATTGTGCCGCCGAACATTGCATGTTCTCGGGCGACGTACTATTCCAAGGCAGTATCGGACGTGCCGATCTGACGGGAGGCAACTTCGATGAACTGATAGAGCACATCTGCAGCCGTCTGTTTGTGCTACCTAATGAAACAGTTGTTTATCCAGGACACGGCGCACCCACTACCATTGGTATCGAAAAAGCTGAAAATCCATTCTTCAGATAAACCATATTATCTTGCTTAACAAAAAAGGAACCGAATTAAAAAACATTTTTAATCAATATAGATATGAAAAACGACTTATTGATCAATCGCCACATTGGGATTACTCCCCAGGATGAAGAGACTATGCTACGCAAAATAGGCGTTAGCAGCCTTGATGAACTGATAGACAAGACCATTCCGTCCAATATCCGCTTAGACAAGCCTCTCGACTTGCCCGAACCTATGACTGAATATGAATTTGCAGGCCACATTGCCCAGCTGGCCTCGAAAAACAAACTTTATACTACATATATAGGTATGGGTTGGTATGGCACCATCACCCCGGCGGTTATCCAACGTAATGTTTTCGAAAATCCAGTATGGTATACATCCTATACTCCTTATCAGACTGAAGTTTCCCAAGGACGTCTGGAAGCCCTAATGAACTTCCAGACCGCAGTATGCGACCTGACCGGAATGCCGCTCGCCAACTGCTCCCTCCTCGACGAAGGAACCGCAGCAGCCGAAGCCGTCACCATGATGTACGCTCTCCGCTCGCGCGCACAACAGAAAGAAGGAGCGAATACCGTTTTTGTAGACGAAAGCATTTTCCCGCAGACCTTGGCCGTAATGACAACCCGCGCCATCCCGCAGGGCATTCGCCTTACTGTAGGACGTTATAATGAAATGGAACTGACTCCCGACATATTTGCCTGTGTAGTTCAATATCCCAATGCCAGCGGTAACGTTGAGGATTATCACAGTTTCGTTGAAAAAGCCCATGCTGCCGGTTGCAAAGTAGCTGTAGCTGCCGACATCCTGAGTCTGGCCCTGCTCACTCCTCCGGGCGAATGGGGTGCTGACATTGTCTTCGGATCGACACAGCGCTTGGGTACTCCAATGTTCTACGGCGGACCGTCGGCTGCCTATTTTGCCACACGCGATGAATACAAACGCAACATGCCTGGACGTATCATCGGATGGTCGCGTGACAAATACGGTAAGCTGTGCTACCGCATGGCCCTACAGACACGCGAACAGCACATCAAGCGCGAGAAGGCTACATCCAATATATGTACTGCTCAAGCCCTGCTTGCCACCATGGCCGGATTCTATGCCGTATACCATGGTCAGGAAGGCATCCGCAACATAGCCGAACGCATCCATAGCATCACCGTATTCCTGGAGAAAGCAATCAGCAAACTGGGCTTCCGCCAACAGAATACACAATACTTTGATACCCTGCGTTTCTCCCTGCCCGACAATCTGTCGGCCCAGCAAATACGCACCATTGCCCTGAGCAAAGAAGTCAATCTGCGGTACTTCGATAACGGCGACGTCGGATTCAGCATCGACGAAACCACCGACATTGCCGCAGTCAATGTCCTGCTCTCCATATTCACCATTGCTGCCGAACAAGACTGGCACAAAACCACCAGCATCCCCGACAGCAGTATTCTGCAGGATAGCATCAAACGTAAAACGCCGTTCCTGACTCATGAAGTATTCTGCCTGTACCATACGGAAACAGAAATGATGCGCTACATCAAACGTCTGGACCGTAAGGACATATCGCTGGCACACTCCATGATTTCGCTTGGTTCGTGTACCATGAAACTGAATGCGGCAGCCGAGATGCTTCCATTAAGCCGTCCGGAATTCATGAACATTCACCCGTTTGTCCCCGAAGACCAGGCAGAGGGCTACCATGAACTTATCAACAATTTGAGCGATGAACTGAAAGTCATCACCGGATTTGCAGGTGTCAGCCTGCAACCCAACTCCGGCGCAGCAGGCGAGTATACAGGATTACGTGTCATCCGTGCCTATCTGGAAAGCATCGGTCAAGGCCACCGCAACAAGATTCTGATACCGGCCTCAGCCCATGGAACCAATCCCGCATCAGCCATTCAGGCAGGTTTCACCACCGTAACATGTGCCTGCGACGAACACGGCAATGTCGACATGGCAGACCTTCGTGCCAAAGCCGAAGAGAACCGCTCCGACCTTGCTGCCCTGATGATTACCTATCCTTCTACGCACGGAATCTTCGAAACCGAGATTGTAGAAATCTGCAAGATCATCCACGATTGCGGTGCACAAGTCTATATGGACGGAGCCAACATGAACGCCCAAGTCGGCCTGACTAGCCCCGGTTTCATCGGTGCCGACGTCTGCCACCTGAACCTGCACAAGACCTTTGCTTCACCTCACGGTGGCGGTGGCCCGGGTGTAGGTCCTATCTGCGTAGCCAGCCACCTGGTTCCTTTCCTCCCCGGACATCACATGTTTGGCAATGCAGCCAACGAAGTTTCGTCTGCTCCGTACGGTAGTGCAGGTATTCTGCCTATCACTTATGGCTACATCCGTATGATGGGTGCCGAAGGCCTGACACGCGCCACCAAGATAGCCATACTTAATGCAAACTACCTGGCCGCTTGCCTGAACGATACTTACGGAATCGTATACCGTGGTGCTAACGGTTTTGTAGGTCACGAAATGATACTCGAATGCCGGAAGATTCACGAGGAAACAGGCATCAGCGAAAACGACATCGCCAAGCGTCTGATGGATTACGGCTATCACGCTCCTACCCTTTCATTCCCTGTTCATGGCACGTTAATGATCGAGCCAACCGAAAGCGAAAGTCTGGCCGAACTCGACAACTTTGTTCAAGTGATGCTATCCATCTGGAATGAAATTCAGGAAGTGAAAGACGGAACAGCAGACAAGACCGACAACGTACTGGTCAACGCTCCGCATCCCGAATACGAAGTAGTAGCAGACCAATGGGATCACTGCTACAGCCGTACCAAAGCTGCCTATCCGACAGAGAATGTACGCGAAAACAAATTCTGGATCAACGTAGCCCGCGTAGACAACACTCTGGGCGACCGCAAACTGCTTCCTACACGTTATGGAACATTCGAGTAAACCGAATCCGTTAACGGAAAAGAAGTAATATATAAAGAACTGGAACTGGTTATCAATGGCATCATTGATAGCCAGTTTTTTATACCTGCCGGTTCTGTTTTATTCCCTCCCCAACGAAAAGCAAGCCAATTTTCCTCCCCCTCCTCCTGCTACCCTTGTAAAGTATTCCTTTCGGAACACAAAAAGAGCCAATCTGGTAAACTACATTCAGAGAGAAAAACATATTTTTGCAACCTGTTTATCGGCTTCTGTTTTATCACACACCACCTCTCAGAGAAGAGAATCACACTATACAAACAGCCAGAGCGATCATACAGCTTTTTATTATTAACGTAAGATATAGACATGAGGCATTCCCTACTTTACATCATTTCGGCATGTTTGCTGCTAGCCGGTTGCGACATGATAGATTATCATCCTTACGATGTACGAATAAGCGGTGAAACAAATGTCAATGCACACAATATCGAAGAAATCGAGGCACGCTGTCTGGGTAAAGACACCCTACGGATCGTCACAATGAGTGACTCACAGCGATGGTACGACGAGACGGAGGATTTTGTCGAACATCTGAATCAGCGAAACGATATTGACTTTGTGATACATGGAGGCGACATGAGCGACTTCGGAGTCACCAACGAATTCCTGTGGCAACGCGACATTATGAATAAGCTGAACATACCCTACGTCACGCTGATTGGCAACCACGACTGTCTGGGAACTGGCGAAGAAGCCTACAGAGCCATTTTCGGTAATCCCAATTTCAGTTTCATTGCCGGACGTGTCAAGTTTGTCTGCCTGAATACCAATGCCCTCGAAAACGACTATTCGCAGCCCATCCCCGACTTCGAATTTCTGGAAAACGAAATTCACAACCGCAGGGATGAATTTGACAAGACTGTCATATCCATGCACGTACGCCCGTATGCCGACCAGTTCAACAACAATGTGGCACGGGTATTCGAACGGTATGTCATCGAGTTTCCAGGCATTCAGTTTTGTACTGCAGGCCACGAACACCATCTTTTTGAAGAAGAACTTTTCGAGGATGGAATCATGTATTATATGAGCGACTGCATGAAACACCGCAACTATTATATTTTCACCATAACACCTGAAGGCTATGAAAGAGAAGTGGTATATTATTAAAAAAGGCATTCCCTATTGCCTTGCTCTACTCCTGTCCGCATTCGCATTTCCGCTTCAGGCACAAATAGAGCAGGAAGACAGCGTAAGAATCATCAATCGCGAACCCGCCGATTCTTCCACCATCCAGCAGGCAGAACTTCAGCACGATACCGTCTGGATAGTAAAACACGATACGATATGGGCACCACTGACCGACGAAGACATGCCACAGTATCAAAACAAATACGACCATCGCATCCGCCGCTACCGCAACCGCTGGGAAGCCCTGATACCTGTATACAGCAAAATTCAGTTTGCAGGCAATATAGGCCTCATATCGGTGGGACCCGGTTGGGACTATGGACGTCACAATCAGTGGGAGACAGACATGCTTTTCGGCATTCTGCCTAAATATCAATCGAAAAAAGCCAAACTCACCTTTACTTTAAAACAAAATTATATCCCCTGGGACTTACGCATCAAAGAAAGCCCGTTCAGCATCAACCCGCTTACGTGCGGCATGTATGTGAATACCGTATTTGGTGATGATTTCTGGGTGAACGAGCCGGACCGTTATCCTAAAGGTTATTATGGTTTTTCGTCCAAAATACGCTTTCATGTTTTCTTAGGGCAACGAGTCACGTTCAACATCGACCAAAAACATCGGTTTATGGCTAAACAAATCAGCCTGTTCTACGAAATCAGCACATGCGACCTTTACGTGATAAGCGCATTTACCAACAAATATCTGAAGCCCAAAGATTACCTGAGCCTTTCATTCGGTATAAAGATGCAGCTGATATAAATCTGGCTCACGCCTGGCAGAGAGCAGATATAACTTTTCCAAGGCAAGAGAGTTTATATCGAATAATTGATTAATTTACAAGAAAAAATAATGATAGAAGAGCCATATCTATATCTGTTTTTTATATACATTTGTATCTTACACATACCCTCTGGGTATTAATGAGATATTTATGTATAAGAAATTAAAATATATAATGATATTAATGGCGGTCATATTTACGTCATGCCATTCATCTGAAAAACAGACTTTGGAGTTTACAGATAAAATGCTTACGGTAAACCCGGAGAGAGTTTTAATCATATTGGACTCGTTAGAAAACACCGGAAACTTGGATAAAGAAGAACAGTTACATCTGGTCTGGAACCGAGCTATGGCGCATAAGGTGTTAGGAATGTCTTTGGCTGAGGATGAACAATTACCTTATGCTACTGCATTTTACAGAAATGCCCCAGACAAACAAGCAGACAGTTATCTTTTGGAAGCATCTTATCTGAACTGGACAGGTAAGATAACTGATGCAATAAACATCCTCGATAAAGGAATTGCTGAAATTACCGATTCTACAAAACGTGTAAAGCTGATGGCTGCACAAGCAGACTTATTTGCGCATCAACAAGCATATAAAAGTGCGACTGGAATGCTAAAAAAGGCTTTGGAATATAATTCGTCAAAACGTGAGGGAGCCATATTGAATTATAAGATTGGATTGAATCTTTCATTAATGGGAGATCCACAATCAGAATATTTTTATGAGCAAAGTGTCCGACTGGCTACTGAAAATGGTGATACAGCCATGGCATGTGAATTTATGCGGAACTATGCTGATTATTTGTCAAATAAAAGACATTATCAACGTTCTAATGATATATATCATCAAATAGCTAAAATGATGCCTGAGGTGGCGGATTTATCGGCAATTCAAATGGCGATGGCTGGGAACTACATCAACATGCATAAGATTGATTCTGCCCGTATCTGCAATGAAAAAGCAATAGAGAGTGAAGCTAAACTGGAAGCAAAGGGTTTTTCAGATATTACACGCAGAGCAGTGATAGAGTTGGAACGATGCATATTAGATTTTGAGAACGGGAAACATATATCCTATGTGGATTTTTCCCGATATTGTGATTCTATTACAGCCGATATGCAAGCAAAAGAAAATACTCTGGCAAGAAGGCAAGAAACTAAAGAGCGTTTGCAATGGAGCAATCATGAACTAAAACTAGAAAGACAACGAATGATGTGGATGCTTTCGGTAGCAATATTATTGTTAGTTTTCAGCATAATAGCCGGCTACTTCTATTACAGGAACAGAATCCAGCGTCTGGCAGAAGCTGAAGACCGAGTTGACACACTGACACGAATGCTGAAAGAAGCTCAGTCAGTAACAGAAGAAATTCCGAACGAAAAAGAACAAAAGACAGAAGATGAAGCTTTTTTCAAAAAAATTCTTTTACAGCAACTTGGTATTATCCGTATAGTAGCAAGTACTCCAACCAGTCAAAACCAAGCCATATTAAAACGTATAGCAAGCATCAGTGAAGGTAAGATACAAACAAACAGCCTTTTAGTTTGGTCAGACCTCTTTCAGGTCATAGACCGCCTCTATGATAACTTCCATACCAGACTGACGGAACAATATGGCCATATACTTACGGAAAAGGAAATACAGATTTCTTCCCTTTTATGTGCAGGCTTCTCTACAAAAGAAATTGGGGTTATAACTCAGCAGTCGGATGCCAGTATTTACGTCCGTAAGACTTCCATACGCAAGAAGGTAGGGGCATCTGAAGGACAGGATATTGTTTCATACATCAACGGCATTAAAGGCAATTAAGGTCCAGCAGAACTATTTTTAGATTTTCAAAAAGCGTAACCATTGGAATACAATCGGTTACGCTTTTTTATTAAGACTATTTATTTGATTATTTAGTCGTAATAAGATTCACTTCAACCGTAACTTTGTGACGTCAGAAGTTCAATAAACAGATAAAAAAGGCGCATGAAGCATTCTCTCAAAACATTGATTATAGCCTCAGTTATGATTGCGCCTACTCGGCTTCTGAAGACTAACTTTAATACTAACAAACCAATAAATTTATAATGAGAAATAGTAAAGTAATAAAAACATTCGGCGGCATATTGCTGATTATGTTTTTTGTGCTTGTATCCACTGAGCACTTGCACCTACCCGGACACGGGAATAGAGAGAACAGGTCTTTTGAGGAATTAGTAACCAATCATGTGCAAACAACACTTACCCAAAGAAAGAAGGTTGAATTCGGCAACAGGTTTTCATGTCAAGACTATAAGGAAAACGGTAAGTTGCGTTTCTCCGCCTATGTAACATATTACCTGGTTTCTGAAAATGGCGAAAAAGAGATGCATATTGCTCATGTTGTCTGCAACGAAAATAAAGATAAGATTATAGAATGGAAAGAGATCAAAAAATAATAAATAAGATGAAACATTTGATTTTGATTATAACTGCAATGTCTTTTGCCTTATCTGTATCCGGTAAGGATATAAAAGGGCGTGTTCTTGATATGGAAGGAAGACCTCTGGAGTATGTTAATGTGGTTCTTTTTCAGGATTCCGTATTTCTTGACGGAGTGATTACCGATGTGAATGGAAAGTTCATTTTGTCAAGTAATGTAACGGATAACTTAAAAATCAGGCTGTCATACGTTGGTTTCAACACAACATACGTGGATGTTACCCCAGAAGGTGAATTGGGAGATATCCAAATGTCAGCTTCCAGTAACACCATGCTGAAGGATGTAGTAGTCAAAGGCAATGCTTCTATAACTTATCTTAAAGGTAATTCTTTAGTAACAAATGTAGAGAACAGTATTTTGGCCAAAGCCGGAACTGCAAAAGATGTACTCAGACAGATCCCAATGGTTATTGACAACAATGACAATCTTGAGGTATTCGGCAAAGGAGCACCAATCGTTTATATAAATGGGCGTAGAATTAACGATTTGCAGGAATTATCTACCTTACTATCCGACAATATTCGCAATGTAGAGGTGATAAGCAACCCCGGCTCTTCCTATGCGGCCGGCACAAAAGCCGTAATACGTATTCGTACAAAAAAGCCTCAGGGCGATGGATGGAGCGGTACACTCAGATCAACAGATGGGTTCAGGCATCATTTCCAAAGTGCCAATTTGATGAATCTGAAATACCGGACTGGTGATTTTGAGATATTCTCCAACTTTACCTACAACACTGGCAAGAGCTGGGAGAAAAAGTCGACGGATATGGTCACTCTTACAAAATCGGAGTGGAATCAGCAACTCTCCACAGTCAATACCAAACATTATAACGGAGTTTTAGGCAAATTAGGTTTTTCATGGATAATCGGCAACAAACATTCCATAGGAGCCTTTTATCAGAACGAATTTGCTAAAAATGAGAACAAGTCAGTCCTTGAAAGTGATGTATTTGAGAACGGCACATTTTACGACAGTTGGAATACTGATGCTAACAATCTATCCAAAAACACACCAAGACATGCAGCGAACATATATTATAATGGACAAATAAACAAACTCAATATAGACTTCAATGCCGACTATATCTGGAATAAAGGAGTAACACATACCACAAATGAAGAGACAAGCCAAATACAGGAAGACCGGTATATAACGACATACAGCCAACGGAAAAGCAGCATGACTGCCGAGAAGCTGGTCTTAAGCTATCCTGTCGGGAAAGGCGTTTTGAGATTGGGAGAAGAATATACAAACTCCAATACCTGCAACCGTTTCTACACGGAATACACCGACCTTGAGAACACAAATTCTACCATAAAAGAAACTAATATAGCCTGTTTTGTCGAGATTATGCAGCAATTGGGTAAGTTCAATATCGGTGCAGGACTGAGATTTGAACATGTGAATTATAACTATTCTGAGCATGCCCATTCTGAAAATAACCTCAGCCGCATCTATAATAACGTCTTCCCTACGTTCAATATTGCTGCCAGCCTAGGAAAAGTGCAAACGTCTCTTTCATATAGTAACAGAGTAGAAAGACCCGGTTATTCTGCACTGAATGCCAATGTCGCATATCTTAACCGAATGACATACGAGTCTGGCAATCCACGTCTGCAGCCAACAAAACTGCATAATCTGGAGTACAGAATGGTATGGAAGAACTATTTTGCACAAGTGGCGTATACCTATTTCGATCATCCCATTGTAAATACGACCAAACCTTATAGCAATGATGGCGAAATAACGATTCTTACTTATGAGAACTTTGACAAAAGACATTTCATGCAAGCTTTTATGGGTGGACAATTTAAGTTAGGGATATGGCAACCACGAGTAAATGTGGGAATGTTTACACAGTGGTTTCATATTGAAGTCAATGGTAGTAGTAGAAGCATGAATAAGCCGATAGGCATTATGCAATGGCAAAATGCGATACATTTGCCTCTGGATATCTGGCTGAATGTTGATTGCCAGTTCACAACCGCAGGAAATGACAGAAACATTTATGCAACCAGTTCATCCAGTATAAATGCAAAACTATACAAAGAGTTCTGTAAGAAGAAACTCAGTTTGACATTGGAGGCACGTGATATCTTCAACGACTCCCGCCAGAATCTCACTTTATATAATAATGCCGTTACCCTGAACCAGAAGAATTTCAGCGATATGCGCCATTTCATGCTCACATTACAATACAACTTCAATATAACACGTGATCGTTATCGGGGAACAGGTGCCGGCAATATGGAGAAAAAAAGATTATAAACATCTTTTGCCGTAACGCAATACATCATTTGCACTTTTTCTTTGCACAACGATAAACCAAAGAACACTTTAATCAATTATTCGTCATAAACTCTAATGAAAAAAAAACAAAACAAAGCCCTGTAAACCAAACCATTGCAATTTCCTTCCATTCCCTACTTAGGAAACTGTCGTATCCTCCTTAGGGAACGGACGTTTCCTGCTTAGGGAACTGCCGTTTCCTCCTTGGGGAACGCGCGTACCCTCAAAAGGATACAAACGTAATCCCGTTACCGACACTGCCGGAAATCAGTAGTCAGAGAATAAAGAGCAAAGCCGCGCGTACCGCAATCGGGCAACTTCCGGCCCAGCGCCGAAAATATCCTCCGGACAAAGCTTGCGTTTCAGATTTAATTCGTACTTTTACCCTCTCTGTAAAGGCTCTCCAAGCATATGGCTCGCGAAGCCCGAATAAACAAAGCTTACCAGAAACAAGGATGAACAGAAAATACGGAAAGATTCTCATAGTTGACGACAACCAGGGAGTACTCGCAGCATTGCAATTACTGCTAAAGCCCTACTTCGATACCATAAAAGTACTTTCTTCGCCTGTCACACTGCCCTCCGTCATCAACGAGGAAAAATGGCAAATAATCCTGCTCGACATGAATTTCACAGCAGGCATCAACACGGGCAATGAAGGGCTCTACTGGCTGCACGAAATCAAAAAGGCTGCCCCCAAGCTGCCCGTTGTGCTCTTTACTGCCTATGCCGATATTGACTTAGCCGTGCGGGGCATGAAAGAGGGAGCGGCCGACTTCATCGTCAAGCCCTGGGACAACCGCAAAGTCATCGAAACCCTGATACGCGCCATAGAAGACGGGCAACCGGCTAACAACACCAACCGGAAAAAACCGAAAACAGAAAAAGACAGCATGTATTGGGGAGAAAGTCCCGCCATGAAGCACTTGCAGTTACTGGTACAGAAAGTCGCCGCAACCGATGCCAACATACTGATAACCGGCGAAAACGGTACCGGCAAAGAGATGCTGGCACGCGAAATACACCGACTGTCCCACCGCCACCAGCACGAAATGGTGTGCGTAGATATGGGGGCCATCACCGAGAGCCTGTTCGAAAGCGAGCTCTTCGGCCACATCAAAGGCGCTTACACCGACGCACATGCCGACCGTGCCGGCAAGTTTGAATCGGCCGACCAGAGTACCCTCTTCCTGGACGAAATAGGCAACTTGCCCTATCATCTGCAAGCCAAACTGCTGACAGCCATCCAGCGCCGCAGCATTGTCCGTGTAGGCAGCAACACCCCGGTTCCTGTCAACATCCGCCTGATTTGCGCCACCAACCGCAATCTTCAGGACATGGTGCAAAGGAACGAATTCCGCGAAGACCTGTTGTACAGAATCAACACGATACATCTGGAAATCCCGCCGCTCAGGCAACGCCCCGAAGACATTGTTCCACTGGCCGAAATGTTCATTACCCGCTTCTGCAAACGCTACGACAAGCCACTGGTCAGCCTCACCGAAAGTGCCCAAGCCAAGCTGAAGCAGCATCCCTGGTATGGCAACATCCGCGAGCTGGAACACACCATCGAAAAGGCCGTCATCATCTGCGATGACACCTGCTTGCCTGCCGAACTGTTCCAACTGACCTCCCATCAGGAGAAAAGCCCGGAAATGCCGGCCTCGACTTTGGAAGAAATGGAGTTCAAGATGATTCGCAAAGCACTGGACAGCTGCAACGGCAACCTGTCTGCCGTAGCCGCCCAACTGGGAATCAGCCGCCAGACCCTATACAATAAAATGAAGAAGTTCGGACTCTAACAAACTGTTACGCGAATGAAGGAAAAAGATCCAAGACAATACTATCCGTTCCGGGTGGGCGTCAGTCTGCTGGTGACTTTCATGGCAGGTTTCTTCTGGGCAACGCTCCTGTGGCATCCCCTGCCCCTCCCAAGATTCCTTAATCCTACTTTTTGGGCCCTTGTGTTCACCGCCCTCTTACCCGTCGCCCTATACTGGCAACACCGGCTTTACCGCCGCCACATACGCAACGTACTCTTTTTGCTCGATGCCATTGAAAACAATGACAACTCCATCCACTTCAACGAGGACGACCACAACCAGGAAAACCGAATAGTCAACCGGGCATTAAACAAAGTGGCATGCATCCTGCACAACGTCAAGAAAGAGACCATCCAAAAGGAGAAATACTACGAGCTGATTCTGGGCTGTGTCAACACCGGCATCGTAGTGCTGAACGAAAACGGAGCTGTCTATCAAAAGAACGATGAAGCCCTACGGCTGCTGGGCATCAATGTGTTCACCCACGTCAAGCAGCTTAGCCGCGTCGACTCCCGACTGACAGACACCATCAGCCAATGCCGCCCGGGTGACAAACTGCAGATTGCCTTCAGCAACGAGCGCGGCACGGTCAACCTGTCCGTACGCGTCAGCGGTATAGTGGTTCGCGACGAGCCCCTGCGCATTCTTGCCCTGAACGACATCAACAACGAACTGGACGAAAAAGAAATCGATTCGTGGATCAGGCTTACCCGTGTCCTGACACACGAAATCATGAATGCAGTGACTCCCATCACCTCGCTAAGCGATACGTTGCTGCACCTTGTCGCCCAACCGGGCAAAGCGGACGAAGCCTCAAACCCAACGGTAGAGGAAGAAATACGCAACGGACTGCAAACCATCAGCAGTACCGGCAAAGGATTGCTCGCATTTGTCGAGACCTACCGGAAGTTCACCCGAATCCCGACGCCGGAGCCATCTCTGTTCTACGCCAAAGGATTCATTACACGAATGATCGAGTTGGCCCGGCACCAGCATCCCGACGCACACATCACATTCCAGACCGATGTCGCCCCCGACGACCTCATCATCTATGCCGACGAGAACCTGATAGCGCAAGTCGTCATCAACATTCTGAAAAATGCCATACAGGCCATCGAGTCATCTCCCAACAAGGAAGCCGACACGGGTTGCATACGCATACGCGCCTATTGCAACGACTCCGAAGCCATATTCATAGAGATTTCGAACAACGGGCCACAGATTCCTCAGGAGATTGCCGAACACATCTTCATCCCCTTCTTCACGACCAAAGAGGGCGGAAGCGGCATCGGCTTAAGCATATCCAGACAAATCATGCGCCTGTCGGGTGGCAGCATTTCCCTTTTGCCCGGAAAAGAAACCACCTTTGTTTTAAAATTCAACTAAAGATTGGTATCTTTACATCCGTCCAATAATTTATTATTCTACAATATGATTTTTACAGCAGAAAACATCCTTCTTATCGGGTCTATTTTACTTTTTGTCAGTATCGTTGTCGGAAAGACCGGCTACCGTTTCGGAGTACCAGCCTTGTTGCTCTTCCTCATGGTGGGCATGGCCTTTGGCAGCGACGGACTGGGATTGCAGTTCCACAATGCACAGGAGGCACAGTTCATTGGTATGGTTGCCCTGAGCGTCATCCTGTTTTCGGGCGGTATGGACACCAAGATAAGCGAGATTCGCCCCATCCTGTGGCCGGGCATCGTATTGTCAACAGCAGGCGTACTGCTTACAGCCCTGTTCACCGGACTTTTCATCTGGTGGCTTTCGGGCATGAGCTGGACCAACATTCACTTCCCGCTTATCACCAGCCTGCTGCTGGCCGCCACCATGTCTTCGACCGATTCGGCCTCCGTATTCGCCATACTGCGTTCGCAGAAGATAAACCTGAGGCACAACCTGCGTCCCATGCTCGAACTGGAAAGCGGAAGTAACGACCCGATGGCCTACATGCTTACCATCGTGCTGATACAGTTCATCCAGTCGTCGGGGATGGAAACGGCACACATACTGGGCTCGTTCTTCGTACAGTTCATCGTCGGAGCCGGCGCCGGCTATCTGCTGGGAAAACTGGCCATCCTCATCCTGAACAGAATCAACATCGATAACCAAGCGCTCTACCCGATTCTGCTGCTGGCATTCGTGTTCTTCACCTTCTCCCTTACCGACCTGCTGAAGGGAAACGGCTATCTGGCTGTCTACATAGCCGGAATGATGGTGGGCAACGCCAAGATAATGTATAGGAAAGAAATATATACCTTTATGGACGGACTGACATGGCTGTTCCAGATCATCATGTTCCTGTGCCTGGGACTTCTGGTCAATCCGCACGAAATGCTCGAAGTAGCCTGCGTGGCCTTGCTCATCGGTGTATTCATGATTCTGATAGGCCGTCCGCTCAGTGTCTTCCTTTGCCTGCTGCCTTTCGGCAAAAAAATAACGCTCAAATCGCGCCTGTTCATCTCATGGGTCGGACTGCGCGGAGCTGTTCCCATTATTTTTGCCACCTATCCCGTAGTAGCCAATGTGCCGGGCTCTGATGCCATCTTCAACATTGTCTTCTTCATCACCATCGTCTCGCTCATCATCCAGGGAACTACCGTATCGCGGGCTGCCCGATTGCTGGGCCTCTCCATCCCGATGCCCAAAACAGGCAACGACTTCGGTGTGGAACTGCCCGATGAGATAGATTCCGACCTGAAAGATATGACCGTCACTCCGGAAATACTGGCACAGGGCGACACCCTGAAAGACATGAACCTGCCTCAGGGAACACTGGTGATGATTGTAAAAAGAGGCGACGAATACCTCATTCCCAATGGAAGCCTGAAGCTGCATGTAGGCGATAAACTACTGCTCATTTCGGAGAAAAGTAAAAACTAAAAAACATGAACTGCTTGTTTCGCATTGGTATAAGCCCTATATTTGCACGGTTTTAACTAAAGTGTGCCGATTTAACAAATGGAACAGAAACAGCAGTTCATTGACTACATTGAGCAAAGCATCATACAAAACTGGGACAGAAATGCCCTGACAGATTATAAAGGCGCCACATTGCAATACAAAGATGTTGCCCGGAAAATAGCCAAATTCCACATCGTATTGGAAAGTGCCAACATTAAGCCCGGCGACAAGATTGCCGTTTGCGGACGCAACAGCGCACATTGGGCCGTGACTTTTCTTGCAACCCTGACCTATGGTGCAGTCATTGTCCCCATACTTCACGAATTCAAGGCTGACAACATACACAACATTGTCAACCACTCCGAAGCCAAGCTGCTGTTTGTCGGCGACCAGATATGGGAAAACCTGAACGAAGATGCCATGCCGCTGCTGCTGGGCATTGTGCTGATGCCGGACTTCAACCCGGTAGTCTGCCGCGACGAACGGCTGATGGAAGCGTTCGAGCATCGCAATGCCATCTACGGGCAACGCTACCCCAAGAATTTCCGTCCGGAACACATCTGCTACCGCAAAGAGGCTTCACCCGAAGAACTGGCGGTCATCAACTATACATCAGGCACAACAGGCTATTCGAAAGGAGTCATGCTGCCCTATCGCAGCCTGTGGTCCAACATAGCCTATTGCCACGAAATGTTGCCCGTTCGCCCGGGCGACCACATCGTATCCATGCTTCCGTTGGGACATGTATTCGGTATGGTATATGATTTCCTGTACGGATTCTCTGCCGGTGCCCATCTGTACTTTCTTACCCGTATGCCGTCGCCCAAGATTATCGCACAGTCTTTCGCAGAAATCAGGCCACGGGTCATCTCCTGTGTACCGCTCATTGTCGAGAAAATAATTAAGAAAGATATTCTGCCTCGTGTCGACAACCGTATTGGAAAACTGCTGCTGCGGATGCCCATCATCAACGACCACATCAAGGCCGATGCCCGCAAGAAAGCAATGGAAATATTCGGTGGCAACTTTGACGAAATCATCATCGGAGGAGCACCGTTCAATGCCGATGTCGAACGCTTCCTGAAATCCATCGGATTCCCTTACACCATTGCCTATGGTATGACAGAATGCGGTCCTATCATCTGTTCGAGCCGTTGGGAAACCCTGAAACTGGCCTCCTGCGGCAAAGCAACTTCACGAATGGAAGTCAAGATTGACTCCAACGACCCGCAACATGTAGCAGGCGAAATCGTCTGCCGCGGAGCCAACCTGATGCTGGGTTACTATAAAAATCCGGAGGCCACAGCGCAAATCATCGACGCGAACGGCTGGTTGCACACCGGCGACCTGGCCACCATGGACAAAGACGGCTACGTCACCGTCAGAGGACGCAGCAAGAACATGTTGCTTACAGCCAGCGGACAGAACATCTATCCGGAAGAAATAGAAAGCAAACTGAACAACATGCCTTATGTATCCGAGTCGCTGGTTGTCCTGCAGAAAGACAAACTTGTAGCACTTATCTATCCCGACTTCGACGATGCTTTCGCCCATGGCCTGCAACAGAAAGACATCGAAGGCATCATGGAAAACAACCGGATAGAACTGAACCAGCAACTGCCTGCTTATTGCCAGATAACGAAAGTCAAGATTCACTTTGAAGAGTTTGAGAAAACGGCGAAGAAAAGCATCAAGCGTTTCATGTATCAGGAAGCAAAAGGATAATCACTCCTTTCCTCCTATCAGTACATGCTGCAAAGCTTTTCAGGTAATCCGACATATATAAAAACTGCACCGGACTCATAGAATCGAATGTCTACAGTCCGGTGCAGTTTTTCTTTTCAGCTCTGTTCGGGTCAGCCGTTCTTCAGCACATCGTCTTTATCGGGTGCATCCGGTTCGGGAGTAGCATCCGGCTGAAAAGGATTGAAATAGTAAATGCCTAACCTATCAAGCAGTTTCAGGAATTTGGGCAGCTTCTGCATAAACAGGCTGCAGTCTTTCTTTTTTGCCGGTGTCCATGCCGACTCGGCAACAGCTGCCAGACGGGGAAAAGTCATAAAGTCAAGTCTCTTCTCATCGGCCACACGCTCGGTCCACATACTGAACTGAAGGCCCATCAGCTGATCTTCATAGCCTTGTGCCAAATGTATGATCGGTTCCGGAAAACGGCAAATATCCTCTATCGGATTATAGCCGTCCCAGAGACGTCCTACCGTATGTTGGCCGTACTGCACAAAGTCACCATACAACGGTCGGCGCGGGGTCATAATGACTTTGTACCCGTTTTCCAGGGCCTTTACCAACTGATGTTTTCTGTCGTGACGCCACCACATGACTACAGCTTTCTCGGGTGACACGCCTGCATCCACAATCTCATCCCAGCCAATCATGGTCTTTCCTTTCGAAGCCAGCATGTCGGCTATCCGACGGATAAAATAATGCTCAAGTCCTACCTCATTGCCCAGATTCTTGTCCTTGATGAATTGCTGAATCTCCGGATCGGTATACCAGCTCTGGTTTCCGAAATGCACTTCGTCGCCACCTACATGGATATAGGGCGACGGAAAAAGGGAAATAATCGGCGCAGGGGGGATTCTCCGTGGATGCCCCCCCACACC
>UMJL01008662.1_pt1 | contig 37730 bp, 39 predicted proteins | sample 1966071 | NCBI WGS metagenome assembly UMJL01 (sample SAMEA4836148, study PRJEB28245) | human gut metagenome | biome: gut microbiome; material: fecal sample | place: Denmark | collected 2008
ATTGAGAATGATAAGACATATAACTATATTGTTATGGAATATATAAATGGTAAAACTTTAAATCAGTTAATAAAAGAAAAAGGAAGATTAAATTCAAATGCAGTTGTTGCTGTATCTAAACAAATAGCAAATGCTCTTGATTGTGCGCATAAGCATCATATAATACACAGGGATATAAAACCACATAATATTATTATAGATGAAAATTTGAATGTTAAGGTTACAGACTTTGGTATTGCAAGAATTGCCACAAGTTCAACAATAACTTATACTTCTTCAGTTCTTGGAACTGTTCATTATATTTCTCCTGAGCAAGCAAAGGGAAAATTTATTGATGAGAAATCAGACCTTTATTCTTTAGGGGTTGTAATGTATGAAATGGTAACAGGTAGAGTGCCTTTTGATACAGATAATGCAGTTGGAATAGCTATGCAACATATAAATGAGCCGTTAGTTGAGCCGATTAGACTTGTTCCAAATTTAGAGCCTTGGATAAATTCTATAATTGTTAAATGTATGGAAAAAAATCCAAATGATAGATTTGATAGTGCTGAAAGTTTGATAAAAGCTTTGGAAGATAGAAAAATTGAAAAAAATCAAAAGGTTACATTTAACGACAATAGTGATAGAGCATTGTATAAGGAATCTGTTTACAAAACTAATAAGCAAAAAGACTTTGTTTCCAGTAAACCACCGGTTAGAAATACTAATAAAAATAGGGAAATACTTGATAAGAAAAAAGGAATTTTTGATCACAGTATAACCTATGTTATTTTAGCACTACTTATAGTTGTTTCTGTTTTCTTTATTTATAGACTAGCTGTTTCAAATAAAGCCGGAAATACTGTAAAAGTGCCACCGGTTGTAGGTTTAGAAAAAAATGAGGCTATAAAGGTTTTAAAAGATAAAAAACTTAATGGACTTATTGTAAAAACTGTTAGCGATGATTCTGTTGAAGCGGGTAAAGTTGTTAGTCAATCTCCAAGTCCAAATGCAGAGGCAAAAGAGGGAACAAATGTTGAACTTACAGTTAGCGTTGGAAAAAATAAAACAATAGTTCCAAATCTTTCTAATGTTGAGTATGATAAAGTTGAAGGATTGTTAAAGAAGAGTAATTTAACTTTAGGCAATGTTGAAAGAAAATATGACGATAAAATTGAAGAAAACAAGGTAATTAGTCAAAGTATAAATTATGGTGAAGAAGTTGAAAAAGATACTAAGATAGATATTGTCGTTAGTAGAGGAAAAGAAGATAAGAAAGTTGAAGTTCCTGATTTAGTCGGTAAAACTGAGGCAGAGGCAGTTAAAATGTTATATGATATCGGACTTTCAGTAGGAAAAACTGAAAAGAAAGAATCTGAGCAAAAAGCTGGAACTGTAATATGGCAATCTTATGGAAAAGGGACTAAGGTTGATGCTGAAACTAAGGTTGATATAACAGTTAGCTCAGGAAAATCTGCTAAAGAAAACACTTTAGATATTACTTCTTCTAATGATCCGGGATTTGTTATAAAAAAATATACTATTGATGAACCTAAGAAAAATTATGTTTTATTAGTTACTAGAGATATGGGACCTAATGAAACAAGATTATATGAAAAAACAATGGTTACAAGTGGTGGAAAACTTACTATAAATATTAAAGCTAGGTTTGAAGAAAAATTCCACATTTATGTAAATGATAAGCTTGTACTATCAAATGAGAATTAATATGTTTGAAAATGGAATAATATTTGATATTTCAAAAGATTTATATTATGTAAAAACTGAAAATGGAAACTATATGTCTAAGGCTAGAGGTGTTTTTAGAAAACAAAAATTTTCTCCGATGGTTGGAGATAATGTTAAGATTGAAATTTTTGAAGATAATACTGCATATATTGTAGAGGTGTTTGAAAGAAAAAATGAAATTTTAAGACCTCCAGTTGTAAATGTTGACCAAGCCATTGTGGTTTTTTCACTAAAAAATCCTGAAATTTCATATAAGATTATAGATAGATATATAATGTATTATGAAATAATGAATGTTCCGATAATTTTGTGTTTGAACAAATGCGATTTGATTGGCGAAGAACTTGAAAGAGAGTTTAAAAGCATTTATGAAAAGCTGGGATATAAAATTATATTTAATAGTGTGAATTTAGATAATAAGAAATTATTTGAAGAACTATGTGGGGACAAAATTTCTGTTATTACAGGCCCTTCCGGAGTGGGAAAAAGTACAATTTTGAACTATTTGAATCCGAATTATAATATTTGGGTTGGAGAAATTAGTAATAAGACAAAAAGAGGAAAGCATACTACAAGGTCTGCAACTTTATATGAGATTTTTGAAAATTCTTTTATAATAGATACCGCAGGTTTTACTTCTTTGGATATTACTAAATTTATAGAAAATGAAAGCCAAATTAGAGATGCTTTTATAGAATTTAAGTACAATTTAGAATGTAAATTTTCAGATTGTAAACATATAAATGAGCCAAGTTGTTATGTGAAAAATGAACTTGAAAATGGAAATATAAGTAAGAGTAGATATGACAGTTATCTATTCTACTTAAATGAGTATTTGAAAAATAGGAGGTACTAAATGTTAGAATTATCACCATCATTGTTGTCAGCTGATTTTACGAATTTAAAATCAGATTTGGAGGTGCTTGATAAAAACGGAGTTAAATATTTACATTTAGATGTAATGGACGGTATGTTTGTTCCAAATATTTCTTTTGGACCAATGATAATTAAACAGTTAAGACCTTTAACAAATATGGTTTTTGATGTTCATTTGATGATTGAAGAGCCGGATAGATATGTTCAAAATTTTAAAGATTCCGGAGCTGATATACTAACTGTTCATTATGAGGCTTGTAAGCATCTTCATAGAACTATATCATATATAAAATCATTGGGAATGAAGGCAGGAGTTTCATTGAATCCTGCAACAAATATTGATGTTTTGGATTATGTTTTGGAAGATTTAGATTTAGTTTTAATTATGAGTGTAAATCCAGGCTTTGGTGGACAAAGTTTTATTCCGTCAGCTATTGATAAGATAAAAAATTTAAGAAAAAAAATAGATGAGAGAAATTTGAATGTAATAATAGAAGTTGACGGTGGTGTTAAAACTACAAATGTTAAAGATGTAATAGAGGCAGGAGCAGATTTAATAGTTTCAGGCTCTGATGTTTTTGTTGACAAAGAAAATAGAATTAAGGCTTACAAAGAGATTTTTGAAAATTATAAAAAATAATTTTTTGTGAGTTATCATACAAAAAGATTGAACTCTCAATCTTTTTTATAGTTGAAAAAAAGAAAAAGAGGTAAATATGTTTATAGATATTGCAAAAATAGAATTGAAAGCCGGAAAAGGTGGCGACGGTTGTGTATCTTTTAGAAGAGAAAAATATGAACCGGACGGAGGACCTTATGGTGGCGACGGTGGTGATGGTGGTAGTGTAATTTTTATATCTGATGAAGGAGTTAGAACTCTTATGGACTTTAGATATAAGAAACATTATTTCGCACAGAACGGAGAAAACGGAAGAACAAAAAGACAATACGGTAAAAAAGGCGAAGACTTAATAGTTAAAGTTCCTGTTGGAACATTGATTAAAGACTTTGAAACTAATAGAGTAATTCACGATTTCAAAGTTAAAGACGATGAATTCATCGTTGCAAAAGGTGGTCGTGGAGGTAAAGGAAATGCAAGATTTGCTACAAGTACAAGACAAGCTCCAAGATTTGCACAGCCCGGTAAAAAAGGTGAAGAGAGAACAATTAAGTTAGAATTAAAATTAATTGCAGATGTCGGTCTTGTTGGACTTCCAAATGTTGGAAAATCTTCTTTGCTTTCTGTATTAAGTGATGCAAAACCAAAGATTGCAAATTATCATTTCACAACTTTAGAGCCAAACTTAGGAGTTTGTAGAGTTGAAGAAAATAAATCATTTGTGATTGCAGATATTCCGGGGCTTATTGAAGGAGCAAGTGACGGAGTGGGACTTGGTTTTGAATTTTTAAAACACGTTGAAAGAACTAGACTTTTGGTTCACGTTTTGGACGTTTCCGGAATTGAAGGAAGGGACCCAATCGAAGACTACAATACAATTTATAAAGAATTAGAACTTTATAATGAAAATATAAAAAATAAAAAAGAAATAATTGTTGCTAATAAAATGGACTTGCTAACTTCTAATGAAAATTTAGAAAGAGTTAGAGAATATTTTAAAGATAGAACAATATTAGAACTTTCAGCAGTTACACAAATGGGTGTAAAGGAATTAAAATATAAAATATTTGATGAATTATCAAAAATTGAAATAGATTATGAAACTTTTGATGAAGAATATGAATATGTAGAAGACCCTGAAAAAGAGGCTTATGAAATTTATAGTGAAGATGGAACTTTCTACATTGAAGGACCACTTATCGATTATTTAGTTTATATAACAAATTTTGAAGATTATGATTCATTAAAATATTTCCAAAAAGTTTTGGCTGATAAGGGAATAATTGAAGAATTAAAACAAAAAGGTGTAAAAGAAGGACAATCCATTGTAATCGGTGAAATGGAATTTGAATTCTTTGAATAAAGGAGAGTATATGATAAATCCAAAACAAAGAGCATTTTTAAAATCTTTGTCGCACTCTATGGAGCCTGTTATGAATATAGGTAAATATGGAGTTAACGATGAAACTATAAGACAATTAGATTTAGCTTTAGAAAAAAGAGAACTTATAAAAATAAAAATTTTAAATAACAATTTAGATGATAATAAACAACTTGTTGAATTGGTTTTACAAAAAACTAGAGCAGAATTTGTTCAACATATTGGAAATAAATTTGTTATTTATAGAAGAAAAAGAAAAGATGAGAACAGAATAGAGTTACCATAATGAAAATAGGAATTTTTGGTGGGAGTTTTTCTCCCGTTCATAATGGACATTTGCAAATTGCTGAGGATTGTTTAATTGAAATGGGACTTGATAAAATTATTTTTCTTCCCAATTCTAAACCGCCACATAAAAATGTAGAAAAGTTTTCTTTTGAAAATAGAGTTAAAATGTTAAAACTGGCAATAGAGGATAATGAAAAATTTGAGATTTCTCTTGTTGAAGAAGATTTTTTAAAAACGCATTATTCATACAATACAATGAAAGAAAATTTTTGTAATGGTAAAGATAAATTTTATTTTATTATGGGTGATGATGAATTTTTAAATATTAGTTCTTGGTATGAATATGAGAAATTTTTAGAAATAACTTCAGTTATAGTTTTTTTGAGAAAATATAATTTAGATTTTATTTTAGATAAAAATAAATATTTAATAGAAAAATATGATATTAATATCGTGAAAAATTCTGTAATTTCAATTTCTTCAACAGATATTAGAAATAGAATGAATGGAAAAAAATCTATAAAATATTTAATCCCTAAAAAAGTCTATAAATATATATATGAAGATTTGAATTATTTTGATATTAATAAGATAAAAAAAGATTTAAAAGAAAAACTTTCAAAAAATAGATATGAACATTCATTAAGAGTTGCAGATTATTGCAAAAGACTTGCTAAAATTTATAAAGTTGATGAGAATAGAGCGTATTTATCCGGACTTGTTCATGATTGTGCCAAAAATTTGGAAGAATTTTATATGTTGAATAAAAAATTAAATTCTGATATAATATTTGATACTGAAGAAAAAGATAATGAAAATCTTAAACATGCTCCGATAGGTGCAGTTGTTTGTAAAGATTTATATGGAATTTTTGATGAAGAAATAATTTCAGCTGTTCGTTATCATACAACAGCAAAAGAAAATATGACTTTGCTTGAAAAGATTTTATTTATATCTGATAAAATTGAGCCTGGTAGGAAGTATGATACAGTTGATGAGCTTAGAAGACTTGCTGATTTTGATATAGATAGAGCTATTGTAAAATTTTTAAATGATAGTTTTGAATATTTAGAAAAAAAATCACAACAAGTTCATCATCTATCTGTTAAGGCAAGAGATTATTTAATAAATAAGGAGTAGTTTTATGGAAAAACTTGATATTATATTAAAAGCATTAGATGATAAAATTGCAGAAGATGTTATAACGATAGACTTGAAAGAAAAATCATCTATTGCTGAATATTTTGTTATTGCGACCGGAAGTGTAATTAATCACAATCAAGCTATTTGTGATGAAGTTGAATTCCAATTAAAAAAGAATGATATGGACTGTTTCGGTACAGAAGGATATAAAGACGGAAATTGGATTTTGTTGGACTGTGGAGAAGTTATAGTTCATATTATGACAAAAGATTATAGAAGCTATTACAATCTTGAAAGATTGTGGGCATAGATTTTAGGAGGGAAAGAAATGAGCGTAGAATTTTTAAAAACTGAAAAGGCTCCAGCAGCTATTGGACCTTATTCACAAGCTGGAAAAGTTGGTAATTTAATATTTGTTTCTGGACAATTACCAATCACTAATGGAGAATTACAAACTGAAATAAAAGCAGCTACACTTGCTAGTTTAACAAATGTTTTAGAAATAATTAAAGCAGGTGGTGGATGCTTAGAAAGCATTGCAAAAGTTAATGTATTTGTAAAAGATATGAATGACTTTGAAGCAATCAATGGAGTTTATGCAGAATTTTTTGGTGACCACAAACCAGCTAGAGCTTTAGTTCAAGTTGCAAAATTACCAAAAGATGCTTTAATCGAAATTGAAGCAATAGCAGCTGTTTAAAAAATATTTTTAATACTGATGTGAAAGCATCAGTATTTTTTTATGTAAAATATAAAAATTTTCAAAAAAAGCTTGACAAAATTAAATAAATGATTTATACTATTTGAGTATTAGATTTGCACCTTTAGCTCAGTTGGCAGAGCACCTGACTCTTAATCAGGGTGTCCAGGGTTCGAACCCCTGAAGGTGCACCAAGATTGACAGCTGTTTTATATAGCTGTTTTTTATTGTTGTGAAATAATAAATTTTTATGATATTGACCTGATGTGAAGAATTTTGTGATATAATATTATTATCAAAAGAGACTTTCATTCTTGTTTTTTAGTTAATTTAATTATACAGATTGTATTATATCTTTAATATGATTAATATTATTCTGATAATTTTTTAGTTTTATTTAAAGTTTCTATTGTAAAATTATTTAGGATAATTTTGTGGAGTTTTTAAAAATTTTAATATTTATATAGATTTTTAAAAAATCTATAATTTTTTTGAGTATTGTACAATGTTAATGTCGTAAATTAATATAATAATTTTTAGGAGTGTTTATGAAGAGGTTAAAAGCGTTAAGTGTAGCAATAATTTTATCTTTAGTCATTTTTTCTACATTTTTACATTTTTATACTAAAGAGGAGAAAAAAGAGTTTGATGAATTATCCGTTCATAATAATTCTATAAGATATAATGATTCTCCAAATAAATATAAATCTCATGATGCTATAACGAAAAATATAGGGAAAGGTACTATAATACTTTTAGGTTCTTCTGAACTTATAGTAACAAATGATTGGAAGGAGCATCCAAGACAATTTTTAGATTATTCAGATAAAAATATTATGCAAATTGGAGAGGGATTTTATCAATCTATAATTCAAGCTGTAACTTTGGGCTCGATTGGAGAAAAATCACCGGTAAAAACTGTAAATTTAATTTTATCTATGCAATGGTTTGAAAAAAATGGAATGAGTCCTGAAGCTTTTCAACCTAGATTTTCAATAGATCACTTGTATAATTTATATAAAAACAAAAAAATTTCTAAAGAAACAAAAGATAAAATCTATAATAGAATTTTGGAGCTTTCAAAAGATAATTCTGCTGTAACCGGAATGGTTGAAAGATTAAAAAGAGATAATCCTGTTGATAATACAGTAAACAGTGCTAATGCTGAAAAGTACAAATTGATTGCAAATAGTAAGTTTCTAAAATCATATCATAGGGATGACAGTATAAATGATAAAAAAGCTCCTGAAAGTTTTGACTGGGAAAAGTTTAGAAAAGAAGCTTTTGAAACAGCAAAAGAAGAATCAAATGACAATAGATTTTTTATGTATAATAAATATTTTGACAATAATTTTAAGAAAAATTTTGCAAAATTAAAAAATTCTGCAAAGAATACAAAATATAGAAGTGAAGAAGAATATGGAGATCTACAATTGTTTTTAGACGTTGCAAGAGATTTGGGCTTTAAAGTTAATCTTATTTTAGTTCCTCTTCAGGGATATTGGGCTGATTATACCGGAGTTCCAAAGGATGAAAGAGAATACTTTTATAAAAGAATTAGAGATATTTCAGCAAAAAATAATGTAAATTTAATTGATTATAGTAAATATTCTTATACAAAATATTTTTTTAAAGATGCTACACATTTAGGAAGGATTGGACTTTTACAATTACAGGAAGATTTATTAAAGTATAATAATGATTAAAATAAAATATATTTTAAATTCAACAAATTCTCCTAAATGATTGCAAAAAAATTTTAAATGGTATATAATAAGTAGCCGATAAAATTTTAGGAGGACGTTATGGATTTAAAATCAAAGATTAGAGTTATTGAAGGATTTCCGAAGGAAGGAATCAGTTTTAAAGATATAACTACATTAATTAGTGATGGAGATGCTTTTAAAGAAGCTGTAGATATTATAAAGAAAAATTTAGAAAATAGAAACATAGATTACATAGTTGGACCTGAGGCAAGAGGTTTTCTATTTGGTTCAGCGGTTGCTTATGCTTTAAACATTGGATTTATTCCTGTTAGAAAGCCCGGAAAATTACCGGGAGAAACTGTTTCTTTTGAATATTCACTTGAATATGGAACAGATGTTTTAGAAATTTGCAAAGGAGCATTAAAAAGTGGAGATAGAGTTGCAATAGTTGATGATTTACTTGCTACTGGTGGAACAATTAATGCTTGTGCTAAATTGATTGAATCACAAGGTGCAAAAGTTGTTTCAATGCAATTTTTAATGGAATTAACTGAGCTTAAAGGTAGAGAAAAGAATAAAGACTACCAAATAGATTCTGTTTTGGAGTATGATATTTAATGAGAATTGATAAATTTTTAAAAAATTCACGTCTTATAAAGAGAAGAACTGTTGCAAAAGAGGCTTGTGAGAAGGAAAGAAGTTTTAGAAATGGTAAGGCAATGAAACCTTCTGACGAAGTTAAGGTTGGAGATATTATTGAATTAAAATTCGGAAATTCTGAAGTAAAAATTAGAGTTTTGGATATAACAGACAGTCAAAAGAAGGAAGATGCTCAAAAAATGTACGAAAATCTTTAAAAATCTCTAAAAATCTGTAAAAACTGTTGAAAAATTATATTTTTTAGTATATAATCATATTAGATAGGGGTGATAGCTTGATGAATAAGAAACATAGAGGTCGAGTTAGACTTTACTCTTTAATATTTTTAGTTTTTTGTATCGTTTTTGGAAAAACTTTTATTTATCAAGTTCGTGAAAAAAATAGATTAAATGCTAAAATTAATTCTTTGGAAGAAAGAAAAGATAAGTTGAATAGTGAAATTATTGAGGCTAAGGATAATCTTCAAAAGGTTGATAGTGAGGAATTTGTTAAAAAAGTAGCTAGAGAAAAACTTAAAATGATAGAAAAAGATGAGATAGTAGTAAAGTATAAGGATTAAGACTGATAAATTAATATGGAAGGGAGCCGAGTATTTTTGCTCGGTTTTTTTGATTTTATGAAGAATAGATTTTTAAAAATTTTAAAAAATTATAATTTTAATAATGTGGGAATTTTACTTGCTGTTTCAGGTGGTAAAGATTCTATGACGATGTTAGATTTGTTTAATTCTTTTAAAGATGAATTTAAACTTAATTTAATTGTTTGCCATTTCAATCATTCTTTGAGGGATAATGCCGACAGAGATGAGAACTTTGTTAGAGAACAATGTGAAAAGTATGGTTTAAAATTTTATTCTAAAAAGGAAGATGTAAATAAATTTTCAGTTGAGAATAGACTTTCTACTGAAGAGGGGGCAAGAATTTTAAGATATAAATTTTTTGATGAAATTAAGAAAAATGAAAATTTAGATTATATTGCAACTGCTCATAATAAAAATGATTTGGCAGAAACTGTTATTATGAGAATTTTAAGGGGAACCGGTATTAACGGTTTGGTTGGAATACAATCTGAAAGAGGAGATTTGATTAGACCCGTTTTGGATTTTTCAAGAGTAGAAATAGAAAATTATATCAAAGAAAATGATATTCCTTTTGTTGAAGATGAAACTAATTTTGAAGATATTTATAATAGAAATAAAATTAGGTTAAATCTTTTGCCTATGTTGGAAAGGGAATATAATTCTAAGATTTGTGATGCACTTTGTAGATTGTCAAACATTGCCTCAGATTATAGTTATATCTCAAGAGAATATATTTTTTCTAAAAAAGGAAATTTATGGGATTTTGATGGAGATAAAATTGTTGTTGATATTTCTAAATTACGTTTAAAATCTGTTTCGTTTAGAAATATTTTATATAGAGAATTTTTTGAGTTTATAAGTAAAAATCCAAATGGAATAAGTTATAAAATAATTGAAGAAATAGATAATTTGATTTTTGCAAAAACGGGTAAATATATAGAGATAAAAAATGTTGTTTTTAAAATTGAATATGATAAATTGTTCGTTTACAGTAAAAATATTTTGAAAAATTCAGAAAATGATTTTTATTTTGAAAATTTAGATTTTTCTTTGTATTCTACAAAATTTTTTGATATAATTATAGAGTATTCAAATTTTGAAGAATTTAAAAACTTAAAACAAAATAAAGATATGTTTTTTATAAATAAAAAATATCTTAGTTTGTTAAAAATTAGAAATAGAAAAAATGGAGATTTTTTAGAGTTTGAATTTGGCAAAAAGAAACTTAAAGATATATTTATTGACGAAAAAATAAGTAAAGATATTAGAGATGATATACCTATTTTTGAAATCGAAAATAATATTGTTTGGGTTTCTAATATTAGAAGGTCTAATAAATATTTGGTTGATAGATTAGATGATATTGTAAAAATTAGAGTTTTATCAAAGGAGAGATTATGAAAAGATTAGATTGTATCGTTAAGTCAGATATGAAAGAAGTGCTATTCGATGAAAAAACTATTAAAAATAGAGTTGAAGAGCTTGGTAAAAGTATAACTGAATATTATGAAAATGAAGATGCTGAGCTTGTTGTCGTTGGTATTTTAAGAGGGTCAAGTTTGTTTTTTGCAGATTTGATTAGAAATATAAATTTACCAATTTTAATAGATTTTATGGCTATTTCATCTTATGGAAGTTCATCAGAAAGTGGAGTTGTAAAAATTGTAAAGGATTTAGAGGCTGATGTTACAGGAAAAAATATTTTAATAGTTGAGGATATTATAGATACAGGTAAAACTTTAAAATATCTTTTTAATTACTTTAAAGAAAGAGGAGCCAAAACAGTTAAGGTTTCCAGTATGTTAGATAAGCCTGAAAGAAGACTTGTTGATATTTCCGGAGATTTTGTCGGTTTTGAAGTTCCAAATGACTTTATAGTTGGTTATGGTTTAGATTATAATCAATCATATAGAAATTTACCATATATAATTTCGTTAAAAGAAGAAGTTTATAAATAAATTAATTAGGAGGTAGAGCGTGAATAAGAAAACTAAAGCGTATCTTATATATTTGATACCGGTTTTATTTTTAGCTGTATATTTCTTTGCTATAAAGACTTCAGCTCCTGTCGTTAAGGAATATACTGTTACAGAAATCGTATCAAAGATAAAAAATGATGAAGTTGCTGAGGTAACTACTCAAGGAGCTTATATAACAGGGAAATTAAATGATAAAGATAAAACAGAATTTAAAACTTATTTGCCACAAGAATTTAGATTAAAATTTTATGATAACTATCTAAAGGCTAAGGTTGACAATAATACTTTAAAATATAATGGTAAAGCTGAACCTACAAAACCATTTTATCTTGAAATTTTACCAACTCTTATAATTTTAATAGGACTTGGTGTACTTTGGTTTATGTTTATGAGACAAGCCCAAGGTGGTGGAAAGGTAATGAATTTTGGAAAGAGTAAAGCCAGACTTCATAAGGATAAGAAAAATGAGGTTACCTTTGGAGATGTTGCAGGACTTGAAGAAGAAAAAGAAGAATTACAAGAAATTGTAGATTTCTTAAAATCTCCTAAAAAGTACAGCGACATTGGTGCCAGAATTCCAAAAGGTGTATTAATGGTTGGACCTCCGGGAACAGGAAAAACTTATCTTTCAAGAGCTGTTGCGGGAGAGGCAAAAGTTCCTTTCTTTAGCATAAGTGGTTCAGATTTTGTTGAAATGTTCGTTGGGGTTGGTGCCTCAAGAGTTAGAGATTTATTTGAAGAAGCAAAGAAAAATGCTCCTTGTATAATTTTTATAGACGAAATTGATGCTGTTGGTAGAAGAAGAGGTGCCGGACTTGGTGGTGGACATGATGAAAGAGAACAAACATTAAACCAATTACTTGTTGAAATGGACGGTTTTGGTGTTAATGAAGGAATTATCGTTATGGCTGCAACAAACAGACCTGACATACTTGACCCGGCTATCTTAAGACCTGGTAGATTTGACAGACAAATTTATGTTGGTATTCCAAATGTGAGAGAAAGAGAAGCAATACTTATGGTTCATACTAGAAACAAGAGATTGGCTCCAGATGTTGACCTTAAGGTTATTGCTAAACATACAACAGGATTTACTCCGGCAGACCTTGAAAACTTGTGTAATGAGGCTGCACTTTTATCAGCAAGATATGGTCAAAAAACTATCACTATGAAAGTTTTTGAAGAGGCCTCAATAAAAGTTGTTGCAGGTCCTGAAAAGAAATCAGCAGTTGTTACAGATAGAGATAGAAAGATTACTGCATATCACGAGGCAGGTCATGCTATTGTTTCAAGATTTGTACCATTATCAGATCCTGTTCAAATGATTACTATTGTTCCTAGAGGAAGAGCAGGTGGATTTACTGCTTATACTCATGATGAAGATAGTCAATATATGACTGTAAACGGAATGAAATCAAGACTTGCAATGATGCTTGGTGGACGTTCAGCTGAACTTATAATCTTTGAAGATTTTACAACAGGTGCATCAAATGATATTGAAAGAGCAACAAAACTTGCAAGAAATATGGTTACAACTTATGGAATGAGTAGTAAAATTGGCCCTATAAATTATGATATGGGCGAAGAAGAAACTTTCTTAGGCAGAGATTTTGGCAAGGGAAGAAATTACTCAGAAGATATTGCAAAACTTATTGACGGAGAAGTTAAGGATTTACTTGATGAGGCTTATGCTACTGCTCAAAGAGTTTTAAATGAAAATATTGAATTTTTACATGCTGTTGCTAAAAAATTACTTGAAGAAGAAACTGTAAGCGGAAAAGATTTTGAAGATATGTATAAAAAACATATGGGTATCGAAGAAAAAGTCGAAGTTACAGAAGAAGTTAAAACAGAAGAAGTTAAACCAGAAGAAGTAACTAGCGAAGTAGTCGAAGAAACTGTTGAAAAAGTAGAAATAGAAGAAAATAAGGAAAATTAGAATTAAGTAGAAGTTCGCTTCTACTTAATTTGTATGGAGGATTTTATGAATAGTGGAGATTTGTTATTAATAGTATTTGGAGTAGTTTTAATATTTGTAATAAAGAAAATAGTTGCTATGTTCCAAACAAGAAAAAAATTAGAAGGAGAAATATCAACGATTAAACTTAGAGGAAGAACTGTTTTACTTGCTTTGTCCATCTCTTTAGTCGGATTTGGAGTTGTTTATACAATAAAAATTAGAGATATTTACAGTATAGTATATATTTTAATCGGACTATGTTATTGTATCGTTTCTCTTGATAAATTATACATTGCAGAAAATGGATTTTGTTTTGACGGAAAATTTGCTGAATTTAAAAAAATAAAAAAATGGACTCCTATTAGCAATAAATTTTATGAAGTTGTTGTTGCAGGAGATATGAAAGATGAAACTTTAACTATTCCACTAGATAAGGAAAATTCTGAAAAACTTTCTATTATAATAAAACAAAATAAGGCAAGACCAAAGGCTAAAAAGTAATGAAGTTATACGAAGAAAATAATTTAGTAATTTTAGAAGATGTCGAAAATTTTGATGCCAGAGCAATATTTACTTGTGGTCAGGCTTTTAGATGGTATGAGGAAAAAGACGGAAGTTTTACAACTGTCCATTTAGGTAGAGTTTTAAATGTTTTAAATGAAAAGGATAGAGTTGTTTTCAAAGGGACTAATTTAGAAGAATTTAAGAAAATTTGGTTAGATTATTTCGATTTGAATACAAACTACAAAGAAATAAGAAAAACATTATCTGGTAATGAAATTTTAGTAAATGCAATGGAATATGGTAAGGGAATTAGAATACTGAATCAAAATCATTTTGAAATGCTTATCAGTTTTATAATTTCTGCAAATAATATGATTCCAAGAATAAAAAAATCCATTGAAGTAATTTCTATGAGATATGGAAAATTTATCTGTGAAGATGAAAATAGAAAATATTACTCATTTCCAACGGTTGAAGAGCTTAGTAATGCAACAGTTGAAGATTTAAGAGAATTTGCAAAAGTCGGCTTTAGAGATAAAAGAATTTTTGATACGGTTAATATGATTTTAAACGATAAAATTGATTTAAATAGTTTTGAAAGTTTAGAAACGGATATTTTAAGAGAAGAACTTTTAAAATTCTCCGGTGTTGGAAATAAAGTTGCCGATTGCATTATGCTATTTTCATACAAAAGAGGAGAGGTTTTTCCCGTTGACGTTTGGATAAAAAGAGTTATGGAAAAACTTTTCATAAAACAAGAAACACCTGTAAAAAAAATAGCTAAAGAGGCGAACAGAATATTTGGAAAATATGCAGGATATGCACAACAATATCTTTTCTACTATGGAAGAGAAGAAAAAATAGGTAAATAGAAAATTGTAAATGAAGGGGAAACCCTTCATTTTGTATTTAATTCTAAAAAATACTTGACAATATATATAATAAGTATGTGTAAAATATTATTTACAAAAAGAAAATGGAAAAGAAGTTGAAAAAGTATATTATGTAGATGATAATGGAAATATTGAAGGAAGAGAATTTACTCAAACACAAAAAGAAGTAACATTCAAAACAAATCATTTTTCTAAATATGCAATTTTATATAAAACAACAGTAAAAAAACCAATTATAGAAAAAGCTAAAACTAGAAATTCATTAGCAAAAACATAAATATCAAGTTATTCATTAGTTTTAACGGGACTAGCTTTAGCTGGAACTACTTTTACATTAAAAAAAAGAAATAAATAATGAAAAAGACAGAAATTTTTAAAATTTCTGTCTTTTTTTTAAGTGCAGACAAAACTAATGCTTTGTCTGCACTCTGAGACTGAGTTTATTATAAACTTAGTCTTTTTAATTAAATTGTTTTTAGAATTTTTTGTAAACTTTTGTAAATCATTGGTACTAATATTGAACAAACAATTATTTCAGGAATACCATTAGATATTGCGATTGTGAATAAAAATTTTGCCGGATTAATTTTTAGAACTTCATAAAGTTGACTTGAGCAGAATATGTATGCCATTGATAACACACCGAATGTATTTATCATTGTTCCTATTATACTTGCGATTATCACATTAAATACATTTTTTATATATTTTTTTACAAAGTTAAATGTGTAATATGTTCCAAGTCCTATTAATGCTCTTGGTAATACTGAAACAAATGGATTTATAAACATGAAGGACAATGGGCTTATGCCTGATAAATGTTGAAAAAATGAAAATAATCCAAAAATTAATCCTACAAAGAAAGATACGGTTGGTTTTTCGATTAATGCGATTAAGACTATTGGAATGTGTACGGTTGTTATTCTAACAGGTCCTAATGGTATGAATCCGATAGGTGAAAGTGATAAAATAATTACAAGTGCACTTAATATTCCAATTTTTGTTATAGTTTTTGTTGAAATGTTTTTCATAAATCCTCCTTTATTTTTATGTAAAATTTATTGAAATAAAAATTTTAAGTATTTCAACACGAGTCTAATTATATCAAATTTTTCATTTTATAGCAAAAGTTCAAAAAATTTTTCAATATTTTTTTGTTTTTTTTATGTAAATTTGATATAATTATATTTAATGATAAAATAGTTTTTATTGTTAAACAACAAGGTTCTTATGGATACAAATGATTTGAATTATTGTGAAAATATGGAGGTCTTGTTGGATTAAATTTTTATATAAATGGAGAAATGATGAAAAAAGTTACTTTGATTGCAACTTGTGCTTTTGGACTAGAGGCGATTGTTAAAAGAGAGATAATAAAATTAGGTTTTGATGATATAAATGTTTCTGATGGTAAGGTTGAATTTTTGGCGAATGTTAATGATATAGCAAAGGTTAATCTTTGGGTTAGATGTGCAGAGAGAATTTTGCTTAAATTAGATGAATTTAAAGTTTTAAGTTTTGAAGATTTATATCAAGGAATAAAAAAGATAAAGTGGGAAGACTTGATTTCAGAAAATGATAAATTTCCCGTTAATGCAAATAGTGTTAAGTCTAAACTTTTCAGTTTATCAGATATTCAAAAAATTACAAAGAGGGCTATAGTTGATAGGCTAAAAGATATTTATAATGTTGAATGGTTTGATGAGAGTTCAGATGCTTTGTATTATATAGAAGTTTCTATTTTAAAGGATATTGCGACAGTTACTGTTGATACTTCCGGAGAGGCTTTGCATAAGAGGGGATATAGAAAAAGAGCAGGAGATGCTCCTCTAAAGGAAACTTTGGCAAGTGCTATGATTAGTTTATCTTTTTGGGAGCCAAGCAGAGTATTTTATGACCCATTTTGTGGAAGTGGAACGCTTTGTATTGAGGCATATATGATTGGAAGAAATATTGCTCCCGGAATTATGAGAAATTTTGCTTTTGAAAATTGGAATTTACTTGATAAAGATGCTTTAAAAAATGAAAAAAATAGAGCGAGAGCTTTAATAGATTATGATACAGATTTAAAGATTTTAGGATCAGATATAGATAAGCGTTCAATTTTAAGAGCTAGGGATAATGCAGATATTTTAGGTGTCGAAGATGAAATTTCTTTTTTCATAAAAGATATGAGAGATGTTGATTTATATAATGAGTATGGAGTTGTAGTAACTAATCCACCTTATGGTGAACGTATGGGGGATATTAAAGAAGTAGAAAGACTTTATAGAGATTTTGGCGAAAAATTTAAAGAGTTAGACACTTGGAGTGTATATCTAATAACAAGTATGGAAAGTTTTGAAAGGTTGTATGGAAAAAAAGCTGATAGAAAGAGAAAACTTTTTAATGGAAGAATAAAGGTTGACTTTTATCAATTTTATGGGCCTAAACCAAAGTAATGGGAGATAACAGTATGTATATGGATAATTTTACACATTGGAATTTTGAGTTAGTAGATTTTATGGAAGATTTGGTTAGAGTTTTCGATAAAACGGGATTAATTGTTTATACTAATTCAAGTATGAAAAAATTTTTAGAAAATGAAGAAGGAAAGTTTTGCTTGTTTTCTGAAGATAATTCAGATAAAGATGATAGAGTTTTTTCTTCTTTGAAGTGTGTTGCTCCAATAGGTTGTAGAGATGATGTTACTACTGAGTTGTTATCAGTTGGAGGAAGAGATTTTTTTGTAAAGAGTAGTCCTATTTTTAACTCTAATAATGAGTATTGGGGTTGTATTGAAGTTTTTAGAGATATTACAGATGTAAATAAATTACAAAATGATTTGATAAAATATCAAAAAATGATAAAGAATGATATGCTAACTGCATCAGATATTCAAAAGAGTCTATTGTCTAAGTTGAATCATATTGATGGATTGAGTTTAGAATATAAATACATATCGTCCGAGCAGTTATCAGGAGATTTTTTTGATGTTATAGAATTACCAAATGATAAAGTTTGTGTTTATATGGCGGATGTTATGGGACATGGTATTTCAGCAAGTATGATAACTATGTTTATAAGGTTTTCAGTTAGAATGTTGGTTTATGGTCGAAAAATTGAGTATCCTAGAGAAATACTTACGGCTTTATCAAGGGAATTTTCAAAGTTGAATTTAGAAATGTATTTTACAATATTTTTAGGAATTTATAATAAAAATACTTGTGAGTTTGAATATTCAAATGCCGGACATAATTCTATTCCTATTTTATTTAATAAAAATAAAAATTTACGTTTAGAGTTGAGTGGATTACCTATTTCTTGGTTATTCCAAGATAGTGGATATTCTGTTGGTAAAGTTAAACTCTGTCACGGAGATTGCCTTTTGTTTTATACAGATGGGCTAACTGAAACTAAAAATGAAAATAGAGAAGAATATGGAGAAGAAAGATTTTTTAATGCAGTGGATAAATATAAAAATTCTCTTTTAGATAGGGAGCTTTTAGATAAATTAGTTGAAGGTGTTTCTGAATTTAGATACGGAGTTCAAGAAGATGATATTGCATTATTAAGTATGAGGGTTTTGTAGATGGAATATAATAATTTTGAAATTGACTTTTCAGAAGATTTATGTTTTGATAATTATAGAGAAAAAGGCTTTAAAGCTCTTGATTTCATTTTGAATAAAAATGGATTGGGAAATAAATTTTTAGGTTGGGTTACTCATCCTGAAGTTTATGATAGAGAAGAATATAGTAGAATGAGAATTTTATCTGAAAAGGTAAAAAAGGCAGAGGTTTTAGTTGTAGTTGGGGTTGGAGGAAGTTTTCTCGGCTCTAAAGCGGTTATCAAGGCATTAAAACCATATTTTAAGCAAAATGGTCTGGATATTGTATTTGCCGGAAATAATTTAAGTGGTGATTATTTAAGTGAATTGGTTGATTATATTAAAGATAAAGATTTTTATATAAATGTAATTTCAAAATCCGGAAGTACTTTTGAAACAGCTATTGCTTTTAGAGTTTTAAAAGAGCTTTGTGAAGAAAAATATGGAAAAGAATCTGTAAATAGAATTATAGTTACAACAGATTCAAAAAAAGGAATATTAAAAGAATTTAGCGAAAAAGAAGGTTATGAAACTTTTTGTGTTCCTGATGATATTGGAGGAAGATTTTCAGTTTTAACTGCCGTTGGATTATTTCCAATTATGTCTGCCGGAATTGATACTGATGCTATATTACTTGGAGCTAACGACGGACTGGAAGAATATACGAAAAAAAGTTTAAATAATGTTGCTTTAAAATATGCAATTATTAGAAATGCAATGTTTGAAGATGAGAAAAAAGAAATAGAATATTTAGTAGCTCACGAATTTAAACTTTCTTATTTTCAAGAATGGTGGAAACAATTATTTGCAGAAAGCGAAGGTAAAAATGGTAAAGGACTTTATGTTGAAAGTGCTATTTTCACAAGAGATTTACATTCTTTTGGTCAGATGATTCAAGACGGAAATAAGATAACTTTTGAAACTATAATTGAAGTTGAAAATTTAAAAAATGATATTATAATTCCTTTTGTTGAAGATGATTTTGACAAATTGAATTACTTATCAAAAAAATCTTTAAATGATATAAATAAAGTTGCTGTAACAGCAACTAGAAAGGCTCATACAGACGGGAAAGTTCCTACTGTAAAGATAAAAATTCCAAGATTGGACGCATATAATATTGGTAAATTAATTTACTTTTTTGAAATGTCTTGTGCAATTTCAGCCTATATGTTAGGGGTTAATCCTTTTGACCAACCTGGAGTTGATAATTATAAAAAAAATATGTATCAATTATTAGAAAAAATGTAGAGGAGGAAGAAAAATGTATCTAAACTATATAAATGCTCTTTTGAAAAAAGGAAAGAAAACTTTTAAAGATTATTTACAAGTTCAAGGCATATTAGTATTGTTAGCGTTGATTACTTCATTGGTAGCCATTTATCTTATGAATTATTCAGGTAGATTTAAAGCAGGGCTTATTATGGGTATTTTGGAAATTGTTCCTATTATAGGAAACGGACTTTATCTTTGCTATCAAATTGTGGTTAATTTGATAAAAGGAGAACCTGTTATTGCATCAAATTTGGCTGTATTGTATCTTACAATATTGAGTGTTAGATTAGTTTTAGAACCAATTTTATTAGGTAGAAAAGTTAATTTTAGAATTGGAATTGTAATAGTTTTAGCACTTATTTTCAAAATTATAGGTGGAAACAAAGGATTATCTATAATTACTATTATCATATTTATTTTAAATACTCTATTAAATATTAATGAAATTTATTCTTTTGAACAAAAGAGAAAAATGAGAGAAAGAAAAGAAAAAAGACTTAGACAAAGAGAAATGAGAAAGAAATATGATTATGAAAATGTAGGAGAGGAATATGATAATTAATAATTTTTTACCTATTGAATTAAAAGATGCTAGAAAAATTGTTGATGAAGTAGATATTGAAGAAAGATTTGAAAAAATATATTTTAATGATGCATTAAAAAGGGTTTTAGCAGAAGATATAGTATCACAAGTTAATATACCAAGTTTTGACAAATCACCTTTGGACGGCTATGCTTTTAGAAAAGAAGATGTTGAAAAAGCAACAAAAGAAAGCCCGATAGTTCTTGAAGTTATTGATGTAATAATGGCCGGGGAGGTTTCTGAAAAATCAGTATTTGAAGGACAAGCTGTTAGAATAATGACAGGCGCAAAAGTTCCAAATGGAGCAAATTGTATTGTTAGGTATGAAGATACAGAATTTTCTGAAAAAGAAGTTAAAATTTTTTCTCCGATAGGTAAAAATGTAAATATAGTTAAATTAGGAGAAGATGTAAAAAAAGGGGATGTAATTATAAAAAAAGGAACAGTTATAACACCTGCTGAAGTTGGAGTTTTAGCAAGTCTTGGAATTCCTTTTGTTAAAGTTTTTAAATCTCCTGTGGTTAGTGTATTTGCAACAGGTAGTGAATTGCTTGATGTTACAGACGAAATGGAAGATGGAAAGATAAGAAATAGTAATAGCTATACCATTGAACAACTTGGAAAAATGTATAATGCTGATGTTATTCAATACGGAAAAGTTGAGGACGACTTGGATACCTTGGTTGATATGTATGAAAAAGCTATAAGAAATAGTGATATAGTTATTTCTACCGGAGGAATTTCTGTTGGAGACAGTGATTTTGTTTTGACTGCACTTGATAAAATAGGTGTTGAAACTATTTTTACAAGAGTTTCTGCAAAACCGGGTGGACATGTTTTCTTTGGTAAGTATAAAAATAAATTTATTTTTGCACTATCAGGGAATCCCGCTGCATCTTTTATGAATTTTTATCTCTATGTTAGACCGATAATTTTAAAAATGCAAAATAAAAATGTAGATATGCTTAAAGTTAAAAGTGAATTGATTAACGGGTTCGAAAAGAAAGCTAAAGTAGATAGAATATTAAGAGCAAATACATTTTATAAAGATGGAAAATACTTTACAGAGCTTGAAGAAAGACAAGAATCAGGAGTATTATCCACAATGGTAGGTAAAAATTCCATAGTAATTGTTCCAAAGGAAACTAAAATTTCTAAAGGAGAAATTGTTGATGTGGAGTTTTTATATGAAAACTAAAGCAATATCTATTGTCGGAGAATGTTCCAATGTCGGTAAGACAACTTTAATAAAAAATTTGCTTGAAATTTTTTCAAAAGAAGGTTTAAAAGTAGGAGTTATAAAGCATCATCATAAAGAGTTCGACTTTGATAGAGAAGGAAAGGACAGTTATATTTTTTCGCAAAGTGGTGCAAGTTGTGTTAAGATGATAAGTCCCAACAGAGTTATAACGGTTGAAAATTTAAATTATGAAAAATCGCTAAATGATGTGTTAGAAACAATGACTGAGTATGATTTTATTTTAGTTGAAGGATATAAATGGGAAAAACTAGATAGAATTGAAATTTATAGAAGTGGATATTCAACAAAGATAATTTCTGAAAAAGAAAAATTAATAGCAATAGTTTCAGATATTGAGCATAATTTGGATATTAAACAATTTAAGCCTGATGAATATGAAAAAATTGCAAAAATAATAAAAGAATATTTTAAAATTTAAATGAGGTGCCATAGCATCTCATTTTTTTGAAAATTATTTTTTAAATTTTGTTTTTTATATGCTTATTTTAGTTTTATTTAAAGTTTTTATTGTAGAATGTAATAAAATGGAAATGATATGTATTGAAAAAATATTAGGTATATGTTATACTTTAACAGTTAATGAGGAGGTGATTTTGTGAGATATTTGGAAGTTTTTAATAGTTATAAAAATTCAAATAGGATTGCTTATATATGTAATGAAAAATCCATTTCGTATAGTGAGCTTATGCTATATTCAGATAGACTTGCAAAATATATTTTAGAAAATTTTGAAAATGGAAATAAAGATGCCATTCCTGTATATGGACATAAAGATTTTTTAATGTTAGTTAGCTTTTTGGCTTGTACAAAGTCTGGGCACCCTTATTGCCCTATGGATATTTCTTTTACTAAAAATAGAGTAGAAGATGTTTTAAGTGTTACAGAATCAAAATTTTCAATTTTTACTGAAGATTTAGTTGTCGATGAAAAATACAATTTATTAAATAGAAAAAACATTCTTGATATTATCCACGATGAAAAATATGATGATATTTCTACTGACGGATTATATGAAATTAGTGGAGATGATATTGTCTATATAATTTTTACATCCGGAAGTACAGGAAAACCTAAAGGAGTGCAAATAACTTACGATAATTTAAACAATTATATTAATTGGATACATAATGTTGTAGGTAACGAGAAAAATAAAGTTTATTTGAATCAGGCTCCTTTTTCTTTTGACTTATCTGTAATGGATTTGTATTTGTCTTTATATTCAGAATCTACATTATTTGCTATAACTAAGAAAGAGCAACAAGATTTTTCTAAACTTTATGCAAATTTAGAAAAGTCTAATATTACAAATTGGGTTTCTACACCTTCATTTGCTGATATGTGTTTATCTTTAAAGGAGTTTAATTCTGAAAATATTAAAAATTTGGAATATTTCTTATTCTGTGGAGAGGTTTTGACAAAGAAAACTGCTCAAAGATTAAGAGAGAGGTTTCCAAATGCAAAAGTTATAAATACTTATGGTCCAACTGAATCAACAGTTTGTATTACGGATATTTTAGTTACAGATGAGGTTTTAGAAAAGTTTGATGTTATTCCACTTGGAGATACAAAAAATGGAACTAGAATCGAAATTAGAGAAAATGATAGAGTTTTAAATGACGGAGAGGTTGGAGAAATTGTAATAATCGGCGATACTGTAAGTAGTGGTTATTATAAAAATCCTGCTCAAACAGAAAAGGCGTTTTTTGTTGCTGATGATGGACAAAGAGGATATAGAACCGGTGATTTAGGATATTTTAAAGATGGAAATTTATTTTTCTCAAACAGAAAAGATTTTCAAGTTAAATTAAATGGATATAGAATAGAACTTGGAGATATTGAGAGTAATCTTTTGAATGTTGAAGGGGTAATCTCTTGTTGTGCATTGCCAAATTACGATTTGGATAATAAAGTTAAGAGTATCACTGCTGTTATGGTTTGTAATGATGTTACAGATGAGAAAGCATATACGAAGTTTTTAAAGGAAGAGTTACAAAAATATGTTCCAAGTTATATGGTACCTAAAAAATTTAAATTTTTAGAAAAATTACCAATGAATAACAATGGAAAGATAGATAGAAAAGAATTAAAGAAAATTTTAGAAAGTAAGTAGGAAGGATTGTTATGGAAGAAAAAGTTTTTGAAATTTTAGAAGATATTTGTGAAGAGGATTTAAGAGAAACACCTGATATGAATATATTTGAAGAGGGTCTTATGGACTCACTTGGACTTGTTAGATTCATAGTTGAGGTTGAAGAAAACTTAGGAATTACTTTAGGAATAATGGAGTTGGATAAGGAAGTGGTTAATACTCCAAATAAAATTATCGAATTTTTAAAGAGTAGGAATTAAATATGGAGTTTTTTAGTGGTTTAAATTTTTGGCTAATACTTATTTTAATGATTGTACCGGCTGTAATTTTTGGCATTAAAGAAAAGAAAAACAAATATTATATTTTAGCTGTATCACTTATTTTTTGCTTTTTAGTTTATTCAAAAAGTAAAACTTCACTATTTTCACTAATTTTGTTTATAATATATGAATTTTCACTTATAAGAATATATTTGAAGTTAAAAAGTGAAAATAAATTTGATAAGGTATCCGTTTTTATAATTTTAAGTTTGATGCCACTTGTTTTAGCTCGTGTATTACCTTTTACAAAAATTCATTATAAATTAGGATTTTTAGGAATATCATATATCACTTTTAAAGTAATGCAAATGCTTATAGAAATAAAAGATGGTTTAATCAAAGAAGTAAAATTTGTAGATTATTTACTATTTATGATATTTTTTCCAACACTTGCCTCAGGACCTATAGATAGAAGTAGAAGATTTTTAAAAGATTTTGAAACTAAATTTACTAAAGATGAGTATTTGGATAATTTAGGAAAGGGAATAGAATATATTTTACAAGGGTTGGTGTATAAATTAATTTTATCTCAGGTTATTTTTGATAAAATGGAAATTATTGCTAATAAAAGTTACACAATTCCAAACCTGTTGATATATATGTACCTATATGGGTTCTATCTGTTTTTTGACTTTGCAGGTTACAGTTTAATGGCTGTGGGTGTTAGTAAAATATTTGGAATAGAAACACCTATGAACTTTAATAAACCATTTTTAGCAAAGGATATGAAAGACTTCTGGAATAGATGGCATATCAGTTTATCACACTGGTTTAGAGATTTTATTTTTAGTAGATTAGTTTTTAAAATGTTTAAAAATAAAACCTTTAAAAAACAATTAACGACAGCAATGGTTGCATATATAGTTAATATGACTGTTATGGGTATTTGGCATGGACTTAATTTAAGCTATCTTTTGTACGGCTTATACCATGGTATGATTCTTGCAATCACAGAGTATTTTCAAAAGACTAAGTTTTATAAATCAAATAAAAACAAAAAATGGTTTGAATATTCATCAATTTTTGTTACATTTAATTTAGTTATGTTCGGATTTTTCATATTTTCTGAAAAATTTGTCCATATTTTACGAATTTTAGGAGGTAGATTATGGTAAAAAAAGAAACTAAAGAATTTTGGCTTAGAGTTGTTTTTTATACTATAATGATGACAAGCCTTATAATTTTTTGCGCTTTGTATGATTTCAATGTCGTAAAAGAATTTATATATAGTAATTTTTAGAACCGAATTATGCATTTAAAAATTATAATACTATAGAAAAAGGAACTAAAAATTTAAATGGTATAGAAGTTAAATTTGAAGTATTTGAAATAAAATAATTAAATTTTATGTTAAAAATTCATACTATTTTTTTCTTTGTGATATTTTATTTAAAGCGAAATATAATGAAAAAAATCTTTTTTTAAATGTAAATACTTAAGAAAATAGTTTTTTTTGAATAAATTTGAAAAAAATATTAAAAAAAGTAATAAAAGGTATTGAAATTTTTTCAAAACTACACTATAATTTAAGTATACTATAATGTTGTAATGAATATCCAAAATATTAGTACATACTTGGATAGAGTTATAGTAAAAATTTTAGGAGGTATATTAGAATGAGAGTAGAAAAAGGATTACTTTATACTAAAGATCATGATTGGGTAAAAGTTGAAGGAAACATCGCAACAGTTGGTTTAGCTGACTATGCACAAGACCACTTAGGAGATATCGTTTATGTTGAACTTCCAGAAGTTGATGATGAAGTTGAAGCTGGCGATTCTTTAGCATCAGTTGAATCTGTAAAAGCTGCAAGTGATATCAACGCTCCTGTTTCAGGAAAAATTATTGAAGTTAACGAAGTATTAGATGATGAACCAGGTGAAATCAACAAAGATTGTTATGCTGCTTGGGTTTGCAAAATTGAAATGTCTAATCCAGCTGAATTAGAAGAATTAACTAATGACGCTGATTATGAAGCATCATTATAATAATTTCTTAAAATTATTTATTTAATAAATGCCACCTAAGGTGGCATTTATTTTTTTAAAAGGAGGGTTTATGGCGGACAATTCTAGAAGTACAAATTTAAAATTAGGTATTATTTTTATGATTATTTCTACACTTGGTTTTAGTTTTATGCAAATTTTTGTAAAGCTGACATCAGGAAAGTTTACACTTATGCAACAAGTTTTTATGAGAAATTTTGTTATGTTGATTATTTGTACTGTTTATATTTTTATAAAAGGGAGTAGTTTTTTTGGAAATAAAAGAAATAGAAAACTACTTTGTATGAGGTCTGCTTTTGGATATGCAGGAACTATTTTTAATTTTTATGCTATAAATAATATGGTAGTTGCAGATGCAGGGATATTACAAAGGACAAGCCCTATTTTTGTGGTTTTAATCGCTTGTTTTATATTTAAGGAAAAATTTACTTTGGAAAGATTTTTGACTTTAACTTTTTCATTTATAGGCGCTATCTTTGTTGTAAGACCACAATTTGATTCAAGATTATTTCCATCTATAGTTGCTATGACTTCTGCACTTAGCGCATCTATTGCATATATGTGTGTTTCAAGAATCGGAAAAACTGAAAGAACTGAAACTATAATTTTTATATTTTCATTATTTTCAACTGTTTGTAGTTTTCCTTTTATATTTAAAGATTTTGTAATGCCGGATTTGAAAATTTTTATTTATTTGATTTTAATAGGAGTTGCATCATCAGTTGGTCAATTTGGATTAACAATCAGCTATCAATATGCAAATGCCTCTGATGTTAGTATCTTTAATTATTTAGGAATAGTTTTTGTTGTTATTTTGGGTAAATTAATACTAAATGAATCAGTTAGTATCTATAGTTTAATAGGAATTATACTTATTTTTTCTATGTCATTGATGTCATATCTTTCAAATACAAGGGAAAATAATGAAAAAAAATCATTAAAATAGTAAATATTACAATTTTTTAATATTTTTGAGTTTTTCTTTTGAAAAATGCTCTAATTTTTGTAATCATTCTGTAACCTTTGGAAAATGGGGAACAAAAAAACAAAAAAAGTTACAAAAATGTTAAAATTACTTATTTTCGACTAAAAAGATTGTTAAATTGTATGATTTTTTGTAAAAAACTTTTGAAAAAGTTACAATTTGTTGACGACTTTAGATAAAATCATTATAATTCTATTATCAGGTTATAGCTGATTAATTAAATAAGGAGTGATTATTTGAAAAGAGCAATATTTAGAAGTGTTTTAGCATGTTTGTGTGTTTATGCTACATTTTCTGGATTTTCATCTAAGTCATTTGCGAATGAAAAGGTTAGAGGTTTTGTAATTTCATCAGAATCTGAATCTAAAACCATTGAAAAAGTGAATAACAGAATTTTGGATAGTGCTAATGGTAGTTCTTCTAAAATATCTTATGTAGTTAATATAGATGATAAAATTAGCTTCAGTTTGGCAGGTTTGCTTTCATTGGATAAGAACGGAGTTGTTATTCCTGTAAAGGGTGGCAATATTGATGAAAACTCAAAAAGTATTTTGAAAAATAGTGAGCAAGTGTATGTTGTTGGAGATAGCAGTTCAATTTCAGATGATGTTTTAAACAATTTAGAGATTAAATTCCAAAGAATTGGTTCTACTAATTCTGAAGATACTAATGCTTATGTAAATAAGTTTTTAGGAAATAGAGATCTTTTAGTTGTTGATGTTAAGGAAAGTTCCGATGTTTTAGGAGCGATTCATTATGCACATATCTATAATATGAATTTGTATCTTTTTGATTCAACAAAGAATATTAATGAAAAATTACTTTCAGAAAATGAAAATAGTATATATTTCTTTGACGGAGTAAATTCTGTTAAAGATGATGTAAAAGCTAAAATTTACGATTTATCTAAAAAAGATAAAAAAGAAATAAAGAGTTATTCTTTAGACGGAAAAGACTTATTAAAGATATTTAAAGATAAGTACTCATCAAAATTAAATGAAAATGTAGTTTTATCAGAGAGAGGTAACTTGACAGATATGTTAAGTTCATATATCTTAGCTGATAAGAGTGGTTATGGCTATTTAATTATTGATTCAAATTCTATGAATTTAGAAATTGAAAAAATGCTTGCAAAATCTAACGTTAAAAGTTTGAGCTTTGTTTCAACTGATGAGTTAGGTAAATATGTATCTTTTAGAGCGATATTATCTTCATTGAATAATGAAGAAGTTACGGGCTTTGAAGTTGAAAAATCTAAGAATGAAATTATTTTATCAGATTTAAGTTCTGATAAAAAGGGTGGAAATTCAGTTTCAGAAGAGGTTACTGTTAAAAAAGATGAAACTATTGTTGACGGAAAGGTTGTTTCAAAAGATGAAACTATTGTTGACGGAAAGGTTGTTTCAAAAGAACAAGAAGAAACTCCTGAGACTGTTGAAACAGTGAAATCTGGAGAATTAAATTATAGTAAAGTTTTAACTATGAATGCAACTTCTTATACAGATGACCCTGCTGAAAATGGTGGTTACAGTACAACTCGTATGGGAACTCCACTTAGATATGGTGTAGTAGCTGTTGACCCTTCAGTTATTCCTTTGGGAACTAAACTTTATGTTGAAGGATATGGTTATGCAGTTGCAGAAGATACAGGTGGTGCCATAAAAGGTAATAGAATTGACGTTTGTTATACTGATAAAGCAAAGGCACATGCTTTTGGTAGAAGAAATGTAAAAGTTTATATTTTAAAATAATTTTAAACGATAAAATGGAGAGCGAAAGCTCTCTTTTTTTGTTGACTGAATTTCTTTGTATTAAAATACTGAAAAAAATTAACCTGATGTAAATTTGATTTGAAATAGACAATCATTTTTTAATATGGTATAATAAAATTAACATTAATAAACTTTTCTATGATGAGAATTTTATTTCACCATATTTATCCTTAGTTTAGTTATTTTACAGGAAAATATGGTATAATAAGTTTAGCAAAAGGTAATAAGTTTATCTTTTGATTTTATAATTTGGAGGTAATCTATGTTTGGTTATTCAAAGAAAGAATTGAGCTGGATTTTATATGATTGTGCGAATTCTGCTTATTCTATGGCAATTACTACTGCATTATTCCCAATTTATTTTGGAATGGTTGGTGGAAATGAAATGAATTTAGGTTATTATAATTCATTTGCTAGTATTATTATTGCGATTATTAGTCCGATACTTGGAACTATTGCCGATTTTAAGGGAATGAAGAAAAAATTATTTACATTATTTTCACTTATTGCAATTTTTTCTACATTATTTTTATCATTCGCTGATAATTTTGGCTTGCCTTTATTAATGACTTTTTTTATTTTAGGAAGTGTAACTTTTGCTGGAGGAAATATATTTTATGATGCGTTTTTAGTTGATGTAACTAATGATGAAAGAATGGATAAGATTAGTACAGCAGGATTTGCTTATGGTTACATAGCTAGTGTAATACCATTTATGTTTTGTTTGGGAGCGGTTTTGGTTTTTGGAATGAAAAATCCTCTTGGTTACCAAATAGGTTTTGTTATAACGGCTCTTTGGTGGTTGATACTTACCATTCCTATGTATAAGAATGTTGAGCAAATTTATGGAGTTGAACCTGTCCCTAATCCTGTTAGAGAAAGTTTTAAAACAATTTTTAACACTCTAAAGGATATTAAGAAAAATAAAATAGTTGTTATATTTTTATGTTCTTATTTTCTTTATATTGACGGAGTAGATACTATTATAAAAATGGTAATCCCTTATTCTAAATCTGTTTTAGATGCCGATAAGTTTAATACTCTTGTACTTTTAGGAATTCTTATTTATGTTCAAATAGTAGCTTTTCCATTTGCTATTATCTACGGAAGATTAGCAAGTAAGTTCGGAACAAGAAATATGATAAAATTAGGCATCGCTACATATATGATTTCAGTTATATTTGCATACTTTATGAGTAATTTACTACATGTTTTTGTTTTATCAACACTTATTGCATCTGCACAAGGTGGTATTCAAGCGTTGAGTAGAAGTTATTATGCAAAGATAATTCCAAAAGAAAATGCAAATGAATTTTTTGGATTTTATAATATATTTGGTAAATTTGCGGCTATAATAGGACCTTTTATTATGAGCTTGATAACTACATTAACCAAAAATCCTAGATATTCGATACTTGGTATAATTCCTTTGTTTGTTGTAGGTTATTTAGTTATGTTACAATTACCTAAGGAAGAAAAGTAATGATTTTTAAGTTTGATTCAAAAAATTCTTGGAGAATGAAACGAGAATTTAAAAAGACTAAGTTTGATATAGACTTTGATTCTTTAAAGAAAAAGGAATTGGAAATTTTAAAGGAATTTATTTCTTGTTGTGAACAAATGAATTTAACTTATTATATATGTTATGGAACTCTTATAGGAGCGATTAGACATGGTGGATTCATTCCTTGGGACGATGATATTGATGTTTGTATGCCAAGACCTGATTATGATAAATTTATTAGTGAAGGAAGTAAATTTTTACCTGAAAATTATTTTATTCAAACTATGGATACGGACCCTAAGTATGCTTTGAATTTTGCAAAACTTCGTGATAGTGATACAACACTTTTTGAAAAGCATGTTGTAGATGTTGATATAAATCATGGTGTATTTATAGATATTTTTCCTTTTGACGGATATGTTAAAGGACAAAATAAAGTTTTGGACTTGAGAGTAAAAGAAAATCCTGTTTTTGAAGAATCTGATACTAATATTATTTCAAATACTTTAAATGGATTAGGGAAAAAATTAACTTATAAGCTCGGAGAAACTATTCCTAATAAGTTAAAGACAGACCTTTCAAAATTATCTGTTCCTAAAGATAATCCTAGCTTTGAAGAGTCTGAGTATGTTGCTTGTTTGGTAGATAGTTTTTCTATAATTCCTTTCAAGAAAGAATTTTTAGGAAAAGGAACAAAGGTTGATTTTGAAGGAATAAAGGTAAATGCTCCGGAAAATTATGATGAATATTTAAAAATTTTGTATGGAGATTATATGAAATTACCTCCTGAAGACCAAAGAGAAAATCACCATAATTTTCATATTGCTGATGTAAATAAAAGTTTTAGAGAATATCAAGAAAAAATTTAAGCTATGAGTAATCGTAGCTTTTTTTGTTATAGTTGTAGAAATTTTTTTAAAAATATGATAAAATTAATACAGTTTTTATGCCTTATTTTAAGGTGTTCTATGTGAGGGGGTGTAATGATGAAAGAAGTTGTTGATAAACTTGTTAAATGGTTACAGGATTCTGTTAAAGAGGCAGGTTGTAAAGGTATAGTTTATGGGCTTAGTGGTGGAGTTGATTCTGCTGTTGTTGCCGGACTTTCAAAACTTGCTTTTGGAGATGAATCTTTAGCTATTATGATGCCTATAAATAGTTGTGAAGAAGATGAAAAAGATGCTAAATTAGTTATTGAAAAATTTAATTTAAATGCAATAAAGGTTGATTTGTCTAAGACTTATTCTGAATTAGAAAAATCTGTTGAAAATGGAGATAATTCAATGGCTTATGCAAATATTAAGCCAAGACTTAGAATGACAACTTTGTATTATTATGCACAACTAAAAAAATATTTGGTAGTTGGAACTGGCAATAAATCAGAATTTACTGTTGGATATTTTACTAAATATGGGGACAGTGGCTCAGATTTAATGCCACTTGTTGATTTTACAAAGAAAGAAATTTATGAACTTGCAAAGTATCTAGGTGTTCCGGATAAGATAATTCAAAAGCCACCGAGCGCAGGCCTTTTTGAAAATCAAACAGATGAAGATGAAATGGGTTTTTCTTATGATGATTTAGAAAAATTTATAAATAATGAAAAAATAGATTCAAATATAGAAGAAAAAATAAAGAGAATGGTAAAAATTTCTGAACACAAAAGAAATTTTGCTAAAAGTTTTAGGAGGTAATTATGTCAGGACATAATAAATGGAGTACGATTAAACATAAAAAAGGAAAAGAAGATGCTAGAAGAGGAAAGATATTTACAAAACTTGCACGTTATATAATTGTTGCAGTTAAAGAGGGTGGAGCAGACCCTGAGTACAATCCATCTTTAAAGTCAGCTATTGAAAAGGCAAAGGCTGAAAATATGCCTAATGATAATATTGAAAGGGCATTAAAGAAAGGTGCAGGAGATGGAGATGCAAGTAACTACGAAACTATAATTTATGAAGGATATGGTCCTGAAGGTATAGCTGTTATAGTTGAATGTTTGACAGATAATAGAAATAGAACTGCAGCAGATGTTAGACATGCATTTGACAAACATGGCGGAAATTTAGGACAAAATGGTTCGGTTTTATTTATGTTTGATAAAAAAGGTGTTATCGAAATGTCAAGAGAACAAGCTGAAGAAGATGAATTAATGGATTTTGCTTTAGAAAATGGAGCAAGTGATTTTGAATCTGATGATGAAGTTTATACAATTTATTCAGAAGTTTCTGATTTTATATCATTAAGAGATGCACTACAAGAAAAAGGATATACATTTAGTGAATGTGATTTAGAATATGTTCCAAGCAATAATTCTCAAATCTCAAATCCAGATAATATAAAGAAAATGGTTAAGATGATTGACCAACTTGAAGATAATGACGATGTTCAAAATGTTTATCATAACTGGGAAGTGCCTGAAGATTTAGACGTTGAATAATATGAAAAAGATATTTGCTTTTCTTATCTCCATAAGTATAGTTTTGTTTGTGCTATTGTATTCGATAGATTTTATGGCTAAAGATATTTCTTATTACAATAATTTTCATAGTGAATATAAAATTGATGAGGTTTCCGGTTTATCTAAAGAATGGATAACTGAGGCTAGTGATTCTTTGGTTAAATTTATTAAAAATGGAGATAAAGAATTTTTAAAGAAAAATTTTAATGAAAAAGAAATTTTGCACATGGAAGATGTATATAAATTATTTGTGCTTGATAGAATTGTATATATAACCTTGCTTATAATTTCTTTAGCCGGGATTATTTACAAATTATCAAAAAAGGAAAATTATTTTTTTAATATGCTTAGGAAATATATTTTGATTTCTTATGCTTTAGTAATTTCTTTTTTAGGTATTTGTTCTTTATTCTTTTCTGAAAGTTTTATTTATTTTCATAAATTATTTTTTAGTAATGATTTATGGCTTTTGGACTATGAAACGGATTTGATGATAAGAATTTTGCCGGAAGAATTTTTCTTTACATTATTTGTGAATGTTCTTATGATATCAACAGTAGCTGTTATTTTGATATATTTCTTTTTAAGAACTATAAAATTTGAAGAGCATAATTAGGAGGTAATATGGAAGTTAAAATTGATAGAGTCGCATTCTCTCTTTTCGGAGTGGATATAATGTGGTATGCAATCATAATTTGTTTCGGAATTATGATGGGACTTTTTGTGGCAACAAAAAATTCTAAACTTAGAAATATAAAAGAAGATGAAATTTCTAATCTTTTGCTTTTTGCTTTGCCTCTTAGTGTCATTGGTGCTAGAATTTATTATGTGGCATTCGAATGGGAAAGTTATAAAGGTAATTTTTTATCAATGATAAACATTAGAGAAGGTGGACTTGCTATCTATGGGGCAGTTATTGTTGCAATAATTGTGGTTTACTTTTTTGGAAAATTCAAAAAAATTGATTTTAGAGATTTAGCTGATGTTTGTGCTCCGGGACTTATACTTGGACAAGCCATAGGAAGATGGGGAAACTTTATAAATCAAGAGGCTCATGGAACTGAAACGACATTACCATGGGCAGTTATCATTGACGGGAAGAGATACCACCCAACATTTTTATATGAATCCATTGGCAATCTTTTGGTTTTTACATTTTTGATGATTTATATTAGGAAATACCAAAAGAAAAAAGGAGAAGTTGTATTACTCTATGCAATTTTTTATGGAGTGGTAAGATTTTTTGTAGAAGGTCTTAGAACGGATAGTCTTATGTTTTTAGGATTTAGAGTTTCGCAAGTGCTTTCTCTTGTTGGAGTAATTGTTGGAAGTTTACTTTTCTTCTTAAATAGAAAATACGGAAAAGATATTTAATAATAGAAATTTAATAACAAAAAATTTTAAACTACATAGTTTTGTTCTATGTAGTTTTTTTTGTTCAAATTTTTTAAAAAAACATAAAATTTTTGAAAAAAATAGAAAAATCCCTCCACTTTTTATTAATTTTTTAAAATTGTTGAAATTTTAGTATTTTTTATGAAAAATAAAAAATATTTTTTGAAAATTTTTTGTAAAAAGGGTTGCAAAATATGAAAAAATAGTATAAAATATAAGTGTAATAATAAATGTGGGGTAATATGGAGCAAAATGGAGTTAGTTTTTAGGAGGTGATGGCAATGTTCTTGGGAGATTTTCCTCATACATTAGATGATAAGGGCAGATTAATTATGCCATCAAAGTTTAGAAATGAACTAGGAACTAATTTTATTGTAACTCGCGGCCTTGAAGGTTGTTTATTTGTTTTTACAGAATCAAAATGGAATGAGTTTACAGAACAACTTAATTCAAAAGGATTGAGTAAAAAAGATGTTCGTTCAATTACAAGATTTTTTTGTAGTTGTGCGATGACTTCGGATTTAGATAAACAAGGAAGATTTTTAGTTAATAAAAATTTGCGTGAATTCGCAGGGATTGAAAGAGATGTAATGATTATTGGAGTTTCTGATAGAATTGAAATTTGGTCCAAGGAAAAATGGAATGAATACAGTGAAGCTGAATATAGTGATGATAATATTATGTCTGAAAAGTTTGACGGACTTGATTTTTAAGGAAGTTAGTTATGGAATTTAATCATATACCTATAATGTTAGATGAAGTAATAGAAAATTTAAATATAAAACCTGATGGAATTTATGTTGATTTAACTGTTGGTGGCGCAGGTCATTCAACTGAAATATTAAAAAGAATAAAAGATGGAAAACTCATTTGCGTTGACCAAGATGAAGAGGCTTTAGCAGTTGCAAAGGAAAGACTTTTAAAGATTTCTAATAATGTTTTGTTTTATAAAAGTAATTTTGAAAATTTTAAAGAAATATTAGATTATTTTGAAATAGACAAAGTTGATGGTGTGCTATTGGATATAGGGGTTTCTTCTTATCAAATAGATAATGGTCAAAGAGGTTTTTCATATATGATAGATGCTCCGTTGGATATGAGAATGGATAGAAGTCTTGAAAAGAGTGCCTTTGATGTTGTAAATTATTATGATTCTAAAGATTTGGAATATATTTTTTATAACTATGGCGAAGAAAAATGGACAAAAAGAATAGTAGAATTTATAGTTAATTATAGAAAAGAAAAGTTTATAGAAACTACTTTTGAATTAGTTGATATTATTGAAAGGGCTATTCCCAAAGCTGTTAGGGCTAAGGGTGGGCACCCTGCAAAAAGGGTGTTTCAAGCTATAAGGATTGAGGTTAATAGAGAACTTGAAGTTATAAAAAAAGTTATTCCCGATATAGTGGATAGATTAAATGAAAATGGCAGATTGTGTATTATTACTTTTCATTCTTTAGAAGATAGGATTGTTAAAGATTCTTTTAAGAATCTTGCAAAAGGTTGTACTTGCCCTAAAGAATTATATGTTTGTGTTTGTAACAATAAGCCTAAGATAAAAATTTTAACAAGAAAGCCTTTAATACCTTCAAAAGATGAAATGGACAAAAATTCTAGGTCAAAAAGTTCAAAGCTAAGAGTTTGTTCGAAAATTTAGGAGGAGGATTTATATGAGTACGGCTCAAGTAAAATATATAGATGTTTCAAATGAGAGAATTTTAGAGAAAAAGAAAAAAGCCTACGGAATTACCAGAGAATCCAGTTTATATAAAAATATTACACTTTTTATATTTGCTACTGTTACATTAGCTTTTAGTGTAGTAATTTTATATGGATATCTAAATATTGCTCAACAAAATAGAAAAATAAATGCACTAAACTCTGAAATTCGCTCATTAGAAACAGAAAGAGATGATTATGATATTAAGCTTGAGCCTTATAAATCTGTTGATAGGATTGAAAAGATTGCAAGGTTAAATTATAATATGGATTTTCCAAAGAAAGAACAAGTTAAGTATTTGGATAAAATTGACTAATTAAACTTAAACAAGAGGAGTTTAAATGAAAAACAAGCAATATATTATTAGAAATAAAACAGTCTCTTCTCGTTCGGCTGTTTTATTTTTTGTATTTATAATACTTTTTGCGAGTATAGGTTTTAAATTAGCCTATTTGCAACTGTATTCCAAAAATAAATACAGCGTTGAAGAATTTAAAGATTCTGTTAGTTATACAACACTTGAGGCTAAGAGAGGTAGTATTTTTGATAGAAATGGAAATACTTTAGCTAAAAGTATAAGTGTATATAATGGATATTTTTCTACTTTTGATTATAATCGTTATAAAAAATCTAGTGGAAAAATTAAAGATGAAGAAACTAAAAAATTAGATAAGATTTTTGATATTTTGCAATTAAATAAAGAAGAAATCTTTGCTAAGGCTGATGAATATAATAACTTATTGATAAAAAAAGATATTACAGAAGAACAAAATTCTGTTGTTAAATCTGAAAATTCACTTTTAGTAAGTGCTAATAGCAATAAGGAAGTTTATTTTTCGGTTTTAGAATATGATAAATTTAAACTTTATTCTGAAAAAGCTAAAGAGGTGGAAGAGAAAAAAATCGATAAGATTTTTTCTGTGCTTGAGTTGGATAAGAAGAAAGTTTTTGATAGGGCAAATAGAGGGACTAATTTCAAAATAAAGAAAACTATTAGTCCGGATATTGTTAAAGAGATTAAGGAAATAAATTCTTCCATAATCAGTGTTGAAATAGAACAAAATAGAAGTTATATAAATGGAACTTTGGCTCCTTTTGTCGTTGGTCATGCTAATGAAAATGGTGGACAAAGTGGAGTTGAAAATTTTTTAAACGATAATCTTGCGGGAACAAGTGGTGCCAGAAGAGTAATAAGAGAAAATTTGAGTAAGTCTATTGAAGAAATTGTTGATGCTAAAGACGGTTCGGATTTGTATTTAACTATTGACAGTACAATACAAGAATATGTTGCAAAGTATGGGCAACAATATTTTAATGAAGAAAAACCGATTAAGTTGAGTGTTATAGTTTCTGATGTAACAAATGGGGATATATTAGCTATGGATAATTTCCCAAAATATGATACTAATAATCCTACAACTCCTATCGGAGAAGAGGCAAGTAAAGAATTTGAAACCTTAAATGAAAAAGAAAGGCTTGAAAAAATATTTGCTATGTGGAGAAATCCTGCTGTAAGTGATAGTTATGAGCCGGGTTCTGTATTTAAACTTATAACTGCCAGTGCATCTTTGGAAGAAAAGAGTGATACACTAGATTCAACTTTTTATTGTAATGGTTTTATAAAAGATATTCCAGGAATAACTCTTAGATGTTTTAACTGGAAAAATCCTCATGGGAAAGAAACTTTTACTGAGGCTTTGGATAATAGTTGTAACCCTGCTTTTGTTCAAATGGCTAGACATTTAGGGAA
>UMJL01040108.1_pt1 | contig 37659 bp, 36 predicted proteins | sample 1966071 | NCBI WGS metagenome assembly UMJL01 (sample SAMEA4836148, study PRJEB28245) | human gut metagenome | biome: gut microbiome; material: fecal sample | place: Denmark | collected 2008
GTATTTTATTAACGGGAAATATGCAAATGCTTATATAGACGAAATATTTTATACTGAAGGTAAAATTGCAAATGGTTGGTATGATGATGGAACAGATTGGTATTTTTTCTAAAAAGGTAAAAAATATAATGGATTTGGAACAGATGCAAATGGAAGAAGATATTTTGTAAACGGCAAATATGCAAATGGAGTATATAATGGTAAATTATATAAAGATGGCTTAGTATCAAAAGGACAAACTTATGCAAATGGAGTTTTCTACGATGAAAATATAAGTCCTGCAAATGGTTGGTATGACGACGGATATGATTGGTATTTCTTTAAAAACGGAGAAAAACATACAGGAAATGCAACAGATGGGAATGGACAAAGATATTTTGTGAATGGGAAATATGCTAATGGATTTTACGACGGAAAATCTTATTTAGATGGAGAAGAAGTAGATTTAGCTGATTCCGATTGGTATGTTTCAGATGGTGTTTGGAGATCTAGAGATACAGGTAGAAGTTGTTATGTAAATGGTGACTTTATAGTTATAAGTTTAAGCGATCAAAAACTATGGATTGTTAGAAACGGACATATAATTTCCAGAATTAGTATCGTAAGCGGTAAGCCTGTAAGTCCTACTGTAATAGGAAATTTCAGAGTTCTTTCAAAAGAATATTCAAGGATATTAAGAGGTCCGGGATATGCTTCATGGGTTCAATATTGGATGCCATTCTATGGAGACTATGGAATTCATGATGCAAATTGGCAACCATCTTCTGCTTTCTCAAATAGTAATTACTATAGATGGGGAGGATCACATGGTTGCATAAATGTTCAACCTAGTGAAATGGGATATATTTACAGTAATTCTTATGTTGGAATGAGAGTTATAGTTTATTAGTATTGATTTTAAAATCTAAGTATGTTAAAATTAATTCGTTAATAGTTACGTTGAATGATAAAAAATAATATGAAATTTTTAGAGAGTAATTGTTTGGTGTGAAATTATATTTTTGTATTATGGGGAAATCAGGAGTAAATTGTTTTAAGAAGAGATGTCTTTTAGACATAATTAGGGTGGAACCACGGTCATATCGTCCCTTACGATATGGCCTTTTTATTTGTAAAATTTTAGGAGGATATTATGAAATCAGAAAAAAGTATGGAAAAAGTAGTTTCTTTATGTAAAAGTAGGGGAATAATTTATCCGGGTTCAGAAATTTATGGTGGACTTGCAAACACTTGGGATTATGGTCCTTTGGGTGTTGAATTTAAAAATAATGTTAAAAAGGCTTGGTGGAAAAAATTTGTTCAACAATCAAAATATAATGTTGGACTTGATAGTGCGATTTTGATGAATCCGGAAGTTTGGGTTGCATCAGGTCATGTTGGTAGTTTTAGTGACCCTTTGATTGACTGTAAGGAATGTAAATCACGTTTTAGAGCTGATAAACTTATAGAAGATTTTTATTTTGAAAATAATCTTGGTGATATAAATGTTGATGGTTGGGAAAGTGAAAAAGTTGAAGAATTAATGGAAGAAAAAAATATTTGCTGTCCAAGTTGTGGAAAGAAAAATTTTACAAATATAAGAAGATTCAACCTTATGTTCAAAACTTTTCAAGGTGTAACTGAAGATAGTAAAGCTGAAATTTATTTAAGACCTGAAACTGCTCAAGGCATTTTTGTAAACTTTAAAAATATTGCCAGAACTTCAAGAAAGAAAGTTCCGTTTGGAATTGCTCAAGTTGGGAAATCTTTTAGAAATGAAATTACTCCGGGTAATTTTACTTTTAGAACTCGTGAATTTGAACAAATGGAATTGGAATTTTTCTGTAAACCGGGAGAAGATTTAGAATGGTATGACTATTGGAAAAATTATTCTTTCAATTTCTTATTATCTTTAGGAATGAACGAAGAAACTTTAAGACTTAGAGACCATAAACAAGAAGAATTAAGTTTTTACAGTAAGGCCACTTGTGATATAGAATTTTTATTCCCATTCGGTTGGGGAGAACTTTGGGGAATTGCTGACAGAACTGATTATGACTTATCAAGACATATTGAAGTTTCCGGAGAAGATTTAAGATATATCGATCCTGTTACAAATGAAAAATATGTTCCATATTGTATTGAGCCATCATTAGGTGCAGATAGAGTTGCATTAGCTTTCTTATGTAATGCTTATGATGAGGAAGAAATAGGAGAAGGAGACATAAGAACTGTTTTAAGATTGCACCCGGCTTTAGCTCCATTTAAAGCAGCGATTTTACCATTAACTAAAAAATTATCAGAAAAATCTGATGAAATTTATGATGAACTTTCAAAATATTTTATGATAGATACAGATGTTTCAGGAAGTATTGGAAAGAGATACAGAAGACAAGACGAAATTGGAACTCCATTTTGTATAACTGTTGACTTTGATACTTTGGAAGATGAATGTGTAACTGTTAGATTTAGAGATACTATGGAACAAGAAAGAATAAAAATTTCTGAATTAAAAGATTTCATAGAAAAATCTTTAGAATTTTAAGGAGAAATTATGATTAATAAAAAAGTTGTTTTTGGGTCAAGTATGTGTCCTGATTGCATTGTTATGAAAAACGAATTGGATAAAAGAGGGATAAAATATTTATATCTTGACATTAATGAAAATTTAGCAAATTTAAAGAAATTTTTAATTTTTAGAGAAAATTCTGCTTTTGATTTTGCAAAGAAAAATGGTTCAATCGGTATTCCTGCTATGGTAATTAATGACGGAGAAAAAATTATTTTTAGTATAGAAGAGTTCGATAAACTTTTTTAGTTCGTATTTGTGTCTTGCAAAAGTATATCAAAAAGGTATATAATATATTTGTTATATATTAAATTTTATGGAGGAAAATATGTTAGAAAATTTAAAACCTGAAAGAGTTTTTCATTATTTTGAAGAACTAACTAAGATTCCAAGAGAGTCTGGAAATGAACAAGCTGTAAGTGATTATTTGTACAGCGTTGGAAAATCATTTGGATATGAAACAATCCAAGATGAAAGTAATAATATTGTTATAAGAAAACCTGCTCATAAAGATTATGTTGACCATGAACCTATTGTAATTCAAGGACATATGGATATGGTTGCTGAAAAAGCTGACGGAGTTTGCCACGACTTTTTAAAAGATCCGATTCCTGTTATTGTAGATGGAGAATGGGTTAAGACTAAAGGCACAACTTTAGGTGCAGATGATGGAATTGCTGTTGCTATGGGTCTTGCTATTTTAGAAGACAAAGATGCAAAACATCCAGCATTAGAGCTTTTAGTAACTACTGATGAGGAAAGAACAATGGCAGGAGCAAGAGCTGTTAAAAAAGAATTATTAAACGGAAGAAAACTTTTAAATATTGATGCTGAAGAAGAAGGTATTTTACTTTCAGGTTGTTCAGGTGGACATAATGTTATGGGTACTTTAAAAGTTAAATTCGAAGAAAATGATAAGAAAAATACTTTTGTTTTATATGTAAATAATATGCTTGGTGGACATTCAGGAATGGAAATTCATCAACAAAGAGGAAATTCTTTGAAATTTACTCTTAGAGCTTTAGATATGGTAAGAGAAATTGCTGATTACAGATTGGTTAGTCTTGAAGGTGGAACAAAACACAATGCAATTCCTAGAGATGCTAAGGTTGTTTTCACAAGTGATGCAGAAGAATTTAATATTGATTTTTCTAAATTGATTAGTGAATATCCACTTGATAAGGATATGAGAGTTAGTATAGAAAAAATAGAAAATGAAAAAGAAGTTTTATGCAAAGGCTGTCAAGAAAAGTTGGAAAATGTAATTAGAAATATTCCTCATGGAGTTTACTCAATGATGGAAGAATATCCATCAATCGTTGAATGCTCAGATAACTTTGCGATGATTAAATTTGACGGAGATATTATTAGATTTACACTTTCACTTAGAAGTTCAAATCCTAAAACTTTTGAAGAATATACAAATATCGTAAAAAAAGTTTATGAAGAAAATTCTGTTGAATATACTTTAGAAGATTACTATAAACCTTGGGAATTTGCAAAAGTTTCAAAATTAAGAGATACTGCATTAGAAGTTTATAAAAATTTAACTGGAAAAGAAATGAAGGTTGAAGTTGTTCATGCAGCTTTAGAACCTGCAGTTTTCGTTGATACATTCCCTGATATGGAAATGATATCAATAGGACCTACAATGAAAGACGTTCACAGTCCGGTTGAAAGATTAAATATTCCTTCAACACAAAGAACTTTTGAATTTGTAAAAACTTTATTAGAAAATCTTTAATATTTATAAAAAAATCACGAGCTACTAGCTCGTGATTTTTGTTTAAATATGTACTACTCACCGAACACTTTTGTGTGGGGTGAGGGATTCATTCTTTAGATTGAAGAATTTTCATTTAAGACATCAAGAAGTAAGTCTAAGTTTAGTCCATGAACCATAGTAGCTTCTTCAAGAGTCTCCATTTGGCTTGCAGGACAGCCAACGCAAGAAAGTCCAAAATTAAATAAAATTTCTACTGCGTCCGGATGGATTTGAATAATGTCTCCGATTAACATATCTTTTGTTATTTGCATAACGCACCTCCTAAATATCTTAATAATATAATTTTGATTCAAGATAATTTACTTTAATTAAATTATGTGAATTATAATTATCTTATACCCATATAATACATTGAATTTCAAAAAAAATCAAGATATATTTGTCGTTAAAACTTAAATTTATCAATTTGGGTATATTGTATTATGTAAAAATTAAAAAATATTTATATTACAAAAATTTTTTTAATTGGACTAATTTGTTAAATTGTGATAGAATAATAGAGTTATATTGGAGGATTATTATGAAGTGTTGTGATAATAGAAAAGCAATAGATAATTTATATAGAAATATTGCTATAAAAGATAGCTTAAATGCTCAAGAGGATAGCAAAGAGATTGAAACAAAGATTGCTTTAAGTTTAGGTTACACTTTGGAAGATTTAGAAAGTGGAGCAAATCTTGGGCTTGGTTGTGGAAATCCGATTCAAAATGCAAATTTAAAAGAGGGAGAAACTGTTTTAGATTTAGGTTGTGGTAAGGGAATGGACGTTTTTAAGGCTTGTAAAATTGTTGGAGAAACAGGTCTTGTTATCGGTGTTGATAGACTTCCTGAAATGGTTGAAAAGGCAAATTACATAAGAGAAAAGAAAAAACTTTTTAATACGGATTTCAGGGTTTCAGATATTGATAATCTTAAAGTTGAAGACAATACGGTTGACTGTGTAATTTCAAATTGTGTTATAAATCTTTGTGAAGATAAGGAAAAGGTCTATTCTGAAATTTTTAGAGTTTTAAAACCGGGTGGAAGAATTTCAATTTCAGACATTGTTCAATTCAATGAACTTCCTACTTGGGTTAAAGATGAACCTATTTTTCATGCAACTTGAGTTGCCGGTTCAATAACTTCAGTGAAGTTAAAGGGTATTTTGAAAAAAGTCGGTTTTGAACTTTACACAATAATTGAGGAAGAATTGACTGAAGAATATCTTGCAAAATGGGGACATAAATTAAATTTAAGAGAACATATAAGACGTGGTAAAATTTTAGCATTTAAACCAGAAAATTAAGGAGAAAAAATGTATAAACTTTATTCATCAATTTTTATGATTATTTTAACTTTTGCAATTATATTTTTTATTTCAAAGAAGTATGATTTAGAGAGAAATCAAAAAATAATCTTTTGGTTATTTGTACTTTTTTGGAGTGGAATAACTGTTGTTAGAGCATATAGAAAACTTTATGCAATAAGTCCTATGGAAGAGGGAGGACTTGGTTTTTCAATTATTATGGCTACACAGATAACTTCTGCTTATGGGCTTATCAGTTGCTTTATAAGGCTACCGATTTTTATACTTAGTGATATTTTTAATAGAAAAAAAATATTTATACAAATTGCACTTTTTGTTTTAACATTGGCATCATTTATGGTGGTTTTAAAACCAAGTTACAATACTTTATATTTCTCATCAGTAGCTATGGGTATATGTGCGTCAATGCTTGCGGTATTCAATGTATTGTTTTCAGAGACTTTTTCTAAAGAAAAAGCTGCAATCTCAGCGTCAATTTTATCAATAGCACCACTTTTAGCAGAATTTATAGCAGCACCTATTCAATATTTGTCAACTTATGGCTCATATAAAAATTTTAAATTGCTTTGGACACTTTCTGCAATTATTTCTGTTATAGCTTTTGTTTTGACTTTTTTTGTTAAAGACGTTTATTATTCGGCGAAGAGATTTAGTTTTGCAAAGGTTAAAAAAGTTTTTGAATTTAAAGGATATTTATATATTTGTTTAATTGCAATTTTAGTTTCATTTATAAAATTTTCAACTTCAGGGGCAAATATGATTGCCTATGCAAAAGTTAATCTTAATATGCCACCACTTTTTTTGGCCTATATTGACGTATTGTTTGCTTTTCCACAACTTGTTGCAAGTGTATTGGCAGGAACTTATTTTGCTAAAAAAATTGGAATTGAAAAGACTTTAGTTTTAGGTTTGGGTTCGAATTTAGTTTTTTATATAATAATTTTATTAACTAGAAGTTATTTACCTGCATTTTTAGGATATATGTTTAACGGTTTTGGATATGGAGTTGCATATACTTGTTTGATTTCAATGGCTATGCAATATTTTGAAAAAGAGGATAGAAATGTTAGTATGGGAATATTCCAATTATTTTTCGCTATGGGAGTTTACTTTGGAGATAGAGTGTATCTTTGGATTTCAAAGCTAATACCGAATGGAATACTTGGCTTTGAACAAAATAAATCAATTTACTTAATAGTGGTTGGAATAACTTTGATAAGTATATTAATGGCACAATTTAAAATAAAAGAAAATGCTTAAAGGACAGTGTGTTTTTAAATACACTGTTTTTTCTTTTAATTAATGATTTTTTTTTTCTTTTATGATATAATAAGAACAACTTTATGTTTATAAGGTTGTTTAATTTAATCGTGGTTACGATAATTGTTATGTGAATATAAAAATTAATTAGGAGAAAGAATGGGTAATTATTTTGGAACAGATGGTGTACGTGGAGTTTATGGAGAAAATTTAACTGATGAACTTGCATATAAACTTGGAAAATCTGTCGGATATATTTTAAAAAATGAAGAAGAAAAATTATTTATAATAGGTAGAGATACTAGAGAAAGTGGAAAGAACCTTGAAAACAGTTTGGCAAAAGGCTTATTGGAAATGGGCTTTAATGTTGTTAGTATAGGAATTGCTCCTACACCAACAGTTGCTTGCTTAATAAAATATTTTAAGGCAGTTGGAGGCGCTGTTATTTCAGCATCACATAATCCTTTTAAATATAACGGAATCAAGATTTTTAATGAAAATGGTTTTAAAATTTCAGATGAGATTGAATTTAAAGTTGAAAGTATTTTAGATGATGAAGATTTTGATTTTGGAGAAGTACAAGAAGGAATCTTCACAGAAGAAACTGATGCTGTTTCTATTTATGCAGATTATTTAAAATCAAGAGTAGATGCAGATTTTTCTAATTTGAAAATTGCAGTTGACTTTGGAAATGGTGCTGCTTATAAAATTGCAAGAAAATTATTTGAAGATTTAGGTATGGAAGTTATTTCTTTAAATACTGCTCCAGACGGAAAAAATATAAACTTAAACTGTGGTAGTACAAATATGGAAGTTATTAGACAAGCAGTTTTAGAAAATGATGTTGATATGGGATTTTCTTTTGACGGAGATGCTGACAGATGCTTAGCAGTTGATGAAAAAGGAAATATTATGGATGGCGACCATATTTTGGCTGCTATGGCTAAGTCATATAAGGAAAAAGATGAGCTTACAAATAATGCAGTTGTAGGAACTGTTATGAGTAATATCGGGCTAAAAAAATATTTAGATTCAATAGAAGTTGATTTTATTCCTGCAAAAGTTGGGGATAGATTTGTCCTTGAAAATATGTTGGAAAACAATTATATTTTAGGAGCAGAACAATCCGGACATATGATTTTCCTAAATGATAGCACGACAGGGGACGGAACTTTTACAGCGCTTAAGATTTGTGAATTGGTTGCCAGTAGTATAAATAATCTATCATATTTCAATGAGCTTATGGTTTCTTATCCACAAGTTTTGGTTAATGCAAAAGTTAAATTAGAAAACAGAAGTGCTTATTTGCAAGATAGAGAAATTGTAGAAGAAATAAAGAAGATAGAAGATAAATTTTTAGGAAATGGAAGAGTTTTGATTAGACCTTCTGGAACAGAGCCTTTGGTTAGAGTTATGATTGAAGGAGAAAATCAAGAAGAATTAGAATTAGAGGCAAGAAAACTTGCTAAACTTATTGAAGAGAGGTTAGGATAATATGAGGGAAAGACTTATAGTTGCTGATAGTTGTTGTGATTTAACCGAAGAGTTAAAGAATAAATTAGATATTGAGTTAGTACCTTTGACTTTACAACTTGATGATGTAGATTATTTAGATGATGAAAACTTGAATTTAAATGAATATATAGAAAATATGAAAAAGGCTAGTTCTGTAAAGACAGCTGCTCCATCTCCAAAACTTTTTATGGATAAATTTGAACAAGCAAAGGAAGTTTTTTGTATTACTTTATCAGGGAAATTAAGCGCAACTTATTCAAATGCTTGTTTAGCTAGAACAATGGTACTTGAAAAAGGAGAAAAATTGATTCATATTTTTGATACAAAATCTGCTGCCGCAAGTGAAACTTTAGTTGCTTTGAAAATTCAAGAATGTATTAATAATAAAATGTCATTTCAAGAAATAGTAGATACTGTTACAAATTATATTGCTGATATGAAAATATTTTTTGTTTTAGAAAACCTTGATAATTTAATTAAAAATGGTAGAATTTCTAAACTTAAAGCTATGATAGTATCTGCTTTTTCCATTAAACCTGTTATGTATGGTGTTGATGGAGAAATCGAGGTTTACAAAAAAGTTAGAGGATTAAAGAAGGCTTATGCTGAACTTGTAGATTCTATATCTGAAAATTGTTCAAATATTGAAGATAAAAAGTTGGTAATAACTCATTGTAATTGTTTAGAAAGAGCTAAGGAAATAAGAAATAAAATTATTGAAAAATATAATTTTAAAGAAATTTTAATTGTTCCTGCGAGAGGATTGTCCTCTACTTATGAAAATGAGGGTGGAATAATTATCAGTTATTAGTGAGGTAATTTTGAATAAAAGAGTAATTTTAGGAATGAGTGGCGGGGTTGACAGTTGTGTTGCCTGCCATTTGTTATTGAAAGAAGGATACGAAGTAATCGGGGTTACTATGAATTTAGTACCTAAAGGACATTTGTATGATGAAGAAAAAGGTTGTTGCTCATTATCTTCCGTTATGGACGCTAAAATAGTTGCAGAGGCAATGGGCGTGAAACATTATACAATGAGTTTTAGAGAAGAATTTGATAGAAAAATTATTGAAAATTTTGTTAGGGAGTATTCTTTAGGATATACTCCAAACCCTTGTGTTGCTTGTAATAAATATATAAAGTTTAATAGTTTTGTAGATAAAATAAAACCTTTAAAAGCAGATTTTATTTCAACCGGACATTATGCAAAAGTTGAATTTGATAATAATTATAATAGATATTTATTAAAAAGGGCAAAAGATTCTAAAAAAGACCAGACATATTTTTTGTATAATACAAGTCAAGAAGTTTTAGCAAAGACTTTATTTCCTCTTGCTGATTTGATAAAAGACGAAGTAAGACAAATTGCAAAAGATGAAGATATTTTGACTTATTCAAAAAAAGATAGCGAAGAAATTTGTTTTGTTCAAAATAGAGACCATGGTATGTTTATAAAACAGAGAAATCCTGAGTTAATAAAAGAGGGTTTTTTTATTGATGAAAATGGAAATAAATTAGGAAAACATAATGGGATAGTGTATTATACTATCGGACAGAGAAAAGGTCTTGGAATTGCACTTGGAAAGAGAGTTTTTGTTTCTAAGATAAACGCAAGAGATAATACTGTCACATTGTCCGATGAAGATTCTTTATATAAAAATAAAATAAAAATAAGAGATGAAAACTTTATACCTTTTGAAGTTTTAGAAAAACCGTTGGAAGTGAGTGTTAAGGTTAGACATGGACAAAACGAAACAAAAGGATTATTATTTTATAAAGATAATGAATTATTTGTTGAATTTGAAAAGCCTGTTAGAGCACCAAACAAAGGGCAGTCGGCTGTATTTTACTCTGATGATATTGTAGTCGGAGGAGGAATAATAGAAGAGGTATATTAAAAGGAGTTGCAAATAGCAACTCCTTTTTTAAGGATTTTTATTTTTATCTTTTTCTGTATTTTTATTTTTATCTTTATCTTTATCTTTATCTTTATCATTTTTATTAGAAGTATCATTTGTTTTTGGTTTAGTATTAGTCTTTGGTTTTTCTTCTTCCTTAGGTTTATCTACTATATCTGATTCTTCAGTTGGTGGTGGGTTTATAAAATCACTAGGGCCATAATCAGTTTTTTCCGGTTTATATACATTCGGTTTTATATAAAACTTCTTTTCTTCAATAAATTCTTCAGGAGTTTTATCTGTGGCCAACTTTCCGTTTCTTTTATCTATTTTATAAGCTATATAGTAAATTTCTTCATATTTTGTAGGCTCTGTACCTTTTACAAAATATTCATAAATTGCTTTTTCAGTGCCTTCTGTAGCTAATAGACCAGTTCTTATTGAAACATACTTTCTTATTATATTTTCACTTGGACCATCAAATTTTTTAGGTTCTTTGCCTTCTAAAACTATTCTATTAACTTTCCCCCAAAGAGTGGCTGCCATTGAGTTATTGTTATTAAGTTTTATATGTTGATTGTCAAAACCTATCCAAGTTCCAATTGTATAATATGGAGTAAAACCTACAAACCAAGAGTCTTGTATATCATCAGTTGTACCTGTTTTACCTGAAACTTCAATAGTTGGGTGCTTTGCACCTTGAGCCATTACGTCAGGAACACCTTTTAAAATATCTCTCATTATAAAAGCATTTTCTTTAGACGTAACTTGTCTTTGCTTTTGTTCAGGTTCTAAAATAGTTTTTCCTGTTGAGTCAACAACTTTTGTAAATGAAATAGGTTCAAGATACTTTCCATCATTTGCTATTGCTGCATAAGCTCCAGTCATTTTTAAGTTGGTCATACCTCTTGTCATACCACCAAGAGCCATACTTGATAAGTTTTCATCATTATGGTCCACACTTTCAGACCTTGAAATATAAGTATCATCTAATTCATTATCTTCGTTTATTAAACCGAATTTTTTGAAATATTCTTTAGATTTTTCTATTCCTATATCTTCCAGAGTCTTAACAGCATTTACGTTGATAGATTGTACTAAACTTTCTCTAAGAGTTTGTAATCCTCTATATCCATTATACCAGTTCTTTGGCCAAAGTTCTTTTTTATCATTATAATGAGGAGCATCTTCTATTGCGGTAGCAGCAGTATATCCGTTATCCAATGCAGGAATATATACTCCCAAAGGTTTCATAGTAGAACCCGGTTGTCTAGGAACTCTATAAGCTCTATTTAGAGGGTGTCCTGTTGTTTCTCTACCACCAATTATTGCGATTAACTGACCTGTTTTATGGTCTAATACGACTGATGAAGATTGAGGTTGAACAGTTCCTTTTTCATCAACTTGGAAATATTTTGAATTTAAAACTAAATTTCCATTTTCATTTACACTATAAAAATCTTTGTAATTTTCAAAAACAGATGCAGAAATTTTAAAAGATTTGTCATTTTCAACTGTTACTCCTTGCTCAGGAAGTTGGAAATTTCCAATTCCATGGGTAACTAAGTTGTTTTGGTCATTAACTGTATAAAAACTAGCCATTGACAAAACATTTTGATATATTGAAACTCTCTGACTATTTATTTTTAAAGAATTATCTGAGTCAATAGAAAACTCTCCTTTTGGAATTATAACATTGTTATTTTCATCTAAAAGATTAGCTTTTTTATACAAGATTATATTACCTTTTTCATCAGTTATATTACTTGCTCTATCTCTTTTAAAAGCTGCAAATGAAGGACCTCCATATCTTGGAGCATTCATTGCATTTGCAAAATCTGCATAAAGTTTTTCTAAATTCTTTTGTATATTTTGATCCATTGTAGAATGAATTGTAAGTCCACCATTATATATTTTGTCCCAAGCCTCTTCTTTAGTATAATTAAATTTTTTCATTAATTTTTCAGCAACTTGATACTTAACATATTCAGTGAAGTAAGTTGAAACTTCCCTTTCAAAGCCTTTGTTTGGATTTATAGCAGAAAATACATCTTCATTAACAGCATTATCATATTCTTCTTTAGTTATTTTTTTAAGCTCATACATTTTTTTCAAAACATATTTTTGTCTGTCCAACACTTTCGGATTATATACTGCCTTATAAACTTGACCACCGATATTTAAATCTTTTATAACAGCAGATTCATCACTAACATTTTCAGGCTTTATAGTTTTATATAGAGAGTAGTTTGTAGGACTTTGAACTATTGCTGCAAGAAGTGCAGATTCAGCTATGGTTAAATCTTTAACATCTTTTGAAAAGTAACCTTGACTCGCTGATTGAACACCATAAGAATGTTGTCCTAAGAAAACTCTATTAAGATATGCCTCAAGAACACCTTCTCTTTTAATACTATCTGTAATTTTAATTGCAAGATATGCCTCTTTTAACTTTCTTTCAATTTTTCTTTCATTTGAAAGATACATATTTCTTGCTAATTGTTGAGCGATTGTTGACCCACCACGAATTCTACCTCTTGCTGTATCGATAAGACTTTTTGCTATACCTATTGGGTCAACACCTTTATGAGAATAAAATCTTTCATCTTCAGTTGAAATGAAAGCATTTATTAAATGTTCCGGAACATCACTTAGCTTTACAATAGTTCTATTCTCTAAGTTTTCAATTTTTTCAACTAAATTTTCATTTCTATCAAGAATGGTTGATGATTGAATCATAAGCTCATTCATCTTTGACGCATTAATGATTGGAGCATCTTTCATAATATCTATAAATGTAGTTGCAAAAATTCCTGTAATTCCTGCACCAATCATAAATATTGATAGAATGACTATGCTTACGAATTTAAAAAAAGATTTTAAAAAACTTTTATCTCCTTTTTTAGTTTTAGATTGTTTATTCTCTACCTTTTTTTGTAACATAAAAAACCTCCTCAAATAACAATCATTTTTTTATTTTTTATAATTTTATTTATTACATTTAATATAATTAAATTTGTATAAAGTTAAACATATTATATCACAAATTCTTTGATTTTAAAATAATATAAATATTTTAACTTCTATACTAACATTTTAAAGTTAAAATTTTAAATCCAAATTAAAAAATAATTTAAAAAAATCTTGATTTTTTATTGTTTTTATGATATACTACTTGTTGTGTTACCGCACGGATTAGGTTTTTAAAGCATAGCACCTAATTCGGCGAGACTTAAGAATGAGGAGGTGCACTATGTACGCAATAATTGAAACAGGTGGTAAACAATACCAAGTTGAAGAAGGACAAAGCATTTTTGTTGAAAAACTAAATGTTGAAGAAGGCTCAAAAGTATCTTTTGATAGAGTTCTTTTAGTTTCTAAAGACGGAGATATTAAAGTTGGTTCTCCAGTAGTTGAAGGAGCTAAGGTTGAAGGAACTGTTGAAAGACATGGAAGAGGAAAGAAAGTTATAATTTTCAAGTTCAAAGCTAAGAAAAATTATAGAAAGAAAAAAGGACATCGTCAACCATTTACAAAAGTTAAAATCGAAAGTATTGCATTTTAATGACTAATATTTATATTTTTAAGAAAAAAGATTTATATTATGGATTTGAAATGGAAGGACATGCTGATTTTAGTGAAGAGAATGACATTCTTTGTGCATCATTATCTGTTTTGTCTATAAATACTCCAAATGCTATTGAAAAGATTTGTTCAATAGATTCTAATGATATGGATTTGAAAGTAGGAGATGGATATTTGAGAATGATGTTAGACATTGAAAGTTTGGATGAATTTAAAATTAGAGATGTTCAAACAATAATGAAAACTTTTGAAGTTGGCATTATATCATTGAAAGAAGAATATAATAAATATATTGAGATTTATTATAAGGAGGTGTAGAGTATGTTAAAGATGAATTTACAACTTTTTTCTAGTAAAAAAGGTTTAGGTAGTACTAAAAACGGTCGTGATAGTAGAGCTAAAAGATTAGGTGCTAAAAGAGGGGACGGACAATTCGTTCTTGCTGGTAACATTTTAGTTAGACAACGTGGAACAAAAATACACCCAGGAGTAAATGTTGGTAAAGGTGGAGATGATACACTTTTTGCTAAAATTTCTGGTGTTGTAAGATTTGAAAGAAAAGGTAGAGATAAGAAACAAGTTTCAATTTATCCAGTATAATGATAAGCTCCTTTAAAGGAGCTTATTTTTTTAAAGAAAATATGGTAGAATATATATTAAGAAATATGGAGGTGAATTTATGCAAAGACCTTTAGTTTGTGTAGTTGGACGTCCTAATGTTGGGAAATCTACACTTTTTAATAAACTTATAAATAAAAGAATTGCTATTACTGAGGACACTCCGGGTGTTACAAGAGATAGATTGTATCAAGATGCTGAATGGCAAAATAAACATTTTATTCTTTGTGATACCGGTGGTTTAGAGCCTAATAGTGATGATATAATTTTACAAAAAATTAAGGCTCAAGCTGATGTGGCTATGGAAAATGCTGATGTAATTTTATTTGTTGTTGACGGCAAAAATGGTTTGATGGACGAAGATAGAGAAATTTCAAATTATCTTAGAAGAACTAAAAAGCCTATCGTACTTGCTATAAATAAAATAGATACTCATAAAATGCCTGCAGAAATTTATGAATTTTATGAGCTTGGTTATGAAAATTTAAATGTTATTTCTGCAACTCAAGGATTTGGACTTGGAGATTTACTTGATGAAATCATAAAAGAATTTCCTGAAAATAAATATACAGGTGAAGAGGAAGAAGTAACAAAGGTTGCATTAATCGGAAAACCAAATGTAGGTAAAAGTTCTCTTATGAATAGAATTTTAGGAGAAGAGAGAATGATAGTTTCTGATATCGCAGGAACAACTAGAGATTCTATTGATTCAAGAGTTGAAATTGATGGAAAAACTTATATTTTTACAGATACAGCAGGGCTTAGAAGAAAGAAAAATATAACTGAAAATTTAGAGAGATATAGTGTTGTTAGAACTTTGAATGCAGTTGAAAGGTCAGATATTGCTGTGCTTTTAATTGATGCTACTGAAGGGGTTACTGAGCAAGATACAAAAGTTATCGGTTTTGCTAAAGAACAAAATAAGGCTTTAATTATTGCAGTTAATAAATGGGATTTAATTGTTAAAGACAATAAAACTTATAAGGCTTTTGAAGATGATATAAGAACTAAATTAAGTTTTGTTCCTTATGCACAACTTGTTTTTATTTCAGTTAAAACAGGGCAAAGAATTGATAAATTATTTGATGCAATTAAAATTGCTGATGAAAATTATAGTACAAGAATCTCAACAGGTATTTTGAACGACATTATAAATGATGCAGTTGTTCATAATGCTCCACCAACTGATAAAGGACAAAGACTAAAAATATTTTATGCAAGTCAAGTTTCAGTTAGACCACCAAAGTTTGTAATATTTGTGAATAAGGTAGAGTTAATGCATTTTTCTTATTTGAGATATTTGGAAAATCAAATTAGAAAGAATTTTTCTTTTACTTCATCACCAATAGTTTTTGAACTTAGAGCGAGAGGAGAAGATAATGTTTAAAGTTTTAGCTTGTATAATTATTTCATACTTTTTAGGAAATATTTCAGGTGGTATGATTTTTGGAAAAATATTATTTAATAAAGATATTAGAAATTATGGAAGTAAAAACGCTGGTACAACAAATGCACTTAGGGTCTTTGGCCTTAAGGCAGGCGTTTTAACTTTTATTATTGACTTTTTAAAATCAATTTTAGCTTGTTATATTGGAATGAAATTTTTAGGATTAAACGGAATATTGTTAAGTGGAATATTTGTAGTTTTAGGACATAATTGGCCTGTGTTTTTGAATTTTAAGGGTGGTAAAGGAATAGCATCATCTTTTGGTTTTATTGTGTTTTTAGATTATAGATTAGCACTTATAGCGATTAGTATATTTATTTTAATCGTAATATTTACAAAATATATATCATTAGGGTCAATGCTGTCAACAGCATCTGTTTTACCAATATCATATATATTTTTTGGATATAGAAATATTTATGTTTTATCAACATTTTTATTTTTATTATTGTTGACCGTTTATAGACATAAATCCAATATAGTTAGACTTTTAAATGGTAATGAAAATAAATTTGCAACAAAAAAACATTAAAAATTATTTTTAGAACTAATTTTATTTAAGTTAGTTCTATTTTTTTGAAAATTTTAGATGCTTAATAATTAGCATTTTGTATTGACTTAATTTAAAGAAAATAGTAAAATATTAGTGTATGTGAAAATATATTTTTTTAAAAATCTTAGGAGGAAAATTAATGAAAATTTTAGTAATTAACTGTGGAAGTTCATCTTTAAAATATCAATTATTCGATATGACTGATGAAAGTGTATTATGTAAAGGATTAGTTGAAAGAATTGGTATTGAAGGTTCAAAATTAACTCACAAAGTTGGAAGTGAAAAATTAGTTGTTGAAGAAGCTATGGCAGACCATACAGCAGCTATCAAACACGTTTTTGATGCTCTTGTTGATGAAAAATACGGAGTTGTTAAGAGCTTAGATGAAGTTAATGCTATCGGACACAGAGTACTTCATGGTGGAGATAAATTAACAGCATCAACTATTATTGATGAAAATGTAAAGGCTAAAGTTAGAGAATTTATTAAATTTGGTCCATTACACAACCCTGCAAACTTAATGGGTATTGAGGCTTGTGAAAGCTTAGTTCCAGGAAAGAAAAATGTAGCAGTATTTGATACAGCTTTCCATCAAACTATGCCTGCAAGAACATTTATGTATGCAATCCCTTATGAATATTATGAAGATTACAGACTTAGAAAATTCGGTTTCCATGGAACAAGCCATAGATATGTAACTTTAAGAACTGCTGAATTATTAGATACAGCTAAAGAAAATCTTAATATTATAACTGTTCACTTAGGAAACGGTTCATCAATCGCTGCAATCAAAAACGGAGAATGTTATGATACAACAATGGGATTAACTCCATTAGAAGGACTTTTAATGGGAACAAGAAGTGGAGATATTGACCCAACTGTTATGACTTTCTTAATGAACGAAAAAGGATATTCAGCTGATGAAATGAATCAAATTTTAAATAAAAAATCAGGTGTTCTTGGAGTTTCAGGATTAAGTTCAGACTTTAGAGATTTAGAAGAGGCAGCAGAAAAAGGAAATGACAGAGCACAATTAGCTTTAGACATGTTCATCACAAGAGTAAGAAGATATGTTGGTGGATTTATGGCTGAATTAGGACATATTGATGCTATTTCATTTGCCGGTGGTATTGGTGAAAACTCAGCCTCAATGCGTAAATTAATATTAGAAGGAATGGAAGAATACGGAATTAAACTTGATGATGCTAAAAATGATACAAGAGATGAGGCTATTATTTCAGCAGATGACTCAAGAGTTAAAGTTTTAATCGTTCCTACAAATGAAGAGTTAATGATTGCAAGAGATACTATGGATTTAGTAAAATAATTGTTGACAAATTAATTTTTTTATAGTATAATATTTTTGTTATCCGTTTAAAACGGGGGTATATGTTATAAAAATTCAGAGGAGGTGTTATAATGGCAGTACCTAAGAGAAAAACTTCTAAAGCAAGAAGAGATAAAAGAAGAGCATCTTCATATAGACTACCTAAAGTAGCTCTAGTTAGAGATCCTGAAACTAATGAATTAGTTGTACCTCACAGAGTTAATCCTGACACAGGAATGTATAAAGGAAGAAAAGTATTAGATGTTGAATAAAATAGTTTAAGGGATTTAGTTTTCTAAATCCCTTTAATTATATATATTATAATTATATAGAGGTTTATATTTTGAAAAAAAGTAAAAAAATAATTTTTTTAATAACAATTTTTTTGATAATATTGATTTCTTCGGTTTATTTTTATAATCGACAAAAAATGAAGAAAATTGAATTGGAAAGTAAAATGCCATACAATTTTGAAACATTAACTTTGCCGGAAGTTAAAGATTTTTCCGATATTGCAACTAATTATGCAAAAACTTTGAAAAAAGTATCTCTTTATGAAACAGAGGAGCTTTTAAAAGAGAAAGTAAAAGTTGAAGAGGAAAAATATTTAGAAGTTTTTGGATATAAAGATGGAATAAGTAAGGTTAAATTTGAAGATAAATTTTATTTTGTTAAAAGTAGTAATATTGAAAATGTATCTAAAAATAAATTATTTAAAGTTATAAAGGGAATTCTTTTAGTAAATACGGAGTATAAATTACCTAGTGATTTTAATCCCGGCTTTGATAAATTTGTCGAAAAACAATTTGATTTAATGAAAGTAGATGCAAATAGAGATAGAATAACTTTAGATTTGCATAAAGGATTTATAAGTTACGAAGAACAAAAGCAACTTAATAAAAATGCACCTAAGAATGACAAATATATTGAATATGCTATGTATTCTAGTGCAGGTCATAATGAATCACAAATTGGACAAAGTTTAGATATAATTGGAAAAGATGAAGAAAAAAATTTAAAAGAATCTTTTAAAGAAACTGAAGAATTTAAATGGCTTATAAAAAATGCTCATAAATATGGTTTTATTCTTCGTTATCCTGAAAATAAAGAAGATAAGACTAATTATAAATTTGAGCCTTGGCATTTTCGCTTTGTTGGCGTAGAAAATGCAAATAAAATTTTTAAGAAAAATATTACATTAGAAGAATTTTTAAGACAATAATACGATGGTTCTAATCAAGCATTATCCTTAGAACTTTGTTGTTACAGAATAAAAGTCTAGCGTTGAGTAAGCTCATAGCTAGACTTTTTTTGTTAATTTTAATTTTAAAAATTTTTTAATGGAAAATATATTGTTTCTTTTTGATTGTCTGATAAAATGTATTGACTTTTATTTTGATATGTTTTATAATTTTTATACTATCGTTATATTTTTATAAAAATAAAGAAAAGAGAGTTTATATGATTAATACTAAAATTAGATTAAAATTTTTTGTCTTGACAATTATTTTAGTTTTAGCTTTTATTTTTTCATTTAGCATCGGTCGTTATCCTGTTAAATTTTTTGAAGTAATAAAAGTGATAGTAGATAGAATTTTTTATGGAATCGTTAGTGATTCAGTTCAAAGTACAATAATTTGGAATATAAGGATTCCAAGAGTATTATGTGCTATACTTGTAGGGGCAGGTATTTCTACAAGTGGTGCATTGTTTCAAGGACTTTTAAAAAATCCAATGGTAAGTCCTGATATTTTAGGAGCAACACAAGCTTCAGCATTTGGTTCAGCTTTTGGAATACTGATGTATTTTAATTTTTTTGAAATAACACTTTTGTCTTTTAGTTTAGGGATTCTTTCAGTTTTTGTAACATACACTTTAAGTAAAATTTTTAGAAGTGATAGAATTTTAGGACTTATTTTAACTGGAATGATGATAGGAAGTTTATTTTCTTCTTTAATTTCTTTTGTAAAACTTGTTGCAGATACGGAAAATCAGCTACCAAGCATAACATATTGGCTTATGGGCTCTTTGGCATCAGTAAAAATGATTGATTTTAAATTTATATTTTTCCCTATTGTAATTGGACTTATAGTTTCAAATTTATATAAAATAGAAATAAATATTTTTACAATGGGGGAAGAAGAGGCTAAAACACTTGGATTAAATACTGAAAAAATAAGATTTATTATAATATTTTTTGCAACATTAATGACTGCTTCAAGTGTTGCAGTTACAGGAATAATTGGATGGATTGGACTTGTAATACCACATTTTTCAAGACTTATCTTCGGAGATGATTATAGATTTGTAATTCCCGCATCTGGACTTTTAGGAGCGAGTTTTTTACTTGTTGTGGATATTTTATGCAGAAATATTACTACTTCTGAAATTCCTATTGGAATTGTTACTTCTTTTATTGGAGCACCTATATTCTTGTATTTAATTTATAAAAAAGGTAGAGATTATGATAGAGGTTAAAAATTTACAAGTTTTTTATGGGAAAAATGAAATATTAAAAGATATTTGTTTTTCTCTAAATAAAGGAGAAATAATTTGTGTTTTAGGAGAAAATGGTGCCGGTAAATCAACTTTATTAAAAGCGCTTTTAAAACTAATTCCTATAAAAAACGGCAAAGCATTGATTGATGATAATGATTTAAAAATATTGGACAGCAAAAAACTTTCAAGATTTATTTCCTATATTCCGCAAATTCATTTTCCTGCATTTGACTATAAAGTTATTGATGTTATATTAATGGGGAATTATTCTAAAAAAGACGGATTTTTCTATGAAACTACAAAGGAAGATTATGAAAAATCAGTTGAAATTTTAAAAACTTTAGGGATTTCTTATTTAAAAGATAAAAACTACAGGCAAATCAGCGGAGGAGAAAGACAGCTTGTTTTAATTGCAAGAGCATTGTTGCAAGCCAATAACTATATTTTTATGGATGAGCCGGTTGCTAATTTAGATTATGGAAATCAGCTAAAGATAATGGAAATTTGTAATTCATTGAAGAAAAAAAATATAGGATTTTTAATTACAACTCATAATCCTAATCACGCTTTGACTTATGCAGATAAGGTACTTATAGTTAGAAAAAATAAGGAAAGTTTTTTTGGAGATGTATCTATTTTGAATAAGGAACTTTTAGAAAAATTATATAATGTTCCTATAAATTTAATTGAAACTGAAAACGGAAAATTTTGTATTCCTGATTATAAGGAGGTTAGACGCGATTATGTTTTGGAATGAAGATAGAATAAAATGGTATTTAGTTGCTTCAGAATATACTAAATATCACGATAATATGACTTTAGAAATCAAAAAAATCATTCCAAAAGGAGAAAGCCTTATTGACTTCGGTTGTGGATTAGGAATTTTGCCTATGAAATTATCTGATTATTTCAGTGATATAATTGGGGTAGATTATGATGATAAGGTTTTAGGTCTTTTGGAAGATAATATTGCAAAAAACAAAATTAAAAATTTCAAGACAATTTGTTCTAATTGTTATGATGGAGAACTTTTTGAAAAAATTGGAGTAAGTGATAATATTTTATTTAGTCATTTTGGAAATGTTGAAGATTATTTTTACAATTTTTTTAACTTATTTACTAAAAGGATGATAATAATACGAAATGATGTTGAAAAAAGTATTGTTCATAATCCGAATAAAAATACTATTCAAGATATTTGTAAGTTTTTAGATAATAGAAAAATTCCCTATAAAATTTACAGACAAACTTTTGAATTTGGTCAACCGTTAAAAGATGATGAAGAAGTTATTAAGTACTTAAATAAATGGTATGGCGAAAAAGGAATTAATTTGATATCTAATGTAAAAGATATAGATTACAATTACAATGGGGAAATTTTTACAAAATATTATTGTAAACCTAAAAATACAGCCATTGTAGTAGTGGAAAAGGAGGAAATATGAAAAAATTTAAGAGAATTTTAGCTCTTTGTTTAACTTTCGGACTTCTTTTTACAGCTTGTTCGAAACCTGCTGAAAAGAAAAATGAACAAACAGAGACAAAGAACGAAACTAGAGTTTTTAAAGATGACTTGGGAAGAGAAGTTACTTTAAAACAAAACATTACAAGAGTTGCTCCATCAGGAAATCCTGCACAAGTTATGTTGCATATTTTTGAGCCAAATAAACTTGTTGGGGTAGCATCAAAATTTTCAAAGAGTACAGAAAAGTATATTACCGATGAGTTGAAAAAATTACCTGAATTTGGAGCGTTCTATGGAAAGAAAGCCAATCTTAATATGGAAGCTGTTGTAAATGCAAAACCTGATGTAATAATTGATATGGGTGAAAAGAAAAAAGGAATTGAAGAAGATTTAAACAAGCTACAAGAACAATTAAAAATCCCTGTAGTTTTCATTGAGTTAACTCTTGACAAACTACCTGAAGCTTTTGACAGACTTGCTGAAGTTTTAGGTAATAAAGAAAGAGGAAAAGAACTTTCTGAATATATCAAAAAGACATATAAGGAAATTGAAGAAAATAAGGCAAAGATAAAAGATGTTAAAAAAGTTTACTACGGTGGAGGAAAAACAGGACTATTTGCAAATGCAAAAGGATCTATCCACGCTGATATTATTGAATTTATCGGTGCTCAAAATCCAATTATCGTAGAAAAAGTTAAAGGCGGTTCAGGAAATGAAATTCCTTTTGAAAAATTATCAGAAGTAAATCCTGATTTCTTGATTTTTGAATCAAAAGAATTAGCTGAACAAATTAAAGGAGAAGAAACTTTTAAAACTCTAAAAGCTGTAAAGGAAAATAAAGTTTCCTATGCTCCTAGTGGTCCATATAATTTCTTCGGAAGACCACCTGCAGTTAATAGAGTAATTGGAATGAAATGGCTTGGAAATTTAATCTATCCTGAAGTTTATAATTATGATATTAAAAAAGAAGTAAAAGAATTTTATAAATTATTTTATAATTATGAATTAAAAGACGAAGAAGTAAAAAGTATTCTAGGTAGGTAAAAAAAGAAAGACTGTGTTTGTTGCACAGTCTTTTCGTTTTAAACATTAAATCTAAAGTAAACTACATCTCCGTCTTGCATAATGTACTCTTTACCTTCAAGTCTTACAAGACCTTTTTCTCTTGCAGTAACCATACTTCCAAGTGAGATTAAGTCATCATAATTTACGATTTCTGCTCTGATGAAACCTCTTTGAATGTCTGAGTGAATTTTTCCGGCAGCATTAACGGCGCTTGTTCCGATTTTTATAGTCCAAGCTCTTGTTTCTTCAGGGCCTGCTGTTAAGAAACTCATAAGTCCTAAAAGGTTGTAGCTTTCTTTTATAAGCTTTGAAACACCACTTTCAGAAATTCCTAAATCATTTAAAAATTCCACTTGTTCATCATCTTCAAGTTCAGAAATTTCTTTTTCTATTTGAGCACTTATAACTACGATTCCAGAATTTTCATTTTTAGCAAAATCATCTAAAATTTTTACATATTCGTTACTCTTTCCTTCATCAATCATATCATCTTCATTTACATTTGCAACATAAATTATAGGCTTTACACTCAAAAGAGAAAAGTTTTTTAAAATTGCTTTTTCAGCGTCATCAAAAGTTAAAGTTCTAATAGATTTTCCTTCTTCTAAAACAGGTAATATTTTTTCTAAAAGGTCAACTTCTTCTTTAAAACTTTTGTTTCCCTTTAAAGATTTTTTAGCTTTTTCTAATCTTTTTTCCACAAGTTCTAAATCGGATAGAATAAGTTCTAAGTTAATAGTTTCAACATCTCTTAGTGGATTAACTTCTCCGTCAACGTGAACTATATTTTCATCTTCAAAACATCTAATCACTTCTACGATTGCATCAACTTCTCTAATATGAGATAAAAATTTATTTCCAAGACCTTCACCTTTACTTGCACCTTTTACAAGACCTGCAATATCATAAAATTCAATAACAGCAGGAATTGTCTTTTTTGAATTGTAAAGCTCGGTTAATTTATTTAATCTTTCATCAGGTACATTTACAAGACCTACATTCGGGTCAATAGTACAGAAAGGATAATTTGCCGATTCGGCTCCAGCTTTTGTAATTGCGTTAAATAATGTACTTTTACCAACATTTGGTAATCCAACTATTCCTAATTTCATTATAATCTCCTTTAATATAAACTACCATTTATTATATCATATTTATGACATTGTTGCTATGGATACAAATTAATTTTTATTATTTGAATGTATATTTAATTCGTGTTATAATATTAAGAAGATATGTGATATGATAATAGGAGGTTTTATGCTAGAGGTTAGTGCTGGTGGAGTTGTTATTCATAATGGCAATTTTCTTTTGTTAAAGAAGTTTAGCAATGAATGGGTTTTACCAAAAGGAAGACTTGAAGATAATGAAACTAAAGAAGTGGCAGCTGTTAGAGAAGTGCAAGAAGAATCTGGAATACTTGGTAAAATCGTAAAGTATTTAGGTTTTGTAAAATATGATTACCAACATAATGACGGTGAAAAAGTGAAAAAAACAGTTCATTATTTTTATATGGAGCCTGAAGATTTGAATTTAAATCCACAGAGAGAAGAGGGCTTTGTAGAGGCAATATTTTTACCTTATGACAAGGCTATAAAATTAGTAAAGCATGATGCTGAAAGAAATATGTTAAAGAGTGCGAATTATTTTTACGAAAAGAGAAAAATAAAATAATGGCATTTTCAACTGATTTAAAAAATGAACTTTCAAGAAGAGAAATAGTAGAAAAAAAATCTGCTATTTCTGAACTTTCTGCTTTTATAAGGACTAATGGAACGATTGTTTTTAGTAATTTTTCTTTTACGATTAGATTTGAAACTACAAACAATTCAATCATAAGAAGAATTTTTAAGCTTTTTAAATTTCTATACTCTTATGACGGAAAGATAATAGTTTCAAAAATTTCAAACTTAAGAAAAAACAATGTATATAAAATTGTAATTGAAGATGAAGAAATTTCAAAGAAGTTTTTAGAAGATACTTACTTTTCAGACCTTGATAGTCTTTTCTTAAAAGATGAGCTTTATGATGATTTTACAAAAAGTAAAGATTTTATTAAAAACTTTTTATGTGGAGTTTTTTTAGGTGCAGGCTCAATAGCCAATCCCGACAAGAGTTACCATTTGGAATTTACTTTAAATTCAGATGAATTATCCAAACTTGTTATAAGATATTTAAAAGTATTTGGAATAAAAGCAAAAAGTCTTGAAAAAAAGGGGCAACATATCGTATATGTAAAAGATAGTGCAATGATTTCTGATTTTCTTTCTTTAATGGGAACGGTAAACAGTTTATTCAAATTTGAAGAAACTAAGATGATAAAAGAAATAAAGAACAATACAAACAGACTAACAAATTGTGAAACGGCAAATTTAGATAAAACTTTAAATACTTCATTTACACAAATTGATGCAATAAATACAGTTTATAAAAAATATGGAAAAGAAAATTTGGATAAAAATTTACTTGACTTATGTGAATTAAGATTAAAAAATCCAACTTTTTCATTAAAAGAACTTGCAGAAGTTTTAAACATAAGTAAATCCGGAGTAAATCATAGATTCAAAAAGATAATAGATATGGCGAATAAAATTTAATTTATTAGCCTTTTTTATGCAAAAAATATTCACATTCCATATATACATATATATAATGGTTACGATATTATTTTTATTTAGGAGGATTGCTTATGATGGCAGAGTTTAAAAAACGTATTGTATCTATAATGTTGGTAGTATTAGTTGTCTTGGGTATAGTAGGGGGATATTATTTTACTCATAGAGATAATGGAAAACCTAAAATTACAAATGAAACTGTTGGAGTACAAATTAAAGAATTAAAAGAATTATCTACAATTCAATATAAGTATAAGGAAGTTGTTAGTAGAGAAGACTGGAATACATTATTCAATTTTAAATTACCTTTTACTAAATCTAGTTTTATAGTTAGTTATACTGGAATATTGAAGATTGGAATTGATTTAGCAGAAACGAAGATAAATGTTGATGAGGGCAGTAAAACAATAAAAATTACTTTACCTGAATCGAAAATTTTATCTAATGAGTTGGATTTTAAATCTTTAAAGGTCTATGATGAAAAGAATTCTATATTTAATCCAATTAAGGTTGAAGATTATACAGAGTTTACTCAAGGTGGTAAGGAAAACGCTGAAAAGGATGCAAGAGAAAGTGGCGTTTTTGAGCAGTCAAAAGAAGTTGCAAAAAAAATTATTACAGAAATGTTAAATACAACCAAGGAAATAAAAGAAAATTATAAAATAGTATTTGAATAAATTAAAAGAGAGACTTTGTATATTAAAGTCTCTCTTTTGTGCTAAATAAACTGAACTATTTCTTTTTTATTTCCATTTTTAAAGTCGTCAAATGAAAAACTGTTTACATTTTTTGAATTTGTATATTTTAAATGATATTTTAAAGTTTTTGCGTTTGACATTGAGTAGTATAATGTTATATTTTGTGAGCTTTCTGAAATGTTTTCTAAATCTTTTTTTGTTATTGTGAATTTTTTTAGTGAATCAAATAAAATATCTTCGTTACTTTTTGAAAATTCATTTTGTTTTAAATTTTCCAACTCTATGTATGCTCTTATGAATCTTTTTGTCGGCGTGTGAATATTTCCTTTTAATTCTCTTTTTTCTAAATATTTTTGTAAATTTTTTATATGTTTTTCAAATCTTGGACTGTTTGTCATTATGTTATATTCATTTTCATAAACTTCTAAATTTCCGTCTTTTATTTCCATAATCAAACTTTTATTATCTTTATCTGTAAACATATAGTGGTAATGTCTTGAATAATTCGTTTCATCGACAAGAGATTTTTCTACGATATGTATCTTTGGAGCAAGTGCTTTTATATCTTCTAAAGTTTCACAATTTGTTAAAAATACATTTAATATCTTTGTTGATGTTAAATTTAATCTTGTATTGTCAGGCTCTTTTTTAAAATTAATTACATTTCTAAAAGAGTTGGTGCAACCCAAAAGACCTTTTTCATTTATTCCATCTATTAAATGGTCGTAATCTCTAAATGTTGTTCCCATAATTTTGTATTTTGTATATAATTTGTTTCCAAAAATATCTTCTTCATAATTATAATTGCTTGGGAAAAATTTAAATTCATATCTGTGATAATCTCTTAAGTCCATTGTTCTGCCGAGCAATGTTTCTCCATTTCTAAAAATAGAAAAAGTTGTGCACATAAAATCACCTCCTATGTATTATACCAAAAAAGTGGAACAAACCCAAATAAATTTGCCTTTTTTTCTAAATTAGATTAAAATATATGTATGTATTTTATGAGGTGATATGTTGAAAGAAATTAAACTTTTTTGGAAAATTTTAAAAAATAATAGATTAACTTATTTTCTTTCTATGATTTCTACAATTTTTATACAAATTTTTTCGGGGCTTACTCCGATTGTTATTATGATTACAGTTGACTCTATAATCGGAAATAAGGATTATAAGTACGATATTTTAAGGAGAGCTGTTGACTTTATAGGTGGTAGAGATTTTTTAAGAGAAAATATATACATATTGGCTTTTGTAATAGTTATTTTAACAGGAATTAGCTGTATTTTTATTTTTTTAAGGAATTATTACTCAAATGTCGCTTGCGAAAATTTGATTTTTAATTTAAAAGAAAAAATGTATAATAAATTTTTAAATTTGGATATAAGATGCTTAAATGATTATTCTACTGGAGATTTGATTCAAAGAAGTTCTTCTGATATTGAAACGGTTAGAAAACTTTTTGCAACTCAGCTTGTAAATGCATTCGGCTCTGTTGCAACAATTATTCTGGTAATTATAGTTATGTCTTTGATTAATTTTAAACTTGCGACTATAAGTATAAGTCTTTGCGTTGTTATTTCCATTTTGTCTTATGTTTTTTATGGTAAAATTGGAAAAATTTTCAAAAAAACAGATGAGGCTGAAAGTGAACTTATGGTATTCATAAAGGAAGTTTTGTTTAATACTAGAGTTATTAAGGCTTTTAATCGTGAAAAGTATATTTTAAATCTTTTTAGAGAAAAGAACGAAACTTTTAATATTATGCAAAATACTTTTATGAGGACTTTTGCAAAGTTTAGGGCTGTAAATGACTTTTTAACTTTTTTACAACTGGCGATAGTTTTGGTTGTAGGTGGTTATGAAACAATTACAGGCAAAATGAATTTTGGAGATTTGATTGCTTTTGTTATCTATATCAATATGATTGTTTGGCCTATTAGACAGATTGGACAGTTGCTTAGTGATATGGCGAAAGCAAGTGTTTCGATTTCCAGAATTTATGAAGTTTTGGATTTGCCTGAGGAAGATTATGAATGTGGAATAAGTGATGTTTCATTTTCTGAAAAAATAGAATTTAAAAATGTATCTTTAAAAATTAATGAAAATTTAGTTTTAGATGATATAAGTTTTGTAGTAAATGCAGGGGAAAGTTTAGGAATCATAGGAGCAACAGGAAGTGGCAAGAGTATGATAGTCTATCTTTTGCTTGGACTTTTTGAGGCTACAAGTGGAGAAATTTTAATCGACGGAATAAATATAAATGAGATAAATAAAAGGTACATTAGAGAAAAAATTTCTGCAATTATGCAAGATAGTGAACTTTTTAATATGTCAATTATGGATAATGTAAAAATTGTTGATGACAATATAGGGGAAGACTCTGTTTATGGGGCGACTAATATTTCTTCAATTCACAACGAAATTTTGAATTTTTCTTCAAAATATGAAACCATAGTTGTCGATAATGGTGTAAATCTTTCTGGTGGACAAAAACAGAGAATTTCCATTGCGAGAAGTTTGTTAAAACCGTTTGAAGTGTTGATTTTAGATGACAGTTTAAGTGCTGTTGATATGAATACGGATTTGAAGATAAATAATGCTTTAAAATCAATGGATAGAAAATTTACGTCAATTTTTATTTCACATAGAATTTCAACGATAAATAATTGTGATAACATAATCGTTATTGATGAGGGAAAGATTGTTGAAAGTGGAAAGCATAATGAATTGATACAAAAAAATGGAATGTATAGCAAGATAAATGAAATTCAAAGTAAGGAATATGATGTAAATAATGGATAAAAAGAAAATTGTAAATATAAATGTTTTTAGAGATTTAATAAAATTTTATAAAATTGAATATAAAAAACTTTATATGTTGATGTTTGTAGTTGTAATTGCAGGTGTTTTACAAGCAGTTGTTCCTTTGTCTATAAAACTACTTACAGATGATTTTATAACAAGACAGAACTTAAAAGGTTTTGTTTTAGCTGGAATTGCATTTTTTTCGCTTGTAATAATTTCAACTCTTGCAATTTACAGTTTTTATGTTTTGGGTGGAAAACTGGAATATAAAGTTTCAAAGGAAATTAGAAAATCCGTTTTTGAAAAAATTGAAAGATTTTCATTGACAACAGTAAAGAGATATGAAACAGGTGAATTGATTTCAAGATTGACTTCAGACGTTCAAAAACTTAGCGAAGTTTTTAGTTGGGGAGTCATAGATGCTTGTCATAGCATTATTGTTTTGTTGTTTTCTGTTTCGATTATGCTTTATTTAAGTTACACATTGACTCTAATGCTATTTTTAATGTTACCTGTAATTTATATAGTTACGATGATTTTTCAAAAAAACATTTTGAAATTTCAAAGAAAAGTAAGAGATTACAATTCAAAAATCATTAAAAGTTATACAGAGTCTTTAAGCTATATAAAGACGATAAAGGCACTTGGAATTGAAAACAAAAAGCGAAGAGAATTTTTAAGTTTCAATGAAAAATATAGAAAATATAATTTAAAATCTATATTAATATCTGCAATCTTTGTTCCGATAGTTATGTTTGTTGCAAGTATTGGTGTAGGTTTTGCATTTAATTTTTCGTCAATTTCAGTTATGAAAAATGTAATGACATACGGAGCGTTTTTAAGTTTTTTAACTTATAGTTTTCAAATATTTGAGCCTTTTAAAATGCTCGCTCAAATTTTTACAGATTTAAAATCTGCACAGGCATCAGCTGAAAGAGTTTTTCAAATTTTGTATGAAGAAGATGAAGTTTTACAAGAAAAGAAAAACAATTTGGAATTTGAAGGAAATATTAGATTTGAAAATGTAAATTTTCATTATTTTGATGATGAAAAATTAATTTTAAAAGATTTTAATTTTGAAATAAAAAAAGGTGAAAGTGTTGCTTTTATAGGAAGTACGGGAAGTGGAAAATCTACAATAGTAAATTTGATTTGTAAATTTTATGATGTAACTTCCGGAAATATCTATCTTGACGGAATTGATTATAAAAATGTTGATAAAACTTTTTTGTATGACAATCTTGGATATGTTTTGCAACAGCCACAACTTTTTTCCATTTCAATAAAAGAAAATATAAAATTTGGAAATGTAAATGCAAGTGATGAGGAAATTTTTGAAGTTTGTGATTTGCTTGGAATAAATGACTTTATAAATAAGTTACCAAATGGAATTGATACAATCATTGGCGAAAATGGGTATAGTATATCCAACGGTCAAAAACAATTAATCTCTTTTGCAAGAGCTTTGATAAAAAATCCGAAATTATTGATATTAGATGAGGCAACTTCTTCGATAGATACTGAAACGGAAAAAATCATTCAAAATAAGATGAAAGAAATTTTAAAAGGAAAGACGTCTATAATTGTTGCGCATAGATTGTCAACGATTAAGGATTGTGATAAGATTGTTTTAATTGAAAATGGGATTATTCTTGAACAAGGAACTCATTTAGAATTGATAAATAAAAAGGGAATATATTATAAAATGTATATTTCTGAAGAATTAAAAATATAGGAGGAACAATATGAGTAGTGGTTGTAGTTCAGGTGGTTGTTCTGGTTGCTCAAGTGCATCAAGCTGTGGGGTATCAGAAGAATTTGAAAGCTTGTTGGTTGAACAAAATCAATTTAGCGACATAAAAAAAGTTATAGGTGTAATTAGTGGTAAAGGTGGAGTTGGAAAATCTTTAATCACTTCTATGCTTGCGAGTGGAATGATGAAAAGAGGAAAAGAAGTTGGTATTTTAGATGCCGATATTACTGGACCATCAATACCAAAATCTTTTGGGATTGACGGAAAAGCTAGAATAGATGAAAGAGGAATCATTCCTTCAACAACTGAAAATGGAATTAAAATAATGAGTATAAATTTATTACTTGAAAAAGAAACAGACCCTGTTATCTGGAGAGGACCTGTTATAGCGGGAGTAATAAAACAATTTTGGACAGATGTTGTTTGGGAAAATGTAGATTATATGTTCGTTGATATGCCACCAGGAACAGGTGATGTGCCACTAACAGTTTTCCAATCACTACCTGTTGATGGAATTATAATTGTAACCTCACCACAAGATTTGGTTTCTATGATTGTGGAAAAGGCAGTTAAAATGGCAAGAATGATGAATATTCCAATTATAGGAATTGTTGAAAATATGAGTTACTTTAAATGTCCTTGTTGTAACGAAGAATTAAATATATTTGGAGAAAGCGACTTACCTTACATATCAAGAAAATTTGGACTTACAAATGTTGCGAAAATTCCACTTGATAAAAAAATACCTGAAATGGTTGATGAAGGGGAAGCCGAAAAATTAGATACAGATTGCTTAACAGATATATTAGATGCAATCGAAAAATTATAGATAAAGTGTGTTCTTAATGGACACACTTTTTTAGGTTCAACAACTAATAAATACTGACTAAATATTTTAAAAAGTACCTAACGTAACCTAGACAAAACGTAGTGCGTGGATAGGTCTTCAAGCATGGTACTTTATTTAACTTTAGTAATTTTAATTAGTGTTTAGTATCAAAATTGAAATTTACTCTTTTTTGTTGTATAATTACTTTAAAGATTAAATGAAAAAGGGGTTTTTATGGAGCATTTTAAATTGAATTTGGAAAGTGATTTTAAATTTGATAATATTGTTGTAGCTCTGGGAAATTTTGACGGTTTTCATATCGGCCATCAAAGTTTGATTTCTGAATTAAAAAATATAAAATTAAAAAAAGGTTATAAGAGTGCAGTTTTTCTTTTTGAAACTCATACAAAGGATTTGATTTTTCATCAAAATTCCAGTAGGATAATGTCTTTTGAGGATAAATTAAAAAAACTTGAAAGTTTTAAAATAGATTATGTTTTTAGCATTGAGTTTTCTAAAAAGATTAAAAATTTAACTCCATTAGAATTTTTGGAGTTTTTAACTGAAAATTTAAGTGTAAAGCATATTGTTGTTGGAAGTGATTATAGATTTGCGAAAAATCGTGGGGGAAATACTGATTTTATTAAATCATATATGAATAATAAAAATTTATCTTGTACTATTGTTGATAAGATAAGTTTAGATAATATGGAAATTAGTAGTACAAAAATTATTGAATACATAAGAAATGGAAATGTTGAACTTGTAAAAGATTTGCTTGGTAATTTTTATTCTATAAAGGGTAAAGTTGTTTCTGGTTTTCAAAGAGGGAGAAATCTAGGTTTTCCTACTGCAAATTTGGATATTTCTTTTAATTATGTTATTCCAAAAGAGGGAGTTTATTTTACAAAGACGATAGTTGATGAAAAAGAACTTTATAGCTTTTCAAGTATTGGTTACAATCCAACTTTTGATAATAAAAAATCTACAATAGAATCACATATTTTTGATTTTGATGAAGATATTTACGGAAAAGATATTGAGCTTTGCTTTTTAAAAAGATTAAGAGATAATATTAAGTTCAATTCAGTTGATGAACTGATAGAACAATTAAAAAAAGATGAAATTAGATGTAGAGAATTGATTAAAAATATAAAATAGGAGATAAATATGAAACAAATTTTAGTTACCGGAGGAGCCGGATATATTGGCTCTCATACTTGTATAGAACTTTTAAATGAAGGATATGATGTAGTAATAATTGATAATTTTTACAACTCAAGCGAAAAAGTTTTAAGAAGAATTGAAGAGCTTAGTGGCAAAAAATTCAAATTCTACAAAGGTGATATTAGAGATAAAGAAATACTTAGAAAGATTTTTTCAGAAAATGATATTTATGGGGTAATACATTTTGCAGGACTTAAGGCTGTTGGAGAATCAGTTGAAAAACCTATAGAATATTATGATAATAATATTAACGGAAGCATAAAACTTATAGAAGTTATGAGAGAATTTAATGTAAAAAATTTAATTTTCAGCTCTTCTGCTACTGTTTATGGAAAGCCGAAGTCTGTTCCTATAAAAGAAGATTTTTCACTTTCTGTTACAAATCCTTACGGAAGAACAAAATTGTTTTCAGAAGAAATTTTTACGGATTTGTATATTTCCGATAATGATTGGAATATTGTTCTTCTTAGATATTTTAATCCGATTGGAGCTCATAAGAGCGGTAGAATAGGTGAAAATCCTAATGGAATTCCTAATAATTTAGTTCCATATATAACTCAAGTTGCAGTTGGTAAATTAGACTATGTTAGAGTTTTTGGAGATGACTATGAAACAAAAGATGGAACAGGTGTAAGGGATTATATTCATGTTTTGGATTTAGCATTAGGTCATATAAAAGCAATTAAAAAATTTGAAGACAGTAAAGCTGTTAGAATTTATAATCTTGGAACAGGTGAAGGTTATAGTGTTTTTGATATGATTAAAAATTTTGAAGAAGTTACGGGGAAAAAGATAAAATATGTAGTTACTCAAAGAAGAAGCGGAGATATTGCAGAATGTTTTGCTGATTCTACTAAGGCAAAGGAAGAACTTGGTTGGGAAGCTAAATATGGAATAAGAGAAATGTGTGAAGACAGTTGGAGATGGCAATTAAATAATCCAAATGGATATGAGGATTAAGGAGTTTTATAACAATGGACACGAAGAGTATTTATTCTGAAAATAATATTATTAAAGCGCTTTTGCATTTTGCAATTCCGGGAATTTTGAGTATTTTGATTGCAGAGCTATACAATATGGTCGATACTTTTTTCGTTGGAAAATATGTTGGAGCAAATTCGATAGGCGCTTTGAGCGTTGTTTTTCCTTTGCAAAGACTCGTTATTGCAATTTCAATTTGTCTTGGAATTGGAGTTTCAAATTTAATATCAAGAAGGCTTGGAGAAAAGCGTTCAAAAGAAATAACTAAATATACAACGGCTGTAACAGGACTAACTTTGATTATAATTTTTTTAGTTACAACAATCTCTCTTTTGTTTATTAAGAATATTTGTATGTTTTTAGGAGCAAGAGATGAAATACTCATATATTCAGTTGGATATTTAAGAATAGTTATGTTTGGGAGTGTTTTTTTAGCATTTACAACAGTCTTTGGTTATATGAATATTGCTTATGGGAATATGAAAGTTATGTTGTTTTCTTCAAGCATCGGAGCTTTTATAAATATAGTAATCGACTTTGTTTTAGTTAAACATTTTAATATGGGCGTTGAGGGTGTAGCAATTGCTACCGTTTTTAGTCAAATTATTTCTTTTGTATTTGCATTTTTCTATATAAAAAAATTGCAAAGAGAAAATGGTTTTAGTTTGATTCCAAGATTTGATATAAAAATTTCTTGCAATATTTTAGCGATAGGTTTTTCTTCATTCATAATAGAGTTTTCGGATGCGATTTTGATTAGTGTGCTTAATCATTTGCTTTTACCTGTTGGTGGAAATGATGCAATTATTTTAGTTGGCGTAGTTACAAAGGTATCTATGTTTATGTTTGTGGCTATGATTGGAGTGAGTAGTTCAATTCAACCATTAATTTCTTATAATTATGGAGCAAAAAACTTTTTTAAAATGAAAAAAATTATAAAAACGGGTTTTGTATTAGTTTTTTCTCTATCTACGATAATCTGGATATTTATGATTTACAATGTAAAATTTGTTATAAATTTATTTTTAAAAGATGAAAGACTTTTAGAGATAGCTACTAAAAGTTTTAAATATGTTATCTTAGTTTTTCCAATTCTTAGTTTTTATTATATTTGTATATACTTTTTCCAATCTATCGGTAAGGAAAGATACAATTTTTTATTATCGATTTATAGAGAAACACTTTTATATATTCCAATAGTTATAATTATGGTAGGTGAATTTGGAGTTTTAGGAGCATGGATTAGTTATCCAATAGTTGATGCTATTTCAGCTGTAACGGGTTTTATATTGCTTTTTAGAACTCTAAGGAAGATAGAGGCTTAAGGAGGTTTGTTATGGACTTAATGAAAATCAAAGAAGATTTACAAATTTGTATGGACGAGCTTATTGAAAAGGCAAAGTTTGAAGAGGGCGATATTTTTGTTTTGGGTTGCAGTACAAGTGAAGTAAAAGGAAAATATATTGGAAAAGATACAGATATTGAGGTTGGCAAACTGATTGTTGAAACTATAAAAGAAAAATTGGATAAAATAAATGTGAATTTTGCAGTTCAATGTTGTGAGCATTTGAACAGAGCATTGGTTGTTGAAAAATGTGTTGCAAGAAAAAATAATTTTGAAATAGTAAATGTTGTTCCACAAAAAAATGCGGGTGGTGGAGTCGCAACCTCAGCTTATGAATTATTTAAAAATCCGGTAGTTGTAGAAAAAATAGTTGCAAAAGCAGGACTTGACATAGGCGACACTTCCATTGGTATGCATGTAAAATTTGTTCAAGTACCGGCAAGATTATCTGTAAAAGAAATAGGGAATGCACATTTAACAGCATTAACTTCAAGGCCAAAATTAATTGGTGGAAGTAGAGCGGTTTATCAATAATAATTAAAAAAAATAAAGGCTATTCGCTTTAAAACGAATAGCCTTTTTCTATATAACTATTTTGAATAGTTTGGAGCTTCTTTTGTTATTTGAACATCATGTGGGTGAGATTCTATAAGACCAGCACCTGTCATTCTAACAAATTGAGCAGTTTCTCTTAAAGTTTCTAAGTCTTTTGCTCCTGTATATCCCATACCTGCTCTAATTCCACCAACGATTTGGTAAATTGCATCTGCTAATGTTCCTTTGTAAGGAGTTCTTCCTTCAATTCCTTCTGGAACAAGTTTTTTACCATCTTCTTGGAAGTATCTATCTTTTGAACCTTTTTCCATTGCAGCAAGAGAACCCATACCTCTATAAGTTTTGAATCTTCTCCCTTGGAAAATTTCAAATTCTCCTGGTGATTCGTCAGTACCTGCAAGCATTGAACCTAACATTACAACATTTCCGCCTGCAGCAAGTGCTTTAACAACATCTCCTGAATATTTTAATCCACCATCAGCGATGATTGTTTTTCCCATTTCTCTAGCAACAGTTGCACAATCATATACAGCTGTAATTTGAGGAACACCAACTCCTGCAACAACTCTTGTTGTACAGATTGAACCTGGACCTACACCAACTTTAACAACATCGGCACCTGCCTCAAAAAGAGTTCTAGTTGCATCAGCTGTTACAACATTACCTGCGATAATATCAAGTTCAGGATATTTTTCTTTGATTTCTTTAACTTTTTTAACAACTCCCATTGAATGACCATGAGCAGTATCGATAACCACAGCATCAACTCCAGCGTTTACAAGAGCCTCTAATCTTTCAAAAGTATCAGCACCTGTTCCAACTGATGCAGCTACAAGTAATCTTCCTTGAGAATCTTTTGCAGAGTTTGGATATTTAACAACTTTTTCAATATCTTTAATAGTTATTAATCCAGTTAAAATTCCCTTGTCATTTACAAGAGGTAACTTTTCAATTTTGTGATTTCTTAAAATTTGAGCAGCCTCATTTAAAGTAGTATTTGAAGGAGCTGTTACAAGATTTTCTTTTGTCATTACAGTATCAATCTTTACTGAATAATCTTCTAAAAATCTTAAATCTCTATTAGTCAAAATTCCAACTAATTTTTTTTCTTCTAAAGAATTTACAATAGGTACACCGGAAATTCTATATCTTTTCATTAAGTCCTCAGCCTCTTGAACTTTATGTTCCGGAGTTAAGAAGAATGGGTCATTTATAACGCCACTTTCTGAACGTTTAACTTTTCTAACTTCTTCAGCTTGTTGTTCGATAGGCATATTTTTATGTATTACCCCAAGACCACCTTCTCTTGCCATTGCTATTGCCATTTTATGTTCTGTTACAGTGTCCATTGCAGCAGAAACAACCGGAATATTTAATTTGATTTTTTTAGTAAGTTGTGAAGATAAATCAACATCCTTTGGTAAAACTTCACTTCTTGCTGGAATTAAAAGTACATCATCAAATGTTAAGCCTTCTTTTTGGAATTTTGTTTCCCACATATTATTTTTTCTCCTCCTGATAAAATTATTTTTTTGTCCTAATTATTTTTTTGAAAAATTTTAAAAGCAATCAAATTAAAATTTATCAAAAAATATATTAACATATATTATACAACAATAAAAAAAAAAATCAATTAAAAAACGGCAAAAAATAAAAAAAATTTTAAAAAAATTTTATTTTTGTTCAAAATTTTAAATTTACAGCAATTTGAGATTAATTAATAGCAACAATATTTTTAGAAAAATACTTGACAATGTTATATTAATATTGTATAATATCAAGGTACTTATGAGTTAAGATTATTTTGTTTTTTATTGATTTATATTTCAATATTATCAAAGAAAAAATTTGAATAATTTATATGCCCAGATAGTGAAAAGTCGGTATAAGGAAGTGGCAAAAACAACGAAGTTGTTTTTAGGCAATGCCTTAGTTTAGTGCGAAGCACGAGAGAATGAGCTATCTAAAAATTGAAA
>UMJL01053807.1_pt1 | contig 36607 bp, 22 predicted proteins | sample 1966071 | NCBI WGS metagenome assembly UMJL01 (sample SAMEA4836148, study PRJEB28245) | human gut metagenome | biome: gut microbiome; material: fecal sample | place: Denmark | collected 2008
TTGAAAACATCCTCTGATTTCTCACTGAAATGATAGCCGTCATAGAATCTTGTCAGCTCTGCCAGACACTCCTCATACGTCATACCCAGGTCTTCTCCCAATGCCTCTATATCCGGTTTCATCTGAGTGGTAAGTTCCTTTTTGCTGATACCGCAGATAGCCGAATACTGGTCGAACATGCTGATATTGTCGAGGTTATTCAGTTCGCTGAAGATGCTAAGCTGCGAGAACTTGGTGATACCCGTGATAAAGGTAAACTCCAGGTATGGGTCGAGCTTTTTCAGAGGACTGTAGAAGTTCTGCATGATACGGCGGAGGGGCTGCAGGTTCTCCTTCTCATGTACCACATCCAGCAATGGGGCATCATATTCATCGATGATGACAACCGCCTTTTCGCCCGTTTGCTCATAAGCACGCTTTACGATACCATCCAGTCTTTCATTAGGATATTTTTCACCTTCTCCCTTACCGTATAGCTTTTCATAGGGCAAAAGCTGTAGATTCAGATAACTGTTCAAGGCATCAGCATCAAAGTGCTTGGCACCGCTCATATCAAAATGAAGCACAGGATGCTTCACCCAATCCTTCTCATAATCAGCTATTGCCAATCCCTCGAAGAGTTCCTTTCTACCCTCGAAATAAGCTTGAAGAGTAGAGGCAAAGAGCGACTTTCCGAATCGTCTTGGACGACTCAGAAAGACATACGACATCTGTTTTTCTCTGAAATCCACGATATATTGGGTCTTATCTACATAGAGATAACCTTTCTCACGGAGTTTTTCGAATGTCTGTATCCCCACAGGGTATTTATTTACTATTTTTGCCATAATCTTACAAACTTTACGTTTTGCGCGGCTAAATTACAAAGAAAATCTGAATTAACCAAAAAAAAAATCAAATAACTTAACTTTCACTTATCAAGAAATGAAAGGAGATAAGGAAGTACTGTAAAGATAGCAAGAGGGTGCGCCATAACTTATGACGCACCCTCTATATACCTTATAATGAAAGATAAGGAGAATTAATCCCAAAGACTGCCGTTGCTTGGACGGGCAAGAACTTCAATTTCATCATCAATGGTTTCATCAGATAGCGTAGGACTTGGAGTAGTTCCACTACCTGCCAAGATAACACCAACCTCAACTTCTGTAACTTCCATAACTGGCTTAATATATTTTTTCATCTTTATTTTCTTTTAAAATTCAACGTGTTTGTTATAATAGTAAAGTTTAGTAAATAGCAAAGGCGATTACTTCTTGATCATCTTCTTGCCGTTGCAGATAACAATGCCCTTGTAGTTCGCGCCAACCTTCTGACCAGAAAGAGAGTACATGATGCCGTCTGCCTTTACACCATTCTGCTGGATAGCCTGAATGCCGGTAGTGTTTCCACCAATACCGATGGAATAATACTTAGCAGGGGTTGTTGCAGGAGTACCAATCTCCAGATATGCCTTGTTTGCAGGAATTGTAACAGTATTTGCAACCTGATAGAAACCTACGCCATTTTTCTTATTAGCCAAGCAGTAAATGTTCTCTGCACCTATCTTTTTACCATCAGAAGTCTTCAAACCTGTCTCTGTAACAGTAGCTGTTTCTGAGCTAGCCTCCAATACGTAATCACCTTTTCCTTTCAAGATAACAGCCTTACCAGCTTCAACTACACCATCAATCTTTGTATAAGTAAGCTCTTTAGAAGAAGAGCTGTAACTTACAGAATAAGCCTCCAAGCCATCTCCTCTGTTTGAGTAATCTACTGCAAATGCAGAAGCATGAGTTGCGAAACCTGCATCACCGATGGTTACAGAAGAAGAAGATGATGATGGAATAAATCTCACACCATGTAAAACAACATCTGCACCAACTGATATAGCCTTATCATAACCTTCAAAAACAACTTTATACTCTTTAGTAGGATCCAAAGTCAAAGAAACTACTGCAGAAGACTTCGGTGCAGTTAGAGAAGAAACTACAACAGAATTACCTTCAGTTGATGTTGCTGTTACTTTTATAACACGCGTATCAGTAGAACTAGTTGTTGCAGCATAAGCTTTAAGATAACAGATATTTTTTACATTAAGGGTAAGAGTCTTCTTCGGATTACCAAACTTTAAAGTTATACCACCCTCTGCATAATATTCTTTTTTATCTGTCGATGGATTAACACTTCCAGGCTTACCTGTAGCACTAATTTGAGTTCCTGCAGATGCCCATCCTTCATCAATTGCTGATTGGACATTAGCCTGATTCGTAATCAAGACTGTTGTTTCTGTAAAAGACTTGTAAGTCTGCGCATACACACTCGTCGCCATAAACAATGCGACAATAAAAGTAAATAAGTTCTTCATCTTTTAATAGTTTTAATTGATATATTAATATAAATTTGTTTGAATTTCGTTTGTTTTCGCCTGCAAAAGTACGACTTAATTCTCATTTGGCAAAAGGAAAAAGAGATAAAAAGGCGGAAATGTACGAAAACGATTGCGTAGCTTTTACAAGAAATTCGTAACAAAAAGCTCTTAAATAGAAATAATAAGTGTAATTTTGCACCAATAAACTAAAAGATGTAAACAATAAAATAAAGTATAACAACCTAAAAGGCAAACAAATGAAAAGAAATCTACTAAGATTGGGGCTTCTCAGCCTGTTGCTTGTCTTTGCTTTCATCGCAAAGGCACAAAATGTCACTGCTGTTTGGGACTTTCAGGAAAATCTTCCTGAAGGTATCAACACTGCAGCTAACTTCCAAGGTAACGAGGGCGACCTCGCTTCTACCGTAGAAGGCATCACCATGCACGTCAACGCTACACAAGGTAAGTTGAAGGGCAGAACATCTGATGTACAGTTTAACGCAGGAACCATCCTGCAGATTCCGGTAAAATCAGCCAATGATGTAGTTACCGTAACAACTTATTCCAACTACCACAGCCTAACCGTAGGCGGAAAGGCAGCTACTGCAGACGTAACAGAATACAACGCAACATCTGCAGAAGTAGCTAAAGGATATGTAGAAGTTGTTGCTACAGGCGGCTGCTACCTCTATCAGGTTAAGGTAGTACACGTAAGCGCCATCCAGGAGAAGGCACTCTACACTACCAACTTCACCGAGTGGAAGAAGGTAGATGGCAAAACAGCCAACAACACTTTGGTAGACCTCAAAACTCTCTATAGTAAAGAGGCATTTACCATGACTCTTAATGGCATTGAGATAAATCCAACAGGAACAAACGCTAAGTTCGCTGACCGTACCGGTTATATGAAGACCCTAAAGTACACTGGCGAATACTCTACAGCCGAACCAAGCGCAGTAACCTCTCCATTGGCAAGCATCACCAAGATTACCATCCACCAGGCTGCTACAGGTGGCACACGTGGTATCAAGGTATCCGTGAAGGGCGACGGAGATGCTGACTGGGTAGCTATCCACAACGTATCCATTGTAACCACAAGCGGAGAAGATCTGACACTCGACGTAAACCGTACCAACTGCCAGATCAAGTTCGAGAACTTCAAACTCAACCAGAACGCATACGTTACCGACCTCGCCATCTACGGAAATGTAGATATGAGCAAGACTCCAATGCTCGGCACTTTCAGCCTCAACGGCACCAAGTATTCAGCCGTTGACATCTTCAATGAAGACGCATCAGGCAAGCAGCTCGCTACCCTCCTCGTTTCAAAGAAGGCAACACTCATCAGCGAGACCAATCCGCTGACAGACATCGTTGCAGCAAACGGAACCATCAAGAGCACGACCTATACTACCACCGGCGAAGGTGCAGAACTGAAGACCGTGGTAACCATCGTGGTAGAATCTAAGGGAGATGAAGTAACTTACGAGCTCACCGTAGGCTTCAAGCCAGACTTCACCCTCACCTATTATAATACAGACGGCACAACAGCTATCGGAACCCAAAAGGTGGAGCAGGATGCCAACATAGAGAAATTCCAGGAAGGCATGGAAGACAAGGTAACCGTAGCCGAAGGTAAGAAATTCCGCGGTTGGGCTACCGACCTGAAGAAAGACAGCAAGAAGTTCACCACCTCTTCTGTCATTACAGCAGATACCAAACTCTATGCAGTCGTTACAGATATTGAGACCGCAAGTGAAACAGCCCGTTACGATTACGACCTCCAGAAGGAAGGATTCGACATCAACGACCACGAGGCCATCTCTGTAGAAGGCAACGGCAAGTGGCATGATACCACACACGGCTGGACTTTTACTGCTGGCGACAAGATAAAGATTCTGATGGGCGGCAAGGGTTACATCAAGATGAATCTCTGCCAGTATTCTAAGTCGGGCAAGATTACCCTCCTCGACCCTCAGGGAAAAGAAGTAAGTTCTATTGATGCTAAGGCAACCAAGGACGGCAACCTAGGCATTCTCCAGAACGAATCTACCGAAAGCGGAGAATACACCCTCACCTTCGATGCAGATACTTACATCCACAGCCTCAGCATCGTAAACATGACAACACCTGCTTATACACAGAACGGCAACTGGATGGAGGTAAAGGCTGGCGATGTACAGAGCTTCATCACAGCCCTCGAAATTGCAAACGGCAACAATGCAGCAGCCAACGCTGCCCGTACATACATCTTCTTGCCTAACGGCACATACGACCTCGGAGACAAGTGTCTTACCACTATCAGCGGTAACAACATCTCTATCATCGGCGAGAGCATGGACAACACCATCATCGTCAACAAGCCAGAGGTAGAAGGTATCGGCGTAACCGCAACATTGTATAACACAAGTACAGGTCTCTACATGCAGGACCTCACCCTGAAGAATGCTTATCCATTCAACAACAGTACCGGTCGTGCAGTCTGCCTCCAGGACAAGGGTACACAGACCATCTGCAAGAATGTGAAGATGCTTTCTTATCAGGACACTTACTACAGCAACAATAATAAGGGTCAGTACTACTTCGAAGGTTCAGATATCCACGGAATCGTAGACTTCATCTGCGGCGGTGGTGATGCATTCTTCAACAAGTGTACACTCACATTGGAACCAGGTAAGGGTTCATACATTACAGCCTCTTATACAGACGGCACCAAGTATGGTTACGTATTCGACGGCTGCAAGATTGTAGGTTCTGCTACAGACAGCTTTACTTTCGGTCGCTCTTGGGGCGGTACAGCCAACTGTGCATTCCTCAACACCATCCTCGACAAGAATGCAGCAGCCAAGATTGCTTCTACCCGCTGGACAACAGGTGGTATGAACGTAGTTGCCAAGAACTTCTTCGAGTACAACACTCTTGATGAAGACGGTAAGGTGATTTCTCCAGCCGAGAACATCGTGAAGTTTACCAAGGATAAGGAAGTAAGCGAGTACAACACCATCATCACTGCAGAGAAAGCAGCCGAGTTCAGCCTCGACAAGGTATTTACCAACTGGAAGCCAGCCAACCTCTCAGCTCAGACCACAGCCACAGCGGCAACATTGGGCAACGACAAGCTTTCATGGACAGGTGATGCCCAGATGTATCTCGTGGCAAAAGACGGCAAGTTCTTCGCCCTGACCACAGAGAAGTCTGTAAACCTCAACGGCGAGAAGGGCTCATTCACCGTACGTGCAGCCAACCAGATGGGAGGTTTCGGTGCAACAACCAATTCTGTAAGCACCGGCATCCGCAACATCGCTACAGCTACAGCAGCAGTCATCAAGACCGCCATCTATGCAGCCGACGGCACCCAGCTCTCAAATCTTCAGAAGGGTATCAACATCATTGTGAAGACCCTGGCAGATGGCAGCAAGAAGACAAGCAAGGTCATCGTAAAGTAAAGAAGCAGAGACATTAAGTAAATTGATTGACAGATAACATTCGGAGTGCAATATCCCCATCCTCTTTCAGAAGGGTGCCGGATATTGCACTTTTTTTGTTCCCTCAACTTCTGAAACTGCAGAAACGGGAACTGAGAAAACAGACCGTCGAAATGTAAAAAACAGAGTATTTACGCAAAAACCTGTAAACGTTTACGTTATTTTTTACCCCCAATATACCTATATTCTCATATTTTTTATATACTTTTGCAACAAGAAAACCAAGACTTAGCTATTGCTACTCATCCAGGTTGCCCCATCGGAGCCTTCGGGTTCCAAGAGGAACATCCCTTCAGCAAGCTTCTGCTCAGAATTGGAATTCTACTTAAAAACATTAAATAAAAACATTAGAATATTAGTAATTTAGAATAAGTTTTATCTAAACCTAAAGTGTATGTCTGGTAATTTTAGAAAAAAGAAAATTGCTTTGGCAGGCGCACTGATGTTCGTAGTAACAAGTGTATCTGCACAAACAGTAAAAGGCGTTGTTACTGACAATACGGGCGAGCCAATCATCGGCGCATCTGTCATGGAGGTAGGTGTAGCGGGCAATGGTGGCGTGACCGACATTGACGGTAACTTCACAGTAAACTTAAAAGGCAAAAGCAAGAAACTGAAGATTTCATACATTGGTATGAAAGCTAAGGAAGTAAGCGTTGCAGGTAAAGAAACGATCGATGTAAAGCTTGAGGATGACAACACCACCCTCAACGATGTCGTAGTAATCGGTTACGGTACTGTTAGAAAGAAAGACCTCACAGGTTCTGTATCTTCTATCAGCGACAAGCAGATTGCCAACATTCCAGTTTCTAACGTAAGCGAGGCGATGACCGGTAAGATGGCGGGTGTGAACATCACCACCACCGAAGGTTCACCAGATGCTGACGTGAAGATTCGCGTGCGTGGTGGCGGTTCTCTTTCACAGGACAACTCTCCTCTCTACATCGTAGACGGTTTCCCAGTAAGCTCTATCAGCGACATCGCTCCTAGCGAAATCCAGAGCATCGACGTATTGAAGGATGCTTCCTCTACAGCTATCTATGGTGCCCGTGGTGCCAATGGTGTTATCATCGTAACAACCAAGAGCGGTTCTGAGGGCAAGACTCAGGTGAACTTCAATGCTTCTTATGGTTGGAAGAAAGTATCTAAGTTGGTGAAGACTATGTCTCCATACGACTATGCATACTATCAGTATGAGCTGGGTAGCACTGACTATGGTAACTACAACGATCTCGATATCTGGAAGTCTATCGAAGGACGTGACTATCAGGATGAGGTGTTCGGCCGTACAGGTAACCAGAAACAGTATAACGTGAACGTAAGCGGTGGTACCAAGGACCTGAAATACAACATCGGTTTCTCTCACAACGACGAGAAGAGCATCATGCAGGGTTCTGGCTACGCCAAGAACAATGTAAACGCCAAGATTAATGCCAACCTGAACAAGTGGTTGTCTCTCGACTTCAATGGACGTATGGCATTCACCAAGCTGGATGGCTTGAATGGTGGTGCAGATACCAACGAGTCGAGTGCAGCAAACTCAGTTGTTGCCAACACCGTAAGATGGAACCCGGTAGAGCCTCTCTCTGGTACATCAGACGATGATGAGGAGAACAGCACATCTACACGCCGTAACCCAACAGAGCGTATCACCGATACCTATAAGTATCAGGAGCGTTTCCAGCAAAACTACAACGTTGGCTTAAACTGGAAGCCATTTAAAAATATCACATTCCGTTCAGAATTCGGCTATGGCTGGAAGTACAACAATACCGAACAGGTTTGGGGTTCTAATGCAACTACCAACTCTAAGTATGGTTACAACGGTCAGCCACAGGCACAGTTCGTACGCTTGGAGAACAAGAACTGGCGTAACGCAAATACATTGACTTACGACAACAAGAAGCTTTTCCATGGTCGTGACCACATCAATGTATTGGTAGGTCAGGAGTGGAGCAGCAGTCAGGACGTAACCCGCACCAACACTTCTGTAGCCTTCCCTACTTCATTCACATTGAACGAGGTATTGGCAAACACAGCAGCAGGTACAGCACTTCCAAACGAAGGTAATATCAAGGCAGAGGAGAACATTCTCTCTTACTTCGGCCGTATCAACTATACACTCAACGACAAGTATCTGGCTACCATTACCGTTCGTGCCGATGGTTCCAGTAAGTTTGGCAAGGACAACCGTTGGGGTATCTTCCCATCAGCAGCCTTGGCTTGGCGTATGTCTGACGAGGAGTTCCTGAAGGGTGCTTCCAGCTGGCTTTCTAACTTGAAGGCCCGTCTGAGCTTCGGTACAGCAGGTAACAACCGTATCAACTCTGGTTTGTTGACTACCACCTACTCTATGGCAGACAACACATCAAAGGCTCCATTCTTCGATGAGAACAGAGCTTCGATGCTTGAGCATGGTAAATTTCTCTATAATCCAGACTTGAAGTGGGAAACCACAGTGACCCGTAACTTCGGTATCGACTACGGTTTCTTCAACGGTCGCATCAGCGGTACATTGGACTTCTACTGGAATACCACCAAGGACCTCTTGATGCAAAGTATCGTTCCTGCCAACACAGGTTACTCTTACCAGTTCCAGAACTTCGGTAAGACCTCTAACAAGGGTGTTGAGTTGGCACTCAATGCAGTAATCGTAGACAAGAAGAACTTCGGCTTGAACTTCAACTTCAACGTATCTTATAACAAGAACAAGATTGATGAGTTGAACATGGAGAACCCATGGCAGAGTTCTAACTGGAGTGGTTCTACCATCGCCAAGTATGAAGACTTCCGCGTAGAGCAAGGCGGTCGCCTCGGTGAGCTTTGGGGCTACAAGAGCAATGGTTTCTACACCGTGTATGATGCAGCAACAGGCAAGGGTGACTTGGTATTGAAAGCCAACGGCACTTGGGCACTGGCAGAAGGCGTAAAGGACAACAGCTACAAGCTCTTCGGCGGTAACCTCTATCCAGGCGTTGCCAAGGTAGAAGTTGATGAGAATGGTGATGCAGTGAAGCAGCGTCTGGGCAACACCGTACCTACCACAACAGGTGGTTTCGGCTTTGACGGTCACGTTGGTAACCTCGACTTCAACCTGTTCTTCAACTACTCATTGGGCAATAAGCTTGTGAACGGTACCAAGCTTGCCAACTCATTCTACGCTGGTTCAGCCAAGAACTATAACCTGGTGGATGACTTTAACGTAGGCAACCGCTATACCTGGATTGACCCAGCCAACGGTAACAACATCGGCCGCCCATCAGCTAGCCTCATCACAGAATATGGTGGTGTAGAAAAGGTGATGAACCGCTTGAACGAGATCAATGCCAACGCCAATATCTACAATCCAGCAGGCGTATCAACCATGCAGCTCATCAGCTATGCTGTAGAAGATGCATCATTCCTGCGTCTGCAGAACGTAACAGTGGGTTACACCTTGCCAAAGAAGTGGGTAAACAAGTGCTATATGCAGAACGTACGCATCTACTTCACAGGTTACAACCTGCTTTGCTTCACCAACTACTCAGGCTACGATCCAGAGGTTGATACAAGTTCTAAGAAGAACCCAATGACCCCAGGTATCGATTATGCAGCTTATCCAAAGAGCCGCACCTTCGTAGGTGGTATTAACGTTACATTCTAAAACTTTATAAGATAATAACAATGAACAAGATATTATATGCATTTGCATTGGCAGGCGTATTAGGATTGTCTTCATGCTCCGACTTCCTGGATCAGACCTCTCCATCAGAGATGACTGCTGAGAATACCTACGCCTCACCTTATTATACCAATCTTCGCGTCAATAAGCTCTATGGCGGAATGGCTCAGGACCGTACCTACGCACAGGACCTGTCTATTGTATGGAACCTGAACAGCGACTGCGAATTGATTGACGGTCTTGGCAGCAATGCTACCAACACCTCAAGTGAACGTGGTAACATGAACTATAACATGGACCCGGGATGGAGCAAGATTAGCGGCGTATGGGATGCTGAGTATGGTATCATCGAGGATGCCAACCAGATTATCGAGGGTATCCGCAGCAGCGCAACTCTCACTGCCGGTGGTGCTAACCAGAAGTCTATGGAACGTAGCCTCGGCGAGGCACTCACCATCCGCGCCATGGTTTACTTTGACCTGGTTCGTATTTTCGGTGATATTCCTTTCAAGGTTGAAGCATCAAAGTCTGACTTGAGCAACGCTTACCTGGAGAAGACCGACCGCGACGTGATTATGGATTCCCTGATGAACGACCTGGATGAGGCTATCAAATACTTGCCATGGGCAGACCAGGCAACAGGCTATACCACAGAGCGCACAACCAGGGGTTATGCTCACGCTCTCCTGGCACAGATTGCCATGACACGCGCCGGCTACGCCATCCGTGAGAAGTCAAAGGACGGATATGAGACAGCATCTTACAGCGATGCTACTTATCCAACACAGCGCCCTGGTGCAGCAGACCGCAAGGCTCTCTACGAGCGTGCCCTGAAGCACTGGTCTGCTATCATCAACGACAATACTCACAATCTCAACCCATCTTTCGAGAACGAGTGGTACTTGATTAACCAGCTCTCTCTCGACAAGACTTACCACGAGAACCTCTTCGAGATTCCTTTCGGTGAGAACGTAACAGGAGAGTTGGGTTACACTGTAGGTGTCCGCCTGAATGGTGTTACAACAGAATATGGCTATGGCAACTCATCTGGTAAGATGAAGGTTACTGCACCTCTGCTCTATTCTTACGACAAGAAGGATACACGCCGTGACATCACTTGCGCCAACTTCGAAATCAAGCAGGACGGCAGCAACACTGTTGAGAACATGCTGAAGAATGCTCCTTTCGGTATATATGTAGGTAAGTGGGATGCCCGCAAGATGAACAATACTTGGTTGAAGAACAACCTTAAGGCAACAGCTAAGCACACTACAGGTATCAATCCAGTGAAGATGCGCTACGCTCAGGTATTGCTCTACTATGCTGAGTGCATGAACGAGTTGGCAGGCAACCCTGATGCCAACTACGAAGGTTCAGCAAACGGCATGACAGCCCGCCAGGCTTTGGAAGCAGTACATACCCGTGCCTTTAACCAGGCTGACAAGAATGAAGCTAAGGCATACGTCAACAACATTGCTTCTGACAAGGACGCATTCTTCAATGCTCTCGTTCAGGAGAACATGTGGGAGTTTGCAGGTGAAGGTATCCGCAAGTACGACCTGATTCGTTGGAACCTCCTCGCAGAAAAGATCAATGAGTTCAAGCAGACTTACCTGGCTGAACTTGCAGACGGTACTTACCAGAAGACCATCTACTTCAACTACCTGGATGAGAAGAAAACCAAGATTGACTTCTCTAGCGTAACATGGTATGGTATTCCTGACGGAAAGACATCTGCTGACTACGATGGCAGTATCGACTCATTCGGTGCAGCTAAGTTGGATACAGGTTCAGATACACAGGTTGACGTAAACCTGCCATCTATCAGCAGCGGTTTGGTTGGCGATAACGTAGCAGTGAAGAACCGCTATCTCATGCCAATCGCTTCTACAACCATCTCTGCAACCAACGGTAAGATTCACAACTCTTATGGTTATGCAGACTAATTCATCTTTAATCAAAAAAGACAAGAAAATGAAGAGCATTAAAAACATATTGGGCACAGCATCTATGATGGCATTGACTCTGTCGGCTACTTCTTGTACCGATGGCAATGACTGGGACGTAGATGGCAGCCTGTCAAGATTGTTCGGTCTCAACGGTGACAAAATCACCGTTGAAACTGCCGAAACATCAGCTACGGTTACATTCTCTGCCTTCACATCAAAAGCAGTTTCTTCACCAGAGTACTATGTATTCGAGGTAAGCAAGGACTCTCTTTACGAAGGTGTTGAGAATGCTAACATCATCAAGTTCGGTGAAGATAAGTCGTTGACTTCATCTCCAGTAGTTCTCTCAGGTCTCGATGGCGACAGCAAGTACTACATGCGTGTAAAGGCTATGTCTTCTACTGCTAACGAGTCTAAATGGGTTTACTACAAGGATGGTTCATCATTCAAGACAAAGGCTGAACAGTTATTCAACGAGCTTACTACAGCCGACCTCTTTGAAGACCACGTTAATTTCTCTTGGACTCCAGGTGCGACAGTTACCCATATCACAATTGTCAACGCAGCAGATCCAGAGGATAAGAGCAAGCATGAACTTACCGCAGACCAAATTGCTGCTGGTAAAGTTACTTACTCTAACGTGAAGCCAACAACTACTTACATCGCCACATTATATAACAATGAGGCAAAACGTGGTCAGTTGCAGTTCACCACACCTGCTGCTATGCCTTCTGCAAACTATAAGTACACGCTCCCTAGCGATGTGAAGATTATCTCTCAAACTCTCATTGAAGAGATTGCAGAGCAGGCCAAGGTTGCAGCTGGAAGCGAGACTAACTATAGTGCAACCATCGGTATTCCTGCAGGTGCCACAGTTTCTCTCTATGGAACAGCAGAGTCTGACGGTGGTAAGACAAATGTTACAATTCCTGAGGGTATGTCTGTTACATTCTTCGGCTTGGCAGGTGGTGATGCGCCTACCATCAACCTTGACAAGAACTTCGATATTTCAGGTTCTCATGCTTACATCAAGTTCCAGAACGTGAAATTGGTAGAAAACGGTGCCGGTTACTTCATCAACCAGAGCAAAGCTTGTACCGTTAGTGAGTTTACCTTGGAAGATTGTGAAGTTTCAAATGCCAAAACATCTTTCTTCCGTTTACAAGGTACGGAAGCTAAGTCTATCGGCAAGTTGACTTTGAAGAACAGCATCTTCACCAACCTCTGCGCAGGTTATGGTTTCATCCATGTAGATGCAGGAAGCGGTGCAGGTCATGTAGATAATGTTGAAATTGACGGTTGTACATTCAATGGAATTTGTAAGACTGGTAAAGTGTTCATCTTCAGCAAGAAGACTAATATGCAAGACATCACCATTAAGAATAGCACATTCTATAACTGCAATGGAGGTGGTCAGTACTTCGTTGACTTCAATGCTGATACATTTGGTCCAAACACATTCACTATTGAGAACTGTATCTTCGGTAAGAGCGCAGATGAGACAACCAATAAGAACATCAGAAGCAAGACTCCTGCAACAGTCGCAAACTGCTTCAGTACTAAAGACTTCTTCAAGGTGATTAAGGGAGTTAATGCTACAGAGTTCAGTTCTGACCAATTGTTTACTGACCCTACCAAGGGCGACTTCACTATCAAGGCAGGTACCTTAAAGGAAAAAGCTGGTGACCCACGCTGGTATGTAGTAGAAGATTAAATAATCATCTCTTTTATATTAAAGTGCAATGCCCCATCGGCGTTGCACTTTTTTTGTTATCTCTCCCTCTTCCCCCCACCCACAAAAACTTTTTTTGTTAATTTCTTGGAAGTTACGAAAGAAAAGCGTATCTTTGCAGCGTAAGTACATAAGGAAGAGTGTACTACGTTTTTAGATTGTTGGATTTATAATTTGAAGCATATGGAGACATTGGAAAAAATGCCTTTCGAGGCTCAGCATAAGATATTCAAGAGATTGGCAGAAATCGCCGACTCCAAGAGCCTGACCAAAGAGGAACAGGAGAAATACGACAACAGCATGATGGTCATGTGGGACAATTATGCGGTATATAAGCATGCTATGGAGAAAGAAGCCAAAAAGGTAAGCAAAGAGATTGCTTTGAACCTATTAACCTACAATACTCCAATAGACGTCATTGCAAAATCAACTGGCTTATCTATTGATGAGATTAAGAAATTGAAACAATAAAATTAACAAAACTTTCGCAAATTTTGCCCCACATGCTCTGGGCTAGAAGCTTTTGGGCCTTCAGCCCGTTCTTGAACCACATGCGAAAGTTCTGAAAGTAAAAAAAACGCAAGCCCGCTAGGCGTAAAAAGAACGCCTGGCGGGCTTGCGTTTATGGTTGTACAACTAAATAGGTTATGGTTGTACGACTGAAAGGGTTATAGTTGTACAACTAAATGGGTTATGGTCGTACAACTATAGGGTGTATAGTTGTACAACTAAAGGGTGTATGGTCGTACAACTATAGGGTGTATGGTTGTACGACTATAAGGGTTGTAGTTGTACGATTAAAAGGTGTTGTCACTAGGCTCAGCAGACCTGCTGACTGCAGTCGGCAAAGCTGCTGACTAGGCTCGGCAGAGCTGCTGAGCCTAGTGGCAACCTTCGAGAAGCTGTCTCCTTCAACCTAAGAAACTATCTCTTTAAACTAAAAGAGACGTCTCCTTGAACCCAAAGAGACGTTTCATTCAGCCAACTCAGCCGCTACATTCTATCAAATAAAGTGCCTCATTCGAGCTACGAATACACCTCTTCAAGCCAACGCAGTCGAATCTACAAGCCAACGCAGTCGAATCTACAAGCCAGCGCAGCCATATTTGGGTGCCAGCACAGCGGTATGTAGCGACTCTATGAAACGTAAGAACTCATGCTATGAAGTGCATGGTTTCATCAGCTTACTTCAAAGCCCGAATTTATTGAACCGTTTTTTCTTCGATTCTGTTGTCACATCTGCCACTCATGCTATAACTCTCTGATTATAAATGAATAACGGGTGGAAATAAGCGGTATTTTTATTATCACCTATTGTCACCTATTGCCACGCCCCATGGTAAGCGGCTCCGCTTACCATGGGCTGCTGAAATTACGTCACGACGCAGCAACAGATACGTCGTGACGTAATTCCGGCTACCTCCTGCCCCATCAAATAAGCCTCACTTGCAAGCCAGAATCAACACCATTAAAGGCTATATTGTAGAAACAACACTTCCGAAAACGTTTACGTTAGATTTTTCGTTTATTTTATTCAACATTTAAAAATTTTAATTACCTTTGTAGCAGAAATCTAAGATTATAACCAAAAATCGAAGATTCCTTATGATCTATTGAGAATCAAACACGACAACAACTAATCGCTAGTAAGTTCAATTAGACCAGAGAAACTTAACAAGATTAATAATAACCTACAAAACAAACATCGTTATGTATCAACAACTGAAACGTGCCAGCATGGCACTGACCTTGAGTTCGGTTTGTTTCCTCGCCTTTGCGCAGAAAACAATCCAAGGTACCGTTAAGGATGCTAATGGCGACCCAATGATTGGTGTAACCATTACTGACCAGAATGGTAAGGCAGGTGGCATCACCGACCTTGACGGTAAGTTTACCATTCAGAACGCAGACCCTAATACGGTCTTGACTTTCAGCTACATCGGCTGCAAGCCTAAGAAAGTAAAAGGAGGAAGTCAGAAAACATGGAACATCGTACTTGAAGATGACAATGCAGCTCTTGACGAGGTCGTTGTCGTTGGTTATGGTACTATGCGTAAACGCGACGTAACAGGTTCTATCGCATCTGTCAACTCAGAAAAGATAGCCGCTCGTGGTACTACCAATCTTGCAGAGTCTCTGCAGGGTTCTGTTCCTGGTGTCAACATCACCCAGTCTGGTAGCCGCGCAGGTGCAGGCTTCAATATTCAGGTTCGTGGACAGGCTTCTATCAACAAGCAGGCACAGCCATTGTATGTTATCGATGGTGTAGTTTGCGACAACATGGACTTCCTCAATCCTGATGATATCGACCGCATCGACGTATTGAAAGATGCATCTTCTACCGCCATCTATGGTTCCCGTGCCTCTGCCGGTGTCATCATGATTACCACCAAGGGCAGCAAGGGTGCAGACAAGGCACAGAAGGCAACTATCACTTATGACGGATATTATGGTATCAAGAAGTTGGCGCGCATGCCTGAGTTTATGGATGCCAACGAGTTTATGGATTATCGTTTTGCCAGATATACCACGCTCGATGGTAAGAGCTACGATGGCTCTAGCCGCAAGGGTGTTGATGCCGAAGGACATCCACACTACATCATCAAGAATACCGACTTGAATTCTGCCTTCCTTGCCCGCAAGGGAGCAACCAGCTACAAAGACTCCAAACTTTATGATCTGATGATGGATCCAAGTTTCGACGGTTACGACTGGAAGAAGATGGTTACCCGCACAGCTGCCCAGCAGAACCACTTTATCAGTGCTGCCGGTGCTACAGATAAGATCAACTACCGTGTAGGTATGGGTTATCAGGGAGAAGAGAACGTATTCAAAGGCAACGACTATGAGCGTTTTAACTTCAAGGGAGCAATGGATGCCAAGCTCTCCAAGATATTCGAGGCAGGTTTCTCTACCAACATGTCAATGAGCCGCACCCAGGACGTATGTACTGATGGTACTTATTCTCCATATGTGAATGCATTCTATTTTAACCCATTCGTATCTCCAACAGATACAGATGGCAACCTAATTCCTAACCCGGGAGCAAAGGCAGCCTTTGGTTCAGATGCACAGTTTACATCTACATATAACCCGCTCATCGATTTGAATGACGGCAACTACACCAATGAGACTAAGATGTACCGACTGATGGGTAACTTCTACCTGCGTGCCAACATCATCAAGGGATTGAAGTTTACAACCACCTTCTCCCCAAACTACTCTCACAAGCGCCAGGGTATCTTCTATGCAACAGGTCTGAACGAGGGTAACGACGTAGGTTCAACTTACTACCAGAAGAACAAGACCAACTTCGGCTCTGTTGCCAATACAACCCGTGTAGACTGGACTTGGGACAACCAGTTTGACTACAACCGCACATTTGGCGACCATACCGTTGGCGCCATGGCACTGTTCTCACTGTACAAGAGTAACACAGAATATCAGTACGAAGAAGGCAAGGGTATCGCCAGCGACCACACTACATTCCACAATCTGGGAACAGCCAGTGGCGACAAGACGCTCTCAAGTTCTTATACTGAATCATCACTGGAGTCATTCGCTTTCCGTGCCAACTATTCTTACAAGGGCCGCTACATGGCTACAGCTACACTCCGTACCGATGGTAGTTCCCGTTTCGCAGACGGCAACCGTTGGGGCTGGTTCCCTTCTGTAGCTGCAGCATGGCGTTTCTCGGATGAAGCATGGATGAAGCAGTTCAACAACTGGCTTGACAATGCTAAACTCCGTCTTTCATACGGTGTTACCGGTAACAACAATGTGGGTGACTATGTAACTATCGCTTCAGCTACAGGTCCAACATATGTAACTATTGACGGCAAAGAGGTACAGGGTTATCATCCTAACGGATTGATAAATACAGAACTCATCTGGGAGAAGGTAAAGGAGTTTGACCTCGGTCTCGACTTGAGTTTTCTGAAGAACCGCATCAATGTAACAGCCGACTTCTACAACCGTCTTTCTGATGGTCAGATTATGTCTCGTTCAGTGCCTATCGAAACCGGTGAGAAAACTTCAACCTTCAATGTAGGTTCTGTCCAGAACAGAGGTATTGAACTCGGTTTGAACTTTAACATCATCAACAAGAAAGACTTCTCTTGGAGTGCGAACGTAAACTTCGCCCGCAACTGGAACAAGATTAAGGAGTTGAGTAATGGTAAAGTTGACGAGGTTGCCAACAACTGGTTTATCGGCGAGCCTCTGAACGTACTCCGTGACTATACCCATACAGATGTCATCACCGACAAGGGTGTAACCATGCACACCATGAATGGTGACAAGCACTATACCCTGAAGGAATTCTACGAGAAGTATGGCACTAAGTATAAGTGGTATGAAGGTCAGGTAGCCGTTAACGACTGGAACGATGACGGTAAGATTGACGACAATGATAAGCAGATTTATGGTTGTACAGACCCTCGCTGGACCGGTAGTTTCTCTACCAATGTTTACTTCAAGGGCTTCGACTTCTCTATCATGTTCTACACCAAGAGCGGATTCTGGTCACGCAGCTACTTCCACGAGAAGTATATGAAGTATGGCGACCGTGGTAATGCCCACATGCAGTTGGATTACTACATACCAAAGGGAGCACCAATCATCGATCATGCAACAGGTGAGATTACAACCGCCACCGAGACCCACTACGGAAAGTATCCTTATCCAAACAACAGCGATGCTTCGATGGGTGGTTACTTCAGCGACAAGGGTTCAGCCAAGGGCGAAGGCTTCCAGTATCAGAAGACCTCTTTCACCAAGGTTAAGAACATCACTCTGGGTTACACCTTGCCAAAGAACGTAGTGAGCAAGGCTGGTATCAGAAACCTCCGTGTATATGTAAACGTTCTGAACCCATTCTGTTTCACCAACTATAAGGGCTTCGACCCAGAGTGGGCATCACAGAATCTACAGAATGGCGGTCCATCATCTGTAACCTACCAGTTTGGTGTAAATCTTAAGTTCTAATCTCATTAAATGAAGTAAACAATTATGAAAAAGATATTATATAGCGTAGCATTGGCGGCCTGCTGCATGGGAACCATGACAAGTTGCAGCGACTTCCTGGATGCGAGCAACAAGTCGAATGTAACTGATAAACAGACATTTGCAACAAAAGAGGGCTTCAATAGCCTCGTCAATGATGCCTATCAGCATCTGCAAAACGTTTATGCAGCACCTCTGTTCACAAGCTGTTTTTCAGCAGGTACAGATATGTATGCCGATGCCCGTAACAAGATGAACGAGGCATTGAACACTTACGAGACTCTGACTCCAGAAAATGAAGATATAACGGATCTCTATACTTACCTCTATGCAGGTATCCGTGCTGCCAACTCTGTGTCATATTATGCACAGACAGCACAAGTAGATGAAAAAACGAAGGGTCAGCTTGTAGGCGAAGCCCGTGTATTGGCAGCCTACGAGTATTATCTCCTGGTAAACAACTTCGGTGGTGTGCCTATCATGAAGGGCTTCCTTACCACAGCAGGTACAGGATACCCGAAGTCTTCTGCTGAAGATGTATATGCCTATATCATCAGCGAACTCGAAGATGTTATCGGCAAGAATGTGCTCCTGGCTTCTACAGCTACCAAGGGTGGCGGCAGAATCAGCCAGGAAACAGCCAAGGCTATCCTTGCCAAGACCTACCTTTCTGCTGCATGGGACCTCAACAAGCAGGAATACTTCTCTAAGGCAGCAGCTCTAGCCGATGAGGTGATTGCGGGCAGAAAACTGACTACCCCATTTGCCGACCTCTGGAAGGCTGATGGTTCTGGCGATGACAATGCAGAGTTCCTTTGGGATGTGGAGTATGATCTGGCTACAGCCAACAACACCACATCAGGCGGTACAGAATGGAGCGGTTACTACTGCAACTATCTGGGTGGTGCCGAGGATCCTATCAAGGCTACAACCTCCAGCTATGTGCCAACCCTCTATGCCTTGCATTGCTTCAAGAAGGGCGACCTGCGTTACGACGCTACCTTCATGAAGGAATTGCCAGATGTTAACAAGGGCAATGCTGCCGGCACAGGCTACTGGACCTGGTATAAGAATGGTGAGAGTCTGGTAGGTAAGCCAGTAACCCGTTACTATTCAGCATGGTATGAAACAGATGCCGACTTCGAGGCTTGGAAGGCAAAAGATCCTGCTAACAGAGCAAATACCTATCGCATTCCGATGGATTCACAGAGCAAGGAGTCACAGAACATGGACGGCAGAGATATGGAATATTACGACAACCAGCAGTTGGTATATGCTTCCAGTCCTTGCAAGAAGTTCGACGACAGTCAGACAGCTTCCAATCAGAAGAATACCTGCTATCGCGACATCCACATCATCACTTTGCCAGAGATGTATCTCGTAGCAGCAGAGGCTTATCTGAAGGCTGGTGATAACCCTAAGGCATTGGCACGACTCAATGAGGTTCACCAGCGCGCTGGTCTCCCTGCACTGACAGGAACAGTTACCATCGACAACATCCTTGATGAGAATGCCTGCGAGAACTTCGGTAATGAGGCTCGTTGGATGGATCTTCGCAGAACCCAGACCCTGGTAACACGTTGCACCAAGTATAACCACGAGATGGGAGACAAGGCTGCCCAGTATATCGGCAAGAAGCTTCTTCGCCCTATCCCACAGGCTGCAATTGATGCCAATGACCAACTGACATTAGCCGACCAGAATCCTGGTTACTAATCAAAGTCATTATGTTGATAAGAAAACCTATCAGGACATACGTTAATCATTAGGTTTAAGACCGTATCCTAGGGAGATAATTCCTGATGGATACGGTCTTTCTTTTTTATTCTATCTGGCAGGTATACGTAATCGTTTTCGTACTTTTTCATTCACAATCTGCATGTGATAAGCAAAAATGTCGTAACTTTGCAGAAAATCTTATAGAATACAAAAATAATAAAATAAATAAACCTAAGAAGAAATGAAGAAATCAATCATTAAGACAGTCGTGCTTGCTGCGCTCATGGCTCTGCCAATGTTCACTAAAGCACAAACTTTCGCTGGTATCACAGCCGAGCAGAACGCACAGAACACTCCTGAAGGATGGACTGCCGTAGAACTGCCACAGTTGCCTGCCATCACTTCGGTAAACACATTTAATATCAAGGATTATGGTGCCTCGACATCTGCTGCAGACAACACCAAGGCTATCCAGAAAGCACTCGATGCAGTGCCTTCTACAGGTGGTATGGTCGTGATTCCTGCCGGTACCTGGATGTTTGGTAGCGCAGATCAGATGACAAGTAAAACTGAGGTTCTCAGCATCAAGTCTAAAACCGTTCTCCACCTTTGCGCAGGTGCTACCCTGAAGCTCGTTGAATATGGTAAGGCGCCTAACAACAAAACACTCTTTATCGGTTGCAAGAACAGAAAACAGAGTGATATCATCATTGAGGGTGAAGGAGAAACTTCTATTATTGATGGTCAGGGAACACGCTGGTGGAAGGCACGCGACAACAAGGAGACTTTCGATCCAGGAGCGATGATCCGCTTCGAACAGGGTTCTCGTTTCATGGTTAGAAATATAAAGATTCAGAACACTCCAGGTGTAAATCTTACTATCAGCAATAGCGGTAAGGCAAGCCATGCAACGATTCATGACGTGACGATTTATAATCCAGCCTCAGATACAAAGACAGAGCAACCATCACACAACACAGATGGTATCTCTATTTGGGGACACCATGTAAACATCTACGACTGTAACATCAGTACTGGTGACGATAACGTAGTTTGCGATGATAATGCTCAGTATGTACACGTTTGGAACTGTAAAATGGGTACTGGACATGGTGCTTCATTTGGCAGTTTCACCAATAACATGCATGACATTATTTATGAAGACCTCACTTTCAAGAATACTGATAGTGGATTCCGTTTGAAATCACAACGTGATAGAAGTGGCGATGTATACAATCTCATCTTCCGTAATTGTACAATGACAGGAGTGAGAAATCCTATCTATATCGAAACTTGGTACAATCTGAGTACAAAGCCAAAACCATCTGAAGCGAAAGCAGCAGAAGTAACCGCAAAGACACCTGCCTTCCGCGATATTCTTATTCAGAATGTGAAGTCTACAGGCACACCATACAACAAGAGTGCCAAGGCTTACTTCCCTATCTATATCTACGGATTGCCAGAGAGTCCTGTCAAGAATGTTACATTAGACAATGTACAGGTAGAGGCACAGAAAGGAATGTTCTTAGCCTACGTAGATGGTCTTACATTTAAAAATGGTTGCAAAGTTACCAACACAAAGGATAAGAACAAACTGTTGGAAAGTACTAATTACGAGGTGAACAACCTAACAGGCGACTATACAGGAGCAACTTCAGGCATCGCCAATATCAACACAAATAAGCAAATCCTGCAAAACAACATCTATGACCTTGCAGGCAATCTTATTAAAGAAAAGGCGTCTAGTGAAGACCTGAACAGCCTCAAAAAAGGCATTTACATCTACAACAACAAGAAATACGTAGCTAAATAATTCGTTTAAACATCGGTAACAATGAAAATAAAATCGCATTCACTCCTGTGCATTCTCGCCACCATCGCATTGAGTTCTCCGCTCTCTGCGCTGAGCGTGAATGCCCAGAAAGCGGTATCCAAGACATGGAATCCGAACCTGAAGAACGGAATGTACCGCAACCCGGTTATTGACGCCGACTACTCAGACCCTGACGTATGCCGTGTGGGCAATGACTACTATATGACCTCCTCTTCCTTCCAGTGTTTCCCAGGCTTGCAGATTCTGCACAGCACCGACCTGGTAAACTGGGAGATTATCGGTGCTGCCCTACTCGATGACTATCCGGTTTTGCCTGAATACCAGGGCACCGAACTGGATTGGCGCAAGAAGGTTCAGCATGGTAATTACGTATGGGCACCCTCCATCCGCTATCATGACGGATGGTTCTATATCTACTGTGGCGATCCTGACCAGGGTCTCTTCATGACCAAGACACAAGACCCACGCGGTCCTTGGGAGCCTATCACCTGGGTGATGAAGGGAAAAGGTCTTATCGACTGCTGCCCTCTCTGGGATGAAGACGGCAAGGCTTATCTTTCGCATGGATGCGCCGGTTCAAGAGCCGGTATCAAGTCAGTGCTCTTCGTAGCTCCGATGTCACCTGACGGCACCAAGGTTACCGGTCCTTCACGCATCGTATATGATGGTCATGAAGACCAGCCAACCATCGAGGGAACCAAATTCTACAAGCGCAACGGATATTATTATATCATGAGTCCTGCGGGAGGAGTAAAGTATGGCTGGCAGGTAGAACTGCGTTCCAAGAATCCCTACGGTCCTTACGAGGAGTATGTGGGTATGGCACAGGGAAAGAACAAGAAGGTGAATGGTCCTCACCAGGGTGCATGGGTAGATACTCAGAACGGCGAAGACTGGTTCCTCCACTTCCAGGATAAGCACGCTTATGGTCGTGTGGTTCATCTGCAACCAGCCAAATGGGTGAACGACTGGCTCGTCATCGGTGACGACAAGGATGGCGATGGCTGCGGCGACCCTGTTCAGCAATGGAAGAAGCCAAACCTGCCATCAAGCGGTAACTTCCAGCCTAAGGAATCGGATGATTTCAACAGCGTAGATTTAGGTCTGCAATGGCAGTGGAACGGTCCTTACAGCCAGTACTGGTACTTCTGTGATGCCAAGAACTCCAAGTTGCGTCTCTATGGTGTGCAACAGGCTGAAGATGTAAAGAACCTGTATGATTTGCCAAACCTCCTGCTCCAGAAACTCCCTACCGAGAACTTTACTGCTACTGCCAAGGTGAAGTTCATACCTAACCGCACCGAGGCTTACAAGGAAAATGATAAGGTATTGGGCGAAAGCGCTGGCATGATTATGCAAGGCATGGACTATGCGGCACTCAAGTTTGTTGATACCAAGGAAGAGGGTGTTGTATTGCAATATGTAACCTGTGAGAAGGCTGAGAAGCGAAAGGCTGAGAAGGTGGTAAAGCAAGTGGCCATCAAGACCGGCAAGCAGCCTCAACCTTACACCGTGAAGTATGCCGTAGATGATATTCCTTCTTCCCGCATCGCTACCCAGGATGTATGGCTCCGCGTGAAGGTTCATAGCGAAGGCATCGCCAACCAGATACAGGCTATCGCTGAATGGAGCTACAGTCTGGATGGTAAGAAATTCACCAAGATAGGCAATCCTTTCACTGTGCGTGAAGGCAAGTGGATTGGTGCCAAGCTCGGTTTCTTCAACACCCGCACAGCCAAGAAGAACGATGCTGCCTTCTTCGACGTAGACTGGATTCATTTCGAAAAATAACGCTTTCCAGCTAACGCGTTATTTCTGAGAATATTCAGGGAAACAAAAAAATCCCCCTCATTGCAAATCAATGCAGCGAGGGGGATTAATCATTATGAGTAATCTAAAAATTCTAATCTTTCTTTTCTTCTGTAGGCTCTGCCTTTGTTGTTTTCTTGGCAGGAGCCTTCTTGGCTGCAGGCTTAGCTGCGACCTTCTTGGCAGGAGCAGCCTTAGTAGGCTTCTCGCCATGGTGCTTCTCAGCCTCCTTCTCTATCTTTTCAATCTTAGCCTGAAGACGGACAATCTCCTTGTCCTTCATCTCAATCTCTTCATCCTGATTCTTGATGGTAGTAAGCAGGCTCTCAAGCTGATCGTTATCAACATCAGTAGGATAGAGGTCGTTTACTCGGGTGATGAAGTCGCCAAGAATGTTCATATAGTTAGTGAAAGCATCGAAAGGACTTGAATAGATACCTCTGTCAAGACCCACATTGCTTGGCTTGGTAGTCATGAAGCGGAAGTTGTTACTTGCCTGCAGGTAATCCCAGTCCTGATTGATACGTGGATCGTTGGCGATACGTACACGGTCTGCCACACTGTAAAGCTTGTTGAAAGCCTCACGCTGCATCGGGTTACCCAACCATGAACTTACATCACGCTCCTCGTCTACCCAACTCAAAGTATCAGGCACATTCACCTCGCCTACCGACTTGATCTTCTTGCAGATTTCTGAAGGTGTTGAGAAGGTGATGCCACGGTCCTTGGCACACTGAGGCAAAGCCTTCATAAACTCGAGGATGTTGCTTGACAGAGGCTGGGCAATACCAAGAGCAGAAAGCTCCATGAAGATATTGATAACCTGCTCCTCCTCTGGGAAGGCAGCAATCCGGTTCATATAGTTGTCGGCAAAGAGTGGATAACCGTCCCAATCGCTGTTGTTGAAGCGCAGAGAGATATCATCGCTCAGGTTCACATCGCGCAAAAGGAGCTTCAACTTAGGGTTCAGGGCGCAATGGTAAACATAGTGAGGAGACTTCCAGCCGAGCACGTGCTTGGCACCCTCGGTGAGCATACCAATGAATCCCATGTTGGCAACATCGTTACCGATATCATCGCTGTAGATGAGCGAAGAGTTGCGCAATACGGTAGGTTTCTTTCCGAAATATTCCTCAATCTTAGTACACTGGCGCATCACCTCATCCTTGAAACTTGCCTCATTAACCAGAGAAGCAAGTCCGTGAGAGTAAGGCTCAGCCAGGAACTCTACACAACCCGTATTGTTGAGCTGCTGAAGCTTCTCCAGTACCTGAGGAGCATGAAGTTCCAACTGCTCCATACCCACACCCGAAAGCGAGAAAGCTACCTTGAAATACTTGCCGTTCTTTTCAATCATCTCCTGAAGGGCATTCAAGGCTGGCATATAAGAGCGCTCAGCAATCTCGTTGATGCTACGGTCGTTCTCGTAGTCATCATAGTAATAATGGTCGGTACCGATGTCGAAGAAGCGGTAGCGTTTCAGATGGGTAATCTGATGTATCTCGAAATATAAACAAATTGTTTTCATAATTATTAATTATTAATTTTTAATTATTAACTGCCCATTACTTCCACCCTAAGGTCTTGAGGTACAGGTCTTTGATGCGGGCTCCCACTTTCTCCCAGGTAATCTGGTCTACTTCTTTCTTGCCTTCCTCTGAGAGATAATCGAAAAGACTCTCGTTGTGACAGATGCTGTAGATGGCATCGGCAAGGGCATGGATATCCCAGTAGTCTACCTTGATACAGTTAGACAGGATTTCTCCACATCCACTCTGCTTGGAGATAATGGTTGGTGTGCCGCACTGCATAGCTTCCAAAGGTGAGATACCGAACGGCTCGCTCACAGATGGCATCACGTAGACATCACTGTCTTTCAGACATTCATAAACCTGTTTGCCGCGCATAAAGCCAGGGAAGTGGAACCGGTCGGCAATGCCTCGTTCGGCAGCGAGATAAATCATCTGATCCATCATATCGCCCGAACCTGCCATACAGAAACGCACATTGCGGGTACGGTGCAATACCATGTTGGCAGCCTCTACGAAATATTCAGGTCCCTTCTGCATGGTAAGACGTCCCAGGAAGGTTACTACCTTCTCCTTGCCCTTATGATTTGGGCGTGGAATATCCTGCCACTCCTGCTTCAATGGGTATACGGCATTGTGCATGGCGAAACACTTGCGTGGATCCTGATGATACTGGTGAATCACCGTCTGGCGGGTCAGTTCGGATACACACATGATGCAGTCGGCATTATCCATACCGTCTTTCTCGATAGCGTAAACGGTAGGGTTCACCTTTCCACGGCTACGGTCGAAATCAGTAGCATGAACGTGGATGCACAATGGTTTGCCACTCACGCGCTTGGCATGAATTCCGGCAGGGAATGTAAGCCAGTCGTGAGCATGGATAATATCAAATTCTTCTGAACGGGCTACAACTCCGGCAATGATGCTATAGTTGTTGATCTCGTCATGAAGATTTGACGGATAACCACCGGCAAAGTCCATACAGCCGAGGTCATTTACATGCATATAGTTAAAATCGGCATAGATGTGGTCACGGTAGCGGAAATAATCGTCCGGATTCATGATATTGCCTACGCGCTGCTGCACATAGTCGTGATTTACATCTCGCCAGGCGATAGGCACACTGTTCATTGCCACAATCTTGCAGGCACTGCGGTCCTCATCACCAAATGGATGAGGCAGACACAATGTGATATCAACATCGCCCTGGGCATGAAGTCCCTGGGAGATACCAAAGTTGGCAGTTGCCAAACCACCAAATACGTGAGGAGGATACTCCCATCCAAACATTAAAACTTTCATATAGCAGTCCTCCTATTATTAATATTGATATTTTTCAAGTAACTCGAGCGCACGCAGAATCTCAGCCACATTCATGGCGAAAGAGATGGCACCACGACCTGCGAATGGAGGGGTTCCATCGAAGAGTTCGCTGATGGTACCGAGACAGTGGGAAGACATTTCGTCCTCATAACCTACCATCTGGCGTTCGATAAAGCTCAAACGGGTACGCTTATAGAGTTTCAGACTTGCCTCCATATAGAAGCCACCGAGCCATGGCCATGCCGTACCCTGATGGTAAGCATAGTCGCACTGGGTCTGCGGACCTACATAAACAGGATTATATCCACCGCTCTTTGGCGAGAGAGAACGCAATCCCTTAGGAGTAAGGAGTTCGCGTGTACAGATATCAAGAACCTGCTTCTTCTGGTCTTGCGACAATGGAGAATAGTCGAAAGCCACTGCAAATATCATGTTCGGGCGAACGCTCCAGTCCATCATATTTCCATCAACATAATCGTAGAGATAGCCATATTCATTGAGGAAGGTATCGAGGAACGCCTGCTTGGTCTGCTCAGCCTGAGCCAGGAGTTTCTGCTGGCTGTCTTCTTCGCCTACTGTTGCAGCGAGAGAAGCACAGAAGCACAAAGCGTTATACCACAAAGCATTAAACTCTACGATATATCCGGTACGTGGAACCACTGGTCTGCCGTTGGCAGTAGAGTTCATCCAGGTAACAGCCTTGTCCTTACCATCGGTATAGAGCAATCCGTTCTCTTCGAGCTTCAGGTTCGGATGCTTGTTATCCTGGATAAAGTTGATAACATCCTTGATAAACTGTCCATACTTCTTGAAGCATTCTTCCTTGCTGGTTTCCTTGGCATACTGCTGCAAAGCCCAGATAGCCCACAATGGCACGTCAGGCTGCTCTATCTCAGCAATATGAACGCTGACCGGCTTGCCTTCCATAAACTCGTAGTATCCCTTCATGGCAGTCTTCATCACCAGTTCGAAGTAGTCATCTTCCTCGATAGAGAGGGTGAGACCCGGAAGAGCGATGAATGTATCGCGGGCTCTGCACTTGAACCAAGGGTAACCTGCCAGGATATAACGGTCATCGTTCTTTTCACGACGATGGAACTGATGAGCCGCATTGACCAGACAGTGGAAGAAATTGTCACGAGGCGAACGCTCATCCACTTCCTTGTCGAAGAGCTTCTTCAGGCTGACCGCCTTGATTTCTGATGTAGAAGCAGCAAAGACGATGGTTTCGCCTTTCTTGATATCCATTTCAAAATAGCCAGGAACATAGAGGTCTTCGTTAGAAGCATAACCTCTCTCCTGCTCCTTTGGATATTCCACGCCACGATACCAATCTGGACAGAATTTAAACTCGTTCTTCTTGGAGAACTGCATATAGAGATCAGGATAACCTGCATACATACAGGTCTTGATGCCATGATCTACCTCAGCATAATCACGAGATGCGGTAGCATTCTCATGAGTAAACTGACGGACACTGCGGAAAGCCAGGAAAGGACGGAAACGAAGGGTTGTAGCCGAATGGCCGTCTACCAGGGTATAGCGAATCAGAATGCGATTCTCATAATGCTGGAATACAACTTCCTTTTTCAGGATAACACCACCTACGCGATAAAGGGTAGTTGGCACTTTATCACAATCAAACTCACGAATGTACTTGTGGCCCATCGGACTGTAGTTGTTGCCCTGGTACTTGTGCAAGCCGAGGTTAAACTCAGCTCCATGCTGAATCACCGTAACATCCAGCGAACTCAAGAGCACATGATTCTCATCGTCCAGTTCTGGAACCGGCACGACAAGTAATCCGTGATACTTGCGGGTATTACAGTCTACAATCGTTGAGCACGAATATGCACCCGAGCGATTTGTTCTCAACAACTCCTTAGGCAACGATTCTTGAAGATTCGTCATAAGGGCCTTTTCGAATTTTAGATAACTCATAGATCTATATTAAGGTTCTATATTTTTGTTGACTAAATTAATTGCTTTCAAAGGTAACACTTTTTTGTGGTATAACAAAGCTTTTTGCATGCCATTTTTAGAAAAAATTGCCTTTTTATGTTTTAAAACATATTTTTAGACAAAAATGCTTGATTATTTCGAGAAAAAGCATTACTTTTGCACTCAGTTTTCAGTTTAAAAGATTTGTACACATGGCAGCTAGAGGAAAATACGATAAAGAAAATATAGCAATGCTGATTGCTAAGCTATGGGGAGGCATCACTGATGACCAGTTCGATTTACTGAAAGAACATCTGGAAATCAAGAAGTATAAGAAGAACGAAATCATCTACAAGAACGAGGGTACTCCCGAATATGCACTATGTCTCATAGCGGGAAAAGTGAAAATATACAAAGAAGGTATCGGTGGCAAGAGCCAGATTATCCGTGTTATCAAACCGATTGAATTTTTCGGTTTCAGAGCCTATTTTGCAGATGAGATATACAAGACGGCAGCCATGTCGCTGGAAAACTGCGTCGTTGCCCAGTTCCCGCTGGCAGTTCTCATGAAACTGATCTCCAAGAGTTTCAACATCGGCTTCTTCTTTATCAAATATCTCAGTGTGGAAATAGGTAAATCGGACGACCGTACCGTGAACCTCACCCAGAAACATATCCGTGCCCGACTTGCCGAGGGACTGATATTTCTGAAAGACTCTTATGGGTTAGAAAAAGACGGAAAAACTCTTGACATCCGATTGAGTCGTGAAGATCTGGCAAATCTCTGTAATATGACAACGAGCAATGCCATCCGTACGCTCTCAGCCTTTACGGCAGAAGGACTCATCAATACTGAAGGAAGGAAAATCAAAATCTTACAGGAAGAAGAAATCATAAAAATAGCAGAACTCGGATAAAGTTCTGCTATTTTTTATTTATATGTTTTACCTTATTCGTTTTTCTTGATATATTTCACTTATTACGGGCATACTGGTTATACGGGTATCAGGAAGTTGATAACCTCCTGAATTACAGTAATCTGAAATGGGCCTACCGGTGTATTCATCAATCTGCCATCAATACCTATCAGGGCATGCTGGGCATCGAGCACCTCTACCTCTCGGGTACGGTAAGGATGCACACTCTTATGGTTGAGGAACTTACCTTTCACAAAAAGATAGATTCCCTCGAAGAGCTGGGTTGTCTTAGGATGAGATACCACCGACACATCGAGCAGTCCGTTATATGGCACAGCATTCGGAGTCTGTCCATATCCTGTTCCATTGCCTATACACATCGTCATCACTCTACGCTTGATAACATCCGAATTGATTTTCACATGCATCTTATAGTCCAGACGCTGGAATATCATCAGGATGAAGGAACAGAGAAACGACAGGGTACGTGAACCGAAGATATGATGGGTTTTTCGTCTCAGGTTCATGATGGCAGCGATGAGTCCGATATTGATACAGTTGAGGAAATAGCGACGGCATTTCTCCCCCTTCTTGTTCACATAGCGGATACAACCGAGGTCAATCTTTCTGATACGACGTTTTTTCAGCGACGCCACCGTCTTCTCGATATCGCTGTCGCTGAATCCCCAGAAGTGGGCAAAGTCGTTCATCAGTCCGTTAGGAATAACACCCAGTGCCACCTCTTCTCTTTCTTTCGGATCTATCTGCATCAGACAGTTTACGGCATCATTGAGCGCAGAATCTCCACCTACGATGACTATGGTCTTATAACCATTGTTGATAAACATTCTGATGAGCCGTTCTACGCTCTTCTGATTCTCGCTCTGCACAAAGTCGTAATCCACGCCCTGCTGCTTGAGCACCTTCTCTATTTTTTCCCAGCGCTTGTTACTTCGCCAGCCTCCTCTAGGGCAATAAAGCAGCCCCCATTTATTCTCGTTTACCATTGTCTCTTCTTTGTAATTTGAAAGTTGTAGAAATATCACTTCCGCCTAGCCACCGTTGCATCCGATTCCATCGGATGCCAGCGCCCTAGCCAGATTCCAGGCCGCAGCCTAGCTCCTCATCAGCTCCAAAACCGTCTCCACCTTTTTCTCCATTGGCTGCAATGCATCTACCCAATGGATAGTAAAGCCTCTGCGCTCCATACCTCTGAACCACGTCATCTGCCTTTTGGCAAACTGATGGATTGCTATTTCCAAACCGCGATACATCTCATCGTATGAAGTCTTACCAATCACATATTCTGTAATAAACTTATATTCCAAACCATAATAGATGAGATTTTCGGCAGGAATACCACGATCTAGCAGTCCCTTGATTTCATCTACCATTCCCTCATCCAATCGCTGTTTCAGTCTCTGTGAAATTTTCTCCCTTCTTGCGTCCCGGTCTATGCTGACACCGATAATCAGCGAATCAACCGCAGGGAGTTCACGTTCGGGCATCGGATGCTCCAGATTATAGCTTTCAATCTCTATCGCCCGGATAGCTCGCTGTGCTGTATCCACGTCTGTGCGATTGTGCATATTAGAACCCGTTTTCGCCTTCAGCTCTTTCAGTATCAGCGTAAGTTCCTCTAAACTCTTATGAGCCAATGACTCACGGAGTTCCGGGTTCTGCGGAACAGGTGAGAGATGATAACCTTTCAGCACCGACTCAATATAGAGTCCTGTACCTCCACATAATATCGGAAAAGCCCCTCTCTTCTGAATATCCTGATAGGCATCATAAAAATCCTGCTGATATTCAAAGAGATTATATTTCGTACCAGGCTCACAGATGTCAATGAGGTGATAAGGTATCTGCTTGCCATGGATGGTATAGTCAGCCAGATCCTTACCCGTACCTATATCCATGCCGCGATATACCTGCCGGCTGTCAGCACTAATGATTTCAGCGCCCTTGGCAGGGGTACCCGACAAATGGGCACCCAGGCTATTAATCCTGGCTGCAAGAGCGGCAGCAAGACTCGTCTTACCACTCGCCGTAGGTCCCAATATGGTTATCATCGAATATTTCATGCCGCAAAGTTAAATGAAATTATTGAGAAAACAAAATAAAATGAAAAGAAATTCTCACTTATAAAAACAAAAAGCCGTCCAGCATTGAAAAAATGCTGGACGGCCATATACTTAATCGTTAAGAGGCAACGAATTAACCGTTGTGCTTCTTCATGATCTTGATCAACTCAACAACCTTGTGTGAGTAACCAATCTCGTTGTCATACCAAGAAACAACCTTAACGAAGTTGTCTGTCAAATAAACACCTGCGTTAGCGTCGAAGATAGATGTCAAAGCGCAACCCAAGAAGTCAGAAGAAACAACAGCATCCTCTGTGTAACCGAGTACACCCTTCAACTCACCCTCAGAAGCAGCCTTCATAGCAGCGCAGATAGCCTCCTTAGAAGCAGCCTTCTTCAAGTTAACTGTCAAGTCAACAACAGATACGTCCAAAGTAGGAACACGCATAGAGATACCTGTCAACTTACCGTTCAACTCAGGGATAACCTTACCTACAGCCTTAGCAGCACCTGTAGAAGAAGGGATGATGTTGCCAGCAGCTGCACGGCCACCACGCCAGTCCTTCATAGATGGACCGTCAACAGTCTTCTGTGTAGCAGTTGTAGAGTGAACAGTTGTCATCAAACCTGTCTCGATACCGAAGTTATCGTTCAATACCTTAGCGATAGGAGCCAAGCAGTTTGTTGTACAAGAAGCGTTAGAAACGATCTTCTGACCATTGTACTTGTCAGTGTTAACACCGCAAACGAACATATCAGCCTGGTTACCGTTAGCGTCAGCCTTAGAAGGAGCAGAAAGTACTACGTACTTAGCACCAGCCTTCAAGTGCTTCTCAGCCTTGTCGTAAGCGAGGAAGAGACCTGTAGACTCAACTACGTACTCAGCACCAACCTCATCCCACTTCAAGTTCTCAGGATCACGCTCAGCAGTAACACGGATGTGGTTACCGTTAACGATCAACTCGCTCTTCTCAACGTCAGCCTCGATAGTACCGTCGAAATGACCGTGCATTGTATCATACTTCAACATGTAAGCCATGTAATCTACTGGACACAAGTCATTGATAGCTACTACCTGTACTTCCTTTGCGTTCTCAGCCTCAACTGTAGAACGGAATACGAAACGACCGATACGGCCAAATCCGTTAATACCAATCTTAATCATTGTTCTTAATATTTAAATTAAAAGTTTAATAAAATTACCTTTTTACTGCTTTCAAGCGTTCATCCGATGCTGAAACATTCAAAATTTTACGCCCTAGAGCATTTTTTCTTCTTTTCGAGCGCAAAGTTACTAATTTTTTTCTAACTTTGCAACCAGAATGAGTATTAAATAAGTTAAAAAAGAATATTAGAGTTTTAATATTGGCATTATTTTCACTCATTACATGCCATACTGACAACTCCATATTGCAAAAAGCAAAGGAAAAACTCAGCATCCTATACCTTATTATATATATAAGAAAAGAGAAAAAGAAGAACAATCAAACAATAGTTATAATTAAAAAGATAAAAGTATGAGTAAATTTTTGAATGAATTCAAGGAATTCGCCATGCGTGGCAATGTGCTCGACATGGCTGTCGGTGTTATCATCGGTAGTGCCTTTGGCAAAATCGTAAGCTCTGTTGTAGATGACGTCATCATGCCTCCTATAGGATGGCTGATTGGCGGCGTGAATTTCGCCGACCTCAAATTCACCCTACCTACCGTCAATGTAGCGGGTGAGGAACTGAAGGCGGCTACCATCAACTACGGTAACTTCCTCCAGACCTGTTTCGACTTCCTCATCGTTGCCTTCTGCATCTTCATGCTCATCAAGGTGGTGAACAAGATTTCCAAGAAGAAGGAAGAGGGAAAACCGGCAGAAGCTCCTAAGGATCCGGAGCCAAGCAATGAAGAAAAACTCCTCATCGAAATACGTGATCTCCTGAAGAACCAGAAATAAGAATAAAAAAAAGTCGCCCTCTTTGAAGGCGACTTTTTTATTCTGTTTATTCCCACTCAATTGTCGAAGGTGGTTTTGAAGAGATGTCATAACATACACGGTTTACACCCTTCACCTTATTAATAATCTCATTACTTACCTTAGCCATGAAATCATAAGGAAGATGTGCCCAGTCAGCAGTCATCGCATCAGTACTGGTTACAGCACGCAAGGCAACCGGGTGCTCGTATGTACGCTCATCACCCATCACACCTACTGAACGGACTGTAGAAAGCAATACGGTACCAGCCTGCCAGATCTGATCGTAGAGAGAAACCTCGATCTCGCCATTCTGCATGTCAGCAGGAACACCGGCAGCCAGGACGCGGCGAGCTTCCTCGCCACTCAACTTCACCTTATACTCACGCAAGCCACGGATATAGATATCGTCAGCATCCTGAAGGATACGTACCTTCTCAGGAGTGATATCGCCCAAGATACGGACAGCCAAACCAGGACCTGGGAATGGGTGACGAGTAATCAGGTGCTCTGGCATACCCATAGAGCGACCTACACGGCGAACCTCATCCTTGAACAGCCACTTCAAAGGCTCACACAACTGAAGGTTCATCTCCTTAGGAAGACCACCTACGTTGTGATGACTCTTGATCACCTTACCGGTGATATTCAAGCTCTCGATACGGTCAGGATAGATGGTACCCTGAGCCAACCACTTGGCACCAGTCTGCTTTTTAGCCTCAGCATTGAAAACCTCCACGAAGTCGCGGCCGATAATCTTACGCTTCTTCTCAGGGTCAGTAACACCAGCCAGGTCAGCAAAGAACTTCTCGGATGCATCCACGCCGATTACATTCAAGCCCAAACACTTGTAGTCTTCCATCACGTCACGGAACTCATTCTTGCGGAGCATACCGTGGTCAACGAAGATACAGGTAAGGTTCTTACCGATAGCCTTGTTCAGGAGAACGGCAGCCACACTGGAGTCAACACCGCCAGAAAGACCGAGGATAACCTTATCGTCGCCCAACTGTTCCTTCAACTCAGCAACTGTTGTCTCAACAAAAGAGTCAGCACTCCAGTCCTGCTTACTTCCGCAGATATCAACCACGAAGTTCTTCAAGAGCTGTGTACCCTGCAAAGAGTGGAACACCTCCGGGTGGAACTGTACTGCCCATACAGGCTGTTTGGTAGAAGCATAAGCAGCATACTTCACATTAGCAGTAGAAGCGATGCACTTGTAATCATCAGGGATAGCAGTGATGGTATCACCATGGCTCATCCAAACCTGAGAATTCTCGATGAATCCCTTGAACAAAGGATTCTCCTTATCGAAATGCTCCAAGTTGGCACGACCATACTCACGGCTGTCAGCAGCCTCCACCTTACCGCCCTGGGCGTAAGAGAGGAACTGAGCACCGTAGCAGATGCCGAGTACAGGAATGCGGCCGATAAACTGGCTCAGATCTACCTTGAAAGCTTCCGGATCATGAACGGAATAAGGGCTACCGCTCAAGATGACACCAATGACTGATGGGTCATCCTTTGGAAACTTGTTGTAAGGCATGATCTCGCAGAAGGTATCGAGTTCACGGACACGACGGCCGATGAGCTGTGTGGTCTGTGAACCGAAATCCAAAATAATAATCTTCTGTTGCATAATATCTAAATTTAATTTACAGTTTACAATTTATAGTTTACAGTTTATAGTTGATAGTTTACAATTTATAGTTTATATCAATCTTGCTATACGGCATAGCCGCTATTAACTATAAACTATCAACTATTAACTAACGATTTCAGGAAAGCTTCCGCCTCTTTCAGCGTCTCCTGCTTTCCCACATCCATCAGCTTGAGGTCGTTCTTTACATATCCCTCTATGCGCACCTTGTCGCAATGCTTCAGATAGAAGTCCATGATAGGGAACTTGTCCGGTTCCTCCTCCATCAATGGAAAGAGCGATGGAGCAACCATGTGGATGCCCGAGAAAGCATACATCTTATAATCTTTGGGATTGAGATCTGGATAAGGACTCTTCACCTCGCCCGTTTCTATATTCGTCCATCCCACCAGTCGCATGCTGTCATCAAAGAGCAGATAGCGCTTGGTCTTGCGTTCGCTCACCATCAGGCGGGCAGCAATCATATCCCTGCTCTCCATCTGGTAGAATTTCTTCAGATCTACATTACTGAGAATATCCACGTTGTGGATAAGAATAGGCTCTGACTGGTTGAAGAGCGGCCATGCCTTCCGGATACCTCCACCCGTTTCGAGCAGCTTTTCACTCTCATCACTGATACGGATGTCCATACCGAAGTTGTCATGTGCTCTGAGATAATCGATAATTTGTTGGGAGAAATGATGCACGTTCACTACAATGCGAGTGAAACCGGCATCCTTCAACTGAAAGATGACACGTTTGAGCAAAGGTTCTCCCCCGACACTTACCAGAGCCTTCGGAATGCGGTCGGTAAGTGGCTTAAGGCGAGTGCCCAAACCTGCTGCGAATATCATTGCTTGCATCATTGCTAAATAGCTATTTTAAAATGTGCGTGCAAATTTACTAACTTTTTGCGAGATAGCCAAATTTGCACGCTATTTTTCTATTGTTTTGCCGGCAAAACCTGTTCAATATGCTGTTCACGATGACAAATCTGCACTTCTACACCAAACTTCCGGTGAATATGTTCGGCAAGATGCTGCGCAGAATATACACTGCGATGCTGACCGCCTGTACATCCGAAACAGAACATCAGAGAGGTGAAACCACGCTGCATGTAGCGGTTTACATGATGGTCGGCAAGTGCATAGACATGATCCAGGAACTTCAATATCTCACCATCATCCTCCAGGAATCGGATAACAGGCTCATCCAGACCCGTCAACTTCTTATAAGGCTCGTATCTGCCAGGGTTATGGGTACTTCTGCAGTCGAAGACATAACCTCCACCATTGCCCGACGGATCCTCTGGAATGCCCTTACGGAAAGAAAAACTATACACTCTTACCACCAGCGGTCCCTTACCATCATATTTAGAATAGGTGGCAGGTCCGTCCTGCGGATGCGCACGATAGATATTGTTGTCGGTAGTCTTATAGCCGTCTGCACGACTCAGCGCCACACTCTCTATCACCTTGAACTGTGGCAATTCGGTCAGTCTTCTCAACATATCCATCATATAAGGATAAGGGAATACCTTGTCACCCATCTTCAGAAGATCTCGCAGATTCTGGATAGCTGGCGGAATACTGTCGATGAAATGCTTCTTGCGTTCGAAATAGCCGCGGAATCCGTAGGCGCCCAAAACCTGTAAGGTACGGAAG
>UMJL01016701.1_pt1 | contig 36546 bp, 35 predicted proteins | sample 1966071 | NCBI WGS metagenome assembly UMJL01 (sample SAMEA4836148, study PRJEB28245) | human gut metagenome | biome: gut microbiome; material: fecal sample | place: Denmark | collected 2008
CTGGAATACGTCCAAAAAGGCGAAAAGTCGAAGCGCAACGGTTACGTTTGCGACTACGCGGCGCACCACGCTCTTGCAAGAAAAATGGCGGCGGCAGGCGCAGTTCTTCTGAAAAACGACAACGGCATTCTGCCTTTCGCAAAGACAGACAAAGTCGCGATTATCGGCGCGCTTGCCGAAACGCCAAGGTATCAGGGCGGCGGCTCTTCGCAGATTCACCCCAAAAATCTCGTGTCGATTCTCGACGCAATGAATAAGGAAAATATCTCTTACGATTACGTCCGCGGCTACTCCTTAAAAGGCGACGGCTACAACAAGAAATTGCTGAAAGAGGCAGTTGAGTGTGCAAAATCGCACGATAAAGTCATTGTTGTCATCGGTCTCACACCCGAGTACGAAAGCGAAGGATTTGACAGACGTCACATGGATTTGCCGATGGGACACAACAAACTTGTGGACGAACTTGCAAAAGTCAACGAAAATCTTGTGGTCGTTCTGGTGTGCGGCTCGCCCGTTACCCTTCCCTGGACGAAACGCGTCCAAGCCCTTCTCAATATTTACGTCGGCGGCGAAGCGGGCGGCGAAGGCGCGGTTGACGTGCTATTCGGCGACGCAAACCCGTCGGGCAAACTTGCCGAAACTTTCCAGAAACATCTCAACGACAATATCAACAGCGCATACTTCCCGATGGGCACGAAAAACGTGCATTATCGCGAAAGCGTATACGTAGGATATCGTTACTTCGACAGCGCGAACAAACCCGTGCGCTACCCCTTCGGTTTCGGCTTGTCTTATACGACGTTTGAATATTCCAACCTGAAAGTGTCTTCGGACACGATAACCGACGCGGACGTTCTCACCGTTACGTTTGACGTGAAAAACACCGGCAAAGTCGCCGGCGCGGAAGTTTCGCAGGTTTACGTAAAAGACGTGAAATCCACGATTTTCCGTCCCGAAAAGGAACTTAAAGGCTTTGATAAAGTTTATCTTGAACCCGGCGAAACAAAGACGATTACCGTCACCCTTGACAAGCGCGCGTTCGCGTTTTACAACGTTCTCGTTCACGACTGGACGGTCGAATCGGGCGAGTTTGAAATCCTTGTCGGCGCAAGCAGCCGCGATATTAAACTGTCGCACGTAGTTACGGTCAACGCCCCCGCGGTGCAAATAAAAGATTATTCAAAGGAAGCGCCCTCGTACTATGACATTGCGTCCGCAACCGAACTTCCCATTGAAGAGTTTTCGGCGGTATACGGCGCGGAAGTGCCCGAAAATATCCCCCCGAAACGCGGCGAGTTTGACATAAACAGCACCGTCGACGAGGTTTCGATTACGGGATTCGGAAAATTCCTGAAAAAAGTGCTGGTTTTCGGCGCAAAAATTCTCACGAAAGGCGCGGCAAACCAGATGATGGCAGTGAACAGTATCGTAACGATGCCGCTTAGGAGTTTTTCGGGATTCACGGGCGGGCTTGTTTCGGAATCGAGCGTTGACGGACTTGTCGATATTTTCAACAAGAAAAAAGGCGGCTTCCGCAAATTCCTGAAAGGCTTCAAAAAATCCAAAAAACCTCAAAGATAATAACATTAACAACAATTTATATTAAAAAAAGAAAAAGCACCGATTTTTTATCGGTGCTTTTTAATATTGTGTCCCTTCCCGGCGATGCGGCGCACACTGCACTTTTGAAATCACGTTATCGCAAGCGATAACGCTCACTCTTTTGTTTGTGTGCGCCTTTCCCCCAAAAGTACACAGTATCTTTTGGGGACCCCTGTTTTTCGCTCTGAATGACGTAAAGTTCGTTGCACGAAAAAATACAAAAAAAAAGCACCCGCTTGGGTGCTTAAATTTAACTCCCCTAAAAACGGCGAGAATTTGATAAAATTTAATGTTGCAAAAGTCAGAATTTTGATAAAAATATATAGTTCCAAAAACGGCGAGAATTTGATGGATTTTTGGGGTTCTTTGTAGGTTCTGAAAATCCTAGTGTACTTTTCGTACACGGATTTTCGGGTTCTGCAAAAACGCCGAAAAGGCGCGAATTATCGCCGTTTTTATGACTTTTGCTCGATCATAGACTTAACTTTCATCAGCCTTATCGTCGACGCCCTTTCGTTCTCGTCAAGTTTCATATTGATATACTTTATGGTTTCCTCGATTTGCGGAATCATTACGTATTCAAGAGCGTTGACGCGACGGCGGTTCTTTTCGATTTCGTCGGCGAGCATATTGCAGGTTTTTTCGACTTCCGCAAGTTTTACGAGTTTCACAAGCAGCGTCGAAAGAGTGCCGATCGACGCGTCAAGTTCCGACGTAACGGTGTCGAAAGAATAAGGATATTTGTCCTGTCCTTCGTGTTCGACAACGGAGATACTTGGCACTTCGACGCTCATGACGTTGGCGGACGAAAGCGAAATTTCGGCTTTCGTTGCGGGCATCATCACGGCTTCTTCGATGACGGCATTGGACGAAACGGCGCGCGCCAGGGTAAAGCCTTTCAACGCGATTGAAAGTTCGGCCTCGATTTCTTCGCGAAGGCGTTTGTTTTCACGGACGTAAACCATAAACTGTCTTATCATTTCGTCCGACTTATCCTTCAAAAGTTTGTGCCCTCTCGTTGCGGTTTTAAGACGGGTTTTAAGCCGCCTTAATTCCATACGAGTGGGATTAACGTTCATTTTAGCCATTTAATCCCTCGGATTTGTCATAATACTTGTCAAGGAATTTATCCTTGATACGTTTGAGTTCGTTCCTCGGAAGGAGTCTTAAAAGTTCCCAGCCGATGTCCAGAGTTTCATTTATACTTCTGTTTGTATTGAAGCCTTGCGAGACGTATTTCTTTTCAAACTCGTCCGCAAAGTGCGCGTATTTTTTGTCGATTTCGGTAAGTGCCGCTTCGCCGAGAATGGTTGAAAGTTCCTTTGCTTCCTTGCCCCTTGCGTAAGCCGAGAACAACTGGTTCATCGTGTCCGCGTGGTCTTCGCGCGTTTTTCCGACGCCGATACCTTTGTCTTTCAGACGGGAGAGTGACGGCAACACGTCGATAGGCGGCGTTACGCCCTTTTTATAAAGTTCACGCGACAAAATGATTTGTCCTTCGGTGATGTATCCGGTAAGGTCGGGAATGGGGTGTGTCTTGTCGTCTTCGGGCATCGTAAGAATGGGGATTTGCGTAATCGAGCCTTCTTTCCCGTTGATTCTTCCCGCGCGTTCGTAAAGCGTCGCAAGGTCGGTGTACAGATAACCGGGATAGCCGCGGCGACCGGGCACTTCTTTTCGTGCGGCGGAGACTTCGCGCAAGGCTTCGGCGTAGTTCGTGATATCCGTCGTGATGACAAGCACGTGCATGCCCTTTTCAAACGCAAGATATTCCGCTGCGGTCAGTGCCATACGCGGCGTTGCGATACGTTCGACCGCGGGATCGTTTGCAAGGTTGATGAAAAGCACCGCGCGTTCGATTGCGCCTGTTTTTCTGAAATCGGAGATAAAGAAATCCGCTTCTTCAAATGTGATACCGACAGCGGCGAAAACGACGGCGAATTTGCTGTCGCTGTTCAGAACTTTCGCTTGTCTTGCGATTTGCGCCGCAAGTTCCGCATGGGGAAGTCCCGATACGCTGAACACGGGCAGTTTTTGTCCCCTGACAAGGGTGTTAAGCCCGTCGATTGCGCTGACGCCCGTCTGAATGAATTCGTCGGGATAATCGCGCGCAGCGGGGTTTATAGGCTGACCGTTTACGTCAAGTCTGTCTTCGGGGATAACGGGCGCGCCGCCGTCACGGGGATTGCCGATACCGTCGAAGACGCGGCCGAGCATATCTTCGGACACCGCAAGTTCCATGCTCTTGCCCAAAAATCTTGCTTTGGACGATGACATCTGAATGCCCTGCGACGGCTCGAACAACTGAACGAGCGCCTTATCGCGGTTGATTTCCAATACTTTACCGCGGCGGATTGCGCCGTCTGCGGCGACGATTTCAACCATTTCGTTGTATTTTACACCCTCGACGCCCTCAACGAGCATAAGAGGTCCGACGATTTCGCGGATAGTTTTATATTCTTTAAGCATCAGTCACGTCCTCCCTCGCTGACAAGCGACAGCATTTCTTCTTTAAGGTCTTTTTCGATGTCGTTGAATTTATTTATTTCCGTTTCGGGGATATACTTACTTCTGCCGATTTGTTCCTTGGCGGGAATTGCAAGCATATCTTCGATATCGACGCCTTTTTCAAGCGCTTCGAGCCCGAGCTTGTAGTTTTCAAGGATCAGCCTCATCATTTCGGCTTGTTTTTTGAGCGAGGCGTAGGTATCGACCTCGTGGAAAGCATTCTGATGCAGGTAGTCTTCGCGGATGGATTTTGCGGTTTCCATCGTCCAGCGGTCTTTTGCGCCGAGCGCATCCATACCGACAAGTCGGACGATTTCGTCCAGTCGCGCCTCGTCCTGCAAAATCGACATAAATTCCTGACGCATTACGTTCCATTCCTCGCCCATATTATCGGTGTACCAGTCGGCAAGCCTGTCTGCGTAAAGAGAATAACTTTGAATCCAGTCGATTGCCGGGAAGTGGCGTTTGTAAGCGAGCGACGCCGAAAGCCCCCAGAAAACCTTAACTATACGAAGGGTTGCCTGCGAAACGGGTTCGGAAAGGTCGCCGCCCGGAGGCGAAACTGCGCCGATTGCCGTAATCGAACCGACCGTATCCTCGTTTCCGAGAACTTTTACGATACCCGCTCTTTCATAGAATTCCGCAAGGCGGCTTGAAAGGTAAGCGGGATAGCCTTCTTCGCCGGGCATTTCTTCCAATCGTCCGCTCATTTCGCGAAGCGCTTCTGCCCAACGGGAGGTACTGTCCGCCATGATAGCGACGTTGTAGCCCATATCGCGGAAATATTCGGCGATGGTGATACCCGTGTAAATGGACGCTTCACGCGCCGCAACGGGCATATCCGACGTATTCGCGATAAGAATCGTACGTTTCATCAGCGATTGTCCCGTTTTCGGGTCTTTCAGTTCAGGAAATTCTTTCAAAACGTCGGTCATTTCGTTTCCGCGTTCGCCGCAGCCGACGTAGACGATAATGTCTGCGTCCGCCCATTTTGCAAGCTGGTGCTGAACGACGGTTTTACCGCTTCCGAACGGACCGGGAACGGCAGCAACGCCGCCGCGGGCAATCGGGAACAGCGTGTCGATAACGCGCTGACCGGTGACCATCGGCATCGACGGCGAAAGTTTTTCTTTATAAGGTCTGCCTTTACGGACGGGCCATCTTTGCAGCATTTTCAGGTTCTTCTCGCCCTTTGCCGTTTTGACGACCGCGACTGTTTCGTCGACGGTGAAGTCGCCTTCTTCGATTTTTTCAATCGTCCCTTCGACGCCGAAAGGCACCATGATTTTCACGGTAACGATTTCGTTTTCTTTGACGGTGCCGATAACGTCGCCCGACGACACTTTGTCGCCTGCTTTTTTCGTCGGCACGAAACGCCATTTTTTATCGTGGTCGATAGCGGGGATATCGATACCCCTTGAAATACGGTCGCCCGAAGCCTCTTTAAGTTTTTCAAGCGGGCGTTGAATACCGTCGTAAATACCTTCGATAAGTCCGGGCGCGAGTTCGACCGACAGAGGATAGCCGGTTGAATATACGTTTTCGCCGGGGCCCAGTCCCGAGGTTTCTTCATAGACCTGAATGGATGCTTTATCCCCGCGAAGTTCGATAATTTCGCCGATAAGTTTCTTATCGCTGACGCGGACGACGTCGTACATTTTGCTGTCGCCCATATTTTCCGCAACGATAAGCGGGCCGCTGACTTTTACGATTTTACCAACGTTTAAGTCGTTTTTCTGCATAATGTTAATCCTCTCTGTTAAACAAAATATCCGCGCCGATAGCCTTTTCCACGTCGCTTCTTATGCCGTCCATACCAAAGCCGTTGCTGCCCTCTCCCGAAGGAATGGGAATGACGGCGGGATAAGGACGCGCCTTATATCTCTGAATGACGTCGCTGACTTTTTCGGCGATTTGTTCGGTAATGAATATGACCGCGCAGTCCCGCGCGAGTTTTTTAAGGACGGTTGCCGCCTCGTCCGCGCTTTCGACGGCGTGGACTTCCAGCCCGATTGCCTTGAACGCAAGGACGCTGTCCTTGTCGCCCACGACGGCGATTTTGCCGGTAACCGTATTGTTTTCGTCTTTTTTAAGCATAAAGTTCTCTCGTCCTTTGTCTTAAAAGATTTTTATCAAGGTTGTTTTTGACCGCCGACACGATAAGTTTGACGGCTTTGATTTCGGTGAGTCTGCCGAAGTAATACCCGACGATGGGCGCAACCGAAAACATGTCGTATTTATTGTCCTTGAACAGTTTCGTGATTTTGTTGTCGACGGCGGTTTCGAACCTGACCATGCCGTCCGCGTCCGACAACGCAACGTCGATAAGATCGCCGACGCTTATTAAAAGTTTCGCCTTATCTTTCACGACGTCGTCCGACGACTCGTACAATTCGTCAAACCAAGCCTTGTCTATGCTGCCCTTTTCGACAAATCCTTCGTCAAACACGCTTTTGTCAAGGTGAAGTTTCCTGCACCTTAAAAACGCCGAAACGTTTGCGGTGTCGATTAAAAGATTCAGCCAGTCTTTCAAAGCCTGCTGATTGCACTTTGAAATGCGGGCGTACATATCGGAAAACATCGCCTTGTCAAGGGTTACGTCGATAAACCTCGGGCTTCTGTTGCCGTCTGCGAACTGAACGTCGATTGCGTCAAGGGCTTCCGCCATAAAGGACGGATAACTTTCGTAATTGTCGTCAAAAATATCCGCCTTCATTTTGTCGGTGTCGAAAAGCCCTGCGGGCATAAGCATGTCTTTCACGTCGTCAAGGCGCAGATACTTCGCTTTTATCAGCACTTTCGCGTTGTGATAATCGTTTTTCAGAAGCACGGCGTCCATACCGGTTTTTTCAAGCATATTTTCCTTGAAAAAATCGACGACGTTTTTTTCTTTCAGCGCGACAAGGTTTTCGTACGAGCGGTAATCGTCAAGCGCAACGCCTTCGGAAAACCCGCATTCCTGCAAAATTTTGAAAGCGTCCTTAACGTTTTCGGCGTCGATAAGACGCGAAACGTGCAGTTGACTCATAAGCCCGTTTTCAAGCGCTTTTATACGCGCGTTGACGTACAACAAATTATCCGCCATTTCAGACACCCTTGAACAAAAGTCCGGCGATTTCGCTTTCGGTTTGTTCTCTCAACAACTTGATTTCGACTTCGAGCGTAAGGTTTTTGTCAACCCCGCCGCCGCTGAGCACGACGCCGCCTTTGAAGTCACCGAGATCCTTACTTAACGAAAGGTTTATGCCGCGTTTTTTCGAATAAGAATCGAAAAATGCTTTCGTCAGAACTTTGGCGTCGTTTTTTGAAATCGTGACGACGTCGCCGTCTTCGGCAGCAGAATCGAGCATACCTTCGATAAGGTTTTTGTAATCCTTTTCGGGAACGTTTCTGACCGCGTCCGCCGCTTTGTCGTAAACGTCGTCCAGAAGCGCGATTTTTGCGTTGAGTTTTGCCTTTTTAAGGTCAAGCCCGGCGACGGTTATGCGACGACCGACGTATTCGACGCCCGCGGTTTCGGCGGCTTTTTCGGCAACGGAAACTTTGTCCTTTGCCTGCGCCTTTGCCTTGTCGAGCGTAGCGGTTGCGTAGTCGTTTGCTTCCGCGACGATTTTATCGGCTTCTTGTCTTGCGTCCGACAGGATTTTTTCAATAATAACGTCTTTTCCTTCCATTTTAATTAAACGATTTTGGGAATAAATACGCCGAGGAACGAGATAAGGAGCGCGAGAACCGCATACGTTTCGACCATGATCGCCATGGTGATTGCCTTACCCGATTCTTCGGGACGCTTCGCAACGAGAGCGACGCCCGACACTGCGACTTTTGCCTGATGGAGTGCGCTCAGCAAACCGACGATTGCCATGGGGAGGCAAGCGAACAGAATGGTGAGACCGCCCTGCCATGAGATATCCGTCATACCCGCGCTGTTGAAAACGCCGATTTTAAGGAATACCATAAAGGCGATAAGCAAGCCGTAGATGCCCTGCGTACCGGGAAGAAGCTGCAAAACGAGAAGTTTCGAGAATTTGTCGGGATCTTCCGCAGTGACGCCTGCCGCCGAGCGACCGACCATACCGACACCGATTGCCGAACCTACGCCTGCAAGTCCTGCCGCGAGCGCTGCGCCGAGCATTGCAAAAACTAAACCTAATGACATAAAAAGTACCCTCCTACTTTTCTATATAGTTGTATTTTGTATTTGAGCCGAGGGGTTTGAAAACGTGTCCGCCGCCCTCGAAAAATCTTCCGAAGAATTCAATAAATTGAAGTCTTGCGTCGTGGATATAAGTGCCAAGCGTGTTGATTGCGATATTAAAGACGTGCCCGACCGCAAAAATGGGGATCGCCACGATAACGCCAAGCACGGATATGCCGTTGAACGTCAGTATATTGATGATAACTTTGCAGATTTCGTTGACGACCATTCCGATGACCGCCGTTGAAAGTCCCAAGCCGAACAAACGGCTGTACGACAATATATCGCTGAAAAAGTTTACGCCTCCGTAAAGTTGCGAAAACCCGCCGAATATCTTTTTGATGCCCTTTTTGCCGCGCCCGCCGAGAACGAGTATCAGCAGTACACCGACCGCCATAAACACGATACCCGCGATTTTGAACCCGTCGGCAAGTTTCAGCAGCATGTTAAGCGCAAGCAGGATAATGCCGATGAGTATCGAAAACCAGCTTATGACCTCGTTGAACAAGCCGATAACGTCTTTGTCGCGTTTTACAAGGAGATATCCTTTCATCGCAAGGCTGACGTTGATTTGCACCACGCCGACCGCAAGGCTTAATCCCAGCATATAAAGCGCGGTGTTCGGGTTTGTTTCGTCAATGGGCTTGAACCAGATAAGTTTTTCCAAAAACGTACCCGATACGTCAAACGCAAGCCAGCCGCCGAAGACCACGCCCCAGATGAACGTCGATAATCCGCCCATTCCGATAATCAGAAATATTCTGCCTTTTCCGGGAGGGGGTTTCAACAAAAAATATCCCAAAAAACCGCCCAGCATAAGGATAAGTCCGTACACGGCGTCGCCCATCATAATTCCGAAAATAAGGAAATAGAAAAACGCGACGACGGGATTCGGATCGACGTCCCGATACGACGGGGGCGAGTACATGTTCGTAATGTTTTCGTACGGCGCGACGATTTTGTTGTTTTTGGTAAGAGTCGGCACGCTGTCGCCGGCAACGGGATCGCGCGTTTCGATAACGACCGCGTCGGTGGTGTTTTTAATTGCGCCGACTACCTTTTCTTCCTCGTCTTTCGGGAACCAGCCTTCAAGTACGAACGACGTTTTCGTAAGAGCAAGCCCGTCGGACGCAACGAGTCGCGCGTTTTCGACGGTGTAATAATCGTAAAGTTGTTTGAAGTCGGGAATATCGTCTTCAAAAGACAAAGATTCTTCGAGGAGGCTTTGCTTTTCCCTGTTGAGCGTTTTTACGTCCTGTTCGAGTTCCGCGATTTTCTCGCTTGCGGTAACGTCGAAGTTATACGACGTTTTCACAAAGTCCGCAACGTTCAGGGCTTCAAAAACCTTGTCGGCGTCGGATTTCAGCGCGACGACCGCAACGGGCAGCAATTTGCCGCCTCCCATAGTTTCGATATATACGGGATATTCGCTCCTGATTTTTTCAAGGACGGAAGTTTTTGAAGAATCTATAACGCCAAGAACGACCGACGTATGCGCGGTATCGCAAAACGCCGACATTCTGACGGCGACGTCGGAATAAACCGACAGCCCGTCGATTGTCGCGCAAAGTTTGTTCGTTTCCGCCTTTATATCGGCGTAACGACGGCTGATTTCTTCCAGACGGGAAACTTTCGACATGATTTCGTCTTCCCGCCCTTCGATTTCATAAAACTTTTCAAAGCCGATTCTGGGCGTCGGATTTATGAATTTTTTCTTTTTGGGAGTTACGTTCAGGACGTCTTCGGGCGCGACCGGCGTTTTATGTTTTTCCGCCTTGGCTTCCGTTTTTTTGATAAGTACCGCGGTGCGGCTTTCGGTTTTCAGAAAGTCGAAAACGAATTGAAGGCGCAACATAGCAGACATGATTTCGTCACGCCTGTCAAGGTTTTCCTTATTAAAAGTGTTTTCGATAAGTTCCGACCGCTGCACTTCGACGACGCCCGTTTTTTCAAGCGTTTTCAAAAGCGCGTGCTTATCCTTGCCGTAAGCGACAAGGGTAAGTTTTTTCATATCAACGATTGCCATATTTTGTGAAAAGTTTTTCTTTTACGGTTTCGACCGCGGCGTCTTCGTTCACGACGCATTTTGAGATAAAGTCCGAGATTTCCTTGTTGCCTTCCCTTGCGATCATTTCGGTTTTTCTTTGCGCCGCGACTTCCGCGTTGTTCTGACGAAGACGGGTTGCGTCCTTGCTGTCTTTTGCAGCCTGTTTCAGAATAACGTCGGCTTCGGACTCGGCTTTCAGCCTGATTTCCTTTGCGCGGGCCGTTGCGTCACGGACGATTTCTTCCGCCTGATTTTCGGCGCTCGTGATATTTGTTATTACTTCCTGAATCATTAAAATTCCTCGTGTAATTATTATTTGAAGTTCTTGTCCTCGATTGCGGCGATTTCGTCAAGGCGTCTTTGATGACGTCCGCCCGCATATTCGGTTTTCAGCCAAAGTTCCACGATTTGCACCGCAAGTTCGGGACGTACTACCCTGCCGCCCATTGCGATGATGTTGGCGTTGTTGTGCTCCTTGCAGGCTTGCGCGCAGAAAAGGTTGTCAACGACTGCCGCGCGGATACCTTTGACCTTGTTTGCGGCAATCGAAATACCGATGCCCGTGCCGCAAAGCAACACGCCGAGGTCGCAATCTTTGCTTGCGACGGCGTTTGCCACTGCTTCTCCGTAAATGGGGTAATCGACCGATGCGTCCGAGTTTGTGCCGAAGTCGACGACTTCGTGTCCGAGTTCTTTGAGTTTATCAACGACCGCGGCCTTCAAAATAAATCCGCCGTGGTCACATCCGATTGCTATTCTCATACAATAGCCCCCTTTTTTCAAATTTTCATAAAAATACTATAACATAAGACTTTCGGTTTTTCAAGCGAAAAATATTCGACTTTTTGTAAAAAGAAAAATTATGTAGTATTTTTATACAAAAAGACATTATTATATATAAACTTAATAAATAACAAAAAATCCGCCTGTGTTCAAGCGGAATTTTTTTATAACAACAATTTTCTTAAATCTTCGACGGTGTCGGCAAGAAAATCCGCGCCCGCGTTTTTAAGCTCGTCGCCTTCCGAAAATCCGTACTTTACGCCGATGCACTTAATGCCGTGATTATGCGCGCACTCGACGTCGAATTTTCTGTCGCCGATCATCACGATTTTGTCCGACCGGGGGTTCCCGATGTTGTCAAGGACGTAGGTCAGAAGCACGGTTTTGTCGTCGCGCTTTCCTTCCATATCGCTGCCGCCGATAAAATCGAAATATTGCTCCACTCCGAAATATTTTATGATTTTTCTGCAAAAATACTCGGGTTTCGCGCTTGCAAGCACGACGTGTTTCCCGCTTTTTTGAAGATCGCGTAAAAGTTCCGCCATGCCGGGATAAATCTTATTTTCGCACCAGCCCTTTTCGCTGTATCTTTCGCGATAAACGTCCAGCATTCTGTCGCGTTTTTCCACGTCGTCGGTGTAGCGGCCGAAACTCACGCGAAGCGCAGGACCGATAAAACTCGTCAGCGTTTCAAAAGGAACGTCGATTCCTTCCGATTTAAGCGCTTTGTCCGCGCTTTTCGTTATTCCTTCCGAACTGTCCGACACCGTGCCGTCAAGGTCGAAAAGGACGTATTCGATATTTTTCAACTCGTCAATCATTACAAAAACCTTAAAAAATCATCGTCGTGGCAAAGGTATTTCGGCGGAACGTCCAGAACGGACAGCCCTCCGATAACGCCGTCTTTGTTCATTTTAACCGCGGCGCGGGCATAAGTCAACAATATCTTTGCCGTAAAATCGGGGTTACTTTGAAGCGCAATCGAAAAATCGAGTTTTGCCCCGCTAGACGTCGCCGCGACTCTGCCGCCGTGGGCAAGGCTTTTATGGTTTTTTTCAAACTCGTTTTCGTCGATAAACCGCACGCTCGTTTCGTAACCTTTGAAATAGTATTCCGTATTTTTGATTTTGTTTTCGATTTCTTTTTCGTCCGCGCCGTCTTCCTTTACGACGTACACTTCGCGCGTGTGAAGGCTTTCGGGAGCGTGTGGCGGTCTTTTCCCCGACAATATCATATCGACGACCTTTTCTTTCGGCACGGTGTATTGCACCGCGTTTTTCACGCCGTTTATGCTTCTGACCGCTTCCCCGTGTCCCTGCGACGCGCCCCTGCCCCAGATCGTATACGGCTCTTCAAAAAGGAACGCGCAAAACGCGACTCTCGCCACGCTGAAAATTCCCGGGTCCCACCCCGCAGCCGATATCGACACGCCGCGCCTTTTCTGCTGAATATCGTCAAGTTCTTTAATGTGTTCCGCGATTTCCGCGTGGGTGTCGAAAGTGTCCGCCGTATTAAACCTTTTCGCGACGATTCGGCTTTGTTCCCTAAGATTGGTTTTACTGCCGCCGCACAAAAGCATAATGTCCGTTTCCGTATCGAAACTTCCGAAATTTTTGAAGTCGAAAACTTTCGTTTTAAACGGCGACGTTACGTTCCGCCTTGAAAATATCCCCGTTATTTCGTATCCGAGATTTTTTGCGTTGATTTCCGCCGCGCGCCCGAGATTTCCGTATCCCACGATTCCGATTTTCATAAAACACCGCCTTTTTCCCTATTATATGCAGTCTTTTACGGCGATTTACTTCACGCGGCGCGCCGATTTTTCATAATATGCTTTTGACGGGTGTATTAAAGAAGTTTCCATTGGGTAAAATCATCGTGTACATAATTGTAAGTATTCGGAGGTGTCGATATGATAAAACGCGGTGAGATTTATTATGCCGATTTAAGCCCCGTCGTGGGGAGCGAACAAGGGGGCGTGCGTCCCGTACTTATCGTGCAGAACGACGTCGGAAACAAGTATTCACCGACGATTATCGCCGCGGCAATAACCAGCAGACTCAACAAAACCAAACTGCCGACTCACGTCGATATTCCGCAAAGCGAGTTCGGACTGCCGAAAGACAGCGTAATATTGCTTGAACAGCTAAGAACCCTTGATAAAACCAGATTAAAAGACAAAATCGGCGATTTATCCGACGGCGCAATGAGAAAGGTCAACGAAGGACTTATGGTCTCTCTCGGCTTCTACGAGTAGGCGCGCATTTCAACGAAAGTAATATTGGGCTTTCCGTGCAACGCACTTTATGTCATTGCGAGGCATCTACCGGGGTCCCCGCGGGATACTGTGTACCCGTGGGGAAAAGGAATAAACAAGCAAAAGACAAACAATTGTCGCTTGCGACGATTGTTTGGTCAAAAGTGAAGTTTATGACGCGCGACGTGGCAATCTCCCGGAAGGGAATCCTTGTCATAAAACCCACGCAAGATACTTGTACTTGCGTGGAGAAAAGCGAAGCAAAGCAAAAAACGAGGTGTTTCGCCTCGTTTTTCGTCGTCTTTCATTATCTTTTTTTGCCGCGTACCAGGTACTTTTCCCCGTCGTCGACGGTTTGTACGATATCGAAAAGTTCCTTGAAAATGTTCGCTTCTTTGTCTGCCGATTCAAGGTCTTTCGACACGTTTTTCGCCTCGCCCGAATGGCGCGCGTTGATAACGCTTGGCGGATCGCTGTGGATTATCGAAAACTCGCCGCCTTTTTTAAGGTTATTGTTTATCGCCGTCAAAAACGCTTGCGTGTCCGTGAAATGCGGATATGCGTTGTAAATCACGATTTTGTCGAAATCGCCTTCCGAAAAGTCGTAAAAATCGGCAATTTCGTATCGCAAATTTTCGTCGCGGTTTTTGGACTTTGCAATGGCAATCATATTTTCCGAAAGGTCGATTGCGACAACGTTTTTCGCGCCGAGTTTCAAAAGGTGTTTGTCGATAATTCCCGTGCCGCAAGCAACGTCCAGAACCTTGTCGCCGGGGTTGATATTCGCAAGTTTTACAAGATTGAAAACATCGTCATCGGACAGTTTTTGCCTTGCGTCCCAGTCCTTTGCAAGACTGTTGAAAAAGTCTTTGTTTTGCTGTGTTCTTTTGTCCATAATAGTTTGAAATAATGTCAAAAACGCCGTTTTACGCGGCGTTTTTCATCAATAAAGTTTATTTTAAGCCGGTTCCGCGGAAAGTATATCCTTCCTTGTCGATAAGTCGCATTTGCAGTTTAAGTTGCTCGATAAACTCCGCGTTGGACGAAGTTTTGACAAGCATTTGCAACAGATTTTCAGCTGCCGATTCCGTATCGCCCGACGACAAAATTTTTCGCATTGTCCACACGCCTTCCAGCTCGTCCTGCGACAACAACAAATCTTCTCTTCTCGTGCCGCTGCGGTTTAAATCGATTGCGGGGAAAATCCTCTTTTCGGACAGTTTTCTGTCAAGGTGGATTTCCATATTGCCCGTGCCCTTGAACTCCTCGTAAATGACGTCGTCCATACGGCTTCCGGTGTCGACGAGAGCGGTTGCGATAATGGTAAGGCTTCCGCCGTTTTCGATATTTCTCGCGCTTCCGAAAAACGATTTCGGGCTATGCAACGCGCCGGGATCGATACCGCCGGAAAGCGTCCTTCCCGTCGGGGGAATTGTAAGGTTATATGCGCGCGCAAGGCGGGTTAAACTGTCCATCAGAATCACGACGTCTTTGCCGTTTTCGACAAGTCGTTTCGCGCGGGAAAGCAACAGTTCCGCCGCTTTCGTATGGTGTTCCGGCATTTCGTCGAAAGTGCTGTAAATAACCTCGCCTTTAATGCTTCTTTGCATGTCGGTAACTTCTTCGGGACGCTCGTCGATGAGCAATACCATAAGGGTTACGTCGGGATAATTTTCCGAAATGCTGTTCGCGATTTTTTTAAGTAGGGTTGTTTTGCCCGCTTTCGGAGGAGAAACGATCATACCGCGCTGCCCTTTTCCGATTGGCGCAATAAGGTCGATTTCGCGGATTGCGAAGTCGTTTTTGCTGCGCGCGTTTTCAAGTTTCAGACGCTCGTCGGGATAAATGGGGACAAGGTCGTCAAAACGCGGGCGTTTTCTGAGTTCTTCCGCGGGCACGCCGTTGACGGTATTGATGATTAAAAGCGCGGCGGGCTTATTGTCGTAAGCGACCTTCACGATGCCCTTGATCATATCCCCCTGACGAAGTCCCGCTTTCCTGATTTTGATTGCGGAAACATAGACGTCCTTTTCGCTGTGTTCGCAGTTTCTGACGCGGATAAAGCCATAGCCGTCGGGGTGAATTTCCAGGATACCTTCCCTTTCTTCGCAGGTTTCATCGACAGCCATAATCTCGTTTATCGATTCCGCGGCTTTTTCGGGAACGTCGTTCTGCGCGTTCCTTCTCGGGGCGTCGACAAGTTTCGACGGACGTGAAACCGGGCGGATTTTAAGCCCTTTTACCCTTTGAGAAGACGCTTCGACAATTTGTGAAATAAGTTCTTCCTTGTTTAATTTTGTCGGGGACTGCACCCTGTTTTCGCGCGCGATTTCGCGCAATTCAAACAGGTTTTTGTCCTGCAACTGTTCGCGTGAAAAATCCATAAAAACTCCGAATTTTTGAAATTTTGAATATAAAAACGCAACACAAAACGCTGCATAATAAGTATATGCCGATTATGGAGCGTTTTATACGATAAAATGTGCTTTATACGTTAAAGTGTGCGTTATTGCTGACTTTTGAAAACGTAGACTTTCGTGCTTTCGCCGTCGAAGTCGAAGCGGTCGAACTCAACCGTATCGCTGTCGAGATACACGATTTCGTCTTTATCAAACAAATCGAGAAAATCGTCAAGACCGTCGATGTCAAGGCTGCAATCTTCGGTTTTGAAATGCATGGGGATAACGACGTCGGGCATAAGTTTATCGACGTATTCTTTCGCTTCCTCCGCATTGATGGTATAGTTTCCCCCGACGGGGATAAGAAGGACGTTTGTGGGGACGAGTGCTTCCGCAAGCATTGCGTTGCATTCCTCGCCGATGTCGCCGAGATGGCATACTTCGACGCCGTCAAGGCGATACTGGAACACAAGATTTTGTCCGCGCAGTCTTCCGCCTTCCTTGTCGTGGTCGGTAAGGAGGCTTCTGATGTGAACGCCTTTTACCTCAAACAGACCTTGTTTATTGATAATAACGGGGTTGCCCTTGATTCCTTTGATGAAGTTGTGATCCTCGTGATTATGACTGAGCGTCACGGCGTCGCAAGAAACTTCGGGCATCGAGAAACCGACGTACGGGTGGTACGGGTCGGTGATGATTGACGTACCTGTGCTCTCTTCGAGTTTGAAGCAGGAATGCCCCAACCAATGAACTTTCACAATAAACTCCTTATATAAAATTACTTATTTAGATTTGTTAAGATTTTCGTTGTGCCTGCGCAGCAAATCGTGGATTTTCTCATGCGGATCGAGAAGCCCCGATACCGACGCGTTGTGGTTGCACGCCGAAATGATATACGCCATATATTTGGACAATTCCGCCTTTGAAAACCATTCTCTTTCCGAAAGTTCGGGCAAGGTGTATGAAAGGTTTGTGGAGATAACGCCGTCGAAAATACCTTCCGCATAGGCTTTGTCGAACCTTTCCGTGCCTTCCGTGAACATTGCGAAGGTGGGGACGAGGATAATGCGTCTTGCGCCCTTGTCTTTCAGGTCTTTGGCAAGGTGCAGCATGCTGTCGCCGGTTGCGATAATGTCGTCAGCGACGAGAATGTCTTTGCCCGCAACGGGATTGCCGATGTATTCGTGCGCGACGATGGGGTTTCTGCCGTTGATGACGACAGAGAAGTCGCGACGTTTGTAAAACATACCGAGATCCAGCCCCAGAACCGAAGCGTAATAAATATTACGACTCATCGCGCCTTCGTCAGGGGAGATAATCATCGTGTGTTCTTTGTCAAAAACGATGTCGGGATATTTCCTCACGACCGCTTTCAGAATCTGATAACATGGGAAGAAGTTATCAAATCCCATAAGGGGCACGGCGTTCTGAACGCGGGGATCGTGAGCGTCGAAAGTGATAATGTCTTTCACGCCCATGACTTCCAGTTCTCTCAGCATAATGGCGCAATCGAGAGATTCCCTTGCGTTTCTTCTGTGCTGACGTCCGCCGTAAAGAAGCGGCATAACGACTGTGATGCGCGACGCTTTGCCGCCGACCGCCGAAATAAGTCGTTTCAGATTTTGGAAATGGTCGTCGGGACTCATACACTGCATTTGTCCGAACATTTTGTATTGCACGCCGTGGTTACCGGTGTCGATTATGACGTACAGGTCTTTGCCGCGTACGCTGTCAAGAATCATTGCCTTGCCGTCGCCCGACGTAAAACGCGGGAAGTTGGTGGGAACAATAAAAGATGCGGGGGTTTTCTTTGCACATTCTCTGCCATACCAGTCAACAAGGTATTTATCGACTTTTTCGGCGAATTCTTCCGCGCCGGGTAAAGCGATTATGGCAAGGGGATATGCAGGGATTTCGTCTTCGGAAAATACGGTATCAAAAGCAGGTGTCATTAGTAACCTCCAAAATTCTATTGATATTTTATCATATTATTTTGTTTTCGCCAAACGATTTAGGGGGGTTATTCGGAATTAAAATAAAATTGTTTAGTGTCAATATGACACTTATTACTGTCGTTTGTTACGACTTTGTTATTTTTAGTCGTTCAAAGTCGCACACTTTTGAAAAATCGACCGTTTTATCGTGCGGTTGTTTTTCGGAAATTCCGGCGCGAAAAAAAATTATTTGTATTTTTTTGTTCCGCCCTTTTTACGTTCGTCTTAAAACTCCACGACGTAAAAATAATTTATCCGATTTTTGCGGGAACAAACGTTCTTTCGTCGGCAAAAACCCGACTGCCGCGAATTTTGATTGAAACTTTATAAATCGTCCGATTTGTAAAATTTTTGCCCTGTCGCGCGTTGTTTACACGGGACTCCGGGCACCTTTTTATGGATAAGTATAGATTAAATTGAATACAATACGTTTGACACGCTCGCACGCGTAGTATATAATATCAAGTAGCAGCAATAATTTTGCAATTCTAGATTAAGGAGAACGGAAAATTATGAACAAAATGCAAAAGTTAACTTGTGCAAAAGTTCTGAAAGTAATTTTCTATTTACTCGGTTTCCCGCTTCTTATGTTGTTTGTCGCAAAGGACAGCATGATCTTCTTCAACGAAGGCGCGTTTTCCGAAACGGCGAAAAACGGCATTACGGCGGCGCTCGTTTTGTGGGCAGGTTTCACACTGCTTCAAATCGGGCTTTACCTTGTATTGAAAAAACAACAGGCTGTCCGCACAATTATACTCGTCGTTCTTGCGGTTGCGCTCATGCTCGCCCCGATTGCGGGACTTGACATTCGCAACGAAAAGGAACTTGACAAAATCAGGACGGAATACTCCGACAAAGGCGTTAAGGTTGAAAACTACTCCTTGCAAAAGCAGTGGTTCAACGCCCTTTCCGCAGACAAACGCGAGTCGGGATACGCCTATAAACTGAACGAACGCGTCGACAACGTGATAAGGACTTACGGTCTTTCGGAATATTATCCCAAAATGTATCGTGAACGCACGCAACTCAATACGGCGGTCGCGTATTATCAGGTCGGCGGGCTTGACGGTGAAATGATTAAGGTCACCGGGGACAACATCGACGGCTTGTTCGATAGTCTGCAATCGCAAAGCCCGTACGCATACAACCCCAACGGATTGTTGTACGACGGCTATATCTTCGGCGTCGAAAACGTTCTGGAACTTCTCATCAAATACAACGAATACGCAAAACTGACGGTTTATCGTCCCACTAAGTATACCGTTGCCGACTACGCCGAAGCGTTCAACGCAGGCTGCTACGTCATTAAAGACGGCGCGTACGTCACGATGAAAGCGGCGGGCGAAACCTTCTCAAAACAGCCCGGCACGGTTTATTATGAGAAACTCGCTATCGCCGACGCTTACAAGAAAATGGTAAGTGAAATCGAAGAAAGCGCGACCAACGCGTCCGCATACGAAAGCGACGCCTGGTACAACTACACCAACGATATTACCGAAATTCTGGACACCCGCACCGGCAAAATGACGAATTATTCAACCCTTCGTATCGAAGAGGACAATTATCGTCTGACCGATTCGCGTCTTAACGCGGTGCTCGGCACGCTGTTTGAATATCTCGGGATGAACCCTGCAATCAATAAGCTCCTTGACAGTCTGAAAGCGCAACAACTGCTTGACCTTGTCAACTCCCTGCTTAAAGAAAACGGCGCCGACCTTTCAAGCGGCGATATCGGCAACGTCGTTTCGCAACTTCTTTACGGCTACAACAACGGCAAAGGCGGCGAAACCACAGGTCTTGCGCTGCCCGCACAATATCTCTTCGGCAACCTTGACTTTACGTCCAAAGAGGTTTACAAATCAACCGGCAAAAACGCTTTCAAAGTCGGCGCGCTGGCGGACGAAGTAGTATACGTTACCACGTACACCGACTCCGGCGAAGTCAACGATGACGGCACCCCCGTTCTTACCGCAAAGATTACTCGCGAAGCGTTCGATAATGCAACGATGAAACAACTTCCCAAAACCAGCGCGGAGATCGTTCCCGAGCAGAAATACACCACGGGCGACACTTATGCAAAGACAAAGCTCGGGACGGCTTACACTGCTTACAAGACGAAACTTGAAAGCGACAACAAAAATCCCAACACGGCTGCACTTGTCGACATTATCAAGAGTTTGCAACCCGCTTTGGGACTTGTCGGCGGTCTTTTGGACCTCAACGACATAATCGGCGGTCTTGTTCCCGGACTTGACGTTGCGGGAATTCTCAAAGCAATCGCTCCCGACCTTGACCTGAACGCGATTCTCACGCAGATTCTCGGCAAGATCGACCTTACGGGCGTTACCGTCGAAGGCGTGCAAAAACTTCTGGACACCGTCCTTGGCGAACTTTCGTTCTACAGCCACCCGCTGCTTAAAAAGTGCTGGCAGTCCGACTTCGTGTCCGACACCGACAAAGCACTTGCCACAACCGCCGGCACAACGGTCGATATGAGCGACTATGCCTGGGTTAAGTACACCTGCGAAGATTTCGGTATTACGTCCGGTTGCGCGCTTATTGCAAAAGGCGGTCTTCTCACAGGAAAGACAATCGGTAACGGCACTTCTGCCGACGCCGCGATTTCCCTTGCCGACTGCTATCAGTTGCAGGCAGACATTGCCTATCAGCCCGATATGTATCCTTTGCTTGCCGCAAGACGTTACTTCTCGATTTGGGCAGGCATTCTCGCGATGAGCATCTTCCTTTCGACCTACTTCCACAATAAGGAAAAACTCTACGCTTACGAAATCGCTCTTAACGGAGGTGAATATTGATGAAAGCATTGCTTAAAATCGCAAAAATAGTATGTTACGTATGCAGCTTCCCGCTGTTTATGGTTTTCGCAATCCTTGCGTCGATGCACAACGTTGAAAAAGGCGGCTCGTACGGTCTTTTGACCTACGCAAGCATTATCGTTGCCGTTTTATTCTCGGTAATATGGGCGATTGTCGTCTTGGTGCAGGAACTTAAACTTTCCAAAAAAGACGTCAAAAACAAAGCGAAAAAGATAAGAAAACAAACCGCATGTCAGGTTGTTGTCAGCCTGATGCTCTGCTCGGGACTTATGTTCGTTCTCGACGGAGCGCTGCCCATGATTTTCGGCGACCTTACTTCCGGCACGATTTTCTATGAAGACGTTGCGGAGTCCGACGCCGCAAACAACCGCGCGACGCTCAACAAAGATATGCTTGACGCAATTATCGCCAGAAGCGTGCTTAACGGCATCATCGGCGAGGACGCTGACGGCAACACCCAATACTTCTCTTATTACAAACAGTCCGAACACGACAACAACGGCAACTACACGGGCGCATATACAGGCCGCGTTCTCGACAAAGACGGAAACGCTCTTGTCCTTTGCAAATACGGCTTCTACGTGAAAGATACCGTAGGTTCCAACGACTCTTCTTATAAGGATTTCGACAAAGAATACTGCCGTACAAACGCGGCGGAACCCGCTGTGAAGTCCGACGAAGAAATCGCCACCATGGTTGAATACTTCCAGAAAAAAATCAAAAAGTACACCGACATGGGTTACAGCAGCGAAGAAGTTAAGTCGCTTATTGCCCGCGACGGCAAGTACAATATGTACGACAGCCTGAACCTTTCCGGTTACGAAAGCTGGGTTGGTCCGTGGGTTGACCTTGCAAACGATAAACGCATGACGATTCCCGTTGTCCTGAATCTTGTTCTCGGTCAGCGTCCTTCCGTTGTGACCGGCGACCAGAAAGGCGGCCCCAAGAACAATCCCGACGAAACCCGCGTAATGCAGCCCAACCTGCACCTTTATCCGTGGTACAACCCCACAACCTGCAAGGTTGAAATGATCGAAGTCGGCTGGACGGTCCTCGATATGATGGGCGACGGCTACACCTACAACCCCGACAAAATCGACGGCACGGACATTACCCTTCCCGTTGACCTTTCCGGCACGTTCGGCGAAGGCGGCTTGTTCGCAATGATCAGCGGCATCAATATTGGCAGCGCAAACGGACTCAACGTCGGCGAACTTTTGAAGACGATTGGGCTTGAAAACTGCCTGACCGAAACTTCAAGTCTCCTTGGCGTTCTTGAAATCCCGCCCGTATATTACCTGCTTGACAGCATTCTCAATTCCGTCGCATACGCGGTCGGCAATCCCAACGTCGCAGGCACCCCCGGATTTGCGGAAGACGGCATCACCGTCGATGATTCAAATACCGGTTCTTCGGGTTGGAGATACGGCTTCGCGCCCTTGTTCCTGAAACTCGTCAATGCGGACGGCTCTGTTGTCGGCACCACCAACGGCAGCTACTACGGCAACGTCGGCGACAAACCCACGCAGCTCGGCGTATATTCGCAAAACTACTCTCGCGGTACAATCGACTATATGCGTTACAGCTGGGTTGACGCAAACGGTCTGCTCTTCGCAATCACCGGCTTGTTCGCAATTCGTCAGACTTGCTATATCTTCTCCGGCGTTACGGTTATCCTTGCGATTCTTATCGGCGCAATCCGTATGAAAGAATATCGCCTTGATAATCCCGGCACGGACGGCAAAAAACACGACGATGAAAACGCCGATACGCCTGTTACCGAAGACGCCGCTGCGGATACTAACGACGCCGCAACCGACGCAACCGACACCGCAACCGAAACTTACGAAGTCCCCTATTCGGGCATGACGTACGAAGTTCCCACTTACGACGTTTACAATCAACAATAATTTTCCGTTTGAAAACCCCTCGCCACCGCGAGGGGTTTTTGTTATGCGCTCCGTGCAACGCCCTCTGTCATTGCGAGGCATAAACAGGGGTCCCCGCGGGATACTGTGTACCCGTGGGGAAAAGGCGCACACAAGCAAAAGAGTGAGCATTATTGCCTGTAATAATGTGATTTCAAAAGCGCAGTGTGCGCCGCATCGCCCGGAAGGGAATCCTTTTTATAAAACCCACGCAAGATACTTTTGTACTTGCGTGGAGAAAAAGGCGCACACAAGCAAAAGAGTGAGCATTATCGCCCCCGATAATGCGATTTCAAAAGCACAGTGTGCGCCGCACTTTGAATTGCAAAAACTACGGCGCAGCGATAAATAATCGCTGCGCCGTAAATGGTTTATTGTCTTTCACTTTTTAATTCAACTTGTGCTTTATCGCGTCCACAATCATGTCAAAAGCAACCTCGTTATATCCGCCTTCCGGCACGATGATATCGGCGCGCTTCTTTTCCGGCTCGATAAACCTTTCGTGCATCGGTTTGACGGTCGTAAGGTACTGCAAAACGACGGAATCGAGGCTCCTGCCTCTTTCCTTGACGTCGCGGATAATGCGCCTTAAAATCCTTACGTCGGCGTCCGTGTCGACAAACACTTTGATGTCGATAAGATCGCTGAGCGCTGGGTTTTCAAAAAGGAACAGCCCTTCCAGAATTATTATTCTTTTTGGTTCCACCGTGACGGTGTCCTTATCGCGCTTGTACTCGGCATAGTTATAGACGGGACACTCGATGGTTTCGCCCGCTTTAAGGCGTCTTACGTCGTCGGTAAACCGTTCCATATCGAACGAATCGGGGTGGTCGTAATTTATCTGCACGCGCTCCTCAAACGTTTTATCGGGAAAGTCTTTGTAATAACTGTCCTGCTTAATTATGACGGAGTTGTTTTTGAAAACCTCGTTCAGGCGTTGTGCGAGCGTGGTTTTGCCGCTGCCCGTGCCGCCCGTAAAACCAATTACGATACTGTTCATAACTCTTTTGCGTTTTCCTGTTCGGCTTTCTTTTTCAGCCAGCATTTTCTGCACATCGCGACATACCTGTCGTTGCCGCCGAGACACACCTGTTCGCCCGAATACACGACGTTGCCGTCATCGTCAAGGCGCGCGTTGACGGTTGCCTTCGCGCCGCATTTACACACCGATTTGATCTCGGTAATGGACTCGGCAATTTCAAAAAGTCTGCGACTCCCCGGGAACAAGTGCGTCAGAAAGTCGGTGCGAAGACCAAAGCACAGCACCGGCACGTTGAAGTCGATGACGATTTGTCCGAGTTCGTCCACCTGTTCGGGCGTCAGAAACTGGCACTCGTCCACGATGATGACGTCGCGGTCGCGGTACTTTTCCTCATACGCCTTATAAAGGTCTTCCTTATCGTTCACGACGACGGCTTTTGCGGTAAGCCCGATTCGCGATTTGACGATTTCCTCTCCGTCGCGCACGTCCACGGACGGTTTCAGAAGCAGCACTTTCATGCCGCGCTCTTCATAGTTGAATTTTGTAATAAGAGCCTGGGCTGTTTTCGAGCAGCCCATCGCCCCGAATTTGAAATATAATTTTGCCATAGTTTAGCGCATACCCTTGTCGTACGGAATCCCCTCCGCTTTCGGCGCGCGCGACTTTTTGGATGTGAACGCCAAGACGATAAGGGAGACGATATACGGCAACATATTGTAAACCGTGCCGCTGATGCCGATATTCGCAAGCCAGTCGATACCGAGATACACGTTCGACAACGCCCTGAACAAACCGAACAACAATGCGGCAAGCGCGATTCTTATCGGTTTCCATTGACCGAAAATCATGACGGCAAGCGCAAGGAAGCCCGCGCCCGCAACGCCGACGTCGAAGTGCCAGGTGCTGTTTGCCGCGGCGATATAAATAAGACCGCCAAGACCGCCCAGCGCGCCCGAAATAATAACGCCCGCGTATCTCATTTTGTAAACGTTGATACCGACGCTGTCTGCCGCCTGCGGATGCTCGCCGCAGGAACGAAGTCGCAAGCCGAATTTGGTTTTATACAGCACAATCCACGAGACAATCAGAAGAATTATCGCAATCACGATAAACCAGCTGAGTTCGAGTTTGCCGATTTTGAAGATAAAGCCGCGCCTTGCGTCGATGTAGTCGAGTATTGCCGAGAAGTTGGAGCCGTTGCTGCGTTTGGTATTGAACGCTTTGATAAGCACCGTTGCGGTTGCCGTCGCCAGCATATTCAGCGCAGTACCCGCAAGAGTCTGGTCGGCTTTGAAGTTGATGCACGCCACCGCAAGAAGAAGCGACGAAACCATACCGACAAGAGCCGCGACGATAAGAGTCAGAATTACGATAAGTCCCGGGGGTGTGGTTGCGGGTAACAAAACCATTGTCATTGCGCCGCCCATCGCGCCGAAAACCATGATACCTTCAAGGCCGATATTGATAACGCCCGAGCGTTCCGAGAACATGCCGCCGAGAGCAACCAAGGTCAAAACTGCCGCATAAATCAAAGTATATTGAACAAGTAACGTCATTTCTCATCGACCTCCTTTCCGGATTTTTCATCGACAATCGGGGGCATTTCCTCGACCTCCGTTTCGACCTCTTTCTTAAACTCTTCTTCGGGGGTTTCCGAATTATCGTTTATTTCGCCGTCGGACGCGTCGGACGCCGTTTCGGTGACGGTTGAGTCAGCCGCTACTTCCGCCTGTGCGCCTGTTTTTCCGGCGATTTTTTCGGTGAGTTTATTCAGATATTTTTTCATGAATTGTTTGAAGAACAGTACGAACGCGCACAGATAAATAATGATTGCGATCATAAGGTCGGCAACCTGCGGGTTGTAGTACGTCGTATCGACGTATCCGCCGCCGAGCGTGATATGTTCGATAAATAAACCCGCAACAACTATACCGATAGGGTTAAGACCGCCAAGGAATGCGACGGCGATGCCGTTGAATCCCATTGCGGGAACGGAGCTTGCCGTCTTGAAGTTTTCGATACCCGTGAGATAGAAAAACGCCGCTCCGAGGGACGCAAGCGCGCCCGAAATCGCCATTGTGAGAATAATATTGCGTTTATCTTTCATACCCGCGTATTTTGCCGCGAATTTATTGTTGCCCGTTGCTTTCAGTTCGTACCCGAAAGTCGTTTTGTTCATTACGATAAGGACGATAACCGCAATAATTATCGTGAAAATAATCGCAAGGGTAACGTATTGGTTATTGCTGAAAAGTTTTGAAAGACCACCGTCAGGAATAATTGCTTTTTTTCCTATTCTGTAAGTTTCCGACAACGTAGGGTTCATTGCTTTCGGATGGCTCAGCATGATATTTGTGAGATACAGCCCAATCCAGTTTGTCATAATGCAGGCGATAACTTCGTTCACGTTGAACAGCGCCTTGAACAATCCGGAAAGCGCACCCCAAAGCGCGCCAATCAATGCGGCAACGATTATGCACGCATACCAGGGAAGTTGCCACACGAGCGCGGCATACAACGAAAAGCAAATTCCGATGCAGTACTGTCCGCCGACGCCGATATTAAACAAGCCCGCCTTATATGCAAACATTACCGAAAGTCCGCACATGATAAGCGGCACGGATTTCACCAATGTCGAGCCGAAATAATACTTTTCAAGTCGTGGGTTTGACGAAAAGTTGCCAAAGTTTTTAAGTATTGCCCCCATTGCTTTTCCTGCGTTTTCCGCATTAATGCAAAGCAATACGATATAACCAAGTAGAATACCGAGAAGCGCGCACAGTATCGACGAAATTACCGTCTGCGTGCCTTCTTTTTTGATAAAAGTCAGCATTTTTGGTTCGTTGCCGTCGGTCTGGACGAATAACGACTTGAACCAGCGTTTTGTTTTTTCACCGAAGTTTTTCATTGTTCGTCCTCCTTGTTGTTTTCAGAGTTATCGCGCTTTGCGCCGGCCATATACAAACCGAGTTCCTGCACCGTGGTTTTCTTCGGATCGAGTTCACCCACGATTTCGCCCTCGTACATTACAAGGATTCGGTCGCTCAGATTCATTACTTCGTCAAGTTCCAGCGAGACAAGCAGTACGCCCGCCCCCGCGTCACGGTCTTTCACGATTTGCGAGTGGATATATTCGATTGCGCCGACGTCAAGTCCGCGTGTGGGCTGTACGGCAATCAAAAGTTTATGCTCGCGGTCAAGTTCGCGCGCGACGATTGCCTTTTGCTGGTTGCCGCCCGACATGCTTCTGACCATTGTTACGGAGCCTTGTCCGCTTCTGACGTCGTACTGATCGATAAGTTTGTCGGAATACTTCCTGACCGCTTTCTTTTTTATGAAACCGGCTTTTTCAAACTCTTTTTGCCAGTATCGTTGAAGCACCATATTTTGTTCAAGCGTGTAATCCAGCACAAGTCCGTATTTATGCCTGTCTTCGGGGATGTGACTCATGCCCGTTTTGCTGCGTTTTCTTATCGTTGCTTTCGTGATATCCTGTCCGCAAAGGGTGATTCTTCCCTTCACGTCGGCGTTCGGATCGAGTTCCTGCGCCTTGTTTTTATTGAACAGCAAAACGAGTTTGTTCCAAAGAGCAACGGATTTTGCCGCAACCGTTTCGCCAAATTTTTTCAGTTTTTTCCAAATCTTTTTGCCAAGTTCGACAAAGAAGAATTTCAGCTGTTCCCCACACTGCGTGAAGAACAATTTCGCGCGTTCCTGCTTTTCGACTTCTTTCAGTTTTTGCCATACGGGTTTTTCAACGTGTTCTTCGACCTCTTCTTTGACGTTGGGCGCAATTTTTTCAAGCCCCGTTATGCCGTAAACAAGTTCGGTCTGACCGTTGCCGTCAATGCCCGCGATACACACGATTTCGCCCGCATGCACCTGAAAACTCACGTCCTTTACGGCAAGTTTTTTGTGAATCTTGCTTTCGACGCACAGTTTATCGACGTCCAGAACGACGTCGCCCGGGATCGCCTCGTCCTTATCGACCTCAAACTTCACCTGACGACCGACCATCATTTCGGAAAGTTCTTCCTTCGTCGTGTCCTTGATTTCGACGGTGCCGATGTACTTGCCCTTTCTTAATACGCTGCAACGGTCGGCAACCGCCATAATTTCGTTGAGTTTGTGGGTGATGAACAAAATCGACTTTCCTTCTGCCGCAAGGTTTTTCATAATCTTCATAAGTTCGTCGATTTCCTGCGGGGTAAGGACTGCCGTCGGCTCGTCAAAAATCAGGATTTCGTTGTCGCGGTACAGCATTTTCAAAATTTCGACGCGCTGTTGCATACCGACTGTGATATCTTCAATTATCGCGTCAGGATCAACCATAAGACCGTACTTTTCGGAAAGCGCGACAACCTTTTCGCGCGCCTCTTTTTTCGTCAGAAAGCCCGCCTTATTAGGTTCCGCCCCGAGAATAATGTTGTCAAGCACGCTGAACACTTCCACAAGTTTGAAGTGCTGATGCACCATACCTATGCCAAGAGCGGTTGCGTCGTTGGGATTATTGATTTTTACGACTTGTCCGTTTTTCAGAATTTCACCTTTTTCGGGCTGATACAAGCCGAACAACACCGACATTAGCGTGGATTTTCCGGCGCCGTTTTCACCAAGAAGGGCGTGAATTTCCCCGCGTCGAAGTTGCAGCGTAATATCGTCGTTTGCGATAATTCCGGGGAATTCTTTCGTGATATGGCGCATCTCGATGACGAAGTCTTCGGATGCGTCATTTTTTACATAGTTTTCTGCCATATCGATATAACCTCAAAATTGATATTTTTATTATACTATATATCGGCTGTGTTTTCAAGAAATTTATATATATTTAGTTTTTCAACGCATAAAAAAAGGAAGGCAGAGCCTTCCTTTCTTTTTGGTTTTCAATTAGTGAATGTTATCCTGCGTGGTTACTTTAATCGTAGTCGTAGGCATTTTGTCAATTGCGTCGGAAATCGTGATGGTTCCGTCAAAGATTTTGCCGACAAGCGTTGCATAATCTGCTTTCGTGAAGTTCGTCATCGACCAGGTATCCGTCGGGAGTTGTACGTAGTTCAAGGAAGCGTCGGTGCCCGATACCATACCTAATTTATTGATTTTGCCTGCATAGTTTTCCCATTTGCCTGCAAAAATATCGGTAAGAATGGTGTTGACAGTAGGAGCAAGACCTTTCATTGCGGAAGTAATGCACAAACCTGCGCCGTATTTACCGTTAATGATATAGCTCTGGTCGGTGTCAACGCCGATGACTTTGCCGTTGACGCCTGCTTTCGTCGCCGCTTCACAAGCAGAAGTAAAGATACCGCCGCCGCATGCGAATACGACTTCTGTTCCACCTTGATACCAAGTGTCCATTACAGCAGTGATTTCGGGAGTGCCATTGAATTTGCCACCGTATACGTAGTTTACCGAAACCTCGTTTGCGATATTCATTTCAACAGCAGCAGCGTTCACGCCTTGTACGAAACCGAAACCGAAACGGATAACCGCAGGAACTGCCATACCGCCGAGGAAGCCGAGTTTCTTATAGCCTTCTTTAACAGCAGCATAACCTGCCATAAAGCCGGAGATTTCTTCTTGATATACGAAGCAAGTTACGTTCGAAGGAAGTTGATAAGTCCACTTCGGATTATCGGGATTATAATCATATTCTTTACCATACTTTGCTTCAAGCAAATCGCCTCTTGCAACGTCCAAAGCAACAAATTTAATCTCGGGATTGTTGTCGGCAACTTCAACGATCGTACCGCCGAATGCATAACCAGGCATAACGATAATTGTATAACCTTCGGCAATAGCAGCGTTTACGGAAGCAACACGGGCTTCTGTGCTGTCACCGGTAGGTTTATAATACTTAAACTTAATGTTGTTAGCATCACAGTAAGCCTTGCACGCTTCGTAAGTGGTTTGGTTGAAAGACTGGTCGGTGATGTCGCCGTAGTCGGTAATCATCGCAACTTTTACGCCTTTGTCGCCGTCACCTTTGTCTTTGTTGCACGCGGTGAACGCGAAGCAACTTGCAACGATAGCCACAACAAGAAGCGTTACGAGTAATACTTTTTTCTTCATATTCTTCTCCTTTAGGTTTATAATTTAGCAGTTTAGTCTGCTTAACCATCCTTATACATAGCGAAACGGTCAAAGAAAATAACCTCAACCGTTTGTCAATTTGATTATAGCTTATTTCAAAAAAAAATGTCAAGACTAAATCGAAATTATTATTAAGGATTTATTATTTAAATATAAATATACGCATGTCGTGTTTTTTGCTCAAATAATGAAACCGCAAGTTTATGCGACAATTCGGTTGCAAGAACACCCGTTTTTGGCATAATCGACAAATTTCGCAACAAAAAGACGCCCAAGGTTTTTCTCGGGCGTCCGACGTCGTTTTTTGAAAAATTATTTGTTCTCGCCAAGAAGTCTGGACAAAAACTCTTTCGTGCGCTCTTCTTTCGGGTTTGTGAAGATGTCTTTCGGCGCGCCTTCTTCGACGATGACGCCCTGATCCATAAACACGACGTTGGTCGCAACGTCCCTTGCAAAAGCCATTTCGTGCGTGACGACAACCATCGTAAGCCCGCTTTCGGCAAGCGTTTTCATGACTGACAAAACCTCGCCCACCATCTCGGGATCGAGCGCGGAAGTCGGCTCGTCAAAGAGCAACACCTCGGGCTCCATTGCAAGCGCTCTTGCGATTGCGACGCGCTGTTTCTGCCCGCCCGAAAGTTGCCCGGGACGCGCGTCAACGTACGCTTCCATACCGACAAGTCTCAGATACTTCCTTGCCCTGGCTTCGGATTCTTCCTTTGAAAGTTTCAGGACTTTTCTGGGGCCGACCGTGCAATTTTTCAGTACGTTCATATTTTTGAAAAGGTTGAACGACTGGAAAACCATACCCACCTTTTTCCTGAATTCCGCAGGGTTTTTGGTGTTGACGACGTTCTCTCCGTTCAAAAGTATTTCGCCCGAAGACGGAGTTTCAAAAAGGTTGATACAGCGAAGAAGCGTGGATTTGCCGCTGCCCGACGCACCGATTATGCAGGTAACGTCGCCGCGACGCACGGTGAAGTCGATGTCTTTCAGGACTTCGTGATCGCCAAAAGATTTTCCAAGGTGTCTGATTTCGATGACGACCTCGTTTTGGGCGTTATCCGCGCGGGTTTCGCATTCCGTTTCGTTTGTAAAATTATCGTTTCTGATTTCGTCAGTCATTGCCGTTACCTCCGGCGGCGGTCTGTTCACGCAAGATAGAGTCCGCGTCCATATTTTGAGAGCCCTGCACCGTATAGTTCTTTTTGCCGTCCATTTTCTTTTCGATAAGGCGCAGAATGCGTGTTATGGTGAAAGTCAGCACAAAGTAGATTATCGCGACAAGCAAATACGTTGCGAAAGTCTGGTAGTTTATGGAGTTTATCGTGTACGCCACAAAGTACAGTTCGGTAAAACCGATAACGTTAAGCACCGACGTATCTTTGATATTGATGACGAATTCGTTCGCAACAGACGGAAGAATATTCCTTAAAACCTGCGGGATAACGACGTAGAACATCGTTTGCGCGTGCGTCATACCGATTGCGTGCGCGCCCTCGAACTGTCCTTTGGAAACGGAAATGATACCGCCCCTGACGATTTCCGCCATGTACGCGCCGGTGTTGATCGAAACGATAAACAAGCCGGCAAAGACTACGTTCAGCGTGACGCCGTTGTTGATAAGTGCAAAGCCCCAGAAAATTACCATCGCCTGCACCATCATCGGCGTGCCGCGGAATATTTCGACGTAAGCCGAAAGTATCCAGTCGGCAGCTTTTTTCAGAACTCTCAAAAACTTGTTTTTCGGCGTGGGCATCGTGCGGAATACGCCGATAAGCAAACCGATGACAAGACCGATTATCGTACCGATTATCGATACGAGCATCGTGTAACCGATGCCCTTGAATATCATCTGGTGATATTTGGCAAATATATCAGCCATTTTTTGAAAAATGTTCATTTTTCTTCCTTAATTACAGTATTATTCCTCGGGTACGGGATCGGGGAGAACGGTTTTACCGGTTGCATAGAAGGTTGCGTCGCCCATCATTTTGACGCGTTCTTCCGCCGAGATTTTTTTAAGTGCGGCGTTGATTTGATCTTTGATACTGCTGTTTTTAATCAAACCGATTGCGATTTGCACGTCTTCGGGAGATGCCGAAAAACCGGTATCGTTGTTTTTAAGAGAGATGTAGGTAAGCTCATCGTTTGCCGCACAGTCCGCTTTTGCACCGGGTTCTTCCGCAACGTAACCGTCGATAGCCTTGGTTTTAAGAGCGTTGATAAGCGCGGGGAACGTATCCATCGGGGTTTGCGGCAAAATGCCGTATTCACTTGCCTGCGCTTGCAATGCGTCGTTGTGGAAAGTACCGATTTGCGCCGCAATCTTTGCGCCGTTAAAGTCGGCAAGTTTCGTGGCTTTTGCAAATGCCCCGTCCTTTCTTACGACGATGACAAGTTGGCTTGTGTAGTATGCGTCGGAGAAATCAATGGCTTCTTTTCTTTCGGCGGTGGGGCTCATACCCGCAATGATCATATCCAGCGATTTTGCGTTGACGGCGGGGATAAGCGCCTCGAATTTATATTTTACGATAACAAGTTCTTTTCCAAGGGCTTCTGCGATTTTTTTCGCAATCATTACGTCATAGCCGTTTGCATAGCCGTCCGCATTCGAGATTTTGACCGCGCCGTTGGAAGCGTCCGTCTGGGTATAGTTAAAGGGAGCATATCCGCATTCCATACCGACGTACAGTTTGCTGTCGTCTTTCTTGTTCTGGCAACCGGTGAAACAGAACACCGCGCCGACAAGCAACAAAGACACGAGCATTACGGAAACAATCGTAGTAATTACTTTTTTCATTTTAGTTACTCCTTTATCTGAAAATTTTTTTCAATAACAAAAATCCGTTAGCGGAAACTAACGGATACAATAAATGCAAAAATGATAAAACTATCAATATTTAACATCAAGCGCTCCGCAAGTTCCCTTGCGACAGTTTGCAACGTATTTCCCTGCAACCCAACGGCAAAATCTTCCGGATAAGACTTCCCGTTTCGGCAAAACTTCCTTTCCCTCGCCCCTTCAATCCGTTGCGGAGCGGTTACTCATAAGCTTTGCGCCTCTTAATTGTTGTTATCATATTATCAACAAACTTTCGCTTTGTCAACCGATTTATCGCACAAAAGTACAATTTTTGAAAATCGTTGCATTTTGATAGCCCCTGTAATATAATCTAGTTATTGGTATCGATATATTAATGTTACTCAAATATTAAAACATCTTTAAGTAATAGGTGAAGTATGTATAAAGAATTTGGCGATATAATCAATACAATGATATTCAATAGTTATAATTATAAAGAGAATATCACATTAAATGCTTTGAATGACAGAAAAAATGGAAAAAATTATTATCTGTCAGACCATATATGTTCTATGGTGTTTGCGCTTCTATCAAATCAAAGACCTTGGAAACATATTGCGGATAACCAAGAAAAAATCAAAACATTATTTAATAATTTCGATGTTGATTTCATAAAAAAAACCAATTATCATTATTTTGTTGATAGATTGCTTGATTTACATTGTGGCAATAGACAAATTCTCAAACAAATGCAATCGCTAAAAGACAATATTGAGACTCTTGAAAGAATTGCAAAAGATTATGGCAGTGTTGATAATTATTACAACAACACGAACATAAAAGAGTTGTTAAAATCATTAAGTGGTGGTAAATACAAATTAAAACAAATGGGCGTTCCTCTCGTTTCAGAATATTTGAAAGGTGTTGGAATGGACGTTATTAAACCAGATGTTCATGTTTGTAGAATACTCACTCGATTAGGATATTCTAAATCGAACAAGATTACAGATGATGAAGCATTTGATATCTGCTGTGATATTGCAAAAGAGTATAATATATCAAATGTTGAAGTCGACTCAATTTTATGGCAATATTGTGCAAAAAATTATTTTGAAGTCTGTTGTGATAAACCAAAATGCTCAAAATGTAAAGTGTCTAATTGCAAATCGAGACAAGCAAAATATAGTCAACTTTTATAGTAACTTTTTGTTTTTTGTTTTGTTGTAATTCAATCTCTCTTTTGACGGCAAAAAACCCGACTGTTCCGTCGGGTTTTTTTGGCGGAGAAAGAGAGGTCAGTTGTTGCCCTGCAACAAACATCTCTTCTGCTCCGCGGGTTTTGGAGAAAGAGAGATTCGCCTTACAGCGAGAACGGGCGAGTTTACTCGCATAGTGGAGCGTGCAACGGAGAGTTCGGCGGCGCAGCCGCGTGCAATCATATTTTGATTGCACAGAATCTCTCTTTTGACGGCAAAAAACCCGACTGAAACGTCGGGTTTTTTTGGCGGAGAAAGAGAGATTCGAACTCTCGAACCGTTTCTCACGGTTACACGATTTCCAGTCGTGCGCCCTCGACCAACTAGGCGATTTCTCCAAAAGATATTAAATTTTACAACGCTAAAATTATACTTAATTTACAAGGCGTTGTCAAACGATATTCGCCGAAATAGCGCAAAATATGCGTGAAAGCGAATAAAAGTCAGTCGTCGTCGAAAATATCGTCGAAAGATTCCAGCTCATCGATGTCGTCGGGCGTCGGGACGACGGAATCGGTGGAATTTTCGGCGGGTTTTTCGTCTTTTTTCAAAAACAGTCTAAAAACGCACATAATTTCCAAAAAAAACCGCAAGAATGCGGAAAAGTTAATTATTTTTTGACCTTATATCCGGTGAACGTCGCGAAGGCAATCGGATTATTCGTTTCGTCGGACACGGTAACCTTATAAACCGAAACGCTGTGTCCGTCGCGTACGCAGGCGGCTTCGGCAAGGAGTTTTCCCGAGGCGGCTGACGAAAGGAAATTGATATTACTTTGTGTGGTAACGACGCAGCAATCGTCCGCGGTACCAAGATTTGCGGCGACGGCGAAAGCGGAATCGGCAAGCGTGAAGATTGCCCCGCCCTGCACGAACCCGTCCGAGTTGACGTGACCTTGCGAAATTTCAAGCGCGCAAACGGCGCGACCGGTTTCGACGGACAGAATTTCGACGCCGGTCGAAGCCGCGAATTTATCGTTTTTGAAAAACTCGATTGCCGATTTCAGGTCGTTGTACATACTATTTCACTCTGCCGAGGATAATCGGTACTTCGGGCGGTTTGACGTCGCCGAACGACAAAGCGGATTTCAGAATTTCTTCCGCCGCGTCGAGCCTCGATTCGTCCGAGGTATAAAGGGTTGCAAGGACGTCGCCGACTTCCACAAAGTCGCCGGTTTTCTTTCTTACGGCAAGCCCTGCCGCAAAGTCGATATTGTCTTCTTTTTTATTGCGCCCCGCGCCGAGAGCAAGACTTGTAAGCCCGTACTTTTCGCAGTCCATATTGACGATATAGCCGCTTTTATCGGCTTTGACGTCGCGCGAAAACTTGCCAAGGGGGAATTTTTCGGGATCGTCGACGTACGACGTATCGCCGCCGTGCGCCTGAACCATCGCCTTGAACGTATCGAGTGCGTCGCCGTTTTCGAGTTTTGCGGTTGCGATTTTTTTGCAGTTTTCAAGGCTGCCGCGTCCCGCTATATACAGCATATTGCTTGCAAGTTCGATGCAGATTTCTTTGAGTTCCTTATCGCCGTTTCCTTTCAGGATTTCGACGGCTTCCTTGACCTCGATGGCGTTTCCGACGGCGTATCCCAGCGGTTTATCCATATTCGTGATGACCGCCCTTGTGATTTTGCCCGCCTTATTGCCGATATTGACCATAATTTTTGCAAGCGCGAGCCCTTCGTCAAAGGTTTTGTTGAACGCGCCGCTGCCGACTTTGACGTCCAGAACGATGCCGTCCGCGCCCGAGGCGAGTTTTTTGCCCATAATGCTGGATGCGATAAGCGGGCGTTTGTCGACGGTTGCCGTCACGTCGCGGAGCGCGTACAGTTTTTTGTCCGCAGGCGCAAGTTCCCCGCTCTGACCGATGACGCTGCACCCGACGGTATTCACGATTTCAAAAAACCTTTCGCGCGAAAGGGAAGTTTCGTATCCCGGGATAGATTCGAGTTTATCGACGGTGCCGCCCGTATGACCAAGCCCCCTGCCGCTCATTTTTGCGACCTTAACGCCTGCCGACGCCACGATAGGCGCAACGATAAGCGTGGTTTTGTCGCCGACGCCGCCCGTCGAATGTTTGTCCGCCTTAAAACCTTTGATGCCGGACAAATCGACCTTGTCGCCCGAATTCGTGATTGCAAGCGTCAGACACGTGGTTTCGTCGACGTTCATCCCGCGAAAGTATATCGCCATAAGAAGCGCCGACGCCTGATAATCGGGGATATCGCCCGCAACGTAACCCGAAATGAAGAACTCGATTTCTTCTTTCGTAAGCGTGCCGCCGTCGCGTTTTTTCTTGATAATATCGTACATTCTCATAAGTTAACCTCCGTGAAAGCAAGCGGTAAAACGTCTTTAAGCGTCAAAACCTTGTATTCATCTTCCGATTTTGCCAAAACGACTTCCATGCTGCCGTCGTTGAATTCCGTCAGAGCCTGCCGGCAAACGCCGCACGGAGCGCAGTAATCGAAAGGTTGCCCGTCCTTATGTCCGACGACGACAATCGCACGAAACTCTCTTGCGCCGTCGAAGATCGCCTTGCCGAGCGCAACTCGTTCCGCACAATTCGTGACGGAAAAGGAAGCGTTTTCGATATTCGCACCTTCGTATTCGCGCCCGTCTTTTGCGACAAGCACCGCCCCCACCTTAAAGTGAGAGTACGGGGAATACGCCCTTTCGGACGCCTGCATTGCTTTTTTAATCAACCTTTTGTAATCCGTCATTTTTTCGCCATACCCACGTGCAATTCGCGCATACCTTCGACCTCGTCGCAAAGGTAATTTCTTCAAAAGAGATAACTGTTGTCTTGCGGCTGTTGGCATCGCAAGGCAAAATCATTGCTGTTTTTCGATTTGTT
>UMJL01054850.1_pt1 | contig 35950 bp, 24 predicted proteins | sample 1966071 | NCBI WGS metagenome assembly UMJL01 (sample SAMEA4836148, study PRJEB28245) | human gut metagenome | biome: gut microbiome; material: fecal sample | place: Denmark | collected 2008
CTTTTTTTATTTTATCGCAAAATTATTTTGGACACTATTGCCAAAAAAGTAATCAAATCCCTGGCTATTAGGATGTCCTTCGCCTGAAGGACCTCCAAGCCCCCATTTCCCAATACAGGCTGTTGTATAATTCCGTTTTTTGAACAATTCGGCCACAGTCACTTCATCAGAAGCCAAATCCATATCATACATTCTGCCATCTTCGGCACGATAGCCTTTATTTCCACGGATAAAGGCGTGGCCGGTATGCTTTCCTGTTAAAAGGACACAACGGGAAGGCGCACTGACTGTCGAACCGGAATAATGCTGGGTAAACTTTATTCCGTTTTTAGCCAATCGGTCAATAGCTGGTGTTTTTATTCTTTTCTGCCCATAACATCCCAAATCGCCGATACCCAAATCATCAGCTAAAATAAGAATTATGTTAGGTAAAGTTTTTGTAGCAGGCTCGCTGCCATACGCTGATAAAACAGGAAGAAATCCCCAAAGAAATCCGGAATAGGAAATAACTTTTTTCATTATCACAAATAACTTGACACATTTACTGATTTACTCAAAAATCTGTTCTAAAAGAAGAAACCGGCAACCCGTTACAACCAAATAAGTCTCCACGAGCATAATTATGAAATGCATAACGTACTGCTACAGGTTCTGAAATAGCATCATGCCAAACAACAACTTTATTCCAACGAATTATGGCTTTAGCTCGATGGAACTTACGATCTGGACCTGCAATCTCGAAACAGGACAATTCTTGTCCAAAAGATGTCAAACCTAAACCTATATGTTCAAAAAAGAGTTCCACTTTTCCATCAGTGACTTTTTTAGAAACATAGCGCGGAGAAACACCTGAAATACCTTTTTTATTGTAGGTGTGAGACAAAACTTGATAAGCCAGCCGAAGCCCTGCCTCTTTCTTATGAGAAGGATGCACACAGCGTTCTTCACCGATATCCGTGAGAACAGCCATCCTTACATTCGGTATAAGTTTTTCACACTCAGCCTGAGCTTCACGCAATAATACTCCAGAGAATGGATGACCTTCATCCTGATAACCAAAAGGAGCTATCTGAGCATAACAAAACGGAAGTGAATCATTTGCAAACAATTTACGAGACTCACGAACGAAATCCGGAAAAAGACGTTTATATTGTTCAGGATCTAACCTGTTAGCTTCTCCTTGATACCATACTATTCCTTTAATACAATAGTTGCGTAATGGATATAACATGCCATTATAAAGCAGTGAGGCTACACGTTGAGGTTCTTTAACCTTCTTTCCGTCAATAAGATGACTTAATGAAATTTCTGGATACAATTTCAACGCTTCCTCAGGCATCCACGCTTCCACTTTAGACCCTCCCCAACTACTATGAATAAGTCCAACAGGCACTTTCAACGTGCGATACAATTGTTGTCCAAAGAAATAGCCTGTAGCACTGAAACTAGCGACAGACTCAGGAGTATGTTCCAACCAACAGCCTGACACATCATCTTTGCACGATATGGATGCATCTTTCTTTACTGTAAACAAACGAATCGGGCAATCTGGAGTAGCATCTGCTATCACTTGAGTAGCCCCCAAAACAGGCTGGGCATAGAAACCTTTAATCGGCATTTCCATATTAGATTGGCCCGAACATAACCAAACCTCACCTATCAATATATTCTTCAAAACCAATTTGTCACCATCATCGAACTCTATTTCATAAGGACCTCCCGCAGAAGGTGTTTGTACCATAACATCCCATAAGCCGGCACTATCAGCCTCAGTTATTATTGTTTCAGACAACCAAGAACACGAAATTCGAATGGAAGTATTTGCAGTAGTCTTACCCCATAATTTCACTTGACATTGCTGTTGTAGTACCATATTATCAGCAAGAAGAGACGGTAATTGAACCTTTGCCCACATTGACTGATAAGACACAGTAAACAACAAACATATAATTATAATATACTTTAAATTTTTCATACTAATCCACATTCAATTATATAACAGTTCGAGGACTTCCATAAACTAATTATGTAAAGTCCCCGAACAAAAACATGATTAATTGACAGTAATATTCATCACAAGACCAGGAGATGACATATCTCCTTCAGTCGCAGCAGAAAGTCCGATCTTTTCAATGAGACTACCAGGAATGATTATACGTCCCTTTTCAATACATACTTCTGAAGTAATGTCCAGTGAAGACTCCGCCAGCAAGTCCTGCGCCCAGATTTTATTCACGGACAAAGTAGGGTCCGAGCTATCTATAATCAACTCATCGTAATACCCAAAGACTCCTATCGGTTTGGATAAATCCTCCACTTTCACCGTAACTTTAGCCAAAGGATAATACCATTCATTTTCTGGCTTTACACGTCCTTCGGTAGCAACACAAACCGCTCCGTTGGGATATTTGGTTGCAACAACATAAGGAGCATCTCCATTTACCTCAACTACAGGCAATTCCAAGTTACGAGCCATAATAGCCGGTGCACTTTGATAAACAGTTTTCCCATAAGTAGCTTTATTCCAAGTGGAGTACTCATCGAAAGGATAGCTGTCTATCAATTCTTCTTGAGAATATACATAGGCACCTACTCCTACAGGGAAAGCAGGAGCAATACGTTCCCAACGACAGAAACGTTCCACTTCATTGATACGGCTCTGCATATGCCTCTTCCCATGAAGTTGGTGATGTAAATCCTTTCCTTTATACAACCTTTCATTATAGTTAGGATGGCGTTTGCTGGCTACCAAACAACCTAAACCGGCAGCAATGTTACAATCGTCCTGCACATTCAGAACCGAAATATACTGGGAACCACGCGCCATACATAATAAATCATGTGTACGTCTCAATGTGGTAGTTGTCATCAATTGTGGGGTGGCATCATACGTACGGAACACATCTGAATTCTGAAGAACACGTAAGGTGTTCATACGATGAATGGAATCAACCTTGTATATGGAGGGATATTCCGAGAGGCCAGCCTTATCCCAAGCCGGGTTTAGATTTCCCGCCGGAGTAACATATTCCAACACCAGTTCCGGATAGATTTCCTGTTTAGCCCGATATGAGTTGAAATCCTTTATGTCGCCACCATCTATTTTCCAATATTTGATGCCGGCATACTTGGACCATTCCACGAATGTACGTGCCGCATCCGCCGGTACATCTCCACGTACCCATATACCAAGCCCCTTCCAGCCATTGGCCTGTATTTCCTCGTTGAACAAGCGTAATGCCTCTTCCGGTTTGGTATTGGCATATTCTGGAAAGTCATTTTCGTCAATCTGCAAAGAAAAGAAAGGCAAAGCTCCTGGTATCCGTTTTGAAACATCTTTTGTCTGCCAACCATGATCAATCAGAAAATACATGTCCGAACGGCCCAATGGGAGATAGGTAGTCACCCAACCGTCAGTCGAATTGAACAGGTGACTGTAAGTCAACTCATCACGTGCATTCGGGTTATTGATTTTATTAAAATCTGTAATTTCCCCGCCACGTTGCTGCCAATAATTCTGGGCATACCATGTACACCAATAGTTCGGGGCTGAAGAGGGTTCTGTAGGAACTAAATTAGGTCCCTTTCCTGTTGTGCAAGATATCACTAAGGAAGAAAAACTCAAAAGCAATAAATTTAAAAACTTCATAAATCGTTATTTTTTTTATTTGAACCAGACAGATTTCACGAACATTTTGTCGTGAAATCTGTACTCATTTTGTTCGATTAATCATCAGTCTGACAAAATTCATCAAAAACCGGGTACCATTTCTGGTTCCTGATTCGCAATTGTCGGCCATCCCGGATTCTGATAAAGAGGTGAAGATGCATGATCAATACCTCCATCATCACCCACAGATGAAGTAATGTTAAATTGTCCCATATCTATCGGAGAAAGGTAATGAGCCGGCGTCCAACGCATACCATGAAATAATAAATTGTTTTCCGCTTTTTCATATGGGCGAATGTAATCGCTCAATGATGGTGCCGACATATTTGGAGTTTTTCCCGAACCATCACCAATGTAATACAAATCACCCTCATACCATGACAGGAACTCTGGACTTCCCCATAAATTAAGACCTTCAGGATGATATGGTTGATCAATCAACTGATCCATTGCTCTCCAACGGCATAAATCTGCATATCGGAATCCTTCAGACATCAGTTCGCAAGCGCGCTCTCTACGTATGTTATACAAAACAGGATCCACTAACCGGCCAGCTGAATAAGCTGCAAATGAATTCTTGGCTTCTTCTTCCATATTAGTAGCATTTACAGTCACTTCATAATCAGCTTCTACACCGGCACGCACACGTATAGCTGACCAATATTTAGCAGATTTTGAACTAACCGTACCATTCAACTCATAATCAGCTTCCATATAATTCAAATAAGCCTCAACAGCCCTGAAAATGGGACATCCGGTATCTTCTCCATTTTGTGCGGCAGCTGTCTTGTTACTTTTAAATTTCTTGACATCATACCCCGTGGTACTCATTTCATGTCCGAAAAGTATTGGACGCCCCGCATAATATCCGGGCGAAAGTTCATCACCTACAACCTTTAAAAATTGTTGCAAACGGTCATCACGGTGACTGCGGATAGATGCGTAATCCTTATCTCCTTCATATCCGCTGGAGGGTGCATATATCGGCAAGCCGTTATCCATCAAGAAAGATTCAATATAACCTCGGCTATATCCCATGTTTCCACCACCTTCTGCCCATTGAACCAGATTATTAACGCGATGATACACTCCTTTTTCCAAATCATAGTCTTTCCAGAAGATGACTTCAGGATAAGTACTCAGATCATAATCAGCAAACATTCTTACATAAGGTGATGTCTGTAATTTAGTTGGATCATCAAATGTGTTTTCTGTTAAAGGAATTGCATCTGCTATCACTTCCGCAGCCTTCATCGCTTCGGTCAAGAAAAACTTGATTTCATCATCAATGTTTGTTTCATAGATTGTAATATCTTGATTATAAGCTTTAGTATTTCCAGGCCAATCTTTTGTACCCGGAACAAAAGCAGTACCCTTAAAATACTTCAACCAAGTACCTGCATAGAGAGCCACACGTGATTTGAACAAGTAAGCTGCATTCTTCGTCAAGCGATTCCGATTATTTCCGTCATCCGGTGCTTTCGTCATTAAAGCTATTGCTTTATCCAAGTCAGAAAGAATGAAACGGGCCACCTGATTCATCGGTTTACGTTCATTGGCTGCTATCAATTCAGCTGTATCATCAGATAGAACTTTCGTAATAATAGGAAAGTCCCCAAAGGTTTTCATCTTGGCAAAATACTCATACGCCCGAAGGAAATAGATTTCTCCAATATAATGTTCGATATCTGCTTTTGCACCAGAAATACTACCTTCCTCATACTTGGGTAAAACTTGCTCCAAAAAGTAATTAAAAGCACGTATGCGATCAAAAGTCCATGCACTGCCAGTTGCAGGAGTTCTCCATTGCCCTGGAACCCAACGAGTATTCACCCCTGTTGCAATTTGGACATCCGTTCCGTTATCTATACCTATATAATCTGTATAGTTACCGCCTAATGCAGGGAAATTATAATATTTAATCGCATAATCACCCAATTGATTGGATTGAGTAAAATAGGATTCTGGCGTCACTTTATCCAAGGGAGCCATATCCAGCATATCGGAACAGGATGTAGTTAGCAGAGTCAAACAAAATGTTCCCAAAAGTATATTCCGTTTCATAATCGTATTCATTTAAAAAGTTACATTCAAACCAAAAGAGTAAGTCGTAGAAAGAGGATAGAAGTTGGCACTAGCATTCAACATTTCAGGATCGATCGTATCAAACAACTTGCTTCCTGTCCATAAATTCTCGATAGAAGTATAGAGCCGTAAACTGCCAACTCCTAATTTTTCTATCCATTTTTTCGGGAATGTATATCCTAATTGTACATTCTTTAATTTAATATAAGCGGCGTTTTGTAAATAGGCAGTAGAAACCTGTTTGTTTTTATTTGTATAAGATGGAGCAGGCAGATAACCGTTCAGATTGGGACCCAATGGGTCGTCCGTATCTGCTGGGCGGAAATAATCCAAACACTCCATATAAGGTGCAGATCCCCACAAACTACCTCCTGTAGCTCCCCACAGAGCTCTTCCACCAGTCCAGAAATCACGTTTCATCGTGCCATTGAAGAACAATGATAAGAACCATCCTTTATAATCGGCATCCAATGTCAGACCGAAATTGTAACGTGGAGTGCTGTTGCCAATAACGCGCTGGTCTCCCATGTCACTCAGTAATCCCTTTCCTGTATTGATTTCACCATCACCATTACGGTCCAAGTACATCAAGTCACCGGCTTGCCACTTGGTTGAACCGTTGAAGTTTTGTTTGGTATGGGCTAAATGCGCATCCATTTCTTCTTGTGTCTGAGCAATGCCAATGACATCATATCCCCAGATTTCGCCTAATTTTTTGCCATTATAAAAAGCGTTGTCCGTGACCTTCATCTGTTCATTGGGATACTTCAAAACTTCTGTCTGTGAATCCGACAGAACAAAACGTACGCCATACCCTAATCCGGAAGCCAGTCTGTCCCTCCACGAAAGTTCTATTTCAAATCCTCGTGTCACTAAGTCTGCATTGTTTACCACAGGTACGGCCGTACCCAATGTATTAGGTTTCTCGACGCCAGGTCCCACCATATCGTCGGTATAACGGTGATAATAATCAATAGAACCGGTCAGACGATTGTTGAAGAAACCAAAATCCAAACCTATGTTATAATCGCGGATGGTTTCCCATCCCAGCATTTGAGACACAAGGCCGGGCATAGCGGAGGTATTTGTCTTTTCTCCACCGACCAACCAAGTACCTGTACCAGCCCCAAGGGGAATGAACGAATAAAACGGATACAGGTTGGTGGTATTCTGATTTCCCAAAGTGCCCAAAGACAAACGAAGCTTCAAAGACGAGACATAGTCATTGATTTCCGCCATAAAGTTCTCACGAGCGATGTTCCATCCCAATGACAGGGAGGGGAACCAATTCCAACGCTTATCATCCAGGAAGCGGGAACTGCCGTCATAACGAAGTTTCACTTCTGCCAAATATTTTCCCAGATAAGCATAGTTCAGGCGGCCAAAAAAACCGGCCGTGGCCCAGTGGGAATATCCCCCGGTCACTTTATCATTGATGCCATTGGTGGTATTCAACGTTGGCAGGGATGGAGTGATGATACCATCCTGCAAACCTTCCAGACTTCTGTCTCCCAACTTCTCATATTGGAATCCCAACAATAAATCAAAATCATGGTCATTCCATAATATTCGGTGATAACGTGATGTTACAGAAGTACTAAAGAAATTGGATTTATCCACATGTTCTTTAACTTCTGTATAGCCGGCTGCTTTTCCTTGATTTGGAACAAAATAAGGTTGATTATTCCCATTATAGGCAGTTACCTTTTGAATGTCATTATGATTGAATATTGTATTAATCCGATAAGTGGCATCGGCCGTTATAATCCAGTCTTTAATAGGTTCCAACACCAATTGCAAAGAATTTGTCATTATATCTTTCTGGCTTTTATAACGTCCGCCCTGCATTAAAGGAAGTAGAGTTTCATAATGATTGTAATTGCCATACGGATCATACAAAGGTACTGTAGGAATATAAGACCACATTTTATAAGTGCCTGAAGCTGCTGAAGCAGTTTCATAATCTGTACGAACAAAACGGGTAATGGTCTGTAATTTTATCCAATCGTTACACTCCACATTCATACGCGCCATAAAAGTATAACGGTTGAAAGTGTCGTCCACGAATTCGGCGATACCAGATTTATTTAGAAAATTCCCCGATACATAATACTTCATTTTATCTCCTCCGCCTGATACACTTAAATTATGTTCATGACTAAAGACATGGTCTTTTGTCAATAAATCCAGCCAGTCGGTATTTCCCCAGTAATCACGTATTCTGTATAAACCATTGGATAAAGGAGCTACAGTATAAAGGGGATCAAAAGAAGTGGCGCCTTCCTTCAACAAAGTACCTTCCTGATACTGTTTTACTTTTTCTACCTGTTCGGCGGGAAAAAACAAATCAAGTCCATCGTTTCTATATGCCTGATTCATATAATTTACATACGTATATGAATCCATTTGGGTCGGAAGAATCTGAGGCACGGCTACCTGTAGATTGTTGTTGTAATTAATCTTACATTTACCTTGTTTACCTTGTTTGGTGGTGATTAAGATAACACCAAAAGCAGCACGTGAACCGTAAATTGACGAGGCAGATGCGTCTTTCAATACAGAAATATTTTCTACATCTTGTGGATTAATCATATTCATGTCACCTGCAACTCCGTCAATAAGTACCAGCGGGCTGTCATTACTATCTTGACCAATCGTACCGGTACCACGCACATTGATGGATAGTGAAGAATTGATATTGCCGCCAGCATTGGCATCCATCCGCAAATTAAGTCCCGGTAACATTCCCTGTAACGATTGTCCCATATTGGTAACCGGCCTTGTTCCCAATTTCTCAGAATCAATTGCTGCGATTGAAGAAGTAAGGCTGCTTTTTTTCTGTGTACCGAAAGCTACCACCACCACTTCATCCAACATTTCCGTATCTTCTTTCAATGTAATGGCCAGCTCCTTACCGGTGACAGCCTTTAATGTCTGCGATTGATACCCGATGAACGAAACCTCTAAAGTAGCGTCTGCTTGTGTCTTGATGGTGAAATTTCCATCGACATCGGTAACGGTACCGTTGTCAGTGCCAACTTCTCTGATGGTTGCACCGATAACAGGTTCTCCATTCGCATCCACCACTTTTCCTTTCACTACGTTACCCTCTTGTTGCACACCTTGGGGGGATGCCTCCAGTTGGGTGGAAAGGATAATCTTTTTGTCGAGCACGGTGTAGCGCACTTCCGTACCTTCGAATATCTCCTTCAAGATTGCGAAAATGTCGCTGTTTTGTGCCGAAACGGATACACGGCGGTTCAAATCTACATGCGAGTTGTTGTAGAAGAAGTCGAAGTCCGAGGCATCCTCAATCTGGCGGAGGACATTGGCTACGGTTTCTTCTTCCACATTCAGGGACAGGCGGGCATTCTGCGCGTAAGTCTCTACGGCTTGCAGCATGCCGATGGAACAGAAGAGATAAAAAATAAACAGTTTCATAACTAAAGGAATTTTTTTCGTGAAGGTCCACAATGACCTTCTGATTTCCATGTTTTGGAAATTACGGTCGTTTTTCATAACTTTGTAGTGAATTTAGTGAAAAAATAAAGTTCGTCTCTCATGGACTTTTTTCATACGGAAAGATGTTGGCGCATGTTTCCGTATGTTTTTTTGTAGGGCTACGGGTCTCTGTCTTTCATGGGCTTTTCTGTTAATGTTTGAGTATTCATATTTTAAAGTCACAAGTGTCAACTGGATCAGTAGATTTCTATCCGGATCTTTTCCTGGTTGATGTCCGGATCGTTCAGATAACGCCAGCGGATGCGGGATGAAATCTCGAAGTATCTCAGTATTTTTTCCAACCGCTGGGTGGTGAAGGTACCCGTAAAGCGGTTTGTGTTCAGGCTGGGATTTTTCACGATGAAATCTACATTGAACCGCTTGCCCAGCATGCGAAGGGCCTCGGGAAGCGGAGTGTTTTCGAATATGATTTTCCCTTCGGTCCAGGAGAGCTCGGCTATGCCGGAAGTCCGGTGCCGGGACAGGCTCTGGCTGGAGGTGTCGTAAACCAGTTTCTGGCCGGGTTCGAGCATCGCCCGTCGGGTAGTAGTACCTTCTTTATAAAGGAAGCCGACCTTGCCTTCGGTCAGTGTGGTGGTGATGTTCGGGTCGTTGGGGTAGGCCTCGAGGTTGAAGTGGGTACCATAGACTTCGACTGCCGACTGGTCGGGGGTGTGGACAATGAACCGGCGTTCCGCATCTTTAGCCACTTCGAAGTAGGCTTCTCCGGAAAGGCTGACGGAACGTGTGTCGCCTGTGAAGCGGGAGGGATAACTCAGTGTGGAACCGGAGTTGAGGCAGACAGAAGTGCCGTCGGGCAGGTTCAGCCGGGTGGTCATGCCGGGATTGGTACGTACTTCCAGCATTTCGGCCATAGGTTCACTCTGCTCGATTCGGTTTTGCTGCCAGAGCAAAAGGCCCACCAGCGGGAGGAAAAGGATGGCTGCTGCACGCTGCCCCCATTCCCACCAGCTGATGGTTTTCTTTTGCGCAATCTTTCTACCCTTAACCTTCTTCAATGCTTTTTCGGTATCTATCTCTTTGCGTACCTGGTGTACATCCACGGCCAGCAGGAGAGAATAGATGCGACGAGCCATCCGACGGTTGTCTTCGGAAGAAGCAATCCACGCCTTCACTTCATCGTAGGCTTCTCCCTCGAGCTTGCCTTCGTAATACTCGATCAATCGTTGCTCTATGTTTGTCTGTTGCTCGTTCATAAATGACTCGTTTGCTAAAGAGACAGGCGGGAAAAGGGAGTTCCTAAACAAAATCCTGCAAATTATGATACGTTAACACTTTGTACGGTGGGTAAAAATGACCGGTTGAAATGGTTTGTCGTGAATATTTACTACTGTTTCTTTTGCGGCTTGATATCTTTGTCATGGAAGGAATAAGAGGCTTTATGGGAATGTTTCAAACATAAAGGCCGAATGTTTGAAACATAGACCCCTTATGTTTGAAACATTCGGCCTCTGTGCTTCAAACCGGTTATTGGAAGAAAACTCTGCTTTCTGTGAGGAGTTTTGTTGTTTGTTGATATTTGTGACTAATTCTGCTCTCCTGCCCGATATCGGGAAATTTTCGAATAAAGAGTGCGGTGGGCTTGATAAGGAAAATAAAAGGAGTGGGAATAACAGATTTTCTCATTAAAAAAACTATTTTTGCGAATCGAACGGATATTCACAAGTAGTAATTATGGAAAACGTGCACACAGATATTATTTTGCTGAACAGACTTCGGAAGGGCGATTCGAAAGCCTTCGATGCGCTCTTCAGAAAATATTATCCCCTGTTGTGTGCATACGGAAGACGGTTTGTCTGCGTGGAGAGCGCTGAGGAAATAGCGCAAGATACCTTGCTGTGGCTTTGGGAACATCGTGAGGAGGAAGTGATTCGCACGTCGTTGGTGAAATATCTGCTGAAGATGGTCTATCGGAAAGCGCTCAATCGGATTGAGCAGGAACAGGTAAAGCTGGATGCGGATACCCGGTTCTATCGGGATGTGATAGAAGGTGTATTGGAGGAATCGGACCTCTGTGGCATCGAAGAACTGAGCCGGCAACTGAATGAAGCCATCCACCGCCTGCCCGAGAGCTATCGGGAGGCGTTCGTCATGCATCGTTTCAAGGATATGACTTACAAGGAAATTGCAGAGCGGCTGGATGTTTCAGTCAAAACGGTGGATTACCGCATCGGGCAGGCACTGAAGCTGCTGGCGCAGGACTTGAAGGATTATCTTCCGTTGTTGGTGCTCTTAATGAGGTTATAGAGTGCCTTCGTCGTTGAAACTGTAATAGTGTCCGTCGGTAACGATGAGGTGGTCTATCAGGCGGATGTTCATGGTCTGTGCGGCCCGCTGCACGACTTGCGTCAGGCGGAGGTCGTCGTTGCTGGGACGTACATTTCCCGAAGGATGATTGTGTATCAGGGCAATCTGGGTGGCCCGCTTGATGAGGGCTTCGCGCAGGATGGTCCGTACGTCGGCGGTGGTTTGGTCGATTCCTCCACGGCTGATGCGGACTTTGTCGATGACCTTGCCGGCCTGGTTGAGCAGCAGCACCCAGAACTCTTCGGTAGGCAGGTCGCATAGCAGCGGATGGAAAAGGTCGTAGATGTCGGTCGATGCTTTGATGGAGAGACGTTCCCCTTGCGCTTGCAGGTTGCGGCGTTTGCCCAGTTCGAGGGCAGCCATCACGGTGATGCTTTTGGCAGGCCCCATGCCTTTGAAGCGGGCAAAGTCGCGTACTTCCCATTTGGCCAGCTGGTTCAGGTTGTTGTCGCAGGCCGACAGGATGCGTTGCATCAGGCTGACGGCGCTCTCTTCCGTATTGCCCGAGCCTATCAGGATACCCAGTAATTCGGCGTCGGTCAGCGACTCGGCTCCTTTTTGCATCATTTTCTCGCGGGGGCGGTCTTCGGCCGCCCATTGGTTGATGTTCAGTTTTTCCATGACGTTGGTAGCGGTTAGTGGTTAACGGTTAGTGGTTAATGGTTAATGATTGATAAGGTTATACTCACCGCTAACCGTTCACCGCTCACCGCTTCTCTTTTATTTATAAAAGTTCTTTTTGAACGCCTCGAACTCTCCTTTCCGGCAGACGCAACGGTTCCACCAGGCCCGCCAGAATCCGGTGCCGTAACCGATGAGTTGGATGTAGGCGGCAGCGATGGAGTAGAAGCCGATGCGGAGGCTGTGGTTCTGCAGACTTGAATCCGTCCATACCAGCAGGGCATACAGCAACAGCGGAAGCGGGGCGTACGGGCAGAAAATCGTGCCGATAAGCAACACGGCTGTTCCCAACGTGAAGAGAGCCGGAAGCAGGTGGACCAGCTTCAGCGATTCGGGGTATTTCTTATAGAGATTGATGCGAGCGATGCCCGAATTGTGTACCTGCTTGAAGAACTTCTTCAGGTCCGTGCGCCGTTTGTGGTACACCCATGCGTCGGGAAAGAGGCGGCAGCGGTAGCCGGCCTTGAAGATGCGGATGCTGAAATCGATGTCTTCGCCGAAGCGCATCTTCGAAAAGCCGCCCAGCGTCAGGTAGACTTCCCGACGGACGCCCATGTTGAAACTGCGGGGATAGAACTTGTCCATCTTCTTCTTCCCGCCGCGAATGCCGCCGGTCGTGAAGAATGAGGTCATGGAGTAGTTGATGGCTTTCTGGATGTCGCTGAACGATTCGTGGGCACGGTCGGGACCTCCGAAGGCGTCTGCGGGAGCCGTCTGCAGTTCTTTTTCTACGGCGGCCAGATAGTCCGGAGGGAGGATGCAGTCCGAGTCGAGGATAATGAGATATTCTCCCTGGCTGCGTTCGGCACCATAGTTGCGGGTCTGACCGGGGCCGGAGTTGGGCTTTTCGAAGTACCGGAGAAGCAACTGTTCGTTGTATTTCCCGACCACGTCGCGGCAAGGCACGGACGAGCCGTCTTCTACTACCAGCACTTCAAAATCCCGGAATGTCTGTCGGGTAAGGCTCTGGAGCAGCTCGTCCACTTCGTCGGGACGGTTGTATACGGGGATGATGATTGAATATTTCATGAAAAGAAATTCATTAAAAAGGCTGTTCGATGGACAAAGATAATTTTTTCCGTTGGATTATTGTCGCTTATGGTATTAAAATTTATCTTTGTCGGAGACATTCTTGTGGAAGTGTCAGGCCTGATGAGAAACTTTTAGCAATAGGTTGGGGAGGTTCTAACAATTAGTTTTTGATATATGAAGATGTTACGATGTTTGTTGTTGCTGCTGGTTCTGCAGTTGGCGGGATGTCAGCAGAAGGAGAAATTTACATTTCCGGCAGAAGGTGTGAAAATCTCGGCGGTTGAGTCCGCGTTTCGTGTGGGGTACTCTATGCTTGAGAAGCATGACAAACTCTACATGGCTTATTACGACTCCATCCATCAAATGACTTTGGCGGTTTTCGACTTGAAGACCGGGCGCTGCGAATACGAGGTCTTGCCGTCAAAAATCGGTTGGGACAGCCATAACTACGTGACCATGGCTTTTGATAAAGAAGGTTATCTGCATGTGTCGGGCAATATGCATGCTGTCCCGTTGATTTATTTCCGTTCAACGGAACCTTATAATATCCATGCTATGGAAAAGGTGGAACAGATGACGGGAGTGGATGAGAAATGGGTTACTTATCCTGTTTTTATGGAATCACCCGAGGGCGAACTCCTTTTCCATTACCGTACCGGCGGAAGCGGTAACGGCTCGGAAATTTATAATATATATAATGTGGAAACCCGAAGTTGGAAACGCTTGCTGGACAAACCTCTGACCGACGGTCGTGGAGAGAGGAATGCCTATATGCAGGGCCCCATTTTGGGTAAAGATGGATATTATCATTTGATTTGGGTCTGGAGAGAGACGCCCGACTGCTCTACCAACCATACGCTGTCGTATGCCAGAAGCAAGGACCTGATACATTGGGAGAATGCTGCCGGCAAACAGACGGACTTGCCTATCACGCTCGAGAAAACAGAGTTTTATGTGGATGCGACTCCGGTCAAGGGAGGGCTGTTCAATCCAGGCATTAAGTTGGGTTTTGATTCGGAAAACAATCCCATAATCGGTTATCACAAGTATGACAAAGATGGAAACAATCAGCTGTTTGTGGCCCGCTATGACAAAAATGGCTGGTACAGCAGGCAATTGACGGATTGGAAATACCGCTGGCAGTTCGAGGGCAATGGATCCATGAAAACAGAGCTGGATATCTTTGCGCCCAGGTCGCTTGGTGAAGGGAAAATGGCTTTCGGATACCGGCATATCAAGGAGGGCAGGGGAGAAATTGTTTTTGATGAAAAGACTTTCGAGGTAATTGGCAAGCAGGAGGCTCGGTCTTCCTATCCGGAAGAATATAACAAACTGGAATCTTCTTTCCCCGGCATGCAGCCAAGAGTTATTGTGAAGGGAGATTATTTGCTGCGTTGGGAGACATTGCCAGCCAATCGGGACAGGAAACCCCAGGGAGAACTTCCTGCGCCAAGCCGGTTGATGCTTTATAAGTGGAAATGAATTATTAAAATATATGCTATCGTTTATGAAACACTTTTTTTTAGTTTTTGTTGCTTTATTGCTTGGTACGTCAGTCTTTGCCGGGCGGAAGGATTTGCTGATTAATGACCATTGGATGTTCCGGTTCAGTCATCAGGTACAGAGGGGCAGTGCGCAGTTGGTTCATCTGCCGCATACCTGGAATGCGTTGGATACGGATGCCCGTTCGGATTACTATCGGGGAGTGGGAAATTATACGAAAGACTTGTTTATCGATTCTGCCTGGCAGGGAAAACGGCTGTTCCTCCGCTTCGAAGGCGCCAATACGGTGGCCAATGTGTTTGTAAACGATGTCCATGTGGGTGAACACCGTGGAGGGTATGGAGCTTTTGTCTTCGAAATTACCGATAAAGTCCGTTATGGAAAGAAGAATCAGCTGCTCGTACGTGTCAACAATGCGCTGCAACTTGATGTCATGCCGCTGGTCGGTGATTTCAATTTCTATGGTGGCATCTATCGGGACGTTCATCTGGTGGTGACGGATGACGTGAATATTTCGCTGACGGATTATGCGTCTCCGGGTGTTTACCTGATTCAGGAAGAGGTTAGCAAAGAGCAGGCAAAGGTGCGTGCCAAAATTTGTTTGTCCAACGGTACGTCCGCATCCGAGAACCGTCAGTTGGCTTTGAAAATCTGGGAGGAAGACCGGGTCGTATGGCAACAGCAGCGCGAAGTATCCGTTGTGCCGGGCGAGAGTACTGAGTTCATGGATGTTCAACTTGAAAATCCCCGCTTGTGGAACGGCCGTAAGGATCCGTTCCTGTATCGGGCCGAAGTGACGTTGTCGGAAAATGGAGTGGTGACCGACAGCATTTGCCAGCCTTTGGGATTGCGGTTCTATCGGGTGGATGCCGAGGAAGGCTTCTTCTTGAACGGCGAACACCTGAAGCTTCAGGGTGTATGCCGCCATCAGGAACGAAATGAAGTGGGAAACGCTCTGCGTAAGGTACATCATGAAGAAGATGCCGCACTGATGGCCGAAATGGGAGTCAACGCCGTCCGTCTGGCCCATTATCCGCAAGCTTCCTATATGTATGACTTGATGGACCGTTACGGTTTTGTCACTTGGGCTGAAATCCCCTTTGTAGGTCCTGGCGGCTATCTGGACCGTGGTTTTGTGAATCAGGAAAGTTTCCGTGCCAATGGCCGTGAACAGTTGAAAGAACTCATCCGGCAGCACTTCAATCATCCGTCCATCTGTTTCTGGGGTTTGTTCAACGAGCTGAAGACGCATGGTGATAATCCTACCGAATATGTTCGTGAACTGAATGAACTGGCCCATAAGGAAGATCCTACCCGACTGACGACAGCGGCCAGCAACATCTCGGCCAAAGACCCCATCGGCATGGTCAGCGATGTCATTGCCTGGAATCAGTATTTTGGCTGGTATGGCGGCGAACCTTCGGATATGGGTAAATTCCTGGACGCCACACATAAGGCTTTCCCGCAACTGAAAATCGGAATCAGTGAATATGGTGCCGGGGCCAGTATTTGGCATCAGCAGGACAGTATCGTCCGTGGTATTTCATCGGGTTATTGGCATCCGGAGAATTACCAGACCTATTATCACATGGAAAATTGGAAAGCGCTGGCAGAGCGTCCTTTTGTCTGGGGATCGTTTGTGTGGAACATGTTCGATTTCGGTGCGGCCCACCGTACGGAGGGTGATCGCTCGGGTGTGAACGACAAGGGCCTGGTAACCCGCGACCGTAAAGTGCGTAAAGATGCGTTTTATTTTTACAAGGCCAACTGGAACCGTGAGGAGCCGATGGTCTATATAGCCAACCGTCGCCATACCGAGCGCACCAATCCTCAGACGTCGGTCATGGTCTTCACCAATATGCCCGAAGTGGAATTGTTTGTGAACGGTGTCAGTGTGGGAATCTGTAAGCCTGACACGTATGCTACCTGCCAGTGGTCGGATGTTCGTCTTACTTCCGGCGAAAATGTAGTGGAAGTTCGTGCCGGTAGGGGGAAGAAGATGCAGGTCGACCGGGTGATCTGGAATGTACGTTGAACACATTGATATATTGTTAGGGATATGAAAAAGAAACTTGTTGCGATTGTTTGCTTGTGTGGACTGGTATTGCCTTTGTTGGCACAGTCGTTGTTCCCAACTCCGGCTCGTATGCGGGGTGGAAAAGGTGTTTTTGTGGTAGGAAAGAATATCCGGGTACAGGGTAACGGCGGTTATGCCGACCGTCTGTCGGCTTCTCTGTCGGACGCTTTGAAAGCCTGTATGACTGACGAGCCGGCCTCTGGAACAGTCTTGCTGGAACTGAATGAACTTGCAGGTCTGTCGGATGAGGCCTATACATTGATGGTGACTCCGGAAGAGGTTAAGCTCCGTGCTTCTTCTCCTTCGGGCTTGTTCTATGCCAAGGAAGCTTTCGTTCAGTTGGCGCGTATGGGGAAGGGACGTGTTCAGGCTTGTCGGATAGAGGATGCTCCCCGTTACGGGTGGCGTGGCTTCATGTTGGATGAAAGCCGCCATTTCTTTGGGAAAGAGAAAGTCAAGCAATACTTGGACATCATGGCTTCGCTCCGTATGAACGTGTTCCACTGGCATCTGACCGACGAACCCGGTTGGCGCATCGAAATCAAGCGTTATCCCAAGCTGACGACCGAAGGAGCTGTCGGCAATTGGCATGACCCGAAAGCCCCTGCCGCCTATTATACCCAGGATGATATCCGGGAAATCGTGGCCTATGCAGCCGAACGCCACATCATGGTTGTCCCCGAGTTTGACATGCCTGGGCATGCAACGGCCGTATGCCGCTCTTATCCCGAAATATCGGGTGGAGGTGAAGGAAAATGGAAACATTTCACGTTTCATCCGTGCAAGGAAGAAACATTTGAATTCATCAGCAATGTGTTGGACGAGCTGATTACGCTATTCCCTTCCCCTTATATCCATATTGGAGGTGACGAAGTGCATTATGGCAATCAGAGCTGGTATACCGATCCTGAAATCCAACAATTTATCCAAGACAAGAAGCTGGGCAATGAAGTGGGATTGGAACATTACTTCATCCGCAGGGTGGCCGACATCCTGGCCTCGAAAGGCAAGACGCTGATTGGTTGGGACGAGATGGTAGATGCCGGTGTATCACCTGAAAAGGCAGTCATTATGTGGTGGCGTCACGACCGGAAATACCAGTTGGTAAAAGCACTTGAGAATGGTTATCGGGTGATTCTGACCCCTCGCCGGCCGTTGTATGCCGATTTTGTCCAATATGGCACTCATAAAGTGGGACGCATGTGGAATGGATATAATCCGATAGAAGACATTTACCGTTTCCCCGAACCGCTTGTGAATCTGTTTCAAGGATATGAAAAACAGATATTGGGGCTTCAGTTCAATCTTTGGACGGAACGTGTTGCCGATGCCAAGCGATTGGACTTTATGACCTTCCCCCGTCTGATAGCGGTGGCCGAGGCAGGCTGGACGCCGGTTCAGGCTAAAGAATGCAGCCTCTTCATGCAGAAGCTGCCCCGTTATCTCCGTCTGCTTGACGAAGAAGGCATCTATTATTTCAATCCGTTCAATCCGTCTGCTACTCCTGAACCCGGTTCGCCGGATAAGGATGATCCGTTGAAGAACGGGTAAAGTCTTTTTTTCTACATGATATCACACAGATTATTCTACCGATTTGTCGATAGTCTGTGTGATATCATGTATAAGGATATGTGACATTTCTACTGTGTGTTGGAATTCCAGTGTGTTAAAAAGTAATAGAATTGGATTTTATTAAGAAAAAAACTATATTTGTGCCGCTTATGTATAATATGTTTGCGGGCTATGCGAGGAACACACCAGATTTCGGACAAGGAAAATTTGAACGATGAGGAGCTTTGGGAGCGGATGCTGCACAAAGACGACGAAGCTGTGTCCCTTTTGTATCAAAGATATTTCGATTTCCTCTATAATTATGGTCTGCATGTATGTGTAGACGAAGATGTAGTGAAAGATTGTATTCAGGATTTGTTTCTTTCGCTTTTCAGTTTGCATTCTACTGCTCCTATCCGCAGTGTTAAAGCTTATCTGTTGCTGTCTATGCGCAACAATCTGTTGGCTTCTTTAAAGGAGAGGGGAGGTTATTCGAGGGTGGAAGAACTTGAGTTCGAATTATCCGTTTCCGAAGAGGATTTTTTCCACTGTTTTGGTAGTGATGATCAGACAAAAGAACGATTGCATAAGTTACAGCAGGCTTATGGACAATTGAACGCCAATCAGCGCCACGCCATTTATCTGCGTTTCATTAAAGAACTGGATTGGAATGAACTGGGGGAAGTACTGAATATTTCTCCTCATTCTGGTATGAATCTGGTTGGACGGGCTTTGGCTAAATTGCGTACGATGTTGGGTAGTATTGTCCTTTTCTGATGCAAAGCTTTGCATCTGCCATCGTAAAGCTTTGCATTGGCTATTGTAAAGCTTTGCATCGGTCATCGCAAAGCTTTGCATGTGACGGCTGATACAACAGGCCTCATCCAGTACCCTGTTCATTAGGTAAAAACAGTCGTTTATCTCCAAAAAACAACCTTTTTTCAGATTTTCTCAAAAAAACGACAAAAAAGTGAGGAGTAAAATGCAATATGGCACTCTTATGAGTAAAAGGCGCTAAAAAATTAAAAGTATGAAGCATACCGATTCGAAGAAAAATATGTTGGGAGAACAACTGCTCGCTTTCTTGCGCGAACAGGAGGATGTACAGCATCCCCTGCAGCGGGAGGAAGTGTGGCAACGCATTGTTCGTCGGCATCGCCAGCAGAAACTGCGTCGTTTGATGACGTGGAGTACTGTTGCTGCGGCTGTTTTGGTCGGCGTGCTGTTCCTGCTTCCTCTGGAAAAGCGTACCAGTGCGGATTTGATGGAGTATGTAGCCGGTCTGCAGCAGGTAGATGCAGAAAAGTCGAACAGTGTCCGATTGGTTACCTCATCGGGGGCAAGTATCGCTTTGCAGGAAAAAACGCAATCGGTAACCTACGACCGTGAGGGTTTGGCCTATGCCGATGACAAGCGCTTGGAAGTTCCTGCCGAAGGAGTAAATACTGCAACAAAGGAAAGTACGGCGGATAAAGCGCAGGAAGAAGTGAAATACAACCGTTTGCTGGTTCCGCTGGGCAAGCACATACGGCTGGCGCTTTCAGATGGTTCTGTTCTGGATGTTAATGCAGGCAGCGAGGTGGTCTATCCGACTGTTTTTCCAGAAGACAAACGTGAGATTTTTGTCAATGGAGAAATCTTTATTGACGTGAAGAAAACAGACAAAGGTACTCCGTTTGTGGTCCGTACCTCTCGTTGCGACGTTCGCGTATTGGGTACAGCCTTCAATGTTCGTGCTTACGATTCGGATGCCCGTACAGAAGTGGTGCTCCAGCGTGGTGTTGTGGAGGTGGAAGACCAGCACAAGCACGTGGTACGGATGAAGCCCGACGAACGGACCATATTGGTACAGGGTCAGTATAAGATGAAGGATGTCGTGGATGTAGACCGATATATCTTGTGGCGTGAAGGTATGCTGGTGTTCGACGGTGAAACGGTGGATCAGGCTGTCCGTAAGTTGAACCGCTTCTATGGAATACCTTTCAGTTGTGATTCTCGGGTGCGTGGCATTCGTTTGTACGGGAAATTGGATATTAATGAACCTATAGAAAGTGTACTGTCTGCTATTTGTAGTACGGCAGGCTTGCGATATGAAATGAAAGACAACGGATATAATTTTGTGAGCAATTAATAGATTTACAAACCCTAAAAACTGGAGGACCATGAAAACATAGTACACACAAAAACAACATCCGAATCATAGTACCAGTATAATTCGGATGTGAAATTACAAAACAAATCTAACTTACCATGTAGTTTTATAATTTGATGCAAAATTATGAAGAACAAACAAGAAATGTTTGGCAGGAGTGTTAAAAAGGTAAAACTCCTGCTCTTTTTAAGCTTTGTATGCATTTCTTCGGCGCTTTTAGCCAACGATTTAGCATACGCACAACAAACCCTTTTTACTTTCTCGATGAACGGTGTCAAGATTCAGGCTGTATTCGACCGGATTGAAGCAGAGAGTGAATTTGTATTTTTCTATTCGGACAAGGTAATTAATCCCAAAGAAGTAGTATCGGTTACTGCCAACAATGAGACGGTTACTCAGATTTTGGATAAATTATTGGCTGGATACGGAGTGGATTATACGGTAAATAATCGGCAGATTACTTTGACCAAGAAAGATGAAGTATCTCCTCAGCAGACAAAAAAGAGACACGAGGTGCGAGGTATCGTAAAGGATGAAGTCGGAGTGCCTGTAATCGGTGCCACGGTTATGGTTAAAGGAACGACAACTGGAGTCGTGACAGATGTTGATGGTTTATATACGATTATGGTACCTTCTGATGAGGCTGTTCTTAGAGTTTCTTATGTTGGTTATGTGACTCAGGAAATCAAAGTGGATGGACGTTCTACTATAGCTATTACATTAAAAGAGGATAGTAAGATGTTGGAAGATGTAGTGGTGATTGGTTACGGACAACAGAAAAAGAGTGGAGTTGTTAGTTCTGTAAATTCGGTGTCTGCTAAAGAAATTAAAGCTCCAACTAGAAATCTGACTAATAATTTAGCTGGTCAGATTGCAGGTTTGATTGCAATTCAGCGTAATGGTGAACCTGGTAATGACAATGCAGAGTTCTGGATTCGTGGTACAAGTTCATTTGCTGGTGGTACTAATCCGTTGGTATTGGTAGACGGGGCTCCACGTAATATGCAGGACATCGAACCAGATGAAATAGAATCGTTTACTGTATTGAAGGATGCTGCTGCTACTGCGGTTTATGGTGCTGAAGGTGCAAATGGAGTTATTTTGATTACTTCAAAGCGTGGTAAGGCTGAGAAACCTAGAATATCGTTCCGTGGCGAATTTGGAATGGCTACTCCTACTCGTATGCCGGAATTGGTAGGTGCGGTCGATCATATGACTATGTATAATGAAGCTAGGAAAAATGATGGACTTCCTCAGTTTTATAGTGATGAGTTAATAGCTCATTATGCGAATCATGATGATCCGGATTTATATCCAGATACAGATTGGTTTGATTTGTTGGAAGACCATACATTTAATCAACGGGTAACTTTGAATGTGCGTGGTGGTTCCGGTAAGGCGCGTTATTTCGTTTCTGGTGCATATTACCATGAGGAAGGTATATTCAAAAATAATAGTATGGAAGATTATAGTTGCAATATAGGTTTGAGTCGTTATAATTTAAGAAGTAATGTTGACATTGATATTACAAATTCTACTTTGTTAAGTGTTGATTTGAGTGGGCAGTATTCAATGAAAAATGAACCAGGAACTTCTGCTTCTACAATTTTTGATAAAATAGGTATTACACCACCTCATTTGATTCCAATGCGATATTCGGATGGAACGGCGGCATTACCTCCTGATGCGGGAGCTAATCGCACTAATCCTTATTTGTTATTAACAGAGTCTGGATATAGTAAAAGATGGACTACAAGTATTCAGTCTACAATTAAGTTGGAACAAAAATTAGATTTTATAACGAAGGGCTTAAAATGGATGGGGCGTGTTAGTTTTGATTCTTATTCTAACTACTCAATGACACGTTCGAAAACATTTTCAGGATTTTATGCTACTGGTCGGGATGAAAATGGAAGTTTGATATTTGATCAAGTGAAAAAGGGAAATGAATCTTTGAGCGATCCGGATGAGTCCAGTAGCGGGGATAAAAAAATATATATTGAGACTCAATTGAATTATAATCGATTGTTTGCGGATAAACATTTAGTTAATGGAATGTTGTTGTATATGCAAAAAGAACAACAATACCATAATGATGCTTTGGCACATCGTAAACAAAGTATTGTTGGACGTATGTCTTACTCTTTTGATGAAAGGTATTTTATTGAAGGTAGTTTCGGATATACAGGAAGTGAAATGTTTGCAGATAAACATCGCTTCGGCTTTTTCCCTGCGGTAGGCATTGCTTATTTAATAAGTAATGAGCCTTTTATGCCTAGCGGATTTACAGAAGTCGTGAATAAATTGAAGATTAGGGCTTCTATTGGTCGTACAGGTAACGATAATACAGGAGGGTCCCGTTTCCTTTATCGAGAATTATTGAAGACAGATGCTGGTGGGTATAATATTGGCATTGGCAAAGATAAGGCTATGAATGATGCAGGTAAGGGCATTGTGGAATCACGTTTTGCTGCTCCTCTTTTAGGTTGGGAGATTGAAAATAAGCGTAATGTAGGCATTGACATAGGACTCTTTGGTAATAAGATAGATCTTCAAGTTGATTATTTTAATAATCTTCGTACTGATATATTGTTGCAGAGAAGAACAATACCTTCAATTACAGGTTTTCGTGAAGCGCCATGGGAAAATTATGGAAAAGTACGGAATCAGGGTATGGATGCAAGTTTAGTTATGACTGAAAAATTTGGAGACGTGAAATTGACTTTCCGTGGTAATTTAACTTTTGCCCGTAATAAGATATTGGAATATGATGAGGTCCCTCAAAAACATCCTTGGATGAATGTTACCGGAACTAGTTTGGGGGATTGGAATCTGTATATTGCAGAAGGATTATATGAATTTGAAGATTTTGATGTTGTGATAAAGGAGGATGGAACCAAAGAATATAATCTTAAAGAAGGATTGCCGGTGTCCACTCTTGGTGGTGTTGTTGGTCCTGGTGATATTAAGTATAAAGATCTAAATGAGGATGGAGTTATTGATTCAAATGATCAAACTCGTTATGCTGCTGACCCGAAGAATCCTGAATTGGTATATGGCTTTGGTTTGAATGTGGACTATAAAGGTTTTTATGCTAGTGTCTTTTTCCAAGGAGCAGGTAAGACTTCTACTGTATTGGGGCAGGGTGATGGACCTGCTTTTCATCCTTTTGCATGGGGACCCGAAATTTCAGGATTCCGTTCCTATGCTTTAGATCGTTGGACTGAAGAAAATCCTAGTCAGAATGTATTTTTCCCGCGTATACATAGTTCTTCTCATTTTCACGATCGTGCTGCTAGTACGTGGTGGTTACGAGATGCGAGCTTTTTACGTTTGAAGAATATTGAATTAGGATATAATTTCCCGACTTCAATCGCTCAAAAAATGGCAATGCAAAGTGCTCGTATTTATTTAATGGGTTATAATATTGCTGTATGGGATCATATTAAACTATGGGATCCTGAATTGGGTAATAAAAATGACGGAATGGCTTATCCGCTGTCACGTACATTTACATTAGGTGTTGAATTTACTTTTTAGATATGAAAACAATGAAGAAATATATTAATAAAATACTTTTTGCTAGTGTGCTGGTGGTTTTCTCAAGTTGTTATTTTTTGGATGTTTCTGATGAATTAGCTGGAAATTTAACAAAAGAACAAGTTTTTAATGATCCTGGGATGACACGACGTTGGCATCGTAATATATTCACTGGTATTCCTGATTATTCTAATATAAAGGTGAAGGATGTAAGCGGCGATATTGGCCTAAAAAATCCATGGGCACATATGTCAGACGAAATTTATATGTCTAAAGATAATAATGCTGCTTATGAAAATCAAGGTGGAGCACATGCGGGTAATTGCCATTTTCATCGTTGGAATACAATGTATACTTTAATCAGACAGGCAAATATCTTTTTGAAAAATGCTCACGTTATTCCGGAAAACGGTTTGAATGTTGATTATTTAGATGAGACTGAATTAAAACAGTTGAAGGCTCAGGCTCGTTTTCTCCGTGCTTATTATTATTATTTATTATTTGAATTATATGGTCCTGTACCTTTGATGGGAGATGAAATATTAGATCCTTATGCAGGAATTGAAGAATTAGATTTGCCTCGGAACAGTGTAGATGAGGTTGTAGAATATGTATGTAGTGAAATGCAGTCTTTAGTTGATGAAGAAGGTGGGTTGAATGATATTGAAACTGATGAGAATTATTTGGCATTGCCTACAAAAGGAGCTGCTTTGGCTGTTATAGCCAAGATACGTGTTTTAGCGGCAAGTAAATTATATAACGGAGGTTATGAAGAAGCATTGCAATTGACCAATTCGGATGGGAAACGTTTGTTTCCGGATTATGATCCTAACAAATGGAGTATTGCTAAAGATGCCTTGCAAAGTTTTTTGACTTTTGCAAAAGGGAAGTATGAACTTTATAAAGAGAAAAATAAAGACGGGTCGTTGAATGTTGAGAAATCTCTTTATAATTTGTTTATGAAGTATAATGATGAGATTATTTGGGCTTCTTCCACTACGTTCTTTGGCTCTATAACAGGTCATAGTTATGATGCTTATTGTACTCCTTATTCAGAACGTGTTACTCCTCAGGTTAATGCTGGAATGATGCAGGAACTGGTAGACGATTTTTTGATGAAAGATGGTAAACGGAAAGAAGATTCGGATTTGTATAAAGAGACAGGATTTACCAAAGTGAGTGGAGAAGATATATTTAATCAGTGGATTGATCGTGAACCACGTTTTTATCAGTCTGTTTTTTATCAAGGACGGAAATGGCAAATTTCTAATAATCCTATTTATTTTTATAACGGTTCAACTAATGGGGTTAGTGATGCGAAGGTTTGGACTATGACGGGTTATTTGTTACATAAACGCACATGTAAGGATTTATACAATAAAAGTAGTAACAAAAAAAGTCAATATCGTCCTTCTATTATATTTCGCTTAGCTGATTTTTATTTGTTGTATGCAGAAGCATTAATTGAAACAAAGTCCTCGTCTGAAGAAATATTGAAATATATCAATCTTGTTCGAGAGCGTGCTGGTATTCCTGATTTGGAGGCTAGTTATCCAGGAATCGAAGATGATTATGATGCATTGCTTGAAGCTGTGCGGCGCGAGCGGCGTGTTGAACTTTGTATTGAAGGCCAACGTTATTTTGACGTTCGTCGCTGGATGTTAGCCGAGCAGGACGGTTATCGCCAAGGTGGTGATTTTTATGGAATGAACATGTATGGTCCTAAGGGAGATAAACAGGCTTTTTATGAGAGAGTACGAACTGAAACCCGCAAGTTTGAGAAGAAGAATTATTTGTATCCGATACCTTTGACACAAGTGCAGATTAGCCGGCAAATGGTTCAGAATCCATTGTGGTAATCTTTAAAACAAGGATGACATGCTTGACGTATGTGGAATATAGTGTACGTCGCATGTCATTCTGTATATAATTATAATACTTGCTTTAAATCAATCTAACTATGGTTTCTACCTGAGGAGAAGAACCGTACGGAAAAAGGGGAAAGATTGAAAGTCTGCTAGCAAACGATAGGTCTGTATATTTAAAGCATGGTATAAGAGGTTTTTATTGTAATATTTTGAATCAAAATAGCAAAATCGTCATGAAGCAAATTCTGTTTTTTTTCTGTATGGTTATTCAGATGGTTTTCTTTTCTTGCAATAAGGAAAACGATTCTTTTATTGAATCTCCATTCTTTGATATAAAGTTGGAAGGTGATGTGTGTAACGTTCCTGTAAAAGGTCTAGTTAAAGAATTCTCTGTCGAAACCAATCTGCCAGAATTGAAAGTTACTCCATTAGTATCAGAAGGTTATACTTGGTGTTCCTTGATATCTCGTCGAGACGAATCGGATAAAGTGATTTCTTTGGAACTTAATGTTGCAGAGAATGGGGACGTGGACAAACGTGAAGCCGCCTTTGTGATAGGTGGTCAGGGGGTTGAGAACGATACGCTTCGCATAGTTCAGCTTGGTACAGACCCTCTGGTATTAACTGACGTTGCATCTAAGTCTTTTTCGGCAGGTGAACAGGAATTTGTGCTGAAAGTGACGGCTAACGTACCTTATGAAGTTTCGAATCTGTCTTCTTGGTTTTTATTGCAAAGTAATGCTGATACTCGGGGGCTGGTGGAATCGACTTATGTTTACAAGGTGGCAGCTAATTCCACATTGTCACCTCGGACTGATACTATTTATGTGCGGGGAAAGGAAGTGGGTGATACCATATTGGTGAAGATTCCCGTGGAACAGGCAGCAGCGGAGTTGGAAGAGATGCTGCCCGATGATATCAAGCATTCTGTAGCTTCTGTTGTTCAGGTTCAAGGAGAATATCATAGCGGAAATGCTGCAGAAAATACAATCGATAATAATTATGATACTTATTTTATTACTCAGTCACATAAATCGGGAACGGTTATTTTTGAATATACAATGGCCCCGGATGTACAACGGGTCGATTATGTTCTTTTGCATGCTAAAAAAGGAGCTGCACCGACTACTAAGTTGTGTAAAGGAAGGTTGTATTATAAATCTGATATTGTAAAAGACTGGACTTTTTGTGCCTCTTTTGATACAACAGAAATTGTTCCGATGATTAGACTCGATGTCAATCTCGTTAAGCCAACGCATTTTAAACTGGAACTTGAAAGGAATACGGTAACATACAGGAATGTTGCTTTGGCAGAATTTGAATGTTATGAAAAAATAGAACGTGCTGATTATGATTTGGATGCGGATAAAATAATTTTTGAGGATGATGTATTTTCTGTATTAAGATCCGGGGTGACTGCTGAGGATATACAGAAGATTACTCATCCTGTGGTACGTTCGGTTGCTCAGGAATTATTGGCTGGAACTTATAGTAAGGAATTTCGTTCCCGTACATACCATTCTATAAAGAATCCTTCTACGGTTGGTAGTGAATTGACTATAGGTAAGCGGAGTATCTGCGATAACCCTACTGGTATATTTTTTCAAAAGAATAGGAAATATATCATTTTTGTGGGGAAATCTTTGGGAAATAACAAATTAAATTTGCATATAAGAGACTGGCGCGAGGGCGGAGGAAATATAACTTATACATTGTTACCTGGGTTAAATGAAATCAACAATACGATGGAAGGTAACGGTTATATCCAGTATTGGACACCGACGGATGAACCATTTCCGGACGTGAACATCCATGTATGCTACGGAGATGAAATCGGTTTTTGGGACGTACGTGCTGGTCATACGAATGCCGACTGGAAACGTATTCTGACTACAGCCAATGCGACCGTACAACGGCTAGATATTACGAATGCGATGATGGATATGTTGGGCGAGTACGTGCAAATGTGCAATACAGTCAACGCCTTTAATACATATTGTCCACAGGACATCGAAAGTGTTGTTGCTTTGCACGATGAGCTTATGAGAATTGAGTATGCGATGATGGGGCTGTTCAAGTACAACGCTGTACCTCGTAATCGTATGCTGGGTGTTCGTTCATGGGGAGGTAATCCCAATTGGAATGGCACGAACGCAAATTTCCCAAATCGAGAGAAAGAATGGTTTGACAAAGCTGCTTTTTTGAATAAGATATGGGTGTTTGGACATGAATTTGGTCATGGAAATCAAGTGGCCCAGATGAAAATACCGGGTTGGAACGAAGTGAGCAATAATATATTTGCTTATCAGGTTCAATGTATCATGGCTGGAAAAATGGATCGATTTTCCTATGACAAATATCTTCGTGAGGTTGTTGTGACCGGTGATGAGTATTTTGCTCATGGAGATCCTTGGATTATGTTGGCTCCACTTGGACAATTGTCGCTGTTCTTTACACTGACTGATACATCCGTTCCTTGGCATAAACCCGATTTTTGGGCGGACGTACATTGGGCGGCTATTCAGGATAAAACGACGGGAAACAATTATGGTCTGAGTTATGTTAACTTCATGCGGCGCTGTATGGATGCGTCTGGATACGACCTGCGAGATTTTTTTCGTAAAATGGGGATGCTTCGTGAAGTTAATAGAAAACTGTGGAGTTATGGAGGGGATAAACAGGTAAAGATTACTAAGGAGATGGTAGAAGAATTGGAGAAGTATGGTGCGACGAAGGCACCATTGCCTGGAAGAGCAGTCATATATTATATTGCGGATTCTAACTTGGCTTTGTTTAACGCTCGTCAGCCTATACAGGGTAGTTTGGGCCAGGGGCTGACAGATGATGGGACTTTTAAGATAGTTTCACATGCTGTGTGGAAAAATGTGGTGGCTTATGAAACGTATGCCGGTGATCGATTGGTTGAGGTGGTTGTTTCGGGGAAAGATTTGTCGGAGAATGGCTCCACTAAGATCCCCTATCCGTCAGGTTCTACACGTATTGAAGCAGTGGCGTGGAACGGAGACCGAACATTGGTATATGGCAAACGTTAATGATGGGAATTGAAATTGGCTCAGAAAAAAGTCATTAACGTGAGTTCTACATAGGGATATTCAGTATATGTTCCCTAAACTACGATGTGGATGTGGTCTGGCTCATCAATGCCGGCGATGCGGCTTCGGGCAATTCACGGACGCAGGAACTGGTATACCGTGACGGAATCTACTATCAGATCTGGGAACAGGAAAACACCAAATTCCCGTTGAACAGTATCTTCAACCATGAACCGAAGAAAATGTCGACTGGTGAACCAGAACAGACATTTCGCGATTACCTGTTCATGAACCTGAGTCGCGGAACCGGATTTATAGAACTGTACATCAAAACCCAGAAACTTTCTGCGTCGGACTCGGACGTGATGGCTGAAGGGGTGAAATGGGCTCACCGTATGTTCCCGGCATTCAGACACGTCAGAATGCACGGAGGAGATCCTCGTAAGGGTGACGTTTATGGATACACAGCCTGGGATAAGAAACGGGGATACATATCTTTCCACAATCCTTCGGATGCTCCGCAGGAATATGTGTTTGTGTTGGACCGTAAACATGGGGTACCGGAAGATTTGAAGAGACGGATCCGTTGCAGTTCTCCGCTTTCATCCGATGTTTCCCGCTTCCCCGCACAAGTCAGATATGGAGATGAGATACGTCTGACGTTACAACCGCAGGAAATCGTGCTGCTGGACTTTGAGTAAAATGGGAACGGAAAGGGATATAAAAGGTTAAGGACAAGCTTTCGTTTGGCCAATTCATCATGAATGATTAAATTTGTAATCCGTTGGCAGGATGCTTCTTGACTGAAGTTCTACTGCCAACGGATTTCTGATATAAATGGAATCTTTTGAGAGAATAATCTTGAACATTGATTTGATTTGTTTTTGATGATTATTTAAATAGTAATAACTTGTTGTTCTATTTGAGTTCGTGCTAAATTATTATGAAGAATGAATTTATATTTCTGGGACTGTATATACTCTCCAGCCAACAGACGTTTGCCCAAAAGGTAAATACTGAAGAGAAGAAGCCCAATGTCCTTTTCATCTGTGTAGATGATTTGCGTCGTGAACTGGGTTGTTACGGTTCCGTAGTGAAAACACCGAACATCGACCGGTTGGCCGGTGAGGGTAGTCTTTTTTTTAACCACTATGTGCAGGTGCCTACCAGTGGGGCTTCCCGTGCCAGTATGTTGACGGGACATCTACCCCGCAAGGTTTCCGATTTGTCCAACGAGGCATGTAGGACGAATTGCGCCGATTGTCCCGAAGGTGAACTGCCTGAAACAATGTTTCATCATCTGCGTAGGAACGGTTATTATACGGTGGGTATCGGCAAGATCAGTCATTCGGCCGACGGGTATGTGTATGGCTACAAGGATCCGAAGTCCGGAAAACGTGAATTGCCTTACAGTTGGGACGAAATGTTGTTTGATGCCGGTCGGTGGGAAACGGGTTGGAATGCATTTTTCGGTTATTCGGATGGTAGTAACCGTCAGGTACGCAATTCGCAAGTGAAACCCTATGAATGTGCGGAGGTGGAGGATGAAGGTTTGCCCGATGGCTTGACGGCTCGTTTGGCTGTCAGCAAGCTGAAGGAGCTGGCTGGTAGAAAACAGCCTTTCTGTTTGGCGGTAGGTTTCTTTAAACCTCATTTGCCGTTCACTGCTCCCAAACGGTATTGGGATTTGTATGATGAGGCTTCTCTTCCTCTTTCTCCGATGAAGGATATTCCGGAAGGATGCAGCCTGGAAACTTTGCACGGAAGCGGTGAGTTCAATCAGTACAAACTGGGGGACGAGAAAGCTTCACTGGCTAAGAACGTTTCGGATGCTTATGCCCGCAAGTTGCGTCATGCCTATTTCGCCTGTGTCAGCTATATGGACGCTCAGGTTGGTAAGGTATTACAGGCCTTGGAGGAAACTGGACTGGCAGATAATACCGTTGTTGTGCTGTGGGGGGACCATGGCTGGCATTTGGGTGACCTGCGCGTCTGGGGCAAGCATACGCTGCACGAGACGTCGTTGAGCAGTGCTCTGATTGTAAAGGCACCCGGATGCAGGAGTGGTGTCGAGAACCATCGTATCGTCAGTTCGGTAGATATTTATCCCACACTGATGGATTTGTGCGGTGTGGATGCTCCTGCAGGCCTGGATGGACATAGTTTTGCCGGTCTGTTGGATAATCCGGACGATTCGTCCTGGCAGGAGGCTGCCTATAGTTATTTCAATCAGGGGGTGAGCGTGCGTACACCGGAATGGCGTTTCTCACGTTACCGGAAGAAAGGGACTGTGATAACGGAACTGTACAGGTATGACAGCGACCGGATAGAGAAGAAGAATGTGGCTGGGGAAGAACCAGAAACGGTGGAGCGACTTCTACCCATTTGGGAGGCAGGGAAAAACTTTGAATATTAATTGGGGAACGGACGGATAATTATTAATCAGAATATACGCATGAAAAACTATTGCTTTTGGATGGGCGGTTTACTGTCTGTATTGCCGTTTTCCATCATGTATGCAGAAGAAGGGGAAAGCGACGGGAAAGACCGTCCGAACATCCTGTTTATATTGAGTGATGACCACACCTCGCAGACTTGGGGAATTTATGGCGGGGTGCTGGCCGAGTATGCCCAAACCGATAATATCCGTCGGTTGGCCCGGGAGGGTGCTGTGCTGGACAATTGCTTTTGTACGAATTCTATTTCCGTACCCAGCAGGGCGAGTATTTTGACAGGAAGATATAGCCATCGCAATGGGGTATATACTTTGGATGATTCGCTGGATACTTCGTTGCCTACCTTTGCCAAGGAATTCCAGAAGGCTGGCTATCATACCGGTCTGGTGGGGAAATGGCATCTGAAATCGCAGCCTCAGGGTTTTGATTATTATTCGGTGTTCCATGATCAGGGGGAATACCGCGACCCGACTTTCAAGAACAGCACGGATCCATGGCCGGGGCAGCGGAACTTCGGAGAGCGGGTCAGAGGATTCTCAACCGATATCGTGACCGAAAAAGCCATTCGGTGGATGAAAAAGCAGAAGGAGAACGGCCCTTTTCTGTTATGCTGCCATTTCAAGGCTACACACGAACCTTATGACTTCCCCGAACGGATGCGCCATCTGTATGACGGTGTGACGTTTCCCGAACCGGAAAATCTCTTTGACTGGGGACCGGAGACCAATGGACGTACGTTCCGTGGCCAGCCGTTGGAAGAAATGGTAAGACGTTGGGAAATCGCATCGGCCGACCCGGACCAATGGTGGTGCCGGTATCCGGAACTGCCTTTTACCACCAAGGGTATGGGGAAAGTGGCTGCCCGGAAGGCGGCCTATCAGAAGCTGATACGTGACTACCTGCGTTGTGCGGCGACGGTGGATGACAATATCGGAAAACTACTGGACGCATTGGACGAGATGGGCATTGCTGACAATACGATTGTGGTCTATGTGGCCGACCAGGGGTATTTCCTTGGCGAGCATGGTTTCTTCGACAAGCGGATGTTCTATGAAGAAGCGGCCCGTATGCCTTTCGTTATCCGATATCCGGGGAAGATTCCTGCCGGAAAACGTATTCAGGAACTGATTTTGAATGTCGATTTTGCACCGACCTTGTCAGATTTTGCAGGAGTGTCTTCACCTGAGGGTACCCAGGGGCGGAGTTTCAGGGATGTCTTGGTCTCGGAGGCACCCAAAGATTGGCGAAAGAGCATCTATTACCGTTATTGGACGCAGCACGACATCCGTCCGGCGCATATCGGCGTACGTACCGACCGCTATAAACTGATGTTTCTTTACGGTGACCGGCTGAACAGGACCGGCTCGTCGGACTATAAGTCGGAACCTTCGTGGGAGTTCTATGATCTTCAGAAAGATTCGAAGGAGAACCACAACGCCTATCATGACAAGGAATATCAGTCGGTAATCCGCGACATGAAGAAGGAAATGATGAGATTGAGACAGGAGGTGGGCGATACGGATGAAGATTCGGCACGGATGAAACAGATATTGGAAAAAGAAGGTTTGTTGGATAAAGAATAGAATAGATAATCGGATTTTAAATGAAAAAAGGTTTGTTGTATGTCATGACCGTCTGTATGGGGCTGTATGGATGTGGTCAGGAAAAATTGTCAGAGAGAGTGTATAATGAGGGAATCAATCTGATTCCGGCTCCGGCATGTATTGAACAGGGGGAAGGGACGTTTGTCCTGAATCGGGGGACTGATATTTGTGTTTCCCATGATTCCTTGAGGACTGTGGCTTCTTTCTATGCGCAGAAGATGCGTACGGCTACTGGGTATGAGTTACCTTTAGCTGGTGCCAAAGGAAGGGAGCATGCTATCTGTTTGAGTATAGACCCGACGATTGTGGGCGATGAGGCTTATTGCCTGGATGTAAATCCGCAGAAGGTCGATGTCCGTGCTTCTTCGTTGCGTGGCCTGTTCTATGGTATGGCTTCGCTGATGCAGCTGCTGCCGGCCGAGATAGAGTCAGGGGAATGTGTATCGGGTGCCGAATGGCAGATACCGGTGGTTACAGTCAAGGATACTCCTAGGTTTGCCTATCGTGGACTGATGCTTGATGTGGCCCGGCATTTCATTTCGGTGGAAGGGTTGAAAAAACATATCGATATGTTGGCTTCTGTCAAAATCAATACACTTCATCTCCATCTCAGTGATTATCAGGGTTGGCGTGTAGAAATCAAGAAATATCCCCGTCTCACTGAAATTGGCGGGAAGCGTATCGATGAATACGGAAAGGAATATGCAGGATACTACACGCAGGAAGACATTAAGGAAATAGTGGCCTATGCGCAGGAACGTTTCATCACCATCATTCCTGAAATCGACGTGCCCGGCCATAGCTTGGCAGCCATTGCGGCCTATCCGGAACTGTCGTGTACCGGCGAGCAGTATGAGGTGATGAGTCGCTGGGGACCTTTCCCGGTGGTTTTCTGCCCCGGCAAGGAAGTGATGTTCGAGATGCTCGACGGTATCTTTGCAGAAATGAGCGAACTGTTCCCCGGCAAGTATTTCCATATCGGCGGTGACGAATGCCCCAAGAAGGTATGGGAAACCTGTCCGAATTGCCAGCGCCGCATTCGCGAGGAGAAACTTTTTGCAGACAGCAAATATTCGGCTGAACACAAATTGCAGAGTTATGCCATAGCAAGATGCGAACGGATTCTGAAGAAATACGGCAAACGGATGATTGGCTGGGATGAGATTCTGGAAGGTGGTCTGGCTCCCGATGCAACGGTTATGTCGTGGCGGGGAGAAAGCGGTGGTATTGCTTCGGCGCTGATGGACCATAACGTCATCATGACTCCGGCCGGAAACGGCTTGTATCTGGATTACTATCAGGGCAATTATCAGGCCGAACCTTTTGCATGGGGTGGCCATGCCCCCATCGAGAAGACGTATTCGTACAATCCGGTACCCGATGTGCTGGTGAAGGAAGGGAAGGAAAAGTATATATGGGGCGTACAGGCCAATGCATGGTCGGAGTGCATGTATACCGAAGACCTGGTAGAGTACAGAGTATACCCGCGTATCCTGGCGGTAGCGGAGGTGGGTTGGACGCCGTTGGAGAAGAAAGATTTCCAGGATTTCTCGCGCCGACTGAACAATGCGGCGGTCAGGATGGATTATCATGGGATAAACTATCATATCCCCATGCCAGAACAGCCTGATTTCTGTCGGAACCATGTGGCCTTCATGGACGACAGTACGGTGGTCGAGTTCACCACTTCCCGTCCCATGAAGATGGTATATACGCTGGACGGTACGGAGCCAGGTCTGGAGTCGGCTGTCTATACCGAACCGCTGGTGTTCAAGGAGAGTGGAAAGGTGAAGATACGCAGTGTGTTGCCTTCGGGAAAAATGGGACTGGTCAGAGAAGTGGAAGTTGAGCGTCAGTCGCTCTTGCCGGCTGCAGCTGGAGAACCGGCCAACAGGGGCCTGCGTCTCCGTTTTTCACCGGCGCGTTGTCTGTATGTCAAGGAAATGGCTGACGTGAAAGAATGGAAAGACAGCATCCTGACTTCCATTGAGCCGATTGTCAAACTTCGCCGGAACAAGTATCTGAATGTGGAATTCTATGTAGCCGTGGCAGAGGGATTCTTCTATGTCCCTGAAGATGGTATCTACGAATTTGCATCCAATGATACCCGGGTGACGGTTGGCGATAAGGTGGTTGTGGATAACGACGGCCGTCCGCAAATCAATTCCAAGTATGGCCGTTCGCTTGCCTTGTGCAAGGGATGGCATCCGTTCAAGGTGGAGCAGATATCCAACTTCATCGGCGGATGGAATTCCCAGCAGCGCAACGACGGAGCTGTACGCTATCGGAAGTACGGTGAAAAGTCCTGGACGAAAATCTCGAAAGAATAGATCGGATACAATGAATAATCAATGAAAAAGATAGGGTGATATGAATACAAAGATTTTTTTATCGATTGCGGCAACGTGTGGGATGGCGTTTCCCCTGTGCGCGCAAGACTATACCAATGTGGTTCTGATTAATCTGGACGATGTGGGTTACGGTGACTTCTCCTGCAACGGAGCCTATGGTTATACGACGCCGAATATTGACAACCTGGCGGCACAGGGCGTGCGGTTTACCCACTTTCTGGCCTGCCAGCCCATCAGCGGTGCATCGCGTGCCGGTTTGCTGACCGGCTGCTATCCGAATCGTATCGGATTTGCCGGAGCTCCCGGCCCCGATTCAGACTACGGCATCCATCCGGAAGAAATGACGATGGGAGAACTCCTGAAGCAGAAAGGCTATCGTACGGCTATCTTCGGTAAATGGCATTTGGGCGATGCGCCCCAGTTCCTGCCGCTTCAGAACGGTTTCGACGAATACTACGGGCTTCCCTATTCCAATGACATGTGGCCCAACCATCCCCA
>UMJL01011911.1_pt1 | contig 35916 bp, 24 predicted proteins | sample 1966071 | NCBI WGS metagenome assembly UMJL01 (sample SAMEA4836148, study PRJEB28245) | human gut metagenome | biome: gut microbiome; material: fecal sample | place: Denmark | collected 2008
CGCAAAATTATATAAAGCGGAATATTAATGTTAAAAAAATTATACCAATGGATAAGAAAAATCGTTCATGTAACAAAATTTACATACTTTGTACGATTTCTGTGGCCTATTTTGCCCGTTTCATAGCCAATAAAGCCTAAAAGGGCTACACACTTATTAACATTTTCTTTATATTCCTTGATGCGGCAACAGAGATATGCCGTGGCTGGACATGGCGGCAGGGCAGGAATGAACAGACAGGACGAACAATAATGCAGACGAATCCCGAAGATAAATATGAGGCTAAGAAGTTTTGTTTTGTCTGGTTGGCACCGGGAATGAAAAAAGAGAGTGTGTCAAAACTAAAATGGGCACTCTACAAAGTTACAGATTATAACCATAGCACTAAAAAGGGTCGTATAAAACTCTGTATTGAGTAATTATACGACCCTTCATTTAGCTTTTTGGAGATGCTCAAGTTTCAAATTATCAGCTCATATTTTTTAAGAATGGAGTTTTGACACACACCACGCAATAATTATTTTTTGCTGATATTTATCTGACAAGCCGACTACACGCCGCGGCCCTCGTTGGGCAGATGGCCGAAATAGTCTTTAAAACACTTGGTGAAATAAGACGGCGACGAGAAGCCTACGTCGTAGGATATCTCCGACACGGTCTTCGATGTGGTGCGCAGCAACTGCTCGGCAGCCTTCAGGCGCGTTATGCGTATTATCTCAACGGGCGACGAACCAGTGAGCTGCTTCACCTTACGGTAGAGCTGCACGCGACTAAGGCCGAGTTCGGCGGCAAGAGTCTCCACATTGAGCTCTGAGTCAGACAGATGCTCCTTCAGGCGATGCCTGAAGTCGGCTACAAAGCGTGTATCAGGATCGTCGGCAGCTTTGTCCTCCTCTGCCTCGGCACCCGAATAGATATTTTTCAGTTTCATGCGCTCATTGAGCAGATTGCGCACGCGCGACAGCAGCACGTTGCTGCTGAAGGGCTTGGTTATGTAAGCGTCGGCGCCGCAGTCGTAGCCCTCGGCGCGCTGGTCGTCGAAGGTGCGGGCCGTGAGCAGTATGACGGGCACATGGCTCGTGGCCGTCTCCGCCTTCAGCCGGCGGCACATCTCAAGACCGTCCATCACGGGCATCATCACGTCACAGATAACCAGGTCGGGCACATACTTGACGCACAAGGCGAGTCCCTCGCGGCCGTCGGACGCGCACTTGACATCGTAGTGGGCCGAGAGCAGGCTGACGATATAGTCTTTAACGTCGCTGTTGTCGTCTACCACCACTATCGACTTGCGCTCGCCGTCGTCCTGTGCCGTCATCATCTCCACACCGCCGCTCATAGGTATGTCTGCCGGAACGCTGTCGCCTGTCTCCAAAGCTGCTGCATCAGGCTGCTCCACTATGGTTTCTCCGGGCTGCGTCAGCGGCAGACTCACCGTAAACGTTGCCCCGCCGTCGGCGTTGGCCTCTGCCGTAACCTGTCCGTGATGAAGGTCGACGAAGGCCTTTACTATGGCAAGTCCGATGCCCGTGCCTCCGCGGTTTTCGGCTGATGCCTGGAAGAAGCGGTCGAACACGTGGTTAATCTTGTCGCGCGGTATGCCTATGCCCGTATCGCTTACGGTCAGGCGCGCCATGCCGCCGTCGGCAGCAAGACTTATCCTCACTCTGCCGCCCTTGCGGTTGTATTTTATGGCGTTGCTGATAAGATTATAGCATATACGCTCCATCTTATACAGGTCGGCCTCTATGTTTATGTCGTGGCCGCAGTCAACGCTCAGCTCCACGTCCCTGCTGTCGGCCAGCGGCGCAAAGTTGGCCACCCACTGCCCTACGCTGTCCGACAGGTTGAAGCGGCTCACGGTGAGCTGCATCTTGCCGTTCTGAATCTTGCGAAGGTCGAGAATCTCGCCAACAAGTCTGAGCATGACGTCGACATTCTTTCTTACCAGGCAGAGCATGGAGCGCTGCTGCGTGGTCAGGTTGTCGGCCTCGAGCATGCGCCTGACGGGGTCGGCAATGAGAGTGAGCGGTGTGCGGAACTCATGGCTTATGTTAGTGAAGAACACCAGCTTGGCGTTGGCAGCATCCTCGCGCATGCGCCGCTTTACGACGATGGTGCGGTAGAAGGCTACAAACGAGAGCACCAGCAGCACAAGGATAATGATGAACATCATGAGGTAGACCTTCTGATGGCTGTACTGCGTGAGATACATGTTCACGCGGTCGTGCATCATGTTGAGCTTGTCGTTGAGCTTGTTCATCTCTTCGGCCTGCATCAGCAGCACCTCGGCGTTGTCTTTGGTTACGAGGGCTGTCTTCATCAGGTTCTCGCGCTGGTAGGGATGCTTCTCAAGAATGCTCATGGCCAGCTGCATTACCATGTCGCCACGCGTGGGATAGATATATGATGCGTCGAGCACGCCGTCGCGCACCAGCTCGATGCCTCCGCCCTTGCCCGGCAGGGCGTCAATGCCGATAAACTTTATGCGGCCTGCCAGTCCGCGTGCCTGGGCTGCCTGACGCGCACCTAGGGCCATGCGGTCGTTGTGCGCAAACACGTAGTCGATGTTGCCGCCCACGCTGTCGAGCATGGCCTCCATGGCCTTGCGCCCGCTCTGCTGCATCCATGTGCCGCTGCTCACGGCCACCAGCTCTATGCCCGGATAGTGCTTCAGGGCATCGGCAAAGCCTTGATGGCGCTCTATGGCCGGCGACGAGCCTTTAAGGCCCGTAATCTCCAGGACACGCCCCTTGCCGCCAAGGCGCGACGCGATATACTCACCCATGGTGCGCCCCATCTTTACGTTGTCGGCGCCGATAAATGCCGTGTATTTGTCTGAACCGGTCTTGCGGTCGAAAAGTATTACGGGTATGCCTTTGTTGTATGCGTTCTCGATGGCCGGCGTAACGGTGTTCATCTGGTTTGGGGCGACAATAAGGATGTCGACGCCATCGTTTACAAAGCCGTTTATCTGCTCAGTCTGCCTTACGTTGTCGTCGTTGGCCGAGGCCACCCTCAACGTGACGTTGTCGTAAAGATAAGTGCCGGCAAGCATCTCGGTGTTGAGCTTTTCGCGCCAGATGTCCTCGCTGCACTGCGACATGGCTATAACATACTCCTTACGGTCGGAACAGGCCGTCATGAGCGTTAACATCAATAAAGACAAAACGTAAGCAATATTTTTCATAGTCTGACCTCTGTTGGTTAATGCCTCACATAAGAGGCTATCCTGCATTGGATAAAAAAACTTTTTTGAAAGAGCAGCGGCACGCATGCCTTAGGAAACGGGCGGCCAACATGCCGCTGCTCTTTATATATTATATAAGATGTGTAAACAGAAGCATCATACGGATGACCTGCTGAAGCGGCGGGCCGGCCGCAGACTGGTCGGCATCATGCAGCCAAAGAATTTGGCAGGCACGACTGACATACACATCACAGGTTTCAGTAACATGACATCAACATTATTTGTCGAGTCTCCATACGCAGCCGTCCTTGGTGTCTTTCACCTCGAATCCGGCAGCAGCCAGCTCGTCGCGTATGCGGTCGCTTGTGGCCCAGTCTTTCTCGGCCTTTGCCTTTGCCCTGAGGCTCAGCACCATGTCAACCACCTTGCCGTAGGCTTCCTCGCGTGCGTCAGACGAGTTGCCCTTCTCTTCCTTCAGTCCGAGCAGGTCTATCGCAAAGAGGCGCATCGTGTCGGCAAGCTCCTTCAGGCAGTCGGCACAGATAGTGGCCTTGTGGTCGAGCAGCTTGTTGACCACTCCGCAGGCCTCAAACAGATAGCTGATAACCTGAGGTGTGGCAAGGTCGTCGTTCATGGCGTCGTAGCACTTTTGGCGCAGGTTCTTCACAAACTCCTCGGTCTGCGCGTCGCACTTGTCTGACACGGGCACGCGGTCTAAGTCGGCGATGCCTGACATCAGTCGGGCCAGTCCCTTCTCGCTTGCCAGCAGGGCTTCGTTAGAGAAGTCTACCGTGCCGCGGTAGTGGGCAGAGAGGATGAAGAAGCGTATCGTCATGGGCGAATAAGCCTTGTCGAGGCTCGGATGGTTGCCCGTGAAGAACTGCTCGAGCGTGATGAAGTTGCCGAGGCTCTTGCCCATCTTCTGTCCGTTGATGGTTATCATGTTGTTGTGCATCCAGTATTTCACCATCTGGTCGCCCTGGCTTGCCACAGCCTGCGCAATCTCGCACTCATGATGCGGGAATACGAGGTCCATGCCTCCGCCGTGTATGTCGAAGTGGTCGCCGAGATACTTGCGTCCCATGGCCGTACACTCGCAGTGCCATCCGGGGAAACCGTCGCTCCAGGGGCTCGGCCAGCGCATGATGTGCTCGGGCTGCGCCTTCTTCCACAGGGCGAAGTCGGCCTGGTTGCGCTTCTCGCCCACACCGTCGAGCTGGCGGCTGGCGTTGATAACGTCGTCGAGGTTGCGTCCCGACAGTATGCCGTAGTGATATTTCTCGTTATATTTTGCGATGTCGAAATAGATGCTGCCGTTGCTCTCATAGGCAAAGCCGTTGTCTATAATCTGCTTCACCAGCTCCTCCTGCTCTATGATGTGTCCCGTGGCGTGAGGCTCAATGCTTGGCGGCAGCACGTTGAGCGCCTTCATGGCGTCGTGATAGCGGTTGGTGTAGTGCTGTGCTATCTCCATAGGCTCGAGCTGCTCCAGACGTGCCTTCTTTGCTATCTTGTCGTCGCCATCGTCGGCATCGTGTTCCAGATGACCCACGTCGGTGATGTTTCTGACGTAGCGCACCTTATAGCCCTGATGCTTGAGGTAGCGGAACAGGATGTCGAAGGTTATCGCCGGGCGTGCATGGCCCAGATGCGGATCGCCATACACTGTAGGGCCGCACACATACATGCCCACATTGGGGCTGTGGATAGGCACAAAGAGCTCCTTACGGCGGCTCAGAGTGTTATATATAAAAAACTTTTGTTCCATATTTTATTGTTTAAAATTAAACATGTCATTAACAGAGTGATGATGCAACCCGACAACAAAACCACCAAGATACGTTTGAGCGTTATGCCGAGATGCAGCTTATATTATGCAAAGATAACGCAAATCATTGGTTTAACAAAATCAATGCAATGTTTTTTGAAAATATGTCAAAAGTGAACATCAGAAGCCACGCCTCTCATTTATATGCCACGGATAAAAATATTCGCTGAATAAGATTTCACATTCCGGCTATTTATACTTGAATCACATTAAAGCCCCAATCTGTTATTAAGATTCGGTCGGGATTTTTGTTTTATATTGAGCAGATTTTCGTTAAATTTTTCACAAGCACTCTTATAACTGGTTACGCCGAAGTTAAAGGAGTTCAAGCAGTTAGAATCAAATGCCAACGTAGTGCTTGCGACAAGAAGCAACAAAACTTTTGAAGCCTCCAAGTAGTGCAATGTAGGGACGCACCCCAGGTGCGTCCACATATCATCAAACATTCCATTTTATCGTAAACCATTGTAATACAATGATTATCGGGAAATGCTGTTTAATTAGCCTGCGCTGAACTTAGTTTGTGCTTAGCGCCTTGCGCCAATAGAAATAAAAAGACGGGCTGAAAACTGGAATGCACAAAATTGATAAAGCTATGTGCAATCTAATGACTGATTTGGGGTTAACATACAGACAGCGACAACGTCTGCCTCCATCAGTCGCAAAAATCATAAGGAGAAAGCACGATTATGCTTAAAGAACATTCAGAGAGAAAGGCGGGAAAAGAAAGACTGTAACCAAAATTAGATGTATAGGTTTCAAATCATTAACCTATCGTTTACGCATCGTAACTCGGCCACTTTTCACCCAAAAGTGGCATGTTTTTGAAGCCCAAACCGGCCTTTTGATTTTCATGTTTGGGCGAGTGGCTTGTTGAGAAGATGCAGAGAGGCATCAGCAGGCATGTATCACAGCCTGCCACATGGCGAAAGAGACGCTGCGCACCATAAGGGATGACAAAAGGACGTGCCGCCCAAATTCCCATGAAAGGAACCGGACGGCACGGAAAATATCAACTTAGCCCTTAAACGAAGTTAAAGGCAGAAAGCAGGAACATCAAAACTAGCATTTCGGGTGGATGTCGAGCTTAACAGGGCGAACCATGTTCTTGGCATCAAGGATGGTGTCGAGATCTTCCTGAGTAAGTATTCCTTCCTCAAGCACAAGCTCAACAACGCCGCGGCCTGTCTCCATGGCCTTCTTGGCAATCTCTGTAGAATGCTCGTAACCGATGTAGGGGTTGAGGGCTGTAACGATGCCGATGCTGCGGTTAACCTCGCGGCGGCAGTTATCCTCGTTGGCAGTAATGCCGTCAACACAGAGCGTGCGCAGTGTGTCGCATGCGTTGGCCATAAGGTCTACTGACTCGAAGCAGCACTGAGCCATGACAGGCTCCATGGCGTTAAGCTCCATCTGGGCAGCCTCGCCGGCCATGGTGACACAAAGCTCGTTGCCGATAATCTTGAACGCAACCTGGCTTACAACCTCAGGAATAACGGGATTTACCTTTCCGGGCATTATTGACGAACCGGGCTGACGTGCCGGGAGATTGATTTCTCCTAAACCGCAGCGCGGACCGCTGGCCAGCAGTCGAAGGTCGTTGCTTATCTTGCTCATCTTAACGGCGATGCGCTTCAGCTCTGACATATAGCCTATCATGCAAGATGTGTCTGAGGTTACGCCCACGAGGTCTTTTGCGAGAGTGATGTCCCATCCGGTAATCTCTGCCAAAGCCTTAACACACTTCTCTGCGTAGCCCGGCTCAGAGCAGATGCCCGTACCTATGGCAGTTGCGCCCATGTTGACCTCAAGGAAGTCGGCTGCAGCCTGGTCGAGATGCAGCAACTCTGCCTCGAGTATGCTTGCAAAGCCTGAGAAGGTCTGTCCGAGAGTCATCGGCACAGCGTCCTCGAGCTGTGTGCGTCCCATCTTTACGATGTGTGCAAACTCTTCCGACTTCTTGCGGAATGCCGCGATAAGCTCTTTGATATGTGGAACAAGGGCAAGATGGCTGGCATACATGCCCATGTGGATAGCCGTAGGATATGCGTCGTTGGTAGACTGTGAGCGGTTCACGTGGTCGTGAGAAGAGCAGTGCTCATAGTCGCCCGGCTTGAAGCCCATGTGCTTCAGCGCAATGTTGGCGATAACCTCGTTGGCGTTCATATTGGTGCTGGTGCCTGCTCCGCCCTGAATCATGTCCACGGGGAACTGGTCGTGATACTTGCCGGCCAGTATGTCCTGACAAGCAGCCTTGATACCCTCATACTGGGCATCGGTAAGCAGCCCGAGCTGATGGTTTGCCTCAGCAGCAGCCCACTTTGTGTATGCCAGACCGTTGATGAACAGAGGATACTGGCTGAGTTTGAACTTACTGATTGAGAAATTCTCAACGCCGCGCAATGTCTGTATGCCATACAATGCGTCTGCCGGAATCTCACGTGCGCCGAGGAGGTCGTGCTCCATACGGATATTCTTTTCTGAATTCATAGTTTTAAGGTTTATATTTCAATTATGTGTTTTTACTATATTATTAAGGTGTTTCGGCATTATGTTCTGCCTTCTTCCTTTCAGTGTCAAAGATAGTGCTAACTTTTCATTGTGCCAAACATTATCAGGTTTTTAACACATCAAACGCACGTATTAGCGTAAAACAGGCTAAAAAGCAGTACATATATCTTACAAATAGTCAACAAACGGCAAATTTGGCATCGTCATCTACTCACCGGCAGTCATCTGTCCCATCCCCGTTCTTTCCGGTATGTCCTCACAACTGGCATAAAAAAATGATGGGAGCATCCTCACGGACACTCCCATTCTCTCCTGCAACTTGACCTGTCGGTCAAAATATAAAAAACTTACCTAACTCTTATTTTCGTCACCTGCGAGCCGTTCTCTGTCTCTGTGCGCACGACAACCATGCCGCTGTCGACACCATTGAGAGTGCAGGTGAAGTTGCCGCTGGGCGATACTTTCTTCAGAAGTGCACCGCCTGCCGACCATACGCTCACTGAACGCAGAGCCGTGTCTGACGTAACGACAACCTGGCGCGGAACAATAGAGCTTACGTTGACGTTGCCGTCGGCGCCCGTTTCGGTTATGCCCGTTGTGCCCGAGCCGTGACCTATCAGGAAGTAGCGGCCGTATGACGGACCGTTCACCGTGAGCTGATAGCCTTCGTAGAGCGGTGTCTCGCTCTGCAGCTCGGCGTCGTAGATAGCGGCATCCTTAACGGCTGCCACGCCGCTGAACGTAAGAGTTACCACTGAGCCGTCGGCTGCCGTAACGCCTAACGGTATACGCTGTGCGTCTTTCAGCTGGTTGACGCTCACTGCCGTGTTGCCGGCTACGGTGTAAACCTTAGGAGCGTTGTCGGCATTGCCTGTCAGTCCGCTAATCATCTGTGCATCCTCCATGCCGAAGCCGTTGCTTGCCGAAGCGGCATAGCGCACAGCCGCGCTGCTTGAGCCTTCAGCGTCTTCTGCCTTTATCTTGAGAGAAGCAGGTGCAGGAATTGGCAAATTCGACGCACCCATCTCCTGCATATCAGCCATAAACGTTACGGTTACGCCATCGGTTGCAGTGGCAGGATCAGCAGCCTCAACATAAAATACTGAATAAGGAACTGCAAGATATTTTCCTTCAGACCACGTCTTAGTATCGGCATCGTATGTCACTGCTGTTGAAGTCACATCAGAATTATACCAATATTTCTGTGCCAGCACGTCGCTATTGGCAGCAACAAACGCCTGGACATCGAGCGAAGCCATAAACGGGTTACCTACCATCAGATACTTGCCGTCAGCAGACGGAGTAAGCGTAACTGTAACTTTATCAGAATGAACATACGTATACGGATCACTGCGATCAACCATGCTGCTGACAAGCAGCTTGCCTGCATTATCACGATTCAATGTTCCTGTACTTACATTATAGCTTGTATCAGCCTTCGGGAAACGGAACAGCAATGATGTTGCATCTTTAAGTATACCCTTGATAGAGAATCCGCCACCTGCAACATAAGGCACGCTTGCGTCGTTGTATGCAGAACTCCATTCTGTAGTATTAAATGACACCGAAGTATTTGGTGTCTGTTCTTCTACAATCGTTGCTCCTGTACTCCAGCTGCGCTGGTAAACGGCAGGATTCAGACGGCTATAGTCTGTTGTATTGAACGTTATATCCTTGAAATACTCTGTCTCTTGCTTTCCTGTTGTAGGAGCATACCAGTCGCCGGCAACAACGCCCTGCAGCGGTGTGCTTACGGCTGTCCACTGTCCCGGAGTAACCTCCACGTCTGTCCATGCCTTGTTATAGAGCAGCTGCTCAGCATGCAACATCTGTGCGCCCAATTCAAAGTGGATGTCGCGGCAAATATTCACACGGTAGCGCTGAGTGGTGAGCGCTCCGTCTTTTTCATAAGCCATCAGGTCATATTGGATGTTCTCTGTCGGCAGTTCCATATAATCCGGACGGCTCGTATTTACCCATCCATTACCTCCATCTCCAAATCCTGCTATGTAAAGTTCAGCCTTGCTGTCTTTCGGCATGATGACATTAGAGAACAGCATCGGCACAAAGCCTTTGTCTGTTGTATTTTCAGCATTATCAGTATATGTGCCGTCAGTATTCTTCAGGTCCTTAGCATCGGCACGCTTCCAGTTGGCATCATTATTCCAGTTGCTTGTAGCACCGGTTCCTTTCCATACAAGATTTTCTGGCACAACCTTCAACGTCAATGGGAACGAACCCCAACAACTGTTATTCACGGTTTCTCCATGTTCTGCAAAATGTATTGCAAATGTATAGACATAACCCTCATGCGGATTGAACGTGAATGTCTTTCCGTCTACAAGTGTCTGTCTGTCAAAATAGAACTCAATATCAGCCTCATTTGTGTAAGGTGTAGTTGTGCTGTATTTATGAGCCTCCAGACTTATTATTTTACCTATAGGTAAATAATATTGGGTAAAACCGTTAAGTGGATTCATCAAATCAGAATACTGCGGATCGTCAGTGGAAATAAGATAAATTTGTGTATAGTCAATATCTCCACCTAGATTCTCTATCAACCCCAGCCTCTCTACATGTTCCTCATCTGTATAAGTTGCACCTCTAAGGTTTACTTTCAAAGAACCAACACCCTTTGCTGCATTTTTAAGTTGAGCAAGTCCGATACGCAAAGACGGATTGAAATCATTAGAAGGATATTCCACTGAGTTAAATCCAGCATGCAGTTTTGGCGCAGCACCACTTGCAGTAAGATTTAGTGGAACATAGCCCCAACATATTTTTTCCCATTCTGTATCTGTAATATCCGAATCTGATGGACGTATTGCCGGTATAGGACTTATTGTCAGTTCAAGACCTGTTTCCAATACAGTAATATCCAAACTGCTCTTATGAAGCACAAGTTTATTGTTCAGTCCTCCATCAGGAGCAGGTGTGTCAACATATTGTTTTATAAGGTCTATTTCATCCTGTGTAAGACTGATTTGACCTTCTGTTGCAGGAACGACACCGTCAAGTGTTTCTACATCACGATATTTTTCAATATTTCTCAAATTCTGCAGAGCAGTTGCCAATGAATAGCCACCATGGTCTGCTACGAACTCTGCCTCAGAGCCAAAGAACCAGTCGAAGAATACTTCTGAATCTAACACCGTATAAATCTCTTCTCCTGTCTCAGGATCACGCTTGATAGTTCCATCATCATTCAGGTCTGGCACTCGCATCTGAGCAGAGAAACTAAATGCTTGTCCCACACAGAAATCTGTCTGCGGATTTGCCACCTCGCCGTTTATCTTTATAATAGTCTGAGAGGTTACAAAGAAACGGCTATGAATAGCACAAGGATCGTTCATTTCCTGAGCAAAATCTTCAATTGTGCTTACCGTACCGTCATTATCACGTATGAGCATAAGATACGCTCTGTTTGGCGACATCTCTGAATAGAAATCAACGGCAAGCCGGCGATTTTCTTCATCTGCAGTTCCTGCACGATAAAAATAATAGTTAGTTCCGTCTGTATTCTTTAAAGCCAGGTTTTCCTCAGAAGGTATATATTCTGTATTTTCTGTAAATACAGGCTTATAATGCAGGGAAGCTATCTCACGGTTATAACCAGCATCTTCGCCTGCTCCAATCATAGCGATTGAGCCTTTTATAGCTTTTGCAACTTCTTCTACCGTCGGATTTTGCGTATTAGAAAGAAGTCTGTTATACTCAGCTTCATCTATAAAGCAGAAATCTATTCCTGACGGAGATTTTCCTGTATCCGTTTCATCAGGATCAAGACCTACACGGTCGCACAGCTGGGCCCAGTCCAATGTTGCGCTAAGCAATGTACGCTCGCCTGAACAAGTGTAATCCTTCTGCGTGACAGTAGCTGTCGGCTGGGCGATGAACACCTCTATCTCGTCAAGATAGAAGTCACCACCGGCTGTAGAACCGCAGTTATTGTCAACTTTCAATTCATAGCTTACAAAGTCTGCATTGAATTCAGTATTATTTACAAACGAGAAATACAACTGATACCAGTCATTCTGACTGCTGCCATAACCATTTGCATTGGTATATTCATCCCCGTCTGAGCTTGTAAGATATGTAGTTGTTGTTATCTGACCTGTACTTTGACTACACAACGGAGTTTTCTTTCCATTTGCGTCAACACCATAAATAGTAAAAAGCATGGCTGAATTTTCAGAATCATTGGCATTTTCATCAGCACTCTTTACCCATGCACTTACCATCAACTTTGTACCACGGCAAAGATTTTCCTGGAAAGGCAACGTCATTACCGTACCTGGGCGGTCTGACGCATCAACGTATATAAAGAAACCGTCTGCGTTTTTTCCACCCATAGAAGGATTCGTCGGTGCTTTCACGCTATTCTTCACTTTATCACCATATCCTACATAAGTATTGGTTAATGCATAATATCCCCATTCTGCAAAAGGTTGACTATTATAAGATGCATTACCGTCTGTAGAACCGTTAAAATCATTTGTCTTTGATCCGTCAAAAAATGCATAAGAACTGTATCCCCATTCTACAGGGAAAGGATAATACCAGTTCTGACCATACAGATTTGCCACATCAGGATCATAATCAAGTGTTCTTGACGTCAGCAACGTATAATTCTCACGTAAGAACTCAGGTGTTCTGTTCTGATACGCAGTTCTATACCATGACTCACCCGTAACACCAGTGCTCTCACCCTTACGCTGTCTGTCTATTCTGTCCAGCTGATGCTGTGTAAGCAGGCGGTTGTCTTTTTCAAACGTCAAATTAAACTTAGCTATATTATATGTTGTACCGCCAACAATTTTCGTTACAATAATGGTTGCTGTTTGCCCATCGTCAACGCTCCACGGCTTACGTGCACCGGCACCAGTTTTACGGAATGTTATTGTACGGCGCCTACCTGTCAGTGTAATACTATTAGTTTCATTACCACCTGAAGCCGAATTATTATTTCCACCTGTCAACAGGCGAAAAACATTATTTGGAGAAGATATTGACACATTAAGGTTATCGTTGCTGTCACCATTAATTCTATATCCACGGGCATCTTTCGACAACGAAACAAGTTCATCCGTCTGATTACCTAAATGGTCACACGGAAATGTGATGTTATATTCTTCCAGAAATTTCTTTCCTGTTCCATCACCTCCCTGATACTCAGAAGAAGCAAGACGGCCATATCCGTTTTTCCACATTTCTGTTTCGTCAGCTCCGCCTCTGCCGTCAACACCTATAATATAATAGATGGCTCGTGCGCTCAATGTCGGTTCAATATATCCGTTTGCAAAACTTCCACCATTACCAGACGAAAATGATCGAGTAAAATCTGTATAACCGGAAGCATCACAAGCTACAATATAATATTTGTTACCAGCGCTACCATTATTAAAGCCATTCTGAACACGGGTGTTATATTGAGCATCTGTAGGATAAGTAAATGTTATTCTGTCCAAATAATTATTTCCCAAATCAGTATTAACGCCACCTACATATCCATTTGCAAAACGATAAGCAGTACTGTTAAAACTTACTATGTCATAAGTTGTGTTTCTAGAAGTATAACTAAACGTACCTTCTGTAATAAAATTATACCACCTTTGGTATGCCTGCGCACTGAGCTGGTTCAGACCATTTGAAATGAGAGGCAGATACAAAGTTACAGACTCTCCTTTTCTGACATACAAAGTATCGATATATGTATGTGCTGCCTGGATATCTGTGTTTGTATAAGTATTTTTAAAGCTTGGTGTCTCATCATCAAAAGTATCCATGTCTTTTGAAGCCTGACTCATGCCAGAATTGTTGCGTATGGTGTACCACTTATTAGGATACTTATGCTGAACTGAATTATTCCGATATGCATTATTGATTTGTCCCAATGCCGAAGATACGCACAGAATAGCAGAAACCAAGAATAATATCTTCTTTTTATATATTTGTTTCATATCTTATGTCCTCCTTTTTATTTTATGAACATATTAAGCATTTCATGACGCAGATAGTCGAGACCGAACTCCGGTGTACGCGTTTTGCTTTTAAACGGGAAGTTAGTAATGTCGTCGGTAAGAACCTTTACTGTGTATGTGCGGTTATATGTTGCGCCATTATCTTTCCACGTAACCAAAAGGCTAAGATCAAAAGTCTTGCCGGCAGATGCCGTAACATGGCCCTTAATAGTCTTCACATTAGTAGTTTGGCTTTCAAAGATTATGCCGTCAACACCTTCTGGAATATTCCAATTACATTCAGGATTAGTAACAGTGGTTGTTCCTCCACTATTTTTCACTCCATTTACGGTAAACTCAAACTGGCATCCTTCGGGAACTGTTATTTCATAAGTATCTTGAGTAAATCCTACGCTTACTTCCACGGGCAGGCTGCCTATCGGGCTTACCCAGCATTGCGCTGCGAGGTCGAGGCCATAGTCGTTGAGCTGCAGCGTAAGCGGGAAGATGCTGTTGCGCGGAAGCTCGCCTCTTACGGTGGTTGCCTCGTATGTAATTCCGTTCATCTCGTCAGTAGTAACGCTGACATTAAACGGATGACCAGCCGGTGAAGAGTTTACATAAAAGTCAGGAATCATAAGTTTACCATCATTATCCAAAGACCAACCACCTTCAGGAACAGTTATTGTCTTTGTCGTTGTGTATGCCTCACCTTCCAAAGGTTTCTCTGAGAAGAGAGTTATCTTGTCGGCATATCCGCCAAACGACAGGGCCGTAACCTTTGTGTTGGCCTTGCCTGATATGCTCATTCTTATCTTGCTGACCAGGCGGTCGAGACCGATAGAGATGCTCTTGGTAGCAGCCGTAACCACAACCGTCTGCTTTGCACTCATGGGGATAAACTTGCCCTCAGCAAAGTTAAGCTTTGCAGCTGGATCTTCAAGCACGATATTGTCTATATCCACATTCAGAGTTGTGAGTGAAGCACCACTCTGCAATCCTGTAAGACTGCCCCATAAATTATCATAATAAGTATCAATGTTGGCAAAGGCATAAACAGTGTAAGTGCCTTCGGGAAGCGTGAAGGGGTCTGACACCCACGACTTCAGATTGCCCTGCTGCGCTGCGGTGTTACCGGCAAATTCATCATCGGTGTTGGGCAACAGTTTTTTGGTAACAACATTGGTGCCGTCTACAATTAGCACGCAGAGGTTGTGCATATACTCACCATTGGTGCCAACTTCGTCTGCCCTTGTGTTCAGGTCGCCTTCCTCACGTGCCGTAATGCTCAGCTGCAGCGTAGCGGTGCCGTCGCCACCCTGGTCGATGTCGTCGTCGAACGAGCATGAGGCAAGAGGCACGGCGCACAGCCATGGCAGCAGCCATAACATAGCCTTATATATATGTTGTTTCATTTTGTTCATAACGTCAGTGTTTTTTCGTTAAAGTCATTTTATCACATAGGCAGAGTCTCCGGGTCGAGCAGCAGCCAGTCGTTTACGTAAACATCAAGAATGATGTTCTCGTCCTCGCCGGGCACGTCGTTTCCGAGCGAATAGATGCTGTTGACCGTAAGTTTATAGATGTTGTTGCGCACAATGGCATACTCCATTATGCCCTTTGTTTCATCATTGTTGTCATTGCTGTGGCGCACCCACCATGTGTAATAGCATGTGGCGTCTTCGTATGTACGCACTCCGTAAGACTGCAAGATGTTACGGGTAACAATGCCGTTCTGGTCGAGCACAACTTTATAAGTTCCGTTCAGACTTGCCGAATAGCCGCAATTGCTGAGCATATATGCGCTCCATTTAAGACTTTCCTTAACCTGTGCAAGGTCTTGTGCTTCGTCCTGCCCCTGTAGGAAAGCCTTATAGCCTGACGGGTCGTTGTCGAGCAGCGATGCCGCAAAAGTCTTTACTGATGCCCAATTGTCGCAGGCATCGATTTTATCGTCAAACTGACTGAAGTCGGCACCATACACGTATGTCATCATGTCTTCCATTGATGCAAATAGGTGAGTGCCGAGGGCGAAGAATGTTGCACCGCCTTGATAATTTGCCACGCCCTGCGGATTAAACTTTGCCTTGAACACCACGCCCGTGCTGTAGTCGCTGCCTGCCGCATCGGCTGCCGTAGTGTTTTCGAGGGTATAGCCTATACGTTGCCATGTTTCGGCTCCGTCAGAGACAGGAGTGCCCGGCTGAACATAACCTGCCCACCAGTTGGGGTCTGAAGAACCGTTCATAAACCATGTTCCGTAAAGATTTCCATTCTTGCTTGCCGTCCACGGGTCGAGCACGTAATTTGTTGCTGCGTCGTTCTCGTCAGCAGTTTCATTGCCGAGATAAGACAGATTGGTGCCGTTAACATCATCAGCAACGCGCTTTATGATATAGCTGCCTGCAGTAAGATTGTTCACCAGGGCTGCGCCGGTTATCTCAACTGTGGCACCAGTATATGCCGGGTCGGTACAAGTATAAGACGCTTCGGCCTTATAGTCGAGCCTTGCTGCCATGCGCTCTACGTTTACCGTAGCTTTTGCGGGGTCGCTCTCCGGGTTAGAATTAAGCGTGAGCGTGGCGTCGGCAGCTGATGTCATTACGAAGTCAGAATAGTCTGAGCCTGAGGCTGTCCATGCCGTGGTCTGTATATGATTGCGCACGTCGGCGAGCGTGAGCGACTGGCCTGTCCACCAGTCTGCGCCCGGATTTGCCACCACGAGCACGTTGTATGTTCCGTCGTCGAGGTCTACCTGCTGCGGCGTTGTTGTATAGGTGCGGTCGATGCCGTTGCCCGGCTCGGTATAGCTTCCAACGTTAAATGTTGCTACAGCCATGATTGGAGTTGTACCGCTGCTGTTCACTCCGTCAGTGCCGCTGCCCTGATAGAAGAAGGCCACGGCCGACTTTATCTCATTTTCTTTAGTTTGCCCTTTTTCCTGTCCGTCGCCCGTTTCGCCTCCCATAGGATTAGAGCGCGTAGGCGTGCTTTGCTGCGATGCGAAGCTGAGCGAGACATAAGAAGATGCCGACATGCCGCCTCCGCCCGTCGGAGCGGTGTCGATGTCTTCCTGCGCACAGCCGGCCGCGAGAGATGCCATAAGCAGGCATCCCGCAACGCCCTTAACTGTATGTAATATATTCTTGTTCATAGACATTCGTGATTTTTAGGTTGGTTGGCTGTTTAAATCACAGTTCCTCAAACTGCACCCGCTTGCTCCATCCCAGCACGCTGATGCTGATGTTTACGTAAGCCAGGCGGTCGCCCTTGAGGTAGAAGTCGAGCTGATAGTCGTAGCCGCGGTCGAGGAATTCCTGTTCCGAGTAGCGGTATATCTCCTCGCTCGTGCGCAGACGGCTGAGCAGGTCGGGCAGATTGACGCGCACCACTTCCATGTTGGTGTTTTTGTTCACTATAGACAGTATACCGTCGTCCTTTGCATCGGCATGATACAATATGCGCGATGTCATAAAGTCGGCATGAGCTATCTTGCCCACTCCGTCTATCGGGTCGCCGTTATGGTCGAAGGCCGGCGTGCGGTCGTCGGTATTCCATGTTGCATGCGGCGTGTAGACCACGGTGCTAGTCTCGTCGAGCGAGTTGTCCCAGAGGATGTGCGAGTTGCGGTCGGTGATGGTCATGTCATAGTTTGCCACGTCCATCTGTGTGGGGTCGTCGAGCTCGCGCATTGTCACGTTGATTTTCTTGGTGTCGCGCATGAGCGAGATTGTGTGGTAAGTAGGCTTTCCGGCGAACACCTCAACAGGTTCAACCTCCATGCCGTGCCACAGAGTGTCGAGGGGCAGTCCGTGGTTGTCAACAAGGAGCATGTCGCTGCCCTGCTGTGTTGTCTCGAGTCTTACGTCGAGTGCCGTCATGTCGTCTCCGGCAGTAAGGTCAGAGCGGACGAAGCGTGCGCGTCCCGACTCCATCTGCTCAGAGTAAGAGTTTTGTCCGGCAAGCACTATGAACTTATACTTGCCCGGGTCGAGGTCCATCTTCATTGAGTATGTAGGCACGGCCAGCGGCAGCGAGCTGCCCACGTTAGCCTCCGACTGGCGTGTGACATACTTGCCGTTTTCGTCGAACACGTAGACATCTACAGCTCCCACATGGTCGTTGAACATGTCAGCGCGCTCAAGATTGTAGTCGTACTTGAAGTTGAGATACAGCCCCATGGGACAGTCGTCTCTGTCTTCGGTCATCATGTCGCACGATGTGAACACCGGTGTCGACAAAGCCGCAATGCACAGCCAAGTCAGACGCTTTATTGAAAGATACTTCATAAGCATATATATTTTTTGTTTTTATTTCCTTTATCCATATTTAATTGTTGCATTGTCTTTGCGCGGCGACATTGCTGTCTATCCCCGCCGGGCCAGCCCGGATGCCTATCTGTCTGTGTTGCTTAAGCAGATGTTTAGCCTTGGGCTGTCGCTGTTTATGTTGTGGGCACTTGCCCTTGAGCGTCGTGCCTCGTTGTTGTCAGTTTTGGTTTGCGGCAACATTGTTCCGCAACGGCTCCTCTCTCTGTGCCGGAGCTGCACCCCGCCGTATCTCATGGTGTCTCTGCGGGCAGACTTACATGCAGGCCACACCTCTGCGGCTTCAGCCTTTTTAAGAAAATGTGCGGCCGGCCCATACCGGCCGCACACGGATGTTGTCAATTAACTTTAACTTTTATGAAGTTCAATCTTATTAGAGATCTACGCTCTGGCTGCGCTTAGCCCAAGAGAGAACGTTGATATCAACAGAGATGTAAGATTCCTTCTTGTCAACAGGTTCAGGAGTAACTTCTGTTACGTTAGGATCACCAAGGCTCTTAATGCTTTGAACATTAATTTCGTACCAGTTGTTGCGGAGAACACCGTAACGGCCGAGATATTCATCAGACTTATTAGCATAAATATTATTGCCTGTTTCATAAGTTGCATCCCAAGGTGTCTGAGTGTCATCAAAGTGTCTGATGTAAACAGGATAATAAGCAACTCCGTTTGCATAATACTCTAATGTAATATGGTCATTAGCAAGAGTTGCAGCATTTGTAGGATATTCAGCAGCATCAGCCTTCAGTTTGCCTTTACCTGATTCATTAAGAACAATTGTAGCAACGGTACGTTTTCCGGCAGCTTCTGTTGAGAATGTAACATCAAAGTCTGTATCTGATGAAAGTGCTTTACCCTGATCTACATTGGCTTTAGCCCAAGCATTGAATGTAACATCATTCAGCAAACGTGCAGCAACTTCTTTCTTTACATCAGCTACTTGCCATATATCGCTTCTGTCGCCATCAACAGTATAGAACTCTGTTCCGCCATTGAATGTAGCCTTAACAATAACACGTGTAAGATTCTGCTCAAGCATGTTAGCCAAGTCTGTTGTATTCTCGAAACAATAAGCTGCAAATTCTCCATTAGCAGGATTAACAGCCGGCAGAGTTGCATGCTCACCGCCAACAGTAGTGAGACCGCCAACACCTGTGGTACTATAATTATAGTCATCACCCCAATAAACTCTATAAAGTCCGCTTGCAATGGCTGTTCCGCCTATGAAACGATAATCGGTTGAACGAGTTGCCTTAAAAGCTTTCCATGTAGTAAAGTCTGTAACATCACGAACCAGCTTGTTGGTCTGGTTTGTATTGTCAAGAGCCCATCCGTCAATTGTATAAGTAAGCCCAGATCCGTCTGTAACAGTACCATTGGCACCATTCTTTACAGTTACCTTAGCCTCAGCTCTTTCAACATAGATTGTTGCTGCAGGATTAGCATCTGCCTCAGCCTTTGTCTTAAAGATTTTGCTGCCGTCGATAGTAACAAGAGGTTCTACAACATTTGCACTTGTAGGATCTACAGTACCACCTTGTGCGTCAGCCATAATGGCATTTGACATCAGCAGACCATCATCGTGCCAGCTGTAGTCTGTACCGATAGCTGTTTTGACAGCATCATTAAGTTCTGAAAGACTTTTACCTGTAGCAGCAGCTCCGTTAACATTCAATATACCACCTTCTGCAATAGAAAGGAGTCCGTTATTGTTGAGAACTACCAAAGCCTTAATATCACCAGACACGCTGTTAATCTCCTGAGTAATCTTAGCTGTTGTTGTGATGTTGTCAGTTGTAGTGCCTTCCGGAGAGAAGTTCAGATCCATGTTGTAGGCACTGTTCACTACGTCATTAACAAACAGAATAAGAGTAGCATCCTTTACCTCATACTCTGCCGGTGTGCCGTCGTCGAAATTATCGTTGGCACGTGTACCAGGCTGCGTAGGGAGCTGAATGGCAAGGTTGATATAACCCTTACCCTTATCATTCCACTGTGGCTGTCCGCCATTGTCAATAACATCCTCGCTTGAACAAGCTCCCAGCATCAGCGCTGCCAATGCGAAGGAAAATAATTTTACTTTTTTCATAATTTAAAAAATTGAGTTGGTTTAAAAAATATTTTTATCAATTCTCGTGTTTTTACATGTCGAGTATCTGCAGGTTTTTGTCCACTCCCTGCGCTCCGGCCTGCTTAGCCTGATTGAGCAGCTGGCGCGCCTGGCCGGTGTTGCCCTCGAGCATGGCCATCACGCCCTTGGCGTGCAGAGCCTGCGGCGAGTTGCCTGCCTTGCTGAGATAGCGTTTAGCACCCTCAAGGTCGCCGCTCTCCATGCGTGTGCATGCGGCATTGATGTTGGCCGTAGGGTCGTCGGGATACATGCGCACGGCGGTCTCCATAACCTCGTTGAACTCGCGCGAGCCCGGCTCGTAGGTCTGTGCCACCATATACATCTCTTCGAGCGAAAGCTGCTGCGGCTTGGTCTTCAGCACCTGTTTTGCCTCGTCTACCGAGAACGGGCGCACGCTGTAGCTCACCACATAGTCAGAGTGGCGCAGAGCGGGATACCATGAGTCGAGCATAAAGCGGTAGTCTGTAGGATAAGTAGACTTAATCTTCCACTCTTTGGCATCGGGGTCGAGCGTCTTGTCGTCGATGAGCTTAAGTATGGCGTCGCTGTTGTCGAGATTGCCCTCAACGACATACTCGCGCAGGCCTTCCCAGTCTTCAGGCGTAGACGATACGGTGAAAAGGCGGTCTTCTATATGCACGAGCTTGCGCACATAGTCCTTGAGCGTCTTGGCACGGTTCTGTGCCAGATATGCGTTGTGCTCATAAGGCGACTCGGGCGAAGCATATCCGTGGATTTCGATGTTTGTTATGGTTGTGTTCTTGTCGTTCTTCACGAGGTTGATTGTGTTCACAATCTTCTCCAGCTCGCGCGGGTTGTTGCGGTATTCGGGATAGAGAGTGATTTTGTCAACGGGGAAGTCGATAAACGCGCGTCCTTCCTCATGGCGCACCTTCTGTGCCTCGGCTGCCGGGCGCATATACGGCATGAACGGCGTGCGCAGGCGCTTCAGCTCAACGGTGTTCTGGTCTTTCACGTCGCCGCATCCGCAGAGGTCTTCAGCCACGATGACGTTAGAGTTCTTCATCCAGGGCTCATAGGGCAGCACGGCGCTGTAGTGGAGCGTCTGGTCGGTGTTGTTCTTACGTCTTACGGCCACCACGTTTGCCGGAAAGTCCTTATGTCCGCCGCGGCGGTAAGAGATGTCCTGCTTGCGTCCGTTCACTACTATCTGCGGCATCTGCCTCTCCTCGGTGTTGTTAGTGATGATGGGAGTGAAGACGAGCCTCATGTTAGAAGGCAGCTTCAGCGAGTCCATATTGAGGTCGAGGTCAACCACCATAGTCTGGTTAGTGTTCTCTACCTTGATATTCTCTACCGTCACCGTCCGTCCGGCCAGCTTAGGCTCCACGCTCTGTGCCTGCAGCGCGAGCGGCGCGGCCAGCAGGCATGCACAATATATAGATAATCTTTTCATGTCCTTGGTGGTTTATAGTATCAGAAGATGTAAATAAGACTCAGCGCGGCCTTTGTCGGGCCGAAATAGTTGGTGTGCGACGACTTGAGCTTCTCGCCGCAGGTTCCGCACTTGTATTTGTCATACTTTATGTAGTCGTATCCCAGGCCTATGGATGCCTCAAAGTTCCAGTGCTTTGACATCACCCACTGATATCCTGCCGTTACGCCTCCGCCTGCATACCATCCTTCATAGCGGTGGTCCTCAAGCTCGGGGAAGAACCCGAAAGGCAACTCAACGCTGCTTGCGTTGAACTGTCCGCCCATGAGGTGGGCACCGATGAACCAGCCATTGAAGCTCTCGCAGAACCAATAGCGGTATTCAGGCATAACAAGCCAGTGGCGCAGACTCGACTGGTCGCCGCCCGACTGTTTCCACGGATTAAGACCATAGAACAGCTGCAGCGTGCTTTTCTTACCTACTGAGGCTTCAATTCCCAAGTTAGGAGTTGTGGTAGCCCAGTATAATGCATTGGTCTTCAACGCCACGTTCTGTGACAGCATTGTGGCTGAAGTTGCCAACACAAATAGTGCTGTACTTAATATGCGTTTAATCATAAATCCTGTAAATATTTTAGTTTTTTCTATTTCTCGGAATCTTGTTTTTATTCATAGTTATATTATCTCAGCAGATGGTTTTTATATCATCGTTGACCAATCATTTCACATTGTAAAACTGCATTCTCAGACTGTGTTGTTGCCTTATGACAATTTCAGTTCGCAGTTTAGTTTACAGCCATGCTTGCGCGGCCGTTCATGCTGACAGGTTCGTATATGTTATTTTTACCGATTACAGGTTTTTCACATTAGTAGTTCGAATGCTGGCACCATTTAAGGTTAAGCTCGTTCGACATTTTTGTGCTAAAGTTCTTATTCCAAGCAGCATGTTTGTAAAAAACACACCTTATTTAAGGAATATTTATCTTAAAACTTTTCAATTGCAAAAATAACAATAAGTAATTACAAAGGACCCTCTTAGCGTTAAAAATCATTAATCAGGCACTTTTTCTCAATAAAAAGTTTTGGTGTCAGAAATATACTTTTTTGCCTTAAATACAGGGAAATGCAGGCATCAGGCAAGAAAAAAATACTTACATACATCAAGCATAGCCAACGAAAATATATCATCACGCACATTTTCGGCTTGCGTAAGCATATGCAGCGACAGAATGACATAATGAAAGAATATTAGAGCATACACTTACAATGTGATTCAGACTGACGTTCTCATACTGAAGTATTCAGAAATTAAAATCATCCGGCCGCAAAAACGGGCAGTTTTCGTGTGCAACCGCAACGCCCTACGGCATAAGGCGTTACGCCGGATGAAGGCAATGTGTGCAATGTTTTTTGTCCCAATTAGGACAAAAAAGCCATTATTTCAATAAAAAAACAGGGTGGTTTCAGGGTCTGAAACGGCCTGTTTTTGATGCAAAAGTGGCCGAGTTATTCAGAAAAAGCTGCCCGTTTGGGCATAAATGTAAATATTGTTTACCAAAACACGGCCATGCATGGCTCATTATTTTCTATTTCGTCAGAAAATCCGTACAAAAATGAAATGACACTTTGGCATGTAAAAGAGCAAATTATAGAGCAAGACAACACGCACCACGAGCCCGAAGGGCTGCACCTCAGTAATCGTGGGTGGTACACCCACGGATTCTGCAACGCAAGAGGCATCACCCGAAGCGGTGATACTTAATTAAATGAATGAAAAGGCATGCAAGATGAAACCAGCCGGAACAGAACAGCCGGAACAAACGGGACAAACAAAACATATATGCATAATATAAAGTACACGCGGGCGCGCATACTTGCGCCCCGGCACATCGGACATGACATAATTTAACTTGCCGAGCTGAAAAATATAAGGCCATTTATTTTGCTTTACCGCTGATTTTAGGTAACTTTGCCAAAAGTTTAACCTGAATAAAGACATAATTTTTAATTTTTTCACCATGGCTTATACACGCATAACTGCTGCCGAAGCTGCGGCAATGATTAAGAACGGAGAGAACATAGGTCTGAGCGGATTTACGCCCGCAGGCACCGCCAAGGCCGTAACCAAGGAGCTGGCCAAGATAGCTCAGGCTGAGCACGAGGCCGGCAGAGAGTTTAAGGTAGGACTGTTCACCGGCGCCTCTACAGGACAGAGCACCGACGGCGACCTGTCGAACGCGCAGGCTATAAAATACCGCGCGCCCTACACCACCAACTCTGACTTCCGCAAGCACGTAAACGCAGGCGAGATAGCCTACAACGACATCCACCTGAGCCACATGGCACAGGAGCTGCGCTACGGCTTTATGGGAGAAGTTGACTGGGCGATAATTGAGGTGTGCGACATCGAGGAAGGCGCCGACACATGCAAAGCTTACCTGACGGCTGCCGGAGGCATCAGCCCCACAGTGGCACGCCTGGCAAAGCACGTGGTGCTGGAGCTTAACAGATTCCACAGCCCCGAGGCAAAATATCTACACGACGTATACGAGCCGCTCGACCCGCCGTGCCGCCAGCCGATACCTATCACACACGTGAACGACCGCATAGGCACACCCTATGTAGAGATAGACGCCAAGAAGATTGTGGGCGTTGTAGAATGTAACATAGCCGACGAGGCAAGAGCCTTCAAGGATGCCGACCCGATAACTGACCAGATTGGACACAACGTGGCACAGTTCCTCATCAGCGACATGAAGAGGGGCATCATACCGCAGTCGTTCCTGCCGCTGCAGAGCGGCGTGGGCAGCACTGCCAACGCCATACTGGGCGCACTGGGACACGACGAGAGCGTGCCTAACTTCAACATCTACACCGAGGTGCTGCAGGACAGCGTGGTGGGCATGATGCTCGAGGGACGCATCAAGGACGCGTCTACATGCTCGCTGACAGTGTCTAACGAATGTCTGAAGCAGATTTACGACAACATGGACTACTTCAAGCAGCACCTGACGCTGCGTCCGAGCGAGATTTCAAACTCGCCTGAGGTTATCAGACGACTGGGCGTCATTGCCATTAACACTGCCATCGAGGTTGACATCTACGGCAACGCCAACTCTACACACATCAGCGGAACGAAGATGATGAACGGTATTGGCGGAAGCGGCGACTTTGAGCGCAACGCATACATAAGCATCTTCACCTGTCCGTCAACTGCCAAGGGCGGTCTTATCAGCTCTATCGTACCGATGGTAAGCCATCAGGATCACTCTGAGCACGATGTAAACATCATCGTTACAGAGCAGGGTGTGGCCGACCTGAGAGGCAAGAGCCCAATAGAGCGTGCACACCTCATCATAGAGAACTGTGCTCATCCTGACTACCGTCCGCTGCTGCGCGACTATCTGAAGATTGCCAAGATGGGACAGACACGCCACTGCCTGACAGCTGCCTTCGCCATGCACGACACTCTGATGCGCAAGGGCGACATGCATCTGACAGACTTTGCTGAGTATGTTAAGTAATTATTTTAGAAGTTAGAGGGAGCCAAGACACATTGTCTTGTGGGTATGCGGGCTATCATTCTTATCAGCCTCATTACTCCCATAAAATAAGGGGCTAAGGCGTTTCGCCTTAGCCCCTGTTTCATGGGACGGGAATTATGGGCGGAATGAGAGTGATAAGACTAATAAGGCTGATGAGACCCATACAGGCCAGAACAATACCATAAAGGCATTTGTCTTAACTCCTTAACTCCTAAATAAATATCTCCTAAAGATATCATTCAATAAACCTCACCTTAGCCTCATTTCTCGGCTTAGCCTCGGGAGCCTCGTCGGGATAGCCGAAGGCTATGCAGTAGAGCAGCTCGTAGCCCTTGCTGAACTCAAGTTTCTTGAGATATTCGGCAGCCTCGGGCGTGCGCATAAAGCGGGCCGGACCGCCAAGACAGCACGAGCCTATGCCCATCGACTGGGCAGCCAGAATCATGTTGCCGCCAAGCAGTCCGCAGTCTATCTGCGAGCAGTCATACGACGGGTCGTTGGCTATGAACACCACGGTGGGCGCATTGCGGAACATATTCTTGAACGACGCGTCGGCCGCTGCCTCCGGATTATACTTCTTGTAGATAGCCGTAATGCCGTCGATAAACTCAGGATTGTCAACCACGCGCACCTCCCACGACTGCTTGTTCATGCCGTTGGGCGCGTTGATGCCACACTTCAGTATGGTCTGCATCGTGTCGCGGTTAACCGGCTGCGGCTTATACTTGCGTATGCTGCGGCGCTCCATTATCGTTGATATCACGGCCTCAGAGCGGTTTGCGACAGTGTCGGCTGCAGCTGCGGCAGCATCGCTTTTGGGTGAATTGGCACTGCAGCCAAAGGCCGCACAGGCAAAGGCTATGCCCAGGAAAAGATTTAAAGGTTTCATAATCATTTGTTTTTAAAATTATCATTATTACTTAAACCCAAATTGTACGATTTGGGCTAAATCAAAATCAGCAAAAACCGCAACAGCCTATCCGGACCGAAACAAACCGGCACAACATGAAACGCCACCACAGCAGACAAGGCTGAACCGGTAACAAAAATAATGAAATATTTTATATTTGCGCGAACATGAACACGTTTTTTCATGTTTTATAACTTATGACGCAAAACGGACAGACTACATTTAGCATACAACTTCAGCGGTATGGAACATCCGTTTTTGCAAAACTTAACACAAGAAAACAGTTTTCATAATATTTTTGGTTTTTTCTTTATTTTTAGAGCCTTACGGAGCATAAACATAACACTTTATCGGTAAATTTGTACTAAAATGAACACCCGTATTGCCACAAAAAGACAGCCGGAAGGACAGGAAAAAGGCATAAGACAAAAAGAAAAAACGGGATTAAAGACAGCCAAAAAGGCCAGTTAGAGAAGAATGACAGCAAGGATATTATAGAAAAAACGACAAAAAGATACAGATGAAACGGAAGAACAAGAAACTAATAAACTTAATGGTATGCATGACAGCCGCAATACCCTATGCTGCGGCTCAGACAACAGACGCCCCTCTACTCTGCGAGGCGGAAAGGACGGAAGACACATGCCTAGGAGTCGACTCGGCACGCACCGAAAAGAAAGAAAAGAAATGTATATACGAGCTGCCTTACTCAACAAAAACAAGTTGCCCCGACTATAAGCGCATGTGGACAAACACCGGCGTGCTCTTTGCCGGAGGACTAGCCACGCTGGGAGTACTCGAGATGCTGCCTGAAGGCTCTACGGCATGGAACAAAGAAGAACTGCGCAAGACACCGTTTCTAAAGCGGTGGAGCATGCACGTAAGAAAAGGGCCCGTGTGGGACAAAGACGATTTCATATTCAACTACGTGCTCCATCCCTACGCCGGAGCAGCTTACTATATGAGCGCACGCAGCCTGGGCTTCAACATGCTGGGATCGTTTCTCTACTGCACCGGCATCTCAACAATATTCTGGGAGTATGGCATAGAGGCTTTCATGGAAATACCCTCGATACAGGACCTAATAATAACGCCCGTGTCGGGAATAGTGTTGGGCGAGGCGTTCTACAAGCTAAAGCGGCACATAGTGAACAACGGATACAGGCTGTTTGACTCGAAGGTACTAGGCAACATCGTGGCCTTTATCATCGACCCCGTAAACGAGGTGATAGGGCTGTTTGCCGGCAACCCCTGCCGCAAGTTATCACAAAAAACAAACATGTGTTGCACGCCGTGGATAAGCACCATTAACGGCAACTCATTCGGACTGACATTCAGTCTAATACGATAAAAGACATGACATCAAGCATACCCCAGCAACCAATGACTACATTTTTGACACTGCAACATGCGTGTTAATGTCAAGAAGTTGCAATTGTGCCGGATTTTTTAGTAACTTTGTGGCCTGAAATCGAAGCAACATCCTATAAATGAAAAAAATACTCATAACGGGCGCAAGCGGATTCATAGGCAGCTTCATTGTCGAGGAGGCGCTGAAAAGAGGATTCGAGACATGGGCAGCCGTAAGAAAAAGCAGCTCAAGGAAGTATCTAAACGACAGCAGAATACATTTTATAGAGCTCGACCTGGGCAACCTGGACAAGCTGGAGAAGCAGCTGAGCGGACAGCAGTTTGACTATGTTGTGCATGCGGCAGGCGTAACCAAATGCCTGCACAGCAGCGACTTCTTCAAGGTGAACACCGAAGGCACGGCCAACCTGGCGCTGGCGCTGCGCAGACAGAACACGGGGCTGAGGCGCTTTGTATATCTGAGCAGCCTGAGCGTGATGGGGCCGGCGCGCGAGCAGGAGCCTCACACCGAGATAACGGCAGCCGACGAGGCATGCCCCGACACGGCCTACGGCAAGAGCAAGCTGGAGAGCGAGCAAAGGCTCGAGGCCATAAAGGGATTTCCGTTTATAGTGCTGCGCCCCACGGGCGTCTACGGCCCGCGCGAGAAAGACTACTTCATGATGGCGCAGAGCATAAGCAGGCATGTTGACTTCGCCGTAGGCTACAGACCTCAGCATCTTACGTTCATATATGTCATGGACGTGGTGCAGGCCGTATTCCTTGCCCTCGACCACGGCACCGTAGGTTCAAGATACTTCATAAGCGACGGCCGCGTGTACTCGTCGCGCACGTTCAGCGACCTGATAAGCAACGAACTGGGCAATCCCTGGCTGCTGCGCATAAAGGCGCCCCTGTGGCTGCTGCGCATAATATCCTTTGCCGGCGAATGGACAGCCCGCATTACGGGCAAGATATCGGCACTGAACAACGACAAGTATAACATAATGAAACAGCGCAACTGGATGTGCGACATCAAGCCGGCCGAGAACGAGCTCGGCTACAAGCCGCAATATGACCTGAAGCGCGGCGTGGCGGCAACAATAAAATGGTATAAAGACAACGGATGGCTGTAAAGGAAATTATAAGGATAATTGGATAGATGAGAATAATGGGACTAATGAGAAAAATAAAATTAATGAGACTGATGAGAGAAATGGGGCGCATGGCTCACATAAGTCCTATTAGTCCCATCAGCCCCACATTCCCAATCTCTCCCCATCTCTCCCATCCCCTCTTCCACCACTAACAATCTCTTAAAATGATAAAATTCATCAAGCAGCTTTTCACAATAGAGAAGCAACCCAAGAAGGGGCTGTTTGCCCTCGAGTGGGTGGTGCTGGCATATCTCGTGCTCACACTGCTCATAGTGTTCTTCACATACACCAAGGCGGCCAACCCCGACGCCATGATATGGGGGCGCATACGCATTGCCGTCATCACGGTGGCGCTGTGGGGCGTCTACCGCATGCTGCCGTGCCGGCTTACACGACTGGCACGCGTGGTGGTGCAGATGGCGCTGCTGGGCTGGTGGTATCCCGACACCTACGAAATCAACCGCATGCTGCCCAATCTCGACCACGTGTTTGCCCAATGGGAGCAGGACATGTTCGGCTGCCAGCCGGCCCTGCTGTTCTGCAAGGCCATGCCGTGGCCCGTGGTGAGCGAGCTTATGGACATGGGCTATGCCTCCTACTATCCGATGATAGCGCTCGTGGTGCTCTATTACTTCGCCTTCCGCTACCACGAGTTCGAGCGTGCCTCGTTCGTGGTGCTCACGGCCTTTTTCATCTATTATGTGGTGTTCGTTCTCGTGCCCGTAACAGGCCCTACGTTCTACTACAAGGCTGCCGGACTGACCAATATAGCCAACGGCGTGTTCCCCAACGTTCACGACTATTTCAACTATTATCAGGACTGTCTGCCCAGTCCCGGATACAAAGACGGCATATTCTATCACTTTGTTGAAGACGCCAAGGCGGCCGGCGAAAGGCCCACGGCAGCCTTCCCGAGCAGCCATGTGGGCATAAGCACCGTGCTGATGCTGCTTACATGGCACAGCGGCAACCGCCGCCTGCTCTATGTGCTGCTGCCCTTCTACGTCCTGCTGTGCCTCGCCACGGTCTACATACAGGCCCATTATGCCATAGACGCACTGGCCGGACTGGTGAGCGGCGCACTGCTCTACGTGGCGCTCATGGCTGTTTCAAAAAAGATGGTAACAAGACAATAAGACTGTCAGGGCAGGCATACCGCAGTAAAAGCGATATGTCTGCCCTGTTTTTTTAACTGCCGGAAAACTTCTTTAACTAACATAACTTCGGCAACTTGCATAAAATAACTATTTTTGCAACCGTGACAAGACTTAGAATATTCATAACGGCTCTGATGGCACTGATGCTCGCGGCCACGGCTACGGCACAGGACAAGAAAGGCGACAATCCCGAGGACAACGAGGTTGACATGGACAACCCTACGTTTGTGCCTATGGTGAAGGTTGGCAAGGTGCTCATTGACGGCGACAGCATACAGTATGTTGAGCTAAACAACGTGTATGTATACCCGCAGCCGGTGTTCAAAAACGCCAAGCAGCGCGCCGCCTACAACCGTCTGGTGTATAACGTAAAGAAGGTGCTGCCCATAGCCAAGGAGGTTAACAGGGTTATCATCGAGACTTACGAATATCTGCAGACGCTGCCCAACAAGAAGGCACGCGACGAGCACATGAAGCGCGTGGAGGAAGACATCAAGAAGAGATACACGCCGAGAATGAAGAAGCTGTCGTACTCGCAGGGCAAGCTGCTCATAAAGCTAGTCTACCGCGAGTGCAACTCATCGGCCTACGACCTTATACGCTCGTTCATCAGCCCCATAAGGGCAGGCTTCTATCAGGCCTTCGCCTGGGCTTTCGGCGCCAGTCTGACAAAGAAATATGACCCCGAAAAGACCGACCGACTCACAGAACGTGTTGTGCTGATGGTTGAGTCGGGGCAGCTGTGATTAAGAATGCGACTAATGGGAAAAATGATACTTATAAAATTAATTGGAAGAACGGGAGCTATGGGACTTATGAGATTAATATGACTCATGGCTCTTATAAGTCCCATCTCTCCCATTATCCTCATCCCCACAATAAAATAGGCACAGCCGCATGGCCGTGCCTATTTTATTATTATATTACTGTCTTATGGTTTCTCTGAATAAAGCACCTGAATAACCGTCTGGCCTACGGCCTGAAGAGTGTTCTTGTCGATATATTCCATCGTGTCGTTAATCGTGTGCCATGTAGGACCGAAGCTGCTCTGCTGGCAGTCAGGATAATATGGAACGATGTCTATCGTAGGAATCTTTGCCACATCATTCACAGGCACATGGTCGTCGGTAACCATCACGCCGTCTGTCGACGGGAAATAGCTGCCAAAGCCCACTGCCTCTGCCGCAGCCCAAACCTTGTCGACAATACCCTGGGCATACTGCTTTGACAATCCTTCCTGAGAGAACTTCGAGCCCTGACCTCCTACCATGTCGAGCAGGATGCCGAAACGTGCCTCATATCCCGGTTTATGCGGATTGGCAGCCCAATGCTGTGCACCCAAAGCCCACGAGTCGCCATTGTCGGGAACTGTGCTCCAGCGCGGCACGCCGCGGTCTTCAGCGTCAAAGCACACAAAGTCGATGCCAAGATTAAGTTTCGTCGTATCGCTTGCCAGCAAACGTGCAATCTCGAGCATAACAGCAACACCGCTGGCACCGTCGTTGGCACCCATCACAGGCTTGCGCCAGTTGGCCGAGTCAGGGTCGTTGTCGGCCCACGGACGGCTGTCCCAGTGGGCACATAACAGGATGCGGGTGGTAAGCTCCGGACGGTAGCTCGCCACGATGTTGGTACATTTGAGCGGAGTGCCGTCGAAACCGGTGAGCGTAACGTTCTGCGGTATCACCGTAAGGCCATACTGACGGAACTTGCCCATAATCCACTCGCCGCACTTGTCGTGCGCCTCGCTGTTCATCGTGCGCGGTCCGAAATCACACTGAGCCTTGCAGTAAGCATAGGCCGAATCGGCATTAAACGAAGGACCAACCGGCTGCTGCGCAGCCATATCGGCATCAGAAGACGCCTTCTTGTTGCCTCCGCAAGACGCCATGGCGATAATTAACGCCAGCATCAACATTTTGGTTATTATTCTCATGTTCGTATCACCTCGCCGCCGGACAAGCCGTGGCGAAAAGTATTTTAGATGATTATTACTTATAAAGACAAATTCAGTTGCAAGCCTGTCACAGACCTGTCTGTTACAGATTATTCTGCACCTGAGCCATGACCCTGAGCCAGTTGCCGCCCCAGATGCGGGCGATGTCGCGCTCGCTGTACCTGCGGCGCAGAAGATGCAGGGTGAAGTTGATAAGCTCTGACGAGTCTGCCAAGCCTCTTATGCCTCCGTCGCCGTCGAAGTCGGTGCCTAGCCCTACGTGCTCTATGCCCATAACGCTGATGGCATGCTCAAGATGAGCTATGGCATCCATGACCGTAGCCTCCTGGCTGTCGTTGCGCAGGAAACCGTGATAGAGCGTGATGTGGGCCACTCCGCCATGCTTGGCAAGAGCCCTGAGCTGGTCGTCGGTAAGATTGCGCGGCACGTCGCACAGCGCCTTGCTGTTGCTGTGGCTGCACACGATGGGCTTACTGCTTATGCTAAGCGCGTCGTAGAAGCTCTTTTCGCCGGCATGACTGAGGTCTACCATTATGCCGCAGCGGTTCATCTCCTTAATGACCTGCTCGCCAAAGCGGCTCACTCCGCCATGAGTGTTGCAGCCGCGGGCACTGTCGCAGATGTCGTTGTCGCCGTTGTGACAGAGCGTGATGTAGACAACGCCGCGCCTTGCGAAATATCTTACGTTGGATATGTCGTGGTTAAGCGCCAGTCCGTTCTCTATGCCGAGCATTATGGAGCGGCGCCCCTTGCGCTTGTCTTCATACAGATCAGAAGGCGTGCGCGCTATGCTCAGGTAGCGGTTGTTGGCGTTTACTATCTCCTCTATCTTGTCGAAGATAAGGTCGGCATACTGAAGCGGCCCGTCAACCTTAAATGCCACCTTAGACGAGAAGGTCTCGCCGAGCTTGGGCTGTGGCAGATATGCCGCCATGATGACAGCGTCCTGATGTCCTTCGGCCATCTTGTGCATGTCGACGAGAATGCGCGGGTCGCGCTGGTCGAAGTGTATGCCCTGCGGAAAGAACATAGGCGTGTCGCAATGGGTGTCGAGCGTAAGCATGCGGCGGTGAAGGTCTTTGGCCGTATAGAAGTCGCGTGCACGGTCTACAAGCCATCTGAACAGCACCTGTCCGCTCTCGCCGAGCCACTCGGGATGCCACTGCACGCCGATAAACGGCTTGAACTCGCTGCTCTCTATGGCCTCGATCACGCCGTCGGGTGCCTTTGCGCTGACGCTGAAGCGCCTGCCTGAAGCCCTTACGGCCTGATGGTGTATGGAGTTGACGGCAAGCGTCTCCGTCTTATACAACGAATAGAGCACCGACTCGCGGCTTATCCTCACCGTATGGGTGGGCTCGCTCCGGTCGGCGTCCTGGCTGTGCTTTATCAGGCTGTGGCCTGCTGCCGCGGCAGCGCGGCCTGCCCCGTGTGCGGCGGCAAAGCTCTCGGCTATGTCCTGGTCAACCTCTCCGTCGAGGGCCGTAACGAGCGTCTGTATGCCACGGCATATTCCGAGCATAGGTATCTGGCGGTTGTATGCCAGCCTTACGGTCAGCAGCTCGGCCTTGTCGCGCATGTGGTTGATGCCGTGCAGGCGCGGCGAAGGCTCCTCGCCGGCCCACAGCGGATTGATGTCGCCGCCTCCGGTGAGCACCAGTCCGTCTATCTTGTCGAGCGTGTTGATTATCACGTCCTTGTCGGCAACGGGCGGAATTATCACCGGCGTGCCTCCGGCTCTCACCACGGACATGTAATACTGCTCGCACAGACGCGCGTCGCCGTCGGCAAAATTGCCTGTGAGGCCAATCACCGGCTGGCGAGTGGCCTCAGGATAACGGGCGTATATGTCGTCGAGACTGCTCTGAATATCAAACGATTTCATTGCTCCAGCCTCACACTATCTGCTTTCTCCCTGCGGAACGGGCACTTCTCTCTTGATGCTCTGCTCTAAAGAAATAAGGGTTTCGGTTGCAACTACGCCGGGGATGCCCTGCATCTGGTTGTTAAGCAGGTCCATGAGCTGTTCGTTGTCGCGTGCGTAGAGCTTTACGAGCATGGTGTAAGGACCAGTGGTGAAGTGGCACTCAACGATTTCGGGTATGTGGTCAAGGCGCTCAACTACCGACTTATACATGTTTCCGCGCTCAAGCGCTATGCCCACGTATGTGCATGTTGTGTAGCCAAGACTTTTGGGATTTACGTCGAATCCGCTGCCTGTGATGACGCCACCCTCGATAAGATGCTGTACACGCTGATGTATGGCTGCGCGCGATACGCCGCACTCTGCTGCTACATCCTTAAACGGAATTCTGGCATTCTTTGACAGAATGCTCAAAATCTTTTTATCAAGACTATCAATCTTTTCCATTTTATAATGTTATTAGTTTTATTTTTTAAGTTATATTCTCTTTTGGTTTCCAGTATGTTTGATGCGAGCAAATTTACATATTAAAAATGAGTTATACAACATTTTGACATAAAAAATAGCGCATTTTATGCAGAATGAAATAAAAAAAGGGAGACCTTGGCCGGTCTCCCATACTTTTTTATGACAAATGAACACTATTTCTTTGTCTTGGCTGTTTTCTTTGCGGCAGTCTTCGCTGCTGTCTTCTTGCTGTCAGCACCCTTTGCGACAGCCTCGGCCTCGGGCTTCTTAGCCTTCTCTACCGAAACCATCTCGACGGTGAATATCAGCGTGCTGTAAGGATTGATGGCTCCTGCCTTGCGGTCGCCGTAGGCCAGATTCTGCGGTATGTACAGTTCCCACTTGCTGCCAACGGGCATCATTGTGAGGGCCTCTGTCCATCCCTTGATAACCTGGTTGGGGCGGAACTTGGCTGTTTCGCCGGGACGCTTGTAGCTGCTGTCGAACACAGTGCCGTCTATCAGTCGTCCTTCATACTTCACGGTTACTTCGTCGTCTACTGAAGGAATCTCTCCGTTGCCCTTTACGAGCACCTTATACTGAAGTCCGCTGGGAAGCGTAACCACGCCTTCCTTGGTCTTGTTGGCAGCCAGGAAGTCTTCGCCGGCCTTGCGTGTTGCCTCGTTGCGCGCGTCGACAGCCTGCTTGAAGGCCTTGTCGAAATAGTCTTTTGCAACAGAGTCTGTCATCAGCGTGTAGTCTTTCTTCAGCGCGCTGACAAATCCCTTGTTGAAGAGTGCCTCGCTGATAGAGTCGCTCTGGCCCTTGAACTCGTCCTTCAGGAAGGGCAGCATGCGCTGGCTTACCATCAGGGCTATCTGCTCTCCGGCGAAGTATGCCTTTGTCTTTTCGTCGATGCCCCTTGCCACGGCGTCTTCATATCCCTTGATAAAGTCGGCCATGTAGGCTGTGTCAACGCCGAAGCCCTGCTTAAGGTAGGGCACAAGGCCGTCGGTGCGCACCATTCCGGCTGAATAGCTGAGCGAGTCAGACTTGGTTATCAGACTAATCTTTGCAGGCTCCTCTACGGCCTTCTTGTCTTTCTTCTTCTTTGCGGCAGCGTCTGCCGTATTGAAAGAAGCACTCACCAGAATGGCGAGTGCTGCTAAAATTATTTTCTTCATTTAATTATTTGTTACCTAAACTGATAAGTTCTATTTTGAAGATAAGCACAGAGAAAGGCTTGATGTCTTTCTGCTCACGGTCGCCATAAGCGAGGTTCTGAGGTATTACAACCTCCCAAACGCTTCCGGCAGGCATGTGTGTCAGGGCTGTGGTCCATCCCGGGATTACCTGGTTGGCGCGCAGCGTTACAGGCTCCTTACGCTCGTAAGAGCTGTCGAACACCTTGCCGTCGATTGTCTTTCCTTCGTAGTGAACTTTTACGGTAGATGTATCTGTAGGCATCTCGCCCTTGCCTTCCTTGATAACTCTGTAGAGCACGCCGCCCTCGAGCTTCTTCACTCCGGCCTTCTTGGCATAGTCAGCAAGATATTTCTCGCCAGCCTTCTTGTTGGCGCCATACTGCTCCTCGATGGCCTTGCTTCTGATGGCCTGCATCTTGAGCTGAGCCACGCGCTGAGCCTGCTCAACGGTCATGAGTCCGTTCTTGCCGGTTGTACCGCTGATGAAGCCTGCCATGAAGTTCTTCAGAGATATAGTCTTTGTTGAGTCGCTGCCGAAGAGTTCGTGGTTGATGCCCTTAACCATCTGGTTAGATATCTGCTGACCGATCTGTATACCTGCGTAGTAAGCGGCCTTCTTCTTGTCGTCGCCTGCGTTGGCTCCTTCGTTAAGTCCCTTGAAGAACTCGTCCATGTATGCTGTGTCTACTCCGAGTCCTCTTACCAGATAGTCCTTCAGACCCTGTGTCTGTGCCATACCTATGGCATAGCTCACTGTGTCGACATCGTTTTTCAGGTCTGCCTTAGGTGTTGAATTGCCGCAAGAAACCAATGATGCGGCTGCTACAGCCCAAACGGCTGCGAATGTAAGCTTTTTCATCTTTGTTTTTATTCGTTATTGTTTTATTTATTCTTTACTTTAACGGCTCCTGCCGCCATGCC
>UMJL01048971.1_pt1 | contig 35128 bp, 32 predicted proteins | sample 1966071 | NCBI WGS metagenome assembly UMJL01 (sample SAMEA4836148, study PRJEB28245) | human gut metagenome | biome: gut microbiome; material: fecal sample | place: Denmark | collected 2008
AGACCAACAGAGGATACCAGCGTATCGTGCTCGTCAAAAAACAGCAGGCCACAGTGCAACGTCTGATTATATTGTCCCAAATCAACCAGCGCGTTTTTTCGGATTCTGGCGGCGATGCGGCCCACATATTTGAGGGGAGAGGTGGCATAGACGTCTCGCAGCAGGAACAAATTGCCCGTTCCTGTGCGCACCCATTGTGCACGACCGTACTGCTTCTGGCTGTATTCCGGCTGTGACAGGAGCTGTTCGGCCTCCTTGCTGACTCCGGCAGCCTGCGTACCGATGATGTCGCTGCTGAAGCAGCGGCCATCCTCCAGCCGCACGGTGACATAGTCGTAATCTGCGCCGGTGTCCACCATTCGGCTCAGCGCAAGAATCAGAGCCTGTCGGGCCTCCGGGTAGCCGATGCTGTCCGGGCTTTTGCTAAGCATGGACTTCATCTGTTGTGCTGTACCGCAACTTACGCTGGTGGTGTAAAGATGGCTTTGCACGCTGGCCGTCGAGGTGGAGAAATTGATGAGGGCCTGTTCGGTAACCAGGTTCAGGCTGGCGAAATTGCTGTTCGTTGCCAGCCGGGCAGCGGTCTGCGTCATAACCGTGGTGATGGCAAAGACCACCAGCAACACAATCAGCAGGTTGACAAAAAACAGCTTGTTTTGGAAGGACCAGTCCTTAAAACGCTTCATCGGCTCTCCCTTTCCGTCTTTTCAGTGCCGGTTTCATGCAGAAAACGTCCTCCAAACCCAGGCTGCGGAGAACGTTTTCAATCCGGGGATCTCAGCCCTTGACGGCTCCCGCGGTGATACCGCTGATGATATACTTTTGGCACAGCAGGTACAGCGCCAGAATGGGGATCATGGCCAGGATGAAGAAGGCGAACGCTTCGTTGAGCTCGGTGGTCTTGCCGTTAAAATACTGAATCTGGGCAAGGGTGAGGCTTTTGGAATCCTTCTCTCGCAGCAGGATGATAGAAGTGGAGTAATCGTTCCAGATAAAGAGGGTATTGAGCACAAGCTGAGTGACGTTAATAGGGGTCATCAGCGGAAAGACGACCTTCCAAAAGGTCTGGAACCGATTGCAGCCGTCAATGCTTGCGGCTTGTTCCAGCTCGCGGGGGACGGTTTTGACAAAGCCGGTAACCGCCACCATGCTGATGGAAATCTGCAGGCCAGATCGGGCGATGATAAAACCGATGTTGGTGCTGACAAGTCCCATGTTGTACCAGTTGAGGAAGAGCGGAAGCTCAAAACACTGGAAGGGAATGAGCAAGCCCAACGTCAGCACCGCATAGATCAGCCGGTAGACGCGGCTGTCATAGCGTGCCAGAACCCAAGCAGCCATGGAGGTGAAGCCCATCAGGATCAAAACGGTGGGAATCGTGTTGATGACGCTGTTTTTAAAACCGATGCCAAACAGCTCGTTTTCGAAAATCACGTTATGGAAGTTTTCTAGCGTAGGGTTTTTGCTGAAGGCCAACCGGTTGGCGGTGATTTCCGTAGCGGGCTTAAAGGCGTAAAGTACAGCCACATAAAACGGAGATAGGACCACGATCAGTAGCAACAGAATAAACGTCACCCGCAGGAGCCTACGAAATGTCCTTCGATGGTGAGAAAGGCTATTTTTTTCAAACAGTCGGTCCATGCTTACAGGTCTAGCGGTCATGTCTCCACCTCCAAACGGCGCAGCACACGCGTAACAATCTGCGTCAGCACAATTAGGATCACAGTTAGAATAATAGCTGCCGCTTGGCCAAGGCTTGCCTTGTTGTTGGCAAAGATGGATTGGTAGATATAAACCGCCGTAGTCTGCCCTTCCTGGAGGTTGGCGGCGACCACCATGGGCAGGTCAAATGTTCTTAGGCCCCATGCCAGAATGAGAGTAATATTGGTGGTAAAAGCGGGGACAATCATGGGAATGGTAATGTGAATGAATTTCTGCCACGCATTTGCGCCCTCCACGGTGGCGGCCTCATAAAAATCCTGGGAGATGGTTTGAAGCGCAGCAATATAAATCAACATGCAGTACCCCATATCACGCCAAGAGGCCATGATGGCCATGGCCGGAACTACCTGTGACGGCAGTCCCAAGGGACTTACATTGCCTGTTAGCGGACTGTAAACATCCGTAAACACATAGGACCAGACAATGGCACCTGCTGTGACAGAAATGGTAAAGGGAAGGAAAAAGATGGTACGGGAGATGTTGTTAAACAAAGAGGACTTGTGGATTAGAAGCGCTAGAGAAAAGCCCAGCACGTTGGACCACAGCAGGTACTGAATGGTAAAGTTGAAGGTCACACCAAGGGACATGCGAAAATACTTGTTTCCCAGCAGATATTTATAATTTGCAATCCCATTGAAAGGATGATCGGTGCTGACGATACTTTTCCAGCTTGTAAACGAATAGGGGATTCCCTGAAAAAAAGGGATCAGCACCACGAAGGTGAACAACACTATGGTGGGCAGCAGAAACAGTGCGTTGCTCAAATGTGTGCGCCCGGAATACCCTGTAAGCTGGCGAGGTCGGAGATCTTTGTCCATGTTTTAATCGCTCCTGTCGTTGGTAGAAAGCATTGCGAGAAGGATGTAAGCGCGAGCGGATGCCTCCGGCGGGTGAGCCGGGCGTCCAACCCGAGTCCTCTTCTCCCGCAAAGGCATTCCAGCCCCAACGACACACGCAGCGGCGCTAGAAGCCCTCTGTACGATAAGTCAGCCAATGCGCGCAACGCCCTTTTAGAAGGACCGAGGACGGCTGACCGGGACAGTCAGCCGTCCTGCTCGACGCCATGGAGATCGATTTATTCCATGCGTCAAAGAGGGTTACAACGCAGCCTGCGCGATCTCCTCGTCGAAGAGCTCCTGCATGTAGGCCAGGCAGGTCTCCACCGAGTTGACGCCGGAGGACTCCGTGCCGGTGCAGCAGTATACGGCCCAAGCGGTCAGAGCCTTGCGGTAGGCGCTGGTGAACGCAGAGGAGAAGGGCGCGGTGAAGTCGCCGTAGCAGGCGGTGTTGCCGGAAGCCTTGGCCTCGAGCAGGGTCAGCAGCAGCTCGGGCGTGTTTTCGGTGGTCGCGCCGGTAATGCAGGGCTGATAGCTCTCGTCAGACCACAGGCCCATGCAGTCGGTCAGCCAGAACTCAAGGAACTTCTGGCCCCACTCGGCGTTGTCGGACTTGGAGTTGACCATGAAGGACTGGTCCACCTGCACGCCCAGCACCGGCGGATCGCCGCTGTCGTCCGTGGGGCAGAGGAAGAAGCCATATTCAAAGTCCGTGCCGCCAATCAGGCTTTCGATGCTGCCGATGTTCCAGGTGCCCTGATAGAGCATGCCCGCCTGACCGGAGATGAACATTTCGTTGGCGTCGGTCTGCTTGTTGGAGGTCGCGTTGGGCGCGGCCCAGTCTCCCATGCGCTCGCCCCAGATCTCGAGGGCCTCGGCAAAGTACGGATAGTCGGTGACTTTCTTCTCACCGCTCATGAGCTTCTCGAACATGTCTTTGTCGCCGTTGGCCAGCGCCTTGGTCCACAGCACCGGGCGCATCTCAATGTCGACGGAAGCGCCGTCGGCGTACCAGTTGGCCCATGGGGTGATGCCGTTTTCCTGAAGCGTTTCGCAGATGGCCAGCAGCTCGGTCTTGGTGGTGGGCACTTCCAGACCAAGCTCCTCAAAGATCTTGGTATTGTAGAACACGCCCCAGGACTTGAAGTCCACAGGATAGGCGTACCACTTGCCCTGATAGGACACGTCGCCCATGTCGCCGGCGCTCAGGCCCAGCTCCTGGATGACCTCGTTCCCGGTCAGGTCCATGATGTATCCCTCTTCGATGAGGTTGACATACAGGCCGGGGTTGCCCATGATGATTTCGGGATTATCACCCGCGGCAATGGCCGTTTCCAGCTGGGGCCAGAAGTCGGTTCCCTGAGAGTAGGCCAAGTTTTCAAATTCGATGGTCACTTCGGGATGCGCCTGCTTGAAAAGCTCCTGGATCTTCTCCATGCCTTCGGCCTTATCGCCTTCCACCATGTAATGGAACACCGTGATTTCGATCACGTCACCTTCCGCCAGCGCGGCGGGAACCATAGCGGCGCACAGGACCAGGATCAGAATCAGTGACAGCAGTTTCCTCATTTGGTTAACCTCCTTGGGCAAAGCCCTTTTTTGTTGACGGCTCGTCCGGCCGCTTGGGAAAAGAGAACGACTGCCTTCCCTCCGGCAAGGGGAAAGCCTTTTGTTAGATTTATTATGGCAAAAAAGTGACCGTCTGTATATGCATCGTTTTTATGAAATCCTTCTTAAAATCCACTCTTTTTTTGTGACGTTAAAAAACACGGTGAAACCGTGGCAGACTGTCAGAGAACCCGTTTGGGAGGTTTTGCGGGGCTCGCGGCCCTTGCGCGTTTTTCCGGCCGCGCCGCAGGGGAAACGCGCGCTGTCGGAAAATTTCCGGATGCGGACAAAGCCTCTGTGGAAAGAGGCGAAACAAGGCGCGAAGCGCTGTTTTTACTGCTTCGCCAGGCGCTCCCGGTACTGTGTAGGAGTCATGTGCTCCAGCCGCTTGAATACGTTATAAAAGGAAACATAGTTGCTGTAGCCCACCGCGTGAGCCACCTCTTCGACGCGGATGCGGGGATCTGCCAGCAGCGTATGGGCGATGTCCATCTTGGCACGCAACACATGATTGTGAAAAAGCACGCCTGTCTCCCGGCTGATAAGGGCTGAAAGATAGTTCGCGCTGACCTGAAAGTGATCGGCAACATCGTTGAGTTTGAGGGATTCAGCGCCATGCAGGCGGATGTATTCCAATACGTTTTTGGTCAGCAGGGAACACTGATCCGATTTTTCACGGTTTTCCCTGCGCAGCATGGCGCTGAGCGCCTGCAGGCACCGGCTTACTTCCGTCTCGCCTGTTACATACCACGCATCGTTGAGCGCCTTGTCCACGTCCCCGTTGCTGCTTGGTGGAAACTTCTTGCTCAGCAACAGCACATACAGCGACACCAGCGCCCGCAGATGGCTGTACTGCTGACCGCTGAGCCGGACAATTACGCGGGCGGCCTCCTGGGCGGATTCATCGCTGAGATCGGCCGTCTCAATGAGCTGGGACATCTGCTGCTGCATCTTCGCCATGGCGCTGTCGCCCATGGGTTCTTCCTGGGAATAGAAGCCGCAGACGCTCTCCTCCTGATTCATGGTGTTTTCCCATAGCGCCTGACGAGCCTGCTGATACGTCTTTCGGATCTGATGCTGCGAGGTTGCAAGCGCGCTGATGCCGATGCACACCCTTTCGGGTAGCGCATCGGCAATCCGCGTGGCGATTTCCGTCGCTTCCCTGCGCCAGCCGTCACCTCCATCCTCGCACATGACATACAGCACCAGCGAGTCGTAAAGAATGATGGAGAGCGTTCGCGACTGCCAGTCAGTCAGCAGCCCGTCCACCCCCTCCAGCACGGAGGAGGGAAACGCATGCACGTTTTCAGGCTGAACGATAATAAAATAGTAGGCTTTCGCATAGAGCTGCGCGTTATCCAGCATTTGATGCACGTTCAGCCCAACGCGGGAGAAGTTGGTCAACAGAGACAGCATCTGCGCCTGGCGCAAGAGCCGGTTGGCTTGCCTGCGCACTGAAAGCGTCTCGCGCTTTTCGCGCGCCTCCTGCAGCGCGCGCTGCACGGACTGGATCAGTTCCTCGTTGCGGATGGGTTTGAGGATATAGTCAAACACAGACAGTTTGATGGCGCGGCTGGCATACTGAAAACGCTCATAGCCAGTGATGATGATTACCTTCATGTCGGGAAGTTCCTGGCGCACTTCCTCCAGCATCTGCAACCCATCGATCTGCGGCATGAAGATGTCGGCCAGGAGCAGGTCAGGCCGGGCACTGAGGATCAGATCGCGACCGCTTTCTCCGTCGGAGGCGTAGCCGGCTATTTCGCAGTTGAGCGCCTGCCAGTCGATGGTCTGAATCAGAGAGCGCAGCGTCACGGGATTGTCTTCGACTATGACAACTTTCGCCGCTACCATGAATAAACGCCCTCCTATCATCCATAATTGTTAAACACTGCGTACCTTGCTGATTATTATACCAAAAAAAACGCAACGTGCAAGCAGACCGCACAGATCCTGCCAGTGTATCATTTTCCCAAGGGACAAATTCATGGTTTTTGCATATAAAATGTTGGAATCGGCATATAGCTCACTTTTGTTTTTTATTCTACAATAGAGTTGACCCAAATGCATACCGTAGCGAAAGAAGGCTTTTTATGCTTAATTACAATGTTAAAATCGGTCTGGCACCTATGCGGAGGGATGTTACTCCCCGCCCGGGAATTTTCAACTGGGAAAAAGCCCAGGAACGTGGGCAACGCATCGTTGCCTATATTGAAGAGCACTTCTCCAGCGAACAGGTATCCTTTGTGGACCTCAAGGGGATCAACCCTGAGGATCTGATGTACTGCGACGACGATGCGCAGGAAGCAATCAAACGCTTCACGCAGGAAAAGGTCGATGCGGTGCTCATCATCAACTGCAATTTCGGCAACGAAGAAATTGCGGCACAGGTTGCGCGGGCGCTGGGAAAGCCCGTGTGCATCTGGGCGCCCATGGATGACAGCTTCCTTGAGGACGGCACGCGCTATACCGACAGCCAGTGCGGCCTGTTTGGCGTGAGTCGCCAGCTTCAGCGCTTCCATATCCCCTTCAGCTACATTGAAACCTGCGCGGTGGAGGATGAGATTTTTTCCAGCGGACTTGCACGGTTTGTTTCGGTGACGTGTATGGTAAAAAATCTCCGGGGCATGCGCATCGCTCAGGTGGGGCTTCGTCCCAAACCTTTTTGTTCCGTCATTTTCAATGAAGGCGAGTTGATGGAGAAATTCGGGCTTCAAATCATTCCCGTCAACCTTGCCGTTATTATCGATAAATACAACCAGATCCTCCGGGAGCGCGACGCGGAACTGGAGGAAGGGGCCAAGTTGCTTTTGTCCCGCTATGAAATGGATGATGTCACCCCGCCGCTGCTAAAAAAAATCTATGCGTTTGTGCTGCTGTATCAGTGGGTGTTTGAAACCTATCGGGTGCAGGCCGTGAGCGCCGAGTGCTGGACGGCCATGCAGCTGGCCGTGGGCGCCATGCCTTGCACGGCGTACAGCGTCCTGGCGGACATGGGGTATATTATCGGCTGCGAAAGCGACCTTCACGGGACGCTGACCATGGCGCTACTCTCCTGCGCGGCGATGGGCAAAAAGATTCCTTTCTTTGGAGAATTTACCGTCCGGCATCCCAAGAACCGAAACGCGGAGTTGCTGTGGCACTGCGGGCCGTTCGCCTACAGCCTCAAAAAGGATGGATGTCCCTGTAAAAACGTCAACATGCGCCAGTGGTTCCAGGTCAGGGACGGCCAGTACACGGTAGCCCGTTTCGATCAGGATGGCGGAGATTACAGGCTGTTGACGGGCGTATGCAAGACCACAGACGGCCCCTACACATTCGGCACCTATCTGTGGGCGGAATTTGACAACCTGTCTGCCTGGGAACGCAAGCTCATCGAGGGTCCCTATATTCATCATATGGCGGAAATCGAAGGGGACTGGACAGAAGAACTGCGGGAACTGTGCAAATATGTGCCGGCACTTTCTATCGACACCGTAAATGAAGGGAGATAATGCGATATGCTGACCGGTATGAAGGAACTGCTCAACATCGCGCAGGCGCGCGGCTGCGCGATTCCGGCCTTTAACGTATACAACGCGGAAACGGCTCTGGGCGTGATCTTTGCCGCCGAGGAAGCCAAGGCGTGCGTCATCTTGCAGATGTACAGCCGTCTTTTCACCAGCTATGAGGCGCAGTTTCTCTCGCCGGCGCTGGTGGAGGCTGCGCAGCGCTCAAAGGTTAAAATGGCGTTTCATCTGGATCACGGGGCCAGCGATGAGGCCGTTGTCCGGGCGCTGCGCTATGGTTGCACCAGCGTCATGCGCGATGCTAGCGAGCTGCCCTTTGAGGAAAATGTCGAAGTGATGAAAAGGATCGTCCACATGGCCCACGACGTGGGCGTGGATGTGGAGGGCGAACTGGGGCATATCGGTCTGGCCCAGGAAGGTGTGCCTACGGAATATACTCGGGTGGACGAGGCGCAGTCGTTCGTACAGGAAACCGGCGTAGACGCACTGGCCATTTTGGTCGGCACCGCTCACGGACGGTATAAGCAGGCGCCGGTGATCGCCGTGGACCGCATCGCTCAGATCGCTCAGGCGACGGGTACTGCGCTTGTGCTGCACGGTGGAAGCGGTGTGCCGGACGACCAGATTCGAAGCGCCATCAGCGCAGGAATCCGCAAGATCAATTTTGGCACGGATGTGTGCTACGCCATGCTGGATGCCGTGCGCTTAACCAGCCCGGACCTGATCGCAGTGGATATTTTCATGAAAGAACCCACGCAGGCCGTCAAGCGCTTTGCACTGGAGAAGATCCGCCTTCTTGGCGCGGAGGGAAGCAATGAATGAACCATGGCCGGAGATAATCGGCATAGGATCAACGGTATACGACACGCTGATGGTCGTGGATAGGTTTCCGCAGGAGGATACCAAACTGGAGGGCGTGGAAACACGGGTACAGGGCGGAGGACCCTGCGCCACTGCGTTGGTGGCGGCGCAGAAGCTGGGGGTAAGCACCGCTTATATGGGCACCATCGGCGACGATCCCTTCGGACGGTTTATGCTGGAGGATCTTAAGCGTTGGAAGGTGGATACCAGCCGCGTGCGCATCGTGCCGGATGTGGTGAGCTTTCATGCGGTGGTTTTCCTTAATCGGTCGCGCAGCACCCGCACCTGCATATGGAACCGGGGTACCGTCCCGCAACCCGCACCGGAGGATGTCGATGTGTCCTTGCTGCGGCATGCAAAGGTGCTGCATCTGGATGGGCATATGCTTGAGGCGGCCGTGTACGCAGCCGCGCTTTGCCGCAGGGAGGGGATAAAGGTTAGCCATGACGCGGGTGGCACCTATCCGGGGATAGAGCGGCTGATGCCCTATGTGGACTGGTTGATTCCCTCGGAGGAGTTTGCCATGAAAATGACGGGGGCGCAGACGGCCGAACTTGCCGCGCAAAGGCTGTACGAGACGTATCATCCCGAGCTGCTGGTGCTTACCCAGGGGGTCAGGGGCGGTCTGTTGCTGGACGGAGGAGGCATGCGCCGCTATGAAAGCTACCCGGTGGATGTCCAGGATAGCAACGGTTGCGGCGATACTTTCCACGGCGCGTTTATCGCGGCCAAAATCAAGGGCATGACCAATGAGCAGGCGTGCTGTTATGCCAGCGCTGCCGCGGCCATCAAGTGTACCCGGCTGGGAGCGAGGCATGGCATGCCTACCGACAAAGAATGTAGGGCTTTTTTGCAGGAGCGGGGCATACGGCTGTGACGGTAGATCCCGTCCGCCGACATGGAACTGCGCGGCGCAACCCGAATCGTGAGGAGTGATTTTATGGAGCGCAAGGGGTTTATGTTTGAGATGATCCGTACGGAGCTGGAGGATATTGTCGGTGTTGAGAATGTCTCCACCAGCAAAAGTGACCGGCTTACCTACGGTGTGGACTATTTCTGGATCAGCCGCATGTGGGTGGACCGCGGTATGACTCCGCCGATGCCCGATATTATTGTCAGGCCCGGCAGTGCCGTGGAGGTTTCCAAAATTCTCAAAATCGCCAACTATTACAAAATCCCCGTCAATATCTGGGGCGGCGGCTCGGGCTCTCAGGGCGGCGCCCTGCCCATGGCGGGCGGCATTATGATGGACATGAAGCGCATGTGCCGGTTGATTGAGATCGACGAAGTGAGCCGCACCATTACCGCCGAGGCGGGTATGATTTTCCAGCAGCTGGAATGGTATGCCAACGAGCGGGGCTATTCGTGCCAGCACATTCCCTCCTGCCTCACCTGCGGCACCATTGGCGGCGCGCTTGGGCACCGCGGCATCGGCATTATGTCCACCAAGTACGGCAAAATTGACGATCAGTGCATTTCTATGGAGGTCGTTCTCCCCAACGGAGACATCATCCATACGCTTCCGGTCCCCAAGCATGCGGCAGGGCCTGACCTCAATGAGATTTTCATTGGATCGGAAGGCACGTTAGGCGTGATTACGCGCGCAACCTTCAAGCTCTTTGAGCAGCCCGAAAGTCGGCAGCATATCGCATTTCTCTTCCCCGACATGCACTCGGGCTATATGGCCGGGCGCGACATCATGCAAAAGATTAAGCCTTCCATCCTCAGGTTTTTTGATGAGGCGGAAACCGTTTCCATCATCAAGAAAATCCTTGGCTTTGAGAAAAAGGGCTGTTTCATGAACCTTACCTGCGAGGGCATGCGGCGCGTTGTGGACATTGAGATGGAAATCGCCCAGGAGATCGCCGCAAAATACGGTGCGCAAAACCTTGGCAGCGAATATGGTGAAAAGTGGTACGAAAACCGCATTACCTTCTTCTACCCCGGCCATATCATGGACATTCCACAGATGTTCGGCACCATGGACACCGTCTCTACCTATGCCAACATCGAGAAAATCTACTGGGCTATGAAAAAGGTAATCAACGAACAGTTCCCCTTCGTCAAGTATATTTCGCACTCCAGCCACTGGTATGAATGGGGCTGTATGAACTATACCCGCTTTATTGTCGATCCCAAGGACGTCCCGGAGAATCCTGAGGAAGCCACGCGCCTGCACAATCAAATCTGGAATGCAGGCGTACGGGCGGCGATGGAAAACGGCGGCGTCATCAACGACCACCACGGCATTGGCCTCAAGCTCTCCCGCCTGATGAAAGAGCAGTACGGACCGGCCATGCAGGTGATGGAAGGGCTGAAAAAGAGCCTCGATCCCAATGGCATCATGAACCCCTACAAATTGGGGCTGTAAAGGAGGAGCAGACGAGATGTTTAGCGAAAAAGCATATAAAAATGCCGAAGCCTGCCGTTTTTGCTGGATGTGCCGTCATCTCTGCCCGGTTCAGCTGGTTACGGGAAAGGAAACCAATACCCCCCGCGCCAAGGGTCTGCTGGTCTCGATGATGAAGCGCGGGATGCCCATGGAGGCCGACTCCGCCAGGACCATGTACGAATGTCTCCTGTGCGGAGCGTGCACCAATGACTGTGCCACCGGGTTTGACCCCCTTGTTTTCATCCGGGAAGGGCGTACTCAGGCCTATGTCAATGACGTTGTTCCCACATGCGTGGAGAAGGTTGTACAACGTATTGAGGAGACAGGCAACTGTTACGGGGCGACGCAGTGCCAGGTCCATCTGGACGGCGTGCCCGAGCAGGGCGAGCTGCTGGTATGGCTGGGCGAGACGGCGCGCTATAGTGTGCCCGAGACGGCGCAGGCGCTGCTTCGTATCCTGGACAAAGCGCATCAGCCGTATGCCGTGTTGAAAAACGAGCCTGCTTCCGGCTCCGCGCTGGGCGATCTGATGGGCTTTGTGGAGGATGTGCGCATGCAGGCGAAGAAGGCCGGCCAGGCCATCGCCGCAAGCGGCGCAAAGACGGTTGTGGTGCTGGACAGTTACGACGCGGCGCTGTTCTGTCATGAGTACAAGGATTGGGGTATTGAAATGCCTGCTGTCATCACGGCGACCGCCTTTGTGGACGAGCTCATTGCCGCGGGCCGGCTCATTCCGCGCAAGGGAGAGGGCGTGGTGACCTATCATGACGCAAGCCGCTTGGCTCGCGACCTCAACGAGCATCAGCCCGCGCGAAACATCATTGCGTCCATGGGGCTTACGCTGCATGAAATGTGGCAAAATCGCCGTCTGGCCAAGTGCTGCGGCAGCGCTGTGGTAGGTCAGTACATGCCTGAGCTTCGCGCCAAGGTGGCCCAGGGCCGCTGGAGCGATGTCCTTCGCACGGATGCCCGTGTGCTTGTTGCCGCGTGTCCGCAGAGCACCGAGGCGCTGGCCGCCGTCGTGCCGCAAGGATGCCAGTACCAGGATCTGTTTGTCTTGCTTGACGCTCATCTTTGAACATAACGGTACGCTGACAGCGCGGGAGGGTACGCTTCTCGCGCTGTGCCTGTCACAGGAGGAATGTGATGAGAATTCAGGAACCGGCGCGCCTGATCAATGTGGTCCGAAGCGCTGATGTAGTGGTCGCGGGAGGAGGCATTGCAGGCGTCTCCGCGGCGCTGGCGGCTTCCCGCTCCGGGGCGGGAACGGTGCTGCTGGAAAAGGAATGTGCCTTGGGCGGCCTGGCCACGCTTGGCCTGATTGTCATATATCTGCCGCTTTGTGACGGATATGGGCATCAGGTGATCGGCGGTATCGGCGAGGAACTGCTGCGTGAGAGCGTAGCGCCGGGCAATACCTCCCCGTCTGCGTCGGATCAACACATTCCCGATTGCTGGAACGGGCCCAGCACCGTGGAGGAACGCACCCGGAACCGTTTCCGGGTGAATTTTGAGGCAGCTCCCATGATTCTCAGCCTTGAGCGTCTGCTGAGGGAGGCGGGCGTAGAAATTTGGTACGATACCCGTGTCTGCGCGGCCATGTCGCAGGGCGGTTCGCTCACGCATGTAATTGTGGAAAACAAGAGCGGACGGCTGGCGCTGGAGGCAAAGGCCTTTGTGGACGCCACGGGAGACGCCGACCTGTGCCGCCTGGCAGGCGAGAAAACCGCCGAGTATACGCAAAACCGCAAGAGCGGATGGTATTTTTCTCAGAAGGGCGACGCCCGTGCGAGCCTCCATTCGCTTACAGAACCGCCGCTGGATGCGCCATGCCCGCCCGGCACCCGCTGTTATCGGCTAAGCGGCGGGGAGATCAGCGCCTACGTTCAGGATATGCATGCCATGATTTCCCACCATGCCCGCACGCAGGATGCCATTCCCTTTCTGATCCCCACGCTGCCCTTGATGCGCATGACACGCAGGCTGGTGGCGCGGGAGACGCTTTGCCGGGAGCAGCTTGGTGCATGGCGCGAAGATGCGGTGGCGATGACAGGCGATTGGCGCCATCCGGCGCCGGTATACACCATTGGACTGAACCATCTCATGGGCAGATGCGACAATCTGTTCTCCGCGGGCCGGTGTATCGGATCGCACGGAGACGCCTGGGACGTAACGCGCGCGATCCCTGCCTGCGCGGCCACCGGACAGGCGGCCGGAACGGCAGCGGCAATGCTGGCGCAGGAAAACGGGCTGGATGTGGGCATGCTGCAGTCACGTCTGAGGCGTGACGGCGCAATTTTGGACAGGGGTCTGACAGGTTCTGATAAGGAGCGGTAATTCAATGAACATCTTCGTATGCATCAAGCAGGTGCCCAGCACAAACAAAGTTCAAGTGGACGAAAAGACCGGCGTGCTCAAGCGCGACGGGGTGGCGAGCAAAATGAACCCGTATGACCTCTACGCGCTGGAGACGGCGCTCAGGCTGCGCGAGGCGCATGGTGGTCGCGTTACGGTAGGCACCATGGGACCGCCACAGGCCGAGGCGGTGGTTCGGGAAGCCTATATGATGGGGGCGGACGAGGGGTACGTTTTTTCCGACCGGCGTTTGGGCGGCGCGGATGTGCTCGCCACCAGCTACACGCTCTCGCAGGCCATTCGCAGCGTAGGTGATTTTGACCTGATTTTATGCGGCAAGCAGACCACGGACGGCGATACCGCTCAGGTAGGGCCGGCAATTGCCGAGCACATGGGAATCGCGCATGCCGCTTGGGTTTCGCGCATCGAGGTGGCCCGGGATGGCGTAATCGTGGAGCAGCAGCTTCAGGATGTGATTGAAACCGTGCACATGCCCTTTCCCTGCCTTGTAACAGTGGAGCAGGACATTTTCATGCCGCGCCTGCCCTCGCTGAAAACGGCGCGTCAGGTGGTCGGGCGGCCGGTGCATATCATGGGCCTGGACAGCTTTCTGGACACCGATCCCGATCACTATGGGCTCTCTGGCAGTCCAACGCAGGTGGAACGCATCTTCCCGCCGGAAAACGATGTACAGCGGGAGATGTGGCAGGCCGACCGTGCGGCAGAAAAGCTCCACGGTCTGCTCAAACAATGGAAGTTTCTTTGAGAGGAGGTCATAGCATGGCACAGATCGCGATATTGGAACGCAAGTGCACAGGCTGCGGCCTCTGCCGGGAGGCCTGCCCCTTTGGCGCCATCGACATCAAGGACGGAAAGCCGGAGCTTAACGCAGCATGCCGGGTTTGCGGCGTGTGCGTCAAGCGCTGCCCGGAGAAGGCGATTCTCCGTCTGGAAACAAAGGTGGCCTCGGTGGACAAGAGCCAGTGGAGGGACATCCTGGTCTTTGCCGAGGCATCGGGCGGACGGCTGCATCCCGTCAGTCTTGAGCTCATTGGAAAGGCGCAGGAGCTGACGCGCAGCGTGCCGGGATTCTCGGTAAAGGCGGTGCTGGTGGGCGACGGCGTTGCAGACCATGCACGGGAACTGCTGCACTACGGGGTCGCCGAAGTGGCCGTATACGATGATCCGGCGCTGGGATATTTCCGCGCGGACGTATACGCGACATGTGTGGAGGACTACATCCGCGCCGTGCGGCCCAGCGTGGTGCTGGTCGGAGCGACGTCGCTGGGCCGCAGCCTTGCCCCGCGCCTCTCCACGCGCTTTCACACCGGCCTGACGGCCGACTGCACCCGCCTTGAGCTGCGGGAAAACACCGACCTGGTTCAGATCCGTCCGGCATTCGGCGGAAATATCATGGCGCAGATCGTTACGACGAATACCCGCCCGCAGTTCGCCACGGTGCGTTACAAGGTCATGAACGCGCCGGCGCGGCAGCAAAAGGAGACGGGAGAGGTGAAGACGCGTCCTTTGCCAAAAGGTGCGCTCAGATCATCCGTTACGCTGGTAGGCAGCCAGCCGGTGCCCGCCGGAAAGACCATCTCGGATGCGGAAATTTTGGTGGTGGGCGGCCGTGGCCTGCAAAAGGAATCCGATTTGGAAATGATTCGAGAGCTGGCTGCGCTGCTGGGAGGCGACTGGGCCGTATCGCGCCCGCTGGTGGAAAAGGGCTGGACGACCAACGCGCGCCAGATCGGATTATCCGGACGAACGGTCCGCCCGCGCCTGATGATTACCTGCGGGGTGAGCGGTGCGATTCAGTTCTCCGCCTGTATGAATGCCAGCGAACATATCGTGGCGATCAACAGCGATGCGAACGCGCCGATTTTTGAAGTGGCCCACGTGGGCATTGTGGGAGATCTGTACCAGATCGTGCCGGACCTGATCGGCCGGCTGAAGGAGGGCCTCGGATGAAACCGTTTGAAAAGGTCAACGAAGCGGATCTGGCGTTTTTTGAAAGCGTGATGCCGGGCCGCGTGTACAGCGCGCAAGCCATATCCACCGATTACGACCACGACGAGATGACCATATATGGCCACTATCTGCCCGAGGCGGTGCTTCAGGCGCAAAGCACGGAGGAAATCAGCGCCGTGCTTGGCTACTGCAACCGGCGAAACATCCCGGTGACCCCCCGTGGTGCAGGTACGGGGCTGTGCGGCGGGTGCGTGGCGAAGGAGGGTGGCATTGTGCTGTCCACCGAAAGGATGAAGCGAGTGCTGGAGGTGGACACACGCAACATGACGGCTACCGTGGAGCCGGGCGTGTTGCTGATGGAGTTTCCCAAGGCGCTGGAAGGAACCGGTCTGTTTTATCCCCCGGATCCCGGAGAAAAGACCGCCACCATGGGCGGAAACGCCATGACCAACGCCGGCGGCATGCGCGCGGTGCGTTACGGCGTGACGCGGGACTATGTGCTGGGCATGGAAGTGGTGCTTGCCAATGGCGACATCCTCACGCTGGGCGGAAAAAACGTCAAGACCTCCAGCGGATATAGCCTGATTGACCTGATGGTGGGCAGCGAGGGAACGTTGGGTATTCTCACAAAGCTGACGGTGAAGCTCGTGCCGGAGCCCAAGGCAAACGTGAGTCTGCTAATCCCCTTTGACAACCTGGAGGCATGCATCGAGGCGGTGCCGGAGGTGCTGGCCTGCGGCTGTGAGCCGACAGCGGTAGAGTTCATGGAGCGGGAAGTCATCGCCTGCGCTGAAACCTATCTGGGCAAACAGTTCCCGGATACCAGCGCGGACGCCTACCTGCTGGTCCGGCTGGACGGGGCGGGTAACGAAGCACTTCAGCCCATGATCGAGCGGCTGACCGATACCGCGCTGGGCCTTGGGGCCAGAGACGTGCTTTTGGCGGACACGGATGAGCGAAAGGAAAGCATCTGGAATGCGCGCGGCGCGTTTTTGGAGGCAATCAAGGGAAGCACGCCGGCGATGGACGAATGTGATGTGGTCGTGCCCAGGGATCGCATCGCGGCGTTTGTCAAGCGCAGCGTGGAAATCGGTCAGGAGCTGGGGGTGCGGATCTGTTCGTTCGGGCATGCGGGTGACGGCAACCTTCACCTGTATGTCTGTCAGGATGAGATGAAGGAACAGGCGTGGAATGAAACGGTCGAACGTGTCATGGAGCGGTTGTATGAGGAGGCCAGGGCGCTGGATGGAGAGGTGTCGGGCGAACACGGCGTGGGCCACGCAAAGCGTGCCTTCCTCAGCCAGAGCGTGGGCGGGTTGCAGATCGAGCTGATGCGGCGCATTAAAGCTGCCTTTGATCCTGCCGGAATTCTCAATCCAGGAAAGGTCGTTTGAGTTTATGGCAGTGTTTGAGCTTCCATACGGAAACGAAACCATACGCTTCACCATTCCCCAGCAATGCCTTAGGGGCGTGCTGGTTGCCGCGCATCCTACGCCGGATGCGGACACGCAGCAGGAGCGCGTACAAAAAGCGCTGGAGCATCCCATCGGCTCACAGCGGCTGTGCGATCTGGCGCGCGAAAAGCGGCATGTACTTATCATCACCAGCGATCATACCCGGCCTGTTCCAAGCCGTATCACCATGCCGTTGTTGCTGGAGGAGGTGCGCAGAAACAACCCCGACGTGCGCCTGACCATCCTCGTCGCCACGGGTATGCACCGCCCCACCACGCAGCAGGAGCTTCGCGCCCGGTTTGGCGACGGCATTGTAGACCGGGACGAAATCGTAGTACATCGCGCGGAAGCGGACGAAGACATGGTCTTTATGGGCACGCTGCCCTCGGGCGGGGAGCTGTGGCTGAACCGGCTGGTTCGTGAGGCTGACCTGGTGATTTCCGAAGGCTTTATCGAGCCACATTTTTTCGCCGGCTTCTCGGGCGGCCGCAAGAGCATCCTGCCGGGCGTGGCCTCACGCAAAACGGTGCTGTACAATCACAACGCCGCCTTTATCAAAAGCCCATTTGCGCGGCAGGGTATTCTTGAGGACAATCCCATTCACCGCGACATGCTCTTTGCCGCACGACAGGCGAATCTGGCCTTTGTCCTCAATGTGCTTCTTGACGCCGACAAGCGCATCCTTGCCGCCTTTGCCGGCGATGCGCAACAGGCGCACAGCGCCGGTTGCGAGATGAGCGCGCGCATCACGAGCGTTGCGGCGGTGGAGGCGGACGTGGTGATTACCTCCAACGGCGGTTATCCGCTGGATCAGAACGTCTACCAATGCGTCAAGGGCATGACAGCAGCGGAAGCCTGTGTGCGTCCTGGCGGAGTGATTGTTCTGTGCGCGGCGCTGGGCGACGGGCACGGAGGAGAGGCGTTTTACCGCTGGTTCGCCGAGCGTTCCAGCGCAGAGCAGGTGACACGCGACATTGAAAGCATACCTGCTGCGCAAACACGCATGGATCAGTGGGAGGCGCAGATCCTAGCGCGGGTGATGCACAAGGCGGAATGCATTTTCGTCACAGGTGAAGAAAACCGGGAGCTGATCGAAACCATGCACATGCGCTGGGCGCCCAACGTGGATGCGGCCCTGTGCATGGCAAAAGAGCGGCTGGGCGCGGACGCTTCTGTTACGGTCATTCCCGATGGCGTTGGCGTAATTGTGAGGGAGGGAGAGGTGTGAAGTACCTGCTTGGCGTAGATTTCGGCGGCAGCTCATCCAAGGCGACGCTGCTGGGCGAGGATGGCCGCGTTTATGCTACGGCCAGTCATGAATATCCCACCTACTATCCCCATAACGGATGGGCCGAACAGGATCCGCGTGACAGCTATGACGCGCTATGCAAAAATGTGCATGAGATACTACGGGTATCCAATGTCGCACCGCAGGAGATTGTCGCCCTGGCGCTGGATGCTGCGACCCATACTGCCGTGCTTCTTGGCGCGGACGATCAGCCGGTGCGCCGGGCCATCTATTGGACCGATGCGCGGGCGGCCCGTCAGACACAGCGGCTGCGGGAAGAAATGGGCGAGGAAATCATCCGGGAATGTTATAACAGCGTTTCCAGCCTCTGGACCCTTCCGCAGCTGATCTGGCTGCGGGAAAACGAGCCGGAAACGCTTCGCCGCACCCGCAGGCTTCTGGCGGTAAAGGATTACGTGCGCTACCGCCTTACCGGCGATTTTGTGACCGACAGTATTGAGGCCATGGGCTTTCTTCTGCTGGATGCCAGAGTGAACCGCTGGTCTGAACGGCTGTGCGGACTGGCTGGCATCAGCACGGCGGTTCTGCCTCCGATTGCGGACCCGATGACACGCCTTTCCCCGCTGACCGGACAGGCGTGCGAAGATACCGGGCTGGCGCCCTCCACTGCCGTCATTGTCGGGGCTACCGATACTGCCATGGAGGTCTATGCGGCCGGAGCCATCTGGCCGGGCCAGGCCACGGTCAAGCTGGCCACGGCCGGTCGGATCTGCCCCATCACCGATCATGCGGTGGTTGATCCCAGGCTGGTGACCTACCGCCATGTAGTGAGCGGGCTGTGGTATCCGGGGACGGCCACCAAGAGCTGTGCCGCTTCCAACCGCTGGTACAGAGATACGTTTGGCGGTTCGTTCGAGGAGATGAGCCGGGCTGCCGCTGAGGTCGAACGCGGCTGCGAGGGTTTGTTTTTCCATCCCTACCTGCAGGGTGAGATCACCCCGTATCTCGACGACAAGCTCCGGGCCAGCTTTGTAGGCGCAGCGGGATTTCATACCCGGGCACATTTTAACCGAGCCGTGCTGGAGGGCGTGGCCTATTCGATGAAGGACTGCTTTGAGACGCTGGCGGAGCTTGGAATTGCTCCCGCTGAGGCCATCGCAATCGGCGGAGGCGCAAAGAATTCACTATGGCGGCAGATCCTGGCGGATATGCTCAACATCCCCCTCAGGGTGGTGGAGAATGTGGACAGCTCGCTGGGCAGCGCTATGCTGGCGGGTGTGGCGACGGGCGTGTTCAGCAGCCATGAGGATGCGGTAAGCCGGTGCGTACGGACGGTCGAGGACACGGTGCCCGTGCCCGAGGGCGTGGCCTGCTATGCTGAGGGATTCCGCGTCTATCAGGAGATTCAGCGCGCGCTGGCTCCGATTTATCACAGGTTGTAAGGATGTATTGCAAATGCGGATGCTGGTTTGCATAAAACAAGTGCCCGACACGACCGAGGTAAAGCTGGGCGCGGACTATACGCTGGAGAGGGACTTCGTGGCGCAGGTGATGAATCCGGCGGACGAGAGCGCGCTCGAGCTTGCGCTGCAGCTGCAGGACAAGCATGGTGGCGAGGTGACGGTGCTGAGCATGGGTCCTGAACGGGCGCAAAGCATGCTGCGCGAGGCGCTTGCCCGCGGAGCGCATCACGCGGTGCTGATGACAGACCGCGCGTTTGCAGGTGCCGATACGCTGATAACGGCGGCGTGTCTGTGTACGGCCGTGCGTGCGCTGGGCGGCTTTGACCTCATCCTCTGCGGCCGCCGCGCCATAGACGGAGAAACGGGACAGGTGGGGCCCATGCTGGCGTCAATGCTGGACGTCCCCTGCGTAACAAACGTCGTGGGTGCAGCCCTGAGCGAAGGGAGGCTGGATGTGACGCAGCTGACCGAACAGGGCAAGGTCCTGTGGAACGTACAGTTGCCGGCGGTGGTGACGCTTTGCGAATGGAGCTATCCGCTCCGCTTGCCGTCCATCATGGGGTTGCGCAGGGCACGTGGCGAGTCGGTGGCTCAGATGACGGCAAAAACGCTTGGCGTGAGCAGGTGTGGGCTGAAAGACTCGCCCACGCGCGTGGTTGGCATCAGTGCAAGGAGCGGGGGTGCGCGTTCCTGTCAGAAGCTCCCGGCGAGCGAGGTGATCGCCTCTCTGCGGCGCGAGGGGGTACTGGAATGAGATTTGTCATTGTCTTTGAGGCCGCCGGCGATGCCTCCGCGGCGCTCGCCTTTCGGGCGCGGACCATCGCGCCCGACGCGGATATCGTGGCGCTGTGCGAGGCGGGCGCAGCTTTTCCCAGCTCTGCCTGCGGTGCGAATGAAGCCGTGGAAATTCCGTTTTGTGAGGATGACTGCGTTCAGGCGCAGCGAATTGCCGACGCGCTGGTGCAACTCAAGCCGGATGCCGTGCTTTTCCCGGCGACCGTGCGGGGGCGTTTCCTTTCAGCATGGGCGGCGGCCAAGCTGGACACCGGCCTTACAGCCGACTGTACGGATCTTGGGCTGACGCCTTCCGGGCTTCTCAAACAGATCCGACCGGCCTTCGGGGGAAATTTGACGGCTGAGATTCTTTGCAGGAGTCACCGTCCCCAGATGGCAAGCGTGCGGCCCGGGGTGTTCGAACATCCTCCCGCGCCGCAGGATGCAGCCGGGCTGCCGGTGCGGCATCTGACCGTGTCCACGCCCCGGTCGAAGATGCGACGGACCGGTTTTCTTCCCGTCGAGGACGCTGTGCCCTTACAAAATGCGCAGATCATTGTGGCAGGAGGAAAAGGTATCGGCGGAGAAGCTGGATTTGCAAAGCTGGCGCATCTGGCAAAGCTGATGGGAGCGTCGCTGGGAGCCTCACGCAGCGCCGTGGACGCCGGGTGGATCGGATATGAACACCAAGTGGGACAGACGGGCGTAGTGGTGCGACCGAGGCTGTATATCGCCTTTGGTATCAGTGGATGCATCCAGCACACGGTGGGCATGAACGCCTCGCAGGTTGTTGTGGCTGTTAACCGGGATCGAAACGCCCCCATCTTTTCCTGTGCGGACTATGGCATTGTCGCCGACTGGGAAACAACCGCCGACGAGATGATAGCTGATTTCATAGAAAGGAAGGGTGAATCATGAACTACAAGAAAACCTATGTCCCCCATAACGGCTATACCCCACTGTGCACCATTGGCGAGTGTTCGCTGAAGAATCTGGAGTTTGGCATCATTGAGCTGACCAACGGTCAGGACCTGACGTTTGAAACCGGGGATCGGGAAGTAGCTTTTGTGATCCTGGGCGGCAAAGCGAGCTTTCGGGCCAATGGAAAGGATTTTGGGACGCTGGGCGTAAGGCGCAACGTCTTTGAAAATCCAAAGGCGGAGTGTTTCTATGCGCCCCGGAGATCCACAGTGGAGATTCACAGCCCATGGAATGTCAAAATTGCCGTTTGTGCCACGCCTGTGGACCAAGACAGCGAGCCGCAGGCGATCCGTCAGGCGGATGTGCGGGTGAGTCGTCTGGGCGTAAAGCCATGGGAACGCGACACCAGCTTTATTGTGGACGGAAGCACCAATGCCCGGAAGCTAACCGTGGGCGAAGCGTATATCACCCCGGGTAACTGGGCCGGTTTCCCGCCCCACAAGCATGATGTGGATGCGATGCCTGCAGAGGGGGTTCTGGAAGAGATCTACTATTTCCTTTTTGACCCGCAGCAGGGATTCGGCGTGCAATGCCTCTATACCTCCGATGGGGAAATTGACGAGGCATACAGGGTGAAAAATGATGAGCTGGTCGAGTTCCCTCGCGGCTATCATACCACTGTTGGCGCTCCGGGCTACAATACCTATTTCCTCTGGCTGATGGCGGGCGATCACCAGGGATTCTATCGCTCCAATGATCCCGAGCATGCGTGGGTTGGCGCTGTCGAAAATCTAATCAAGAAGCAGTAATGCCTTTCCCCGTCTTGGACGGAACGTTCTCTCCTAAATCCGCAAACCCAAAACAGGCCCGCCTTGTCTATGGATGCCATGGACTGGCGGGCCGTGCTTTGGGCAGAATCAAGGCAAAAGCCTTATGGGGTGATTTCAGCAGTTTTAGCGCAATGGGTGGATTTATGGGTTTGCTGTGAGGCGCGCGACCTCCAACGCGGCGCTTACGATGGTCTGGACGGAAAGCCCCGCCCATGCGTATACATCCTTCCAGTTGCCGGAACGCCCAAAACGGTCCGCTATGCCGATTCTGCGGACCAGGCAAGGCGCTTTTTCCGCTGTGATTGCCGCAACGGACTCGCCAAGGCCGCCTATGACGGAGTGGTCTTCTATCGTAATGATACAACCGGTCTGCTCACTTGCGTTCAGTACCGCTTTTTCATCAAGGGGCTTGAGGGAATACATGTCTATCACGCGCGCGCGAATGCCTTCGCGAGCAAGCGCCTGCGCCGCTTCCAGAGCGTATGATACCATCCGGCCGTACGCCATCAGGGTGATGTCCTCGCCTGAGAGAAGCTCTTTGCTTTCCCCGGGAACAAAGCGGTCGTCTGGCGTGTAGAATTCGGGGCTGGGCTCGCGGCCCAGCCGAAGATAATACGGCCCATGGCTTTGCGAAACAAATCTCGTCAGGGCCTGCGTCATCAGCGGCGTAGAAGGTGCGAGCACGCGCATGTTGGGCATTGCTTTCATAATGGCCACGTCTTCAACCGACATATGTGTTCCGCCGTCCTGTCCGGTTTCAAGTCCCGCATGGGTGCCGATCAGTTTGACGTTCAGATTGTTATAGCAGACCATGTTGCGGACCTGGTCCAGCGCGCGCGTAACGAGAAATACTGCGAAGGAGGCCGCAAATGCGGTGAAGCCGCAGGTGGCCAGCCCGGCCGCAATTCCGACCATGTTTTGTTCGGCGATTCCCACTTCAAAAAGGCGCTGGGGATGTTCTGTCCGAAAAGCGTCATACCCTACGACGCTCATTAGATCGGCATCCACAACGGTCAGCAAAGGGTTTTCCCTGGCCAGTTGGTTGAGAACCTCTCCATAGGCTGCACGATTTGTTTTCATGCCTGCACCTCCCCGAGCTCCTGCAGCGCTTGCCGGTATTGTTCCTCGTTGGGACAGGCTCCATGCCAGGCTGCCTTGCCTTCCATAAAGGAAACCCCCTTTGCTTTGACGGTCTCCATAATGATAATCAGGGGGGCGTTGGTGTTTTTTTCTCCCTCTTGGAGACATTGCACGATCTGTTCCATGCTGTGGCCATCAATGGTCCCGGTATTCCATCCGAAGGAGCGGAATTTTTCACGGATGTCACCCATGGGCATCATCTCGTCGTTTGTGCCGGACATTTGTACCCCGTTATGATCGAGAATGCCAATGAGCCGGTTAAGGCCGAATTTGGAAGCGCTCATGGCCGCTTCCCAAACCTGCCCCTCTTGAATCTCGCCATCTCCCAGCATGCAGTACACTTGAAAATTCTTCTTCTGAAGCCGTCCTGCAAGCGCCATTCCGACTGCGGCAGACAGGCCCTGCCCCAATGGTCCGGAGGACATGTCTACGCCGGGCGTCTTAAGGTTGGGCGCGCCCTGAAGATGGCTGTCTATCTGCCGAAGCCGTACCAGGTCATCCACGGGAAAGAAGCCTCGGCGGGCCAGGGCGGCGTACAGGACAGGGGCGGCGTGACCCTTGCTTAGCACGAAGCGATCGCGATCCGGCCACGACGGATCGGAAGGATTAATCCGCAACTGGTGGAAATACAATGCGGCGATCATGTCCGCCGCCGACAGGCTCCCGCCAATATGTCCGCTTTTAACGCGGTAGACGGACCGAATCACATCCTGCCGCAGCAGATTTGCTATTTGCTTCAACTGTTGAAGATCTGCCATGGTCCTTGTTTCCCTCCCTGCTTTAAAATGGCCGGGCGAGACAGCCAGCTTCCCGCCCGGCCCAGCTTCTATGCTTAGTTGGCTCGCAACTGCTTTTGATACTCAACCCAAGGATAGCTGTCGCCTGCGGCGATACGCTCATCCACATAGGCATCCCAGATTTCCTTGTGCTCCGGCGTCATCTCGTACTCGGCGGCGAGCTTTTCGATCCTCTCCTTATCGAAATCGACGCCTTTGACAAACTGATTGGTATAGACGTAGCTCGGATCAATCTTCTCGGTGATTACGCCTGCTTTTACGCAGTATTCCTGCATGGTATCCCAAAGCTGCTCATCATGATAGCCAAAACCGTAGTTATCATCCAGGAAACGGCCCGAACCGGTATGAACCTGGGTAGCGGCGGTTACGGCCGTAATGGCAATGTCGTAGGGGGTGGATTCCTTAAGAGAAGTAAAGTAATCCAGACAGATTTCGGTGGCTGCGCCGGGGTTGCAGTGAATGAAATACAGCGCTTTGGAATACCCGCGCGCAGCTCGATACGCCTTTTCACACCATTGGGGATTATTGAGGTTCGCCGCGGTGGTAGACAAGCTGTTGGCGGGACCTTTGAGATAGTCCCAGCCGAAAATGAAGTCAAAGTCCATTCCGGCCGCCTGCCACTGCTGATACTCCTTTTCCCACGTCAGCACCGCGTCAACCTTCTGATCCCAGGCCAGCTGAGAGCGGCTGTCGGCAGTAACGACGTATTCCACCTCCGAAGGGTCCACGCCACCGGCGATCAGGTTGGCATCAGCAATGTTTTTCCAGGAAATATTGCCCAAAGCAATGGTTTTTCCCTTGAGGTCCTCCATGGTTTTGTAGCCTTTGTCGGGATGGAAAGCAAAGCAGAAGAAGTTGATGGAATCAACCTGGTAGAAGGACAGCAACGGTATGCCCGCCTCGATAGCGTTGAGCAGGATATACGGAGAGGCACCGCAGGCGTCAGCGCGGCCGGCAGCCACCATTTTTGTCTCGGACCCCATGGACACTTCCACTTTCATATCAATGTTTTCTTCTTCCCAGAATCCCAGGGTCCAGCCCACGGCATAAACGATGTCATCAAGTGAACCAATGGCAGCCGGTTTTACATGCACCCAGGTATCCGTTGCCGCAAATGCGACGGGAAGGGCGGTCAGCAACAGAGTAAACGTCAGGACAACCGCGAGAAACTTTTTCATGGGTATGCCTCCTTTTTTTATCATGCAGCGACTCGTGCCGCTTTGGTGACGGGAGATTACAGCTTCCAGCGTATGACCAGTTTTTCAATAAGGCTGGGAATCAGGTAGAGGATTACGCCGGTGAGACAGACCATGATAATACATGCGAACATCATATCGTTTTTTAGGTACGAAGACGCATACAGGATGCTTGCTCCCAAGCCGCTGGTGGACGAATAGAATTCAGTTGCCAGGGCTGCCGTGCAGGCGCTGATGGCGCTCATGCGCATACCGTTAAAAATGTTTGGAAGGGATGAGGGAAGCACGACATATTTCAGACGCTGCCAGCGGGTGGCACCAACGGTTTTCATCAGTTCGGTTTTCAAGGGATCAATGTTATTGAAGCCATTGGTACAATTCATATTTACGATGGAAAAAGACTGCAGTGTGACAGCGGCAATTTTGACTTGGATCCCTAGCCCCATCCAAATGGTAAGCAGAGGCACCAGAATAACCAGCGGTGTGGAGATGATTGCAATAATATAGGGCGAAAATGCTTTTCCGACGGCTGGAAACTGGGTTAGAGCAATGGCCACCAGCATCCCCACAGGAACAGCTACACAGTACCCCGCCAGGATTTCACCCAGAGTGATCAGAAAACTGGGCCAGATGGTTTCCCAGTTTTCACTTAAGGCCTGGAACCACGTATGCGGAGGAACGAACAGCCAGGAAGGGACGTCGTTGGCCTTGACATACAACTCCAACCCCATCAGGATAAGCAACATCAGCGCCAAGGGCGCCAGCACTTTCAGCCAGCTTTTCTTTTTACCTTCAAGCATATGAATCCCCTTACTTTATCAGATTTAACTCAATGTTTCCGATGGTATTGGTAATCTTGTATTCGTAGGTAGCAAATTGCCGCGTATCCTTCATCTCAAGTTCTCTTGGGCGGGGAAGGTCGATGGACATTTCTCCAATGATTTCGCCTGGGGTGGTTTTCATGATATAAACCCGGTCGCTTAACAGGATGGCTTCGCCGACATTGTGGGTGATGAAGATCACGGTTTTTTTCGTCCGGGCGCAAATTTCCATCAGCTGCATATCCAGCAGGTCCCTTGTCTGAGCGTCAAGCGCGCCAAAGGGCTCGTCCATCAGAAGAATCTCCGGATCGTGAACCATCGCTCGAATCACGCCGAGACGCTGCTGCATTCCTACGGAAAGCTCATTGACATAGGTTTTGCGAAGACGATTCAACTGTGCAAAGGACAGCAGCTGTTCTACCCGCTCATCCCACTGAGGGCCCAAGAGTTTAAATACCTTTAGGGGCATTCTCAGGTTCTGCTCCACGGTCATCCAGGGCAACAGGTTATGGGACTGGAACACAAAGCCCAGCTTTCGAAGGATTTCCTTTGGAATCATGTCCGAATAAGTAACCCCGTCGATGGTGACGGTCCCATCGGTGGGCGCAATAATGTTTTCGATCATGCGGATAATCGTAGATTTGCCGCAGCCCGAGGGACCTACAAGCGAGACAAATTCTCCTTCCCTGATGGCGATGCTCGCGTCCCGCACAGCTGTGATGACTTGCCGCTTGGTTTGAAATAACTTGGTGAGATGATCGCACTTGAGCTTATAATCAGCCATTGGTCACGCCCCCTCCGAATGTAGAAATCAGCTTTTCCAGAACAAAACCCGGCGTTCCACAAAGCCCACAACGGAAAACAAAGTCACGCCAATTACCACGGTGATGAAAATACAGGAAAAGACCACTGGGAAATCAATCAAAGTGGCATAAAGGGTAATGCGAGACCCGATGCCGGAGCCAAAGCCTGCTATCTCCACGCCCAAGGTATTTAGGGTGGCATTAATGCAGCCAAGCTTAATGCCGGCAAAGACGCTGGGCAATGCGTTGGGAAAAATGCATTTGAAGAAGGTCTGCCATTTGGTAGCACCCATCGAGGCCATCAGCTCCAGCTTTTCCGCCTCCACCTTACGAAAGCCGGCGACAGAGTTAAGCGCAACCATTCCCGAGGCTGTGACGGTCACGATAAGGATTCTGGGTTCAACGCCGTACCCCAGCCAGGTCATAAGCAGGGGCAGGGTTGCCAGCATGGGCATTGTCACCCATACCACTACGAAAGGGGAAAGGGTGATATTCAGAGCCGTGTATTCTGACAGCAGCGCTGCAAACACAATCCCCACCGGTATGGCAATCAAGAAGCCTGTCAGCAGAACCTGAAGCGTTACGCCCAAATGAGGCATGATTTCAGACTGCATGACTCTTACAAGCGCACTTCCGATCGCCGATGGCGCCGGAAGCACGGTCGAAGGAATATCGCAGAGGCGCACAATGGCTTCCCAGCCGGTCACCAACACGGCCAGAACAATCATCGGAAAGGTCAGGCCGTCGAAACGGCGAAGTGTTTTATAAGCGCTGGAATGCGACTGGCTTTTCATAGCTCATTCCTCCCGTTGGGATCTATGGTTGTCCATTTGCGCAGAATCGCCTTCAGCTGCAGGAAGCGGTCATCCAACAGGATCTCCTGCTTGCGGCTTTCATATGGGATGGATACAGGCTGTTGGTAGATTACGGTTCCAGGCTGGGGGCTGAGGACATAGACCTTAGAAGATAACAGCAGCGCTTCATCAATATCGTTGGTGACAATGATGAAGGTCTTTCTGGTCTTTTTCCAGATATTGATAAACTCGTACGTCAACATTCGACGCGTGATGGCATCCAATGCGCCGAATGGCTGGTCCATCATGACAATATCCGGATTATGCATGAGAGCACGAACGAGGGCTACGCGTTGCCGCATGCCGCCTGACAGCTCCTGAGGCAATGCCCCGCGATAATCCAAAAGCCCCACCAGCTCCAACATTTCATCCACGCGTCTACTCCATTGCGGCCCCTTAAGGCGCATAACTTCAATGGGCAGCAAGAGGTTTTTCTCCACCGTGCGCCAAGGCTGAAGGTTGTCCTTCTGAAAGACAAATCCGATCTTTTTCTGTGCTGCTTTTGGAATACCGTGCGTGTAAGGCGTACCCTCCAGAATGATCTCACCTTCGGTGGGCACCAGGATGCCCCCGAGCATTTTCATTAATACGGATTTCCCGCAGCCGGAAGGTCCCATGATGCTGACAATCTGTCCCGCTTCCACGGTCATATTGATCCTGTTGATGGCTAGAGACTGAAAACTCCTTCCTTTTTGAAAGGATTTGCAAAGATTTTTGACTTCGATGGCGATCGTTTGCTCCAAAATGATCCCCCCAAAAGCGTTAACCGTTTAGAATGTTATTTATGGCGGACATACAATCGTAAGCTGTTTGTCGGGGATAGTGACGGTAGGCATTTGTTTCTACCGTCAGGTACCCGTCGTAACCGATGGAGCGCAGGCTGCTCATTACCTTACTGAAATCCACGTCCCCCGTCAAAAGTGGAACAAAACCCTTCATGCCGGGAACGCCCCTGCGGTAGTCCTTGAGATGAACACGGCCGATTCGTTCACGACCCAAACACTGAATCCAGTGTTCAGGGTATCCGTATGGCATCATGTTCCCTACATCCAGATAGGCCTTAACCCACGGTGAAGCAATGCTGTCCAAAAACAGCTTCATTTCAATGGGGGAAAGAAGAAACTTCGACCAAATGTTTTCTACGCAGATGAGCACTTCATTTTCCCGGGCAACAGAGGACAGTTCCTGGTACGCGCACAGGGCGCGTTCCCAGGCCGTCTCGTATGCGATCACCTCCGAGCCGGGAAAGTAGGAGATGTCATTGGGGTCCGCGAACAAATCTCGGCTGGTGAAATCCAGCCCAACAAATCCGGGCAAAGAAAGGATTGCTCCCGCACCAAGAGCTTTTGCAACCTCAATCTGGCGCTTGCAGTTGTTCAAGGCTTTGTCTCGGATCTCTTTTCGCTCGCTGGTAAAGGAGCACTGCCAGTTTAGGCTACAGCATATGCTGACAATCCCGATGCCGGCTTGCTGTGCCTCGGCCCGTACGCTTTGTAAGAAGCGGGCATCGGCATAAAAGGGCAGGTGTTCATCCTCTGTGAGGGTTAACTCGATGCCGTCGTAGCCTGCTTCGGCGGCAAAGCGAATTTGCTCCCGAAGCGACATGCTACTTGGGAGAGCCCAACAATTTATGCCTGTGAGCATTACCTTTTCCTCCCTACAGCGTTTTTCTGAAAGACCGTACAACATTCATGAACGCCTTGACGCGGCTTCCGTCCACCGGGTTTTCAAACCGTCCATCCTTTTTGAAGGTGGTTGCAACCACCGCACCGTCGGCATAGGTAAGTTGCTCAATAATGTTTTCGATTTTACAGCCGGTATTGCACAGAACGACCGTGTCCGGCACGGCTTCCTTTACCTGCCGCAGCACTTGGGTATCTGTGGCCACGCCGGCAGTCAGCCCGGAAACGCACAAGGCGTCGGGCTTGCAGTTAAAAACGGTTGAACGTGCAATGTCAACGATGCTTCGCGGCGCAAGATACTGTGCGGCTTCGGGAACGATATTGTAAAGCAGCTTTACCCCATCCGCACCTACGGTAAGCTGATGTCGTGCCGTTTGGCCGACATTGGTGTTCCACAGGCCAAAGTCAGAGGCATATACCCCCGAGATAATTTCCCGGATAAACAGAGCGCCGGTTGCTGCAGCAAGATCAAGTGAAGCGATGGGATCCCACAGGCAGTTCACGCCATAGGGCACTGTAATTTCGGATTGAAGCTGACCGATGATGTAAGCCATGGATGCTACAGTGACAGGCTCAACTTTTGTAAGATAGGGAAGGCTAAATTCGTTGGAAAACATAACAGCATCCACGCCGTTTTTTTGTAGCGCCTGAAGATCGGCGCGAGCCACGTCCACAACACGCTCCATCCCCCCATCCCTGTCAAAATGGGGATCTCCCGGAAGCGGTTGCAGATGGCACATGGCAATAATGGGCTTTGGGGTACCAATCACGGTTTCAAGCCAGCTCATAGGATTACCCTCCATACTTTATTTAGTAACGATTCCTATCAAAGCGGTTATCCAACCGGGCGCATACCGCTGATACCAATCGTCCCAGGTTTTCTATATCGGCCAGAGAACACACTTCAACTGGGGTGTGGGTATAGCGCACCGGGAAACCTAAATCCAAGCAGGCAATTCCATCTCCCTCCATTTGCACGTAAGCAGAATCCGTGATGATTCCCAGCGAGGCAAAGCGCTGAACGGGAATGCCGTCTTCTTTTGCGGCCTGATGAGCCAAGTGGGTCAGGCCTTCATGGGGCAGTGTGCCGTTGAGCGTTCCCCTGCCATGAAAGGAGTAGTAATTGATGGTAGGACCATGTCCAAGCCGGTTTTCATAGCGTGAAGCCAAGTCATGCGTGTCTCCTGCAAGAACCACATCCAGGCACAGAGCTACGGATGGCTTGAGAGACCGCGCGGCAAAGACGGCACCTCTGATGTTAAATTCCTCCCAAACCGTGCCGACGAAATGAATGGTGCTGCAAGGACGACGGGCGTGCAGCTTTTCAGCAGCCAACGCCATGGCGAGTAGACCCCCACGGTTATCCAGCGCCGTTGCACACACTTTGTCTGTGCCTAGGGCAAAGAAGGCAGGTGCATAAATCACCGGGCAACCTACGTCCAGCCCCAGCGCCAGTACCTCGTCTCTGCTGGAGGCACCCACATCCACAAACAGGGAGGTTACGGGATCAACCTTGTATTTTTCCTCTGCGCTTGTCGCGTGGTGGGCCTTGTTGCCGAACACGCCAGGGATAAACTGTCCCGATTCGTTGCGAACCACAAGCCGTAGCCCCGGAAGAACCTTTTCGGGAATGCCGCCCAAACGGTCCACCTGCAAAAAACCGTCATTTTCCACCCGGCGCACGATAAAGCCCAGCGTGTCCATGTGGGCAAACACCATAACCTCGGGCGCTGTCGCGTCTGTCCCCCGAAGCGTGCAGATGACATTGCCGCAGTGGTCGATGCGTGTTTGGTCCACCCACGGCGTCATCACATTGCGCCAGAAATAGGCACATTCCTTTTCATAGCCTGAAGGGGCCGGAGCCAGACAAAGACTTTCCAATACATCACGCGTAATCACTTGAGATTGCTCCTCTCAAATCATCTTATGACAAAAGGCTTTTAAGCTTTTCAAGGGGATTTTCTGCGCTGAAGATCAGCCGTCCCAGCACGCAACCGGCGGCCCCGGCCTTTTTGAGCCGCTTTACGGCGTCCTGATTCAAACCTCCGTCTGCTATCACCGGGATCGAAAACGCTCTGGCCGCTGATTCCGCCTTGGCCAAGGCGGCCGGATTAAGCTGCTCTCCCTTTCCGTCAGGCTCGGACGTCATGACTAGCAGATAATCCATGGCATCAAGATAGGGGGCGATGGTTTCCAGAGGAATCCCCGGATTGAGTGCCAAACCGGCTTTTAAGCCCAGGGCTCGGGCACGGTTGAGAAACAGCAGGGGATAGTCAAGCGCCTCTCTGTGCGCGCAAACGCTCTCAGCTCCACACTCCCTCACGGGTTCCAGGAATATAAAGGGATCTGTCGTCATCAAATGCACGTCCAGCCGACGGGGGCTTATCGCTTTTCCAACCGCAGCCAGTGTTTTCTGCCCAAAGGTCAGGTTCGGGGTAAAGTTTCCGTCTTCAATATCAAAGTGAATCCGGGGCCATTTCGATAGGCGGTTAAGTTCGAAAGCAAGATTCAATGGGTCTGCTGAAGCGATTGAAGCAAAAAGTTCCATAATGAATTCCTCCGCATGCTCGATTCTCCATTTTGTGATCACATAATATCACAAAATAAATCATATTGCAATATTATATTTCAAATTTAATCAAAAAAAGCATGGAAGATGAAGGGTTTTGAAACGATCTTCGGCACAAATGCTTCAAGGCAAACAGAAGAAGCTATTCTGCCGAGTGCTAAGGTGAAAAATAATGTCGCATTTTGTTCATGACTTTTCTCATAAAATGTGATATACTACGAAATGGATCATATCCTACTCCCATTCGTCAGAAAGATTTCAATCATCTTACGGAGGTTGCCATGTTACCTGAGCAGCGTCTGGCCTATATTACCAATTCGGTGAGACAGCAAAAATACTGTTCCATTCAGCAGCTTGCAAAGGATGCCGGCGTGTCCGCGGCCACTATCCGCCGAGACTTGCGGTATCTTTCTTCGCAGGAGCAGGTACGGCTGACCCGGGGCGGAGCGATGCATGTGCTGACCAATGCTGCACAGGAACCGGCTTATGCCGTCAAAAGCACGCTGAATTACGAGGAGAAAACAAGAATCGGTCTGGCAGCCTGCAAACTGGTGCACCCAGGCGAAACGATTCTGCTTGATACGGGAACCACCGTCTATCAAATGACGCCTGGCTTAAAGGAAATGGACAATATCACAGTTGTGACAAACGATGTGCGTATTGCTGCAGAATTGGCCACCTCTCCGGGGCTGAGCCTGTGCATACTAGGGGGACAGGTCCGGCAAGGACATTACACTACGACCGGTTTTTGGACGCAACAGTCACTGGAGAATCTGCATGTGGATCGGATGTTTCTCTCTTGCGACGCTGTGGATCTAAATGCAGGCTGCTCTATTACAAATGCAGAGGAAATTATTATTAAACAGAAGATGATTCAAGCCAGCAACGAATGTAACCTTTTGGCAGATCATTCGAAATTTGAATCCATCGCGTTTATGAAACTTTGCAATCTGGAAAAAGTCCACTCCATCATAACGGGAGACGAACTGGACGCTGCTATTGTCAAAGGGTACAGGGCGCTGGGAATCAATATGATTCTTGCCTAGCAATATGCTATGCGCAAGGTGGCTACACACTGCGACGGGACGCAAACGCCTTATGCCGCTGGGAGGGGAAGAATGGCCGCAACCTGGCGCGGAAAAAAGGGGGACAACGCGGATGGGACGGATTTATCAAATATACGGCCAGGACGCCCATGACATGACGGTGAGGCTGCTGGAGGCTGCCGACGCCGTGCGCTTTGCGCCGCCGGGCGGGACCGTCGCACTCAAGCCCAATCTGGTGGTTTCAGGGAGCGCGAAAAATGGGGCGGTGACTCATGCGGGGGTGCTCAGCGGGTGCGTGGAGTACTTTAGGGAGCACGGCGTATCGGACGTGTGCATCATGGAGAGCAGCTGGGTAGGCGAGGATACACTGCGCGCGATGCGGGCGGCGGGGTATGATGAGGTGTGCCGCCGCTACGGGGTGCATTTCTATGACCTCAAGCGGGACGAGACGCGTTCGATCAAGACCCCGGCGGGAACGATCGAGGTGTGCCGCCGGGCCTTGGAGGCGGGTCTGATGGTGGATCTGCCGGTGCTCAAGGGGCATTGCCAGACGGCGATGACCTGCGCGCTTAAAAACCTCAAAGGTTGCCTGCCCGACAGGGAAAAACGCCGCTTCCATGCCATGGGTCTGCACCGGCCCATCGCGGCGCTTGCGGCCGTGCTTAAGCCCCGGCTCGTGGTCGTGGACAGCATCTGTGGGGACTTGGATTTTGAGGAGGGCGGAACGCCTGTGAAGACCAACCGTATGTTTCTGGGCAGCGACCCAGTGCAGGTGGATGCCTACGGCTGTGCTCTGATGGGACTGGAGACGGAGGAAGTAGCCTATATCGGCTTGGCCGAACGCTTTGGTGCGGGACACGCGCAATGGTCACCCCAAGAGGTGGAGGAGCTCAATAGCCCCTGCGAGGCCGCCAAGTATCCCAGACCCAGCGGTACCGTGGCTGCCTTAAGTTGCGGGATTCATGAAAATCAAGCGTGCTCTGCTTGCTTTGCCGCACTGGTGCGTGCGCTGCATGCCTTCGGACGGGGGCACACGGACGAGATTTATATCGGTCAGGGTTTTTATGGACAGGAGTTGGACGGTCTGGGCGTAGGTAGCTGTTGCGCCGGTGCGCGTGTATGTATTCCGGGCTGTCCTCCCACAGCACAGGCCATTGTACGGCAACTGGAAACATGGGGCCGATGATAAGCAGGCAGATACGCCGGGCGCAACGAAGCGGTTGCGCCGCTTTTTGTATTCGGGAGTGTTCATACTATTGAATCAAAAAACCATAGCAAGCAAAAAACCGACAAAGACAACATCAAGTTTATTATATCGGGTGAGGATCTGCCGGAATCGTTTAATTCTACGAAAGAAACGTTCATTCTCGTTTTTGCGTTTATAGAATTCTCCCAATCATAACATCAAGTCCAACAAGGGCAGTAAAACCGCCGGAGTGGGCAAGGTAAAAATGGACAATTATCTGCAAATGCCAAAAGATGAATTGATTTTATTGATTCAATCGTGTTTTCGCAAATACCAGCCCAAACCAGCCCGCCGCGAATATATTCCAAAAAGCAACGGAAAAATGCGGCCGCTGGGAATCCCTACGGTATTGGACAGAATCATACAGGAATGTGTGCGGCTAATCATAGAGCCGATATGCGAGGCGAGATTTTATCCGCACAGCTACGGCTTTCGCCCTTACCGGGCGCAAAAGCACGCAATCCGGGATATTGTCAATGTAATCAACGCCGGGTGTAAATCCCCCGACCAGGCTGTGTGGGCAGTGGAAGGTGACATTCAAGGGTGTTTTGACAACATCAGCCATCGGATACTGCTTCAAAAAGTATGGCGAATGGGTATCCATGATAAACGGGTGCTGAAAATCATCAGCCAAATGCTGAAAGCCGGGTATATCGAACGGGATTTGTACCATCAAACGGCAACAGGCACACCGCAGGGAGGAATCCTTTCCCCTCTGCTGTCGAACATCTATCTGAACGATTTTGACTGGTATGTGGGGCGGACCTATATGGAGCCGCATCGCAAATGCAAGCACAAATGCAACGATACACGCAGGCTGAAATGGGCAGGAACCACCCCAAAGTATAACTTCCGTTATGCCGATGATTGGGTGGTGCTGACCTCTACGGAAAAGGAAGCATTCCGTATGAAGCGTGAGCTGACAAAATACTTTAGGCAAAAACTGAAACTGGAACTGTCGCAGGAAAAGACCTATGTAACCGATTTGCGGAAAGACCTGCTAACAAAAGTCAAGTAGAAATTTCAGAT
>UMJL01018529.1_pt1 | contig 34780 bp, 33 predicted proteins | sample 1966071 | NCBI WGS metagenome assembly UMJL01 (sample SAMEA4836148, study PRJEB28245) | human gut metagenome | biome: gut microbiome; material: fecal sample | place: Denmark | collected 2008
ATATCGTGGCGGTAGCCACCCGGAAGGAGTACCGGGGGAGAGGGTATATGGCCGCCCTTCTTAAGCAGGCTCTTACCGATATGTATCAGGCGGGGGAGAGTTTTACCTTTCTCATGCCGGCGGCGGAGGCCATCTATCTGCCCCATGATTTTCGGACAGTGTATGAGCAGCAGCGGAAATTCTGTTCGGAGGAAGAGTACAGGCAGGCACCCGGTCCGGCGTCTGAGGATCCGGGGATCCTTGTAAGCAAGGCGAAGGAAGAAGAATCAGAGGAGCTGGCGGAGGCGGCCAACGGCTGGCTGGGGGAACATTTCCAGGTGTATGCCCTCCGGGATGCGGCTTATTACCGCAGGCTGCAGAAGGAATACGCAAGCGACGGCGGCTGCCTGATGATCGAGAGGGAAGATGGAGTGATCACAGGCTGCCGGACTTATATGCCGGGGGAAACCGGGGAGGAGAAGCCCAAGATCATGATCCGCATCACAGACCTGCGGCGGATGCTGATGTCCCTGCGGCTGAAAAGCCTGATGGCAGTCTGCTTCCAGGTGACAGATCCCATTCTTCCGGAAAACAACCGGTGCCTGGTCCTTACAGGAACAGAATTCTCCGGCGTGATGCTGATGGACGGAAAGCAGGAGAACAGCGAAGGGACCATTCCCATCGGAGCGCTGGGAAGCTTCCTGTTTGGAGCTAAGACAGTGGAAGAACTGGCCCGGGAGCCTGGGGTGGAGATGACGGAGCGGATGAAGCAGGAGATGGAAAAGATCATCCCTCTTGATAAAATTTACCTGAATGAGACGGTGTAAATTAACAATTGACAAATCCAGGGATTTCCCATATGATATATGCTATATAGGGCAAAGGCGCTGAGCGGAAAGAGTAGCAGAGGACGGACCTGAAAGAGAGAAACTGTCACCGGCTGAAAGCAGTTTTCAGAGAAATCACTGTGAAGTGCATCCGGGAGCCTGTCCGGCGAACCATTTATATTTCAGTAGCCGGGCACGGGTTACACACGTTACGTGTATCAAGGGGAGGACCTTCTGCAGAGAGGAGGCCTCTATAAGAGTGGAACCGCGGAGTATAACTTCGTCTCTTGTTTAGAACTATATACAGGAGACGGAGTTTTTTATTTACCAGAAAAGGAGACAGACAGCATGGGAATTCTATCATACATTCAGGAGGAGATCCAGGTGATCCGGGAGCGGGACCCGGCCATCAAGTCTAACATGGAAGTATTCTTATATCCCAGCTTTAAAGCCATCCTGCGCTACCGGCTGGCTCATAAGCTGTATCTTAAGAAGCATTATTTCCTGGCCCGCTGGATCTCCCAGAGGGCGGCGCGCAAGACGGGCATTGAGATCCACCCGGGAGCCACCATCGGGAAGGGCCTGTTCATCGATCATGGAAGCGGCGTGATCATCGGGGAGACGGCGGAGCTTGGGGATAACGTAACCCTTTACCAGGGAGTGACCCTGGGAGGGACCGGAAAGGAGAAAGGCAAGCGCCACCCCACCCTGAAGGACAATGTGATGGTCAGCGCTGGCGCGAAAGTGCTGGGATCCTTCACCATCGGTGAAAATTCCAAGATCGGCGCAGGGTCGGTGGTGTTAAAGGAAGTACCGCCAAACTGTACGGTGGTGGGAGTCCCCGGACGGGTGGTGAAGATGGGCGACCAGAAGATCCCCCGGATGGACCTGGATCAGATCCACCTACCGGATCCCATCAGCAACGACATCCGGGAACTGCAGGCAGATAACCTGCGGCTCCACAGCCGGATCCTGGAGATGGAAAAACACATGAGATGTATGCAGGAACAGAATATCAAGATCTTAGATGAGGAGGAAATAAAAGAAGATGAAGCTGTATAACACACTGACCAAGAGAAAAGAAGAATTCGTTCCCCTGGAGCCGGGGAAGGTGAAAATGTATGTCTGCGGCCCCACGGTCTATAATTTCATCCATATCGGGAACGCAAGGCCTATGATCGTGTTTGACACGGTGCGCCGGTATTTTGAGTATAAGGGATACGACGTGAACTATGTGTCCAACTTTACCGATGTGGACGACAAGATCATCAACAAAGCCATTGAGGAAGGGGTATCCGCCCAGGAGATCTCCGAGCGGTATATCAAGGAGTGCAAGAAGGATATGGAGGGCATGAATGTAAAACAAGCCACCACCCATCCTCTTGCCACCCAGGAGATCTGCGGCATGGTGGAGATGATAAAGACTCTGATCGACAAAGGCTATGCCTATGAGAAGAACGGGACCGTTTACTTCCGCACCCGCCAGTTCAAGGAGTATGGGAAGCTGTCCCACAAGAACCTGGATGACCTGCGTTCCGGCGAGCGCTCGCTCCTGGTGACCGGCGAGGATGAGAAGGAAGATCCCCTGGATTTCGTACTGTGGAAGCCAAAGAAAGAGGGCGAGCCTGCCTGGGAGTCGCCCTGGAGCGACGGCCGTCCCGGCTGGCATATCGAGTGTTCCGTAATGTCCAGGAAATATCTGGGCGAGCAGATCGACATCCACGCCGGCGGCGAAGACCTGATCTTCCCCCATCACGAGAATGAGATCGCCCAGAGCGAAGCGGCCAACGGCAAAGAATTTGCCCATTACTGGCTGCACAACGCCTTCCTGAACATTGATAACCGGAAGATGAGCAAATCTCTGGGCAACTTCCGTACGGTGCGGGAGATCAGTGAGCAGTATGACCTGCAGGTGCTGCGGTTCTTCATGCTCAGCGCCCATTACAGAAGTCCGCTGAATTTCAGCGCCCAGCTGATGGAATCTTCCAAAAGCGGCCTGGAGCGGATCGTGAACGCGGCGGAGAACCTGAAGTTCTGGTTGAAAAATGGAAAGGCAGAGACCCAGACAGAAGAAGAGGCGAAATGCTTTGCCCAGACCGACGCTTTCGTGGAGGCCTTCGAGAAGGCTATGGACGATGATTTCAACACGGCGGACGCCCTGGCGGCAGTCTTTGAACTGGTGAAATTCATCAATACCAGCGCAGATGAGAACAGTTCCAGAGAGTATCTCCAGAACCTGCTGGAGCGGCTGCGGACTCTGACGGACGTGCTGGGCCTGATCGTGGATAAGGAAGAAGAACTTCTGGACGAAGAGATCGAGAAGCTGATCGAAGAGCGCCAGGCTGCAAGAAAGGCAAAAGACTTCAAGCGGGCAGATGAGATCCGGGATGAGCTGGCGGCAAAAGGGATCATTCTGGAGGATACCAGAGAGGGTGTAAAATGGAAAAAAGCGTAACATGGCAGTTTGACACCCTGCTTAGGGAGACCTTTCAGCTGCCGGAGGGAAAGCCGGGGGAATATTCTCCCCTGGTGCTTGCCTACCTGGGGGACGCAATCTATGATCTGATCATCCGCACCCTGGTGGTAGGGGACGGCAACCGGCAGGTGAAGAAGCTCCACAAGGCTACCAGCGCTCTTGTGCAGGCTTCTGCTCAGTCCCGGATGATGGAGGCCATCGAAGGGCTTCTCACAGAAGAAGAGGAAGGAGTCTACCGAAGAGGCAGAAACGCCAAAAGCTTTTCCACTGCCAAGAATCAGTCTCTTAAGGATTATCACCGGGCTACCGGATTCGAGGCGCTTCTTGGCTGGCTCTATCTTAAGCAGGACTGGGAGCGGCTGCTGGAGCTGGTGAAGGCAGGGCTTGACCATGAGAAGGGACAAAATGAGTAAGCAAAGAGACAGAGGGAAAGAGGAACCGATGACCATGGAACATTATCAGGAAGAAAAAGAAAACCGGATCGAGGGCAGAAACGCGGTGCTGGAGGCGATCCGGGCGGACCGGACCATAGAACGGCTCTACGTCCAGGACGGGTGCAAGGACGGCCCGGTGCAGACCATCTTACGAGAGGCGAAAAAACGGGGCATCCAGGTGCAGTTTGTGGATAAGGCAAGGTTGTCCCGGCTGTCCCAGACCGGGAAGCACCAGGGGGTGATCGCGGACGCGGCAGCCTATGCCTATGCCCAGGTGGAGGATATGCTGGCCCTGGCCAGAGAGCGGGGGGAAGATCCCTTCCTGATCCTTCTGGACAATATTGAAGACCCTCATAACCTGGGGGCCATTATCCGGACTGCCAATCTGGCAGGAGCCCACGGGGTGATCATCCCCAGGCGGCGGGCAGTGGGGCTTACCGCCACGGTAGCCAGAACCTCCGCGGGAGCTTTGAACTACACGCCGGTGGCCCGGGTCACCAACCTGGTGAAGACCATGGAGGAGTTAAAGGAGCAGGGGATCTGGTTTGTCTGCGCGGATATGGACGGAGAGCCCATGTACCGGCTGAATCTTACCGGTCCCATCGGCCTTGTGATCGGCAATGAAGGGGAAGGCGTGGGCCGGCTGGTGAAGGAGACCTGTGATTTTACGGCATCCATCCCCATGAAGGGGGAGATCGATTCCCTGAACGCTTCCGTGGCAGCAGGAGTGCTGGCCTATGAGATCGTCCGGCAGCGGCTGGGATAAAAAAGAAGGAAAAGGAGGCGGTTTGGTGAGCGCCTACGACCGGATGACCGACGAGCAGCTGATCGAGAAGCTGCGGGGCGGCGACAGGAAGATCATGGATTATATCATGGAGAAATATAAGAACCTGGTGCGCAAAGAAGCCAACGCCATGTATCTTCTGGGCGGGGAGAACGAGGATCTGATCCAGGAGGGGATGATCGGGCTTTTCAAGGCGGTCCAGGATTATGATCCCCGGCAGGAGTCTTCTTTCTACAGTTTTGCCAGGCTTTGCATCACCCGGCAGCTCTACACTGCCATCGAGGCTTCCCGGCGGAAGAAGCACGGGCCTTTGAACTCCTATGTGTCCCTCTATGACCGGAACGAGGAGAAGGAGCCCCTGATCGAGACTGTGGAGGCCAAGGGGGAGAGCAATCCGGAGGAGCTTCTGATCAGCCAGGAATATGTAAGACTTCTGGAGAGCGAACTGGAGGATACTTTGAGCGAGCTGGAGAACCGGGTCCTTTATCTCCACCTTCTGGGCACGGATTACAAGACCATCGCAAGGCTTCTGGACAGGAGCCCCAAAACCATTGACAATGCCCTTCAGAGGATAAAAGGAAAAACAGAAAAGATTTTGGAAAAATATCATTGACAAGACCAGGGTTTATAGTGTATAGTATCACTGTTGCAATCAATGATATCTGCTGCCGTGGCTCAGTCGGTAGAGCGTCGCCTTGGTAAGGCGGAGGTCGGCGGTTCGATTCCGCTCGGCAGCTTGATTACTCCCAGTACAGGGAGTAATTTTTTTGCCTGTTTGAGTCTGGAAGGGAAGATGGCTGCCCAGGCTTGTTTCCACGAGGGTTTTATGATAAGATAAGGGGCGAAAATAATTGCTCTGTGAGGAGGAAGAACATGCAGGAAGAGACAGTTTCCAAGAATTTTATTGAGCAGGAAATAGATAAAGACCTGGCGGAAGGAGTGTACAGTGAAGTCTGCACCCGTTTCCCGCCGGAGCCTAACGGATATCTCCACATCGGACACGCCAAATCCATTCTTCTGAATTCCGGACTGGCGAAGAAATATCACGGCACCTTCCATCTGCGGTTTGACGATACCAATCCCACCAAGGAGGACACGGAGTTTGTGGAGTCCATCAAGGAAGATGTGAAATGGCTGGGGGCGGACTGGAAGGATCACCTGTACTTTGCGTCCGACTATTTTGACGTGATGTATGAGTGCGCCCTGAAGCTGATCCGCAAGGGAAAGGCTTATGTCTGCGACCTGTCTGCAGATGAGATCCGGGAATACCGGGGGACTCTGACTGAGCCCGGGAAGAACAGTCCCTACCGGGAGCGCTCTGTGGAAGAAAACCTGCGGCTCTTTGAAGAGATGAAGGAAGGAAAATATAAAGACGGAGAGAAGGTGCTCCGGGCCAAGATCGATATGGCTTCCCCCAACATGAACATGCGGGATCCGGTGATCTACCGGGTGGCCCATATCGCCCATCACAATACAGGGGACAAGTGGTGTATCTATCCTATGTATGATTTTGCCCATCCCATCGAGGACGCGGTGGAGAAGATTACCCATTCCATCTGTACCCTGGAGTTTGAAGACCACCGGCCGCTCTATGACTGGGTAGTGCGGGAGTGCGAATTTGACCCGGCGCCCCGCCAGATCGAGTTTGCCAAACTTTACCTTACCAATGTGGTTACCGGCAAGCGCTACATTAAGAAGCTGGTGCAGGAAGGGATCGTGGACGGCTGGGACGACCCAAGGCTTGTGTCCATTGCGGCTCTTAGAAGACGCGGGTTCACGCCGGAATCTCTCCAGATGTTCATCGACCTGTGCGGTGTGTCCAAGAGCCAGAGTTCTGTGGATTACGCCATGCTGGAGTACTGCATCCGGGAAGACTTAAAGCTGAAGCGGCCCCGGATGATGGCAGTGTTAGACCCCATCAGACTGATCATCGACAACTATCCGGAAGGCGAGACGGAATACCTGGATGTGGACAACAACCTGGAGAACCCGGAGCTTGGCACCCGGAAGGTTCCCTTCTGCCGGGAGCTTTACATTGAGCGGGAGGACTTTATGATCGAGCCGCCCAAGAAGTATTTCCGTCTGTTCCCAGGCAATGAAGTGCGCCTGATGAACGCTTATTTTGTCAAATGTGTGGATTACGAGACCGACGGGGATGGCAATGTGACCACCGTCCATGTGACCTATGATCCGGAGACCAAGGCAGGAACCGGATTCACCGGAAGAAAGGTGAAGGGCACCATCCACTGGGTGGCGGCGCCCTATGCGAAGACAGCGGAAGTGCGCCTCTATGAAAACCTGGTGGACGAGGAAAAAGGCGTTTATAATAAGGAAGACGGGTCCCTGAACTTAAATCCCAATTCCCTGACCATCCTGAAGGACTGCAAGGTGGAGGATAGCTTCGGGGAAGCGGCTCCTGGGGACAGCTTCCAGTTTGTGCGCAACGGATACTTCTGTATCGATTCCAGGGATTCTACGCCGGAGGATCTGGTGTTTAACCGGATCGTATCCCTGAAGAGTTCCTTTAAACTGCCAAAATAAATTGCTGAATTTTCATTGGGGACGTGGTATTTTCGAAAATACCACGTCCCCGATCCAGTATATGCCGGAGTTTTGCCATGAATGAACTTACCATTAATCTGAAACCACATTCAAAAACGCCGCTCTATGAGCAGATCTACCGCTACATCAAGGAGAATATCCAGGAGGGGAAGATCGCCTGCGGGGAGAAACTTCCTTCCACCCGGGCCCTGTCCGCCCATCTGGAGGTAAGCCGGAGTACGGTGGAGCTTGCCTACGAGCAGCTTTTATCAGAAGGGTATATTGAATCCCAGCCCTGCCGGGGCTTTTTTGCTTCCCGGCTGGAGGGGCTGTATCAGCTGACCCGGGTGAAGGAAGAGGAGAAGACACTTCCCAGAGAAGAGAAGGCCTGGCGTTATGATTTTACCCCTCACGGGGTAGATCTTAAGAGCTTTCCCTACCATGTGTGGAGGAAGCTGTCCAAGGAGATCCTGATGGACGACCGGACGGAACTGTTCCGCTCCGGGGATTCCCAGGGGGAATATGGGTTCCGCCGGGCGGTGGCCCGGTATCTCTACCAGGCCCGGGGAGTGAACTGCAGGCCGGATCAGGTGGTGATCGGCGCGGGAAGCGACTATATCCTGATGCTGCTCTCCATCATCCTTGGCACGGATCACACGGTGGCTTTTGAAGACCCTACTTACATGCAGGCATTCCGGCTGGCCGGAGACCTGGGCTACCAACGTGTGGCTGTGCCGGTGGATCGGGACGGCATGCAGGTGGCGGCTCTTATGGAGACCGGGGCCGATATTGCCTATGTGACTCCCTCTCATCAGTATCCTACCGGGATCGTGATGCCGGTGCGCCGGCGGATGGAGTTGCTCCGGTGGGCAGGGGAGGATCCCGGTCGCTATATCATTGAGGACGATTACGACAGTGAGTTCCGATACAAGGGAAAACCCATTCCGGCCCTGCAGGGCTACGACAGCCGGGGGCAGGTGATCTACCTTGGCACCTTCTCCAAGTCCATTGCCCCGGCCATCCGCTTAAGCTATATGGTGCTGCCGGAACCTCTTCTGGAGAGATATAAGGAGCAGCACCGCTTTATCAATTCCACCGTGTCCAAGGTGGATCAGATGATCGTGCAGAAATTTATTGAGGAAGGATATTATGAGAGACATCTCAATAAGACCAGGGCTCTCTACAAGAGCCGTCATGACGTGCTGATCGAGGAACTCAAACCGCTGCTTGGGTCCTGCCGGATATCCGGGGAACATGCGGGGGTCCACCTGCTTCTCACCTTTCCGGAAGGAAAGTCGGAGCAGGAGCTGATCCGGGCCGCCGCAGAAGAAGGGATCCGGGTCTATGGCCTGTCTGATTACCAGATCCATCCGGGGAAGCCAGATCAGGCCACCATCCTTCTTGGGTATGCCAACCTGACGGAGGGAGAGATCCGGGAGGCTATGGGGCGTCTGGTGGAGTTGTGGAAAAAGTTCTAGAGACAGGAAAAGCGCCGGCTGTCAAAACCGGCGCTTTTGATCTTTTTCTATTCCTTGTCAGAATCGGAGCTGTCTTCGGGGGCGGCGTCCTCTGATTTTTCAGAAGCTTCTTCTGTCTTTCCAGGAGTCAGCGGAACATATTCCCGGTCCGCGGACTTCAGATCGCTGTCCAGATCAAAATCCTCGTCCTCAAATACATCTTCCCCATCCTCTGCGTCCCCGCATTCACGCTTTTTAAAATAATAGAGAATTCCTGCGGCGGCTCCCGCAAGAGCGGTCAGTCCCAGTAACTTCTTCAGCCATTTTGCCATATGATTCGATCTCCTTTCGCAGGGGAAGTACCCCTTATTAGCTGTATTGTAATACTTTTTCTCAGAAAAGAAAAGGGGAACTTTTCCCTGTTAAGGTTTTTTGGCAACGGTTGAGCGGCAGGAGAAAGTGTGTTACACTGTATCCGGGGTGTTTTTTCAAGAGAAAGGGAGTAAGACATGAGTAGAAACGAAGCACCTGGAACAGCCAAGAAGGGCCTGTTCCGTATTGTTTTCAGCAGAACAGGGATCATCCTTTTGCTTTTGTTGCTCCAGATCTGGCTTTTTGCCTGGAGCAGCACGTATCTGGAGGCATACCTGAAATACATCTATGGAGCGCTGACCGTCCTGGGCGTGATCGTGCTGATCTATATCATCAATTCCGAGGGGAATCCGGCTTTTAAAATGACCTGGATGCTCTTTGTCATGGCCTTCCCGGGATTTGGCACACTGTTCTATATTTTTACCAAGCTGCAGCCGGGGACTCATTTCATGCGGGACCGGCAGGCGGCGCTGAAGGTGGAGACAGACTCTTATATGCAGCAGGATCGGGAGGTGGTGGAGGCGATCTGGGCCAGCAAATCCGCCAACGCCCAGTTGTCCTACTATCTGTCGGGGCTGGGATTTCCTACTTACCGGAATACAGAGGTGACTTACTTTCCGCTGGGAGAGTATAAGTTCCGGCAGCTTGTGGAGGAACTGAAAGCCGCCCGGAAGTTCATTTTCATGGAATATTTTATTGTGGAAGAAGGATATATGTGGGATACTATTCTGAAGATCCTGCGCAAGAAAGTGCGGGAAGGGGTGGAAGTGCGGTTTATGTACGACGGTATGTGCGCCATCTCCATGTTGCCTTACAATTATCCGGAACAGCTCAGGCGCCATGGGATCCAGTGCAAGATGTCCAATGCGGTGCGGCCTTTCCTCTCCACCACCCAGAATAACCGGGATCACCGGAAGATCTGCGTGATCGACGGGAAGGTGGGCTTTACCGGAGGCATCAACCTGGGGGATGAATACATCAACCGGAAGGTGCGGTTCGGACACTGGAAGGACACAGCCGTGATGCTGAAAGGGGACGCAGTGCAGAGCCTGACCATGATCTTCCTGCAGATGTGGAACGTGGAGGAGCGAAGGCCGGAGAATTACAGCCGTTATCTCACCAGGAAGCGGGAGGGGCTCAGGCGGGAGCTGGGCTATGTGATCCCTTACGCGGACAGTCCTTTTGACAATGAAAATGTAGGGGAAGAGGTGTATTTCCACATCCTGAACCATGCCAAGAAATACGTCCATATCATGACTCCCTACCTGATCCTGGACAATGAGATGCTCACCACCCTGACCCGGGCGGCTAAGAGCGGTATTGAAGTGATCATCATCATGCCCCATATCCCGGATAAGTGGTATGCTTTTGTGGTGGCGAAGACCTACTACAAGGAGCTGATCGAGGGCGGGGTGCAGATCTATGAATACCGGCCGGGATTTGTCCACGCCAAGGTGTTTGTGTCCGACGACGATACCGCCACAGTGGGGACCATCAATCTGGATTATCGGAGCCTGTACCTGCATTTTGAATGCGGGACCTTTATCTACAACAACTCGGAGATCGACCGGATCGAGCGGGACTTCCAGCACACCCTTACCAAGTGCCACAAGGTGACTCTTCTGGAGGTGAAGAACCGGACCATCCTGACCAAGGTCTCCGGCCAGGTGCTGCGCCTTCTGGCGCCTTTGATGTAGCGTGATTTGACGGTTTACACCGGGGGAAAAATATAGTATAATGCAAACGGTGATTACCGACTTTAGGAGGAATGAATATGGTAAAAGCAGTAGTAGGCGCCAACTGGGGAGATGAGGGCAAGGGAAAGATTACCGATATGCTTGCCAGGGAAGCAGATATTGTCGTGCGTTTCCAGGGAGGAGCCAACGCGGGACATACCATTGTCAATAATTATGGCAAGTTCGCGCTCCACACCCTGCCGTCCGGGGTCTTCTACGATCACACGACCAGCGTGATCGGCAACGGCGTAGCGCTGGATATCCCGGTTTTATTCAAAGAAGTGCAGTCCATCGTGGACCAGGGTGTGCCAAAGCCAAAGCTTCTGGTATCGGACCGGGCGCAGATGGTGATGTCCTATCACAAGAATTTTGATGCCTATGAGGAGGAGCGGCTGGGAGGCAAGTCCTTTGGTTCCACCAAGTCCGGGATCGCGCCGTTCTATTCAGATAAATTTGCCAAGATCGGCTTCCAGGTCAGCGAGCTGTTCGACGACGCCCTTCTGAGAGAGAAGGTTGTGCGTGTGGCAGAGCAGAAGAATGTGCTGCTGGAGCATCTATATCATAAACCCCTGATCGATCCGGAGGAGCTGTATCAGGAACTGCAAAGCTACAAAGAGATGGTGGAGCCCTATGTGTGCGACACCGCGCTGTTCCTGCACAATGCGCTGCAGGAAGGAAAGAGCGTGCTTCTGGAAGGACAGCTGGGATCTCTGAAGGACCCGGATCACGGGATCTACCCCATGGTAACTTCTTCTTCCACCCTGGCCGGCTACGGCGCAGTGGGAGCCGGAGTTCCACCTCAGGAGATCCGACAGGTCATCACTGTGTGCAAGGCATACTCCAGTGCAGTGGGAGCCGGAGCATTTGTCAGTGAGATCTTCGGAGAAGAGGCAGATGAGCTGAGACGCCGGGGTGGCGACGGCGGCGAGTTTGGCGCTACAACCGGACGTCCCAGGAGAATGGGATGGTTCGACTGCGTGGCTTCCCGCTATGGCTGCCGGATGCAGGGAACCACGGACGTGGCCTTCACGGTGCTGGACGTACTGGGATATCTGGAGGAGATCCCGGTGTGCGTAGCCTATGAGATCGACGGCAAGGAAGTCAGGGATTTCCCGCCCACCCACCTTCTTGAGAAGGCAAAACCGGTGATCAAGAAGCTGCCGGGCTGGAACTGTGATATCCGCGGCATCCGGAAGTACGAGGAACTTCCCGAGAACTGCCGGAAATACATAGAGTTTGTAGAGCAGGAGATCGGCTATCCCATCACCATGATCTCCAACGGACCGGGAAGAGACGATATTATCTACCGGAAATAAGAAAGGAACATCAGAAAGCTGCTTTGTCTGAGGAAAGGACAGAGCAGCTTTTTCTTAATCTTTTTTAAGAAATCCCTCATGGTATTTTTAGAAATCTGCCACAGGCCGTACACATTTTCACGATAGAATGGCAGGGACATAAAAAAGATGTCATATCCGCAAGACCGGTTCCATATAATAATAAAAGCGGGGAGTGAGGGGGCGCGAAAGCAGAAGAATACCGCTTGAAAGACAGAAAATGGAGGTAACACAATGCAGCAGAGAAGTAAAGATGGTTATTTGGAAGAGCTTTCCATGGAAGAATATCTGACCAAAAGGAAGAAACAAAGGGAACGGGAAGAAAGAAAGGCCAGGAAACAGGTGCTTAAGGCTGATCCTGATCTTCTTCTCCTCGGCCTTTGAGCACACGGTACACCAGGATATAGGCGTAGAGTAGCACCGGGAAGATGATGGTGCAGGCCACGGAGGCCATCAGGAGATCCTCTGAGGCGGGCAGATCCAGAAGGGAGAAGACAAGAGTCGCCCCGTACATAGCAAAAAGCAGGAGCGCAGCCACGGCCGCCAGGATACGTTTTGTCTTTTTCATGGGAATCCTCCTTTACATCTCTACCAGTCTTTAGTATATTATATAGATAGCAGTAAAAAATTGCAAATGAATCAGATACAAAAGGAGACAAGAACATGAGTCATACGTTGTTGGAACAGTGGCAGAGCCTTGCCTATAATGAGAAAGCAGACAGAGGACAGCTTCAGAGATTCTGGGGATCTTATTTCCAGATCGAGAAGGAGATTTATGAACAGCTCCTGGAGAACCCGGATGAGGAAGTAAAGGGAACGGTGAAGGAACTGGCGGAGAAGTACGGACAGGAGGTCCTTACCATGGTAGGATTCCTGGACGGTATCAATGAGAGTCTGAAAGAGCCCAATCCCATTGAGACCATGGATGAGGACACCCAGGTAAGCCTTGCTTTTGATAAAGAGAAGCTTTACAAAAACATGGTGGCGGCCAAGGCGGACTGGCTTTATGAGCTTCCTCAGTGGAAGGAGATCTACTCCGAGGAAGAACTGAAGAAGCTGTACAAAGAACAGAAGGAGTCCGGAACCATCCGCAAGGAGAAGAAGATCGGCAGAAACGATCCCTGTCCCTGCGGTTCCGGAAAGAAATATAAGAAATGTTGTGGCAGATAGCTTTCGGAATAGCCGGCGTGTTGTGCGTCGGCTATTATCTGCTGATGGGGATCACCCTTCACAGGTGGAACTCTACCTTTGCCAGGTTCTGGCCTGTGCTGGGGGGCTGTTTTTTCCTCCTTGCCTTTTTGCAGGGAGTGCTGCCTGAATGGGGAGCTTTCCTTATCCGGGCAGGCGTCTGTGTAGGCCTTGTGATAATGCTGACGCTGATCTTGGCGGTGTTTACCGGGATGCGGCCCTGGAAGGAACGGAAGCTTTCCTGGCTTGTGGTGCTGGGCGCCCATGTGGCGGGGGTGCGAGTGACAGATTCCCTTGAGCGGAGGCTTCTGGTGGCAGCAGGATACCTGAAGCGCCATTCGGAGACGAAGGTGGTGGTATCCGGAGGCCAGGGAGAAGGAGAGGATATCACTGAGGCAAAAGCCATGGAGGAGTACCTGATCCGGCAGGGGATCGACAGGGAGCGAATCTACTGTGAAGATCGGTCCGCCACAACCAGAGAGAATCTGGAATTCTCCGCAGCGTATATTAAGGATCTGAGCCTCCCGGTGGGGATTGTCACCAGCCATTACCATATGTACCGGGCATGCCGTTATGCCAGGCGGGCAGGATATCAGGATCTGGGGCGTCTGTGCGCCGGCTGCCTTCCGGTACTGTTTGTCAATTATATGGTGCGGGAGGCCCTGGCGGTGCTGAAACTGTGGCTGGCGGGATAATCCGGGGTTGACAAACAAGGCGTGGGTGCTATAATGGGTACATATATGGGAACACGTTGAAGAGAAGAGTAGGACAGGAAAGGGATCAAGAGAGAGGAGCAACAGGCTGAGAGCTTCTTATCCGGGAACTGTCTGAAGACCACCTCCGAGTGACTGCGAACCAGTCCGGTGACTCCGTTATCGTCATAAGGAAAGAGGTTCCGGCGTTTGTCCGGTTCAATTGGGGTGGAACCACGGGAAAGACTCGTCCCCTGCAGCAGATCTGCTGCAGGGGATTTTTTTATTTCCGGGGAGCACCTGTTCCCATGGCACAGGCAGATAAGGAAGGTGAAGCGTTTGAGCAGAAGAACCTGCAGGCACAAAGTACAGTATTATGAGACAGACCAGATGGGGATCGTCCATCATTCCAACTATATCCGCTGGTTTGAAGAGGCAAGGACCGATCTGATGGACCAGATCGGATTTGGATATGAAGAGATGGAGGAGCGGGGAATCTTAAGCCCGGTGCTCTCCGTGGAGGCAGATTACCTGCGGATGGTGCACTTTGGGGACACCGTTACCATCGAGACCCATATCCAGTCCTATAACGGCATCAAGCTGACTGTGGCTTATGAAGTGATCGGCGATAAGACAGGGATGGTCCACTGCCGGGGGACGTCCAAGCACTGCTTTATCAACCGGGATGGAAGACCTCTGTCCCTGAAGCAGGCCTGCCCGGAGATCCACAGGCTGTTTGCCGGCGAACTGGAAACCCAGGAGAAAGAATCTTAAAACATATAAAGAAAGGAAAGAGAGAACATGAAAATCACACTGAAAGACGGATCGGTAAAAGAGTATGGACAGAGCATGGCAGTCATCGACGTAGCCAGAGACTTAAGCGAAGGCCTGGCCAGAGTGGCCACCTGCGCCAAGGTGGACGGAGAGGTGAAAGACCTGCGTACCGTGTTGGACAAGGATTGCGAACTGGAGATCCTGACCTTTGATTCTGAGGAAGGAAAAGGGGCTTTCAACCACACCGCATCCCACATTATGGCCCAGGCAGTAAAGCGGCTCTATCCGGAGACCAAGCTTGCCATCGGTCCTTCCATCGCCAACGGATTCTACTATGACCTGGACCGGGAGACTCCGTTTACCACAGAGGATCTGGAGAAGATCGAGGCGGAGATGAAGAAGATCGTCAAAGAGGATCTGAAGCTGGAGCGCTTTACCAGATCCAGAGACGAGGCAGTGGCATATTTTAAGGAGAAAGAGGAACCTTATAAGGTAGAGCTGGTGGAGGATCTTCCGGAAGGGGAAGAGATCAGTTTCTACAGCCAGGGAGAATTCACAGATCTGTGCGCAGGCCCTCATCTTATGTCCACGAAGGCGGTGAAGGCATTTAAGCTTACCAGCCTTGCAGGCGCCTACTGGAGAGGGGATGAGAAGAACAAGATGCTCACCCGGATCTACGGCGTGGCTTATCCCAAGAAAAGTGAGCTGGACGACTACCTGCACATGATGGAAGAGGCAAGAAAGCGGGATCACAGGAAACTGGGAAGAGAACTGGGACTTTTTATGATGAGCGACGAGGGACCGGGCTTCCCCTTCTTCCTGCCAAAAGGAATGGAACTGAAGAACACCCTTCTGGATTACTGGAGAAAGCTCCACCGGGAGAAAGGCTATGCAGAGGTGTCCACACCTATTATCTTAAGCCGTCACCTGTGGGAGAACTCCGGACACTGGGATCATTATAAAAACAACATGTATACCACAGTCATCGACGAGGAAGACTATGCGGTAAAACCCATGAACTGCCCGGGCGGCATGCTGGTATACAAGTCAGAGCCCCGCTCCTACAAGGATCTGCCGATCCGGATGGGAGAGCTGGGACTGGTACACCGGCATGAGAAATCCGGCCAGCTCCACGGACTTATGCGTGTCCGCTGCTTTACTCAGGACGACGCCCATATCTTTATGACGCCGGAGCAGATCCGGGATGAGATCAAGGGCGTGGCCCAGCTGATCGATGAAGTCTACAGCCTGTTTGGATTTAAATATCATGTAGAACTGTCCACCCGTCCGGAGGACAGCATGGGAAGCGACGAGGACTGGGAGATGGCGACAGAAGGTCTTCGTGGCGCGCTGGACGACATGGGCCTTGACTATATCGTCAATGAAGGAGACGGCGCCTTCTACGGGCCGAAGATCGACTTCCATCTGGAGGACTCCATCGGAAGAACCTGGCAGTGCGGGACTATCCAGCTGGATATGCAGATGCCTCAGCGGTTTGACCTGGAGTACACAGGAGCAGACGGAGAGAAACATCGTCCGATCATGATCCACCGGGTTGCCTTTGGTTCCATCGAACGCTTTATCGGCATCCTGATCGAGCATTTTGCAGGAGCCTTCCCAACCTGGCTTGCGCCGGTGCAGGTAAAGGTGCTTCCCATCTCCGACAAGCATATGGATTATGCGCAGAAGGTATATGAGGCTCTGGAGGCAGCAGGCATCCGCTCCGAGATCGACACCCGGGCAGAGAAGATCGGTTATAAAATCCGGGAGGCTCAGGTGAACAAGATCCCCTATATGCTGGTTGTAGGCGGGAAAGAAGAGGAGACCGGCAAGGTTTCCGTCAGAAGCCGGTTCGCGGGAGATGAAGGTCAGAAAGATCTGACGGCCTTCATTGAGGATATCCAGAAAGAGATCGCCGACAAGACCATCCGGGAAGTAGAGGTCGAGGAATAAAAAAGGATAGATCTGTGAGAAACAGGGCATACTATCTTTGATACAGGCATTGGCCAGTAAAGGAGGGATAGTATGCCAGAATTAAAATGTACCGTACAGACCTGTGCCCACAACCAGAATTACTACTGTAACCTGGATAAGATCACCGTGGGCGGAGACAGTGCGAAGCGGGCGGCAGAGACCTGCTGCGACAGCTTCGAGGAGCGAAGAGAGGGCTCTTACTCCAATCAGATGAAAGAAGCTTCCGCCAACTGCGGCATCGACTGTAAGGCAAGGGAATGTATGTACAATGAGGACTGCGTCTGTCACGCGGGAAAGATCAGCGTGGAGGGCGGAAACGCCTGCTGCTGCGAGCAGACAGAATGCGCCACATTCCGCTGTTAGGAAGGAAAAGGGACAGGGTGAAAACCCTGTCCCTTTTAAAATGGCGTGCCGATCATATCGTATGGCGTCACCTGATAAACGTAATAATTCAGCCAGTTGGTATAGAGATTGTTGGCTGCCGCCCGCCAGGTAAGCAGCGGTTTATTCCCGGGATCATCCTGGGGATAATAATTCCGGGGCATTTCAATAGGAAGCCCTTTGGAAAGATCCCGCTTGTACTCTGTGTCCAGGGTGATCCGGTCATATTCCGGATGGCCCATGACGAAGATCTGCCGCCCGTTCTGGGCCATGGCAAGGAACAGGCCGGCGTCTTCTGATTCTGCCAGGATGGTAAGTCTTGGATCCTTACGAACAGCCTCCAGGGGTGTCTCGGTGTGGCGGGAATGAGGAGCCAGAAACACGTCGTCAAATCCCCGGACCAGCGGGATCTTCCGGTTCAGGACCCGATGCCAGAAGATGCCGAATACCTTGTGGTCAAGAGAGGCTTTGTCGATGCCGTAGTGATAGTAGATGCCTGCCTGGGCGCCCCAGCAGAGATGAAGGGTGGAGGTGACATGGGTCTTGCTCCACTCCATGATTTCTTTTAACTCTTCCCAGTAATCCACCTCTTCAAAGGGCATTTGTTCCACAGGAGCCCCGGTGATGATAAAGCCGTCGAATTTTTCTTCTCTGATCTCACAGAATTTCTGGTAGAACTTGTTTAAATGGCTGGTTGGCGTATTCTTGGACTGGTGGCTGGAAACCGTGACGAATACAACGTCTACCTGAAGAGGAGTGTTGGAGAGAGACCGCAGGAGCTGCAGTTCCGTATCCTCCTTAAGGGGCATCAGGTTCAGAAGCCCGATCTTGATGGGACGGATATCCTGATGCATGGCACGGTGCTCGTCCATGACAAAGATATTTTCTTTCTCCAGGATCTCCCTGACCGGCAGATCGTTTTGTACTCGAATTGGCATAGCTTATCGTCCTCCTTCGCTGGTTCGCAGATAGAACTATTATACCTGCTGGAGGAAGAAGCGTCAACCAAAAGAGCCGGACGGCCTATTTCTCAAATACAGTCTGTTCGCTGACCGGTGTAGACAAAGCTCTCAGAGCCCGCTCTACCAGATTCCGGCGGATCTTCTTGCTGGCTTCGTCCGAGAGGTTGGGGTCGCCGAGAGGATAGGGGATCCCCACAGCAGGTACGATCCGGTTCGCGCCGATCGTAAGAGAGATGGGAACGACGGTGGCAATATGCACCACCGGGATACCTGCCCGCTCGATTTCTTTTACCATCGTTGCACCGCAACGAGTGCAGGTGCCTCAGGTAGAAGTGAGGATGACGGCGCCCACCTGGTCGTCCAGAAGTTTTTTGACGAAATCCTTTCCAAATCCTTTGGCATTTCCAGTGGAAGTGCCGGTACCGGTGGTGGTGATGAAATAGTCGGCAAGCTGGCCGATCTTTCCTTCTTCTTCCAGCTCCCGCAGAACATCAAGCGGCACCACCAGATCCGGGTCTTCAGTGACAAATGCCCGGTCATAACCGCCGTGGATGGTCATAAAGTCTGCCTTGTCCATGTGATCCATGCCTTTGATGCTGTAGATGCCATATTTTGTAGCGCTGGAGGATTCAATATGGTCCGGGTTTCCCTGGGGAACAATCCCTCCGGAGGTAACGATGGCCAGTTTTACTTTGCTCATATCCGCCACCGGGGCAGCAGGATCTACACGGTCAAATGTGGGCATGGGATACTCGGTCTCCCATTCTTCGCCCTTCATCTTGCGGACCAGGAGTTCTACAGCCCGTTCAGAACCACGCTTCTCGTTGAAATAATTCACACGGATGCCGCGCTCCAGGTAACCTTCTTCTTCCGGCCCCAGAATTTCTTCCTGATTGACCAGTTTCATTCCCAGATCCCGGATCACAGGAACAGCCTGGCGCATTCCGGCGGCAGAGTTCTTAGTCCTGACAATGATCAGGTCTTTGCGGAACATGTCTGCGCCGGGGTTTTCTTCATACATTCCAGTTAGGACAGGAATATGGAAAGCATCTTCCACCGCTTTGGAGATCGTTCCGCAGGCAACACCGTATCTGCCGGCGTTGAATGCGGGTCCGGCGATAAAGAGATCCGGCTTTAGTGGTTCGATCATCTGAAGGATCTGGTCGGTGGCCTCCTGGGTGTGCTCTCCAAAATAGTTGTCTCCGCATACGACGGTTCCAACAATCTCAAAGTCCTGGCCAAAGGCCTGGGCGAGAGCCTGACCTGGTCCTACAGGGCCTGGATGGAATTCAGGTTTCATGCCTGCAGCTTCCTCTCCGCCGGCGCCGGCAAAGAAATTATTTATATAATGTACGATCTTTCTTTTTGACATCGGATATCCCTCCCTTTCTCTAATAAGTGCGAGCGGCCAGCTGATTGTAGCCGTTGGCAATGGTAGAAGCGATGATGATCTGCAGCTCTGCGTCGATGCTTCCGTCTGGATGAAGGCTGCCTTCATAACCGCCGATCATGGTCTCTACATAGTCCAGTGTACCGATCACGTGATCTACAGGCGGGAAGTGGATGATCACATTGCCGTTTCCGCAGGATACAAGGGCGTCTGCCTCTGGAACGGCGTCTGCGAGGGACTGGGATTTCCCGTCGCGGCCGGGGAACTCGTCGGTGATCAGAACTACTTTTGCGCCGGCTTTTGTGGCTTTCTTGCAGTTCATCATAAGGTCTGTGTCCGGATTTCCGTACCCTTCCTCTGTGATGATGACGCCGTCAAGCCCCAGAAATTCCACCAGTTTTCCAACCATATCAGAAGCCCGCTCCTTATCGGCCAGAAATACATTTTCATTAGTCAGGATCACACCCATAAAATTCAGGTCTTTTCCATGATGTTTATAGAGATCTTCGATCACAGGGTTGTTCAGATGATGGAAGGTGGTTACTTTGTCGCAGGGAGCAACGCAGTTGCCGCTTACAATGGCCCCGTCAAGGATCTCAGTGGGATACATGAATGTGGGAATGAATTTTTTGGCATCTACGCCGTAATAGTAAGTATCATGGAGAAGCCCCTGTGACTGCAGCATGTGGATGTAACCTACTTTTGGGAGATCCGGATACTGAGCGGCCTGCTCAAGGTAAGGTTTTGTTTCATATACGTCGATCTCATCCGGAGTGAGATTCCGGGCTGCCTCGCCGATATAGGCGGCGACTTTCAGGCCGGCAAGACGTCCGGCAGCTTCGTGCTCATGGGCGGAGATCCCGTCTTTGGCATAGAAGAGTACGCAGACATTGTTTGTCCCGGAGAAAGGCGTGTACTTTGCTGTTTCACCTGACATATCGATGATCCCTTCCTGAAAACCTACGATGCGGCCGGAAGTTACCACACAGGCGCCTTTGAGCGCATGGGTCCGGCCCTGGCCTACCTGCCCGACTTTGTTGATGACGCCGGGGAAGATCCTGCCGCCTCCACTTACTTTTACGCGGGGTTCGATCACATCTTTGACAGGGGCGATCCGCACGGATTCACCTGGACGCGCCAGCTCTACGTCCGCAGATACGAGCCGGTCATCTTCCAGCACAAGGTCAATGATCTCTTGTCTGCATACATACAGAGTACCGTTTTCTACATAAGTATGATCTGCAAACTGGACATCATTGATAAAGATTTTTCCAAGTTCCAGTTTCATGGGGTAATCCCTCCTTTGTATATTTATTGTATAGAAACTTTCTATGATATTATCATAATAATCAATAAATACGGGGTTTACAATAGATTTGAATGATAAAATGGTCTGATTTCCTTATAAGGGATGTAAAATTTGCTTTACGTATTAAGAAGAAAATGTTATAGTATGAATATACAAATAACATTTTCTGGAGGGCGCGCTTTCGCGCGGTACAGACAAGCGGGGAGAGCAGATTATGCAAAGTGTGTATGCATCAAAACTTACAAAAGAAAAGATCTGGCCGGATTTTTCGGCTCATTTCAGGAGTCCTGCGACAGCTGCCTCTTATGAGTCGGACATCCGGGAGGTAATGGAGTATTTTAAGCGGGATTTCTGGAAGGTGCGGGAGGCGGAAGTGGAGACATATTTCCGCTGGATGGAACATAAGGTGGAGCAGGGGATCTTAAGCGGCGCTACGGTGGCCAAGAAGTTCAGGGAACTGCATTCCTTCGCGGAATTTGCCTGTGAGAACCGGGAGCGGTACCGGCTGGGGAAGGGATATCAGGATTACTATCAGCCTTATCTGAAGCGGATGGAGAAGCAGGAGCCCTATGCAAGATCTGTGCCGGCCGGACACGTGGACCGGCTTCTTGCCGCCGCCCAGGAGGATCTTATGGCTTATGGGATCATCCTGCTTTTGTACCGGGCAGGGCTTACTTCCACGGAGATCATCTGGCTTCGGCCCGGGGACCTGACGGTGTATGACAACGGCGTGTACGCGGCGGTGAGAGGCAGGAAGGAGCAGTGCCTGATCCCGGAGGATGTGTTCGCTGTGTTAAGAAAGTATCTGGAGACTTGTCCTGGGCAGCCCTTCTTGTTCTGCAGCAGCCGGGGGAACCAGATGAACCTGATGGGGATCAGCCGGCTTCTGAAGAAATATGAGAAGAAGGCGGGCATCCCATCCTACAGCGCCCAGAGCATCCGGAACACCTGCGGGTTTAATCTTTTTGCTTACGGGGCGGACGAAGAGCAAACTGCCAGCCGGCTTGGAGTGACGGGGGTCCAGATCCGCCGTTACCGGAATGCAGGGTACCGGGAGCAGCTCCAGCTGGAGGCGGAGAAGCTGGTGAAGCTGCGGGCAGAGCCTCCGGCTGCCGGTTTGTAAGTATGTTAAGAACGCGCAAAGCGTCAGAAAATTCACAAAACAAAGATAGATGTATATTTAACAATCTTTGGAGATGGTAAAAATTCACAAAAATGAGGGAATTAAATGAAAAATCTTGCTATTAAGAAAATTTTAAGGTACAATGGACGAAAGTAAAAAGTACATGTGAAAAGCAAGGGAAACGAAAAAAAGAAAAGAGCAAAGGGGGAATTGCATTTATGTTTGACGCTATTAATTCATTCGTTACCACGGTAAACGGCGTTGTATGGGGTTGGCCGATGATCATCCTGCTCCTTGGAACACATATCTTCTTAACGTTCCGGACCGGATTCATCCAGAGACATTCCATCGGAAAAGGTATCAGGCTTTCCGTGACAAGAGATCCGGAAGCAGAAGGCGAAGTATCCCAGTTTGGAGCTCTTACCACCGCGCTGGCGGCTACCATCGGTACCGGTAACATCATCGGTGTTGGTACAGCCATCGCCATGGGTGGTCCCGGAGCGGTTCTGTGGATCTGGCTCAGCGGTGTATTCGGAATCGCTACCAAATATTCCGAGGCGCTGATCGCTGTTAAGTATCGTGTAAAGACAGAAGACGGACGTATGCAGGGCGGCGCGTTCTACGCGCTGGAGAGAGGCCTGAATATGAAATGGCTGGGTATGGTATTTGCAATCCTGGCAGGTGTCGCTTCCTTTGGTATCGGCTGTGCGACCCAGGTTAACGCTATCGCCACAGTTGCCAAAGAGAACTTCAACATTCCGCCTCTTCCGGTTGGAATCGTGATCGCGTTACTTACCGCATTCGTTATCTTCGGTGGAATCAAATCCATCGCTAATGTATGTGAGAAACTGGTTCCCTTCATGGCAATCTTCTATGTACTTGGATGTCTGATCATCCTTGGCATGAACTACGACTTTATCATCCCCGCCATCGTTACCATCTGCAAGCTGGCCTTCACACCTGGCGCGGCTGCCGGCGGTCTGGTTGGTACCGGAATCCTGATGGCGATGCGGTTTGGTATTGCCAGAGGACTTTTCTCCAATGAGTCTGGTATGGGTTCTGCTCCTATCGCGGCTGCAGCGGCTCAGACCAGAAACCCGGTTCGTCAGGCTCTGGTATCCTCCACAGGAACCTTCTGGGATACCGTTGTTGTTTGTCTGATGACTGGTCTTGTACTGGTAACCACCATTATGAAGAACCCCAATATCAATGCAGATGAAGTATCTGACGGCGGCGTTCTGACTTCTCTGGCATTTGGTCAGATCCCGGTTCTTGGTCCATTGATCCTGACTCTTGGTATTATCTGTTTCGCTTACTCCACCATTCTTGGATGGGCTTACTATGGTGAGCGGTGCGTGGAATACTTCGCAGGAAGATTTGGTAAAGGCGTCCTGATTGGATATCGTCTCCTCTATGTTGCAGTTGCGGCGATCGCTCCGGTTGTAGCCCTGGATCTGATCTGGCTGATCGCGGATACGCTGAACGCGTTCATGGCGGTCCCCAACCTGATCGCAGTACTGCTTCTGTCTAACGTGATCGTGAAAGAGACAAAAGAGTACATCAATGATCTGGATAAGAAGGATGAGACTCCGATCCCGGTTATCAAGACCAAATCAGGAAGCGTAAATTAGTATAATTGGTGCGTGCACTTTTGAACATGTACTTTGTCCGGATAAAACCGGACAGAAACAGTTCCGTTCTGGTAGAAATACCGGAACGGGACTGTTTTTTACTTCGGAGGCATTGACGGCGGCTCTGTATGGTGATAATATAGACAAGAACTACAGAATATAGTAATCCGAAAGATGACGTCTACCACATATGGTGAGAGAAGGGAAAGGCAGGAAAAAGGATGGCCAAGAGGATCGCACAGTTTCACAAGGTGAGTTTTGATAAGTTCCAGGAAGGATTTATCGACTGCTTCGGACCGGTGGAGGAGAGGGAGATCCGTGATATCTATGAAGCCATCAAGCTACCGGTGCGGGCCACCAGAGGTTCCGCCGGATATGATTTCTTCGCGCCGCTGTCTCTTTCTATCGCGCCGGGCAGGACGGTGAAAGTTCCCACAGGGATCCGGGTGGAGATGCAGGAGAACTGGGTGCTGAAATGCTATCCCAGAAGCGGGCTTGGATTTAAGTACCGGCTGCAGTTAAATAATACGGTAGGGATCATTGACAGTGATTATTTCTATTCCGACAATGAAGGCCATATTTTCGCCAAGATCACCAATGACACTAATGAAGGGAAGACGGTGGAGATCGAGGCGGGGACCGGATTCATGCAGGGTATCTTCGTGGAATACGGGATTACAATGGACGACGAGGTATCTACAGTCCGAAACGGCGGACTGGGGAGTACTACAGATAGATAAGGCCCAAAGAAAGGCCGAGTGAGGGACAGTGGGGTAGGCGCTGTTCCAGACCGGGGACGGGGTGTTTTCAAGAATACTCCGTCCCCGGTTGTATATTCTGAGAACCGGACGGGCATGATAATTCCAGAAATATGTGATGAGGACGGAGGAAGGATCATGTCTGAGAGAAAACAGGTGACAGCCTCGCGGGAGGCGAATACAGACTATCTGAATCAGGTGCTTCCCATCCGGGAGAGTTTCGACCTGATCCAGAGGGATATCCAGATCGGAGGGCGAATGGCCTCCTTTTATTTTATTGACGGCTTTATGAAGGACGAAGTCATGCTTAAGATCATGGATTCTCTCCTGAAGGTGAAGGAAGAGGAGATGCCGGCGGACGCCACACAGTTCTCCCGGCTGTGCGTTCCCTATGTGGAGGTGGATGTACTGGGAGATTTTGACCAGGTGCTGAAGAACCTGCTGTCGGGAGTGACCTGTCTCTTCATCGACGGTTATGAGGCCTGTATCGCCATTGACTGCAGGACTTATCCCATGCGGAGTGTGGAGGAACCGGACAAGGACAAGTCCCTCAGGGGCTCCCGGGACGGGTTTGTGGAGACGGTGGTGTTCAACACTGCCATGCTGCGGCGGCGGATCCGGGATCCGGAACTGGTGATGGAGATGAAAGAAGTGGGGGACAGCTCCCGTACAGATGTGGCTGTGTGCTATATGAAGGACCGGGTGGACCAGGCGCTCCTTAAGCGGGTGGAAGAACAGATCGGCTCCATTAAGACCGGGGACTTAAGGATGAACCAGCAGAGCCTGGCGGAATGCCTGTTCCGGCGCAAGTGGTATAATCCATTTCCCAAATTCAAGTTCACAGAGCGGCCGGATACGGCGGCGGCCTGCCTGTTGGAGGGAAAGGTGGCCATACTGGTGGACAATTCTCCCTCGGCCCTGATCCTGCCCACCTCCATCTACGATATGATCGAGGAGGCCAACGATTATTATTTCCCCACCCTGACCCGGGTATACCTGAAGGCGGCACGGGCGCTGATCAATTTCCTCACCATCTTCCTGACGCCGGTATTCCTTCTCTTTATGCAGAATCTCAACTGGCTGCCGGAGGTCTTTGCCTTTGTGGCGGTGAAGGATACGGTGAACATCCCTTTGATCTTCCAGCTTCTCATGCTGGAGATCGCCATCGACGGCCTGCGTCTGGCGGCGCTGAATACGCCCAGCATGCTGAGCACGCCCTTAAGTGTGATCGCCGGCCTGGTGATGGGAGAGTTCTCGGTAAAATCCGGCTGGTTCAACTCGGAAGTCATGCTCTACATGGCCTTTGTAGCGGTGGCAAATTATACCCAGCCCAATTTTGAACTGGGGTATGCGCTGAAATTCATGCGGCTCCAGCTGCTGGTGCTGACGGCCCTCTTTAACTGGGTGGGCTTTGCCGCCGGCTGCGGGATCGTGGTTATGAGCATCTGCTTTAACCGGACCCTCTCCGGAAGAAGTTATCTGGATGTGCGATTGAATTAGAGGAAGCCGGGTGCTATAATAGGAAAAGAAACTTAAGAGAAAAGGAAATGACAGACTTATGCAGACATCTGAGGAGAAACTGGGCAGTCAGCCGCTGGGGAAACTGATGGTTTCCATGGCAGTACCGGCGGTGACGGCCCAGTTCATTAATGTACTTTATAATATCGTGGACCGGATCTATATCGGGCACATAGCGGGGTACGGGGATCTGGCCCTCACGGGAGTAGGAGTCACCTTCCCCATCATCACCCTGATCTCCGCCTTCAGCGCCTTCGCGGGAATGGGCGGAGCGCCCCTTGCCTCCATTGAGCTTGGGAGACGGAACCATGAGAAGGCAGAGCAGATCCTGGGCAATTCGGCGGCCATGATGATCCTGTTCTCCATCATCCTGACCATCGGGTTTTCCATCTTCAAGACGCCGGTGCTCTATGCCTTCGGCGCCAGCGACGCCACCATCGGGTACGGGGAAGACTATATTGCCATCTATCTTCTGGGAACCATCTTTGTCCAGTTGTCCGTAGGCTTAAACACCTTCATCAGCGGCCAGGGAAGCGCCCTGACGGCTATGCTGTCGGTGCTGATCGGAGCGGTGATCAATATTGTGCTGGATCCCATCTTCATCTTCCTGTTTGGCATGGGAGTGAAGGGGGCGGCCCTGGCCACCATCCTGTCCCAGGCGGTAAGCGCGGCCTGGGTCCTCCGGTTTCTCACTTCGCAGAAGAGTGTGATCCGGCTGCGGAAGCGTTATCTGAAATTCCATGGCCCGGTGGTAAAGAAGATCGCCGGCCTTGGGATCTCTCCGTTTATCATGCAGAGCACGGAGAGCCTGGTCAGCGTGACCTTGAACTATGGCCTGCAGAAATATGGCGGCGACCTGTACGTGGGCACCATGTCCATTATGACCAGTATTATGCAGGTGATCGTTATCCCTATCCAGGGACTGACCCAGGGCGTCCAGCCCATCACCAGCTATAACTACGGAGCGGGAAATAAGGAACGGGTGAAGGGGACCATGGTCCGCCTGATCGCCGTCTGCCTTGCGGGGACGCTTATTTTCGCCGGGATCGCGGTGCTGGCGCCCGGAGTTTACGCCCGGATCTTTACGCCCAAGCCGGAATTGATCGAGATGACCTGCCGGTATATGCCGGTGTATTTCCTGGGGATGACTATCTTCGGGATCCAGTCCGCCTGCCAGTCTACCTTTGTGGCGCTGGGACAGGCCAGGGTGTCGGTGTTTATCGCCCTTCTAAGAAAAGTGATCCTTTTGGTGCCCCTGGCTATCATCCTGCCGGTTTTCCTGGGAGTGGACGGCATCTATCTGGCGGAGCCAATGGCGGATATCACCTCGGTTCTGACCACCAGCGTAGTCTTTGCCGTTACTGTGAAAAAAATTTTGCGTAATATGGGGAAAAGTGGTATGATGAGTGCAGAAAAAGTGAAAAAGGAGGAGGAACGATGAGCGATTTTGTGATCACCGTGAACAGCACGGTGGACGTTCCAAAAGAATGGCTGGAAGAGAGAAATGTACCGGTAGTGCCGTTAAAGTATACAATAGATGGAGAGACTTATGAAGATATGAACGGCCTGTCTGCCAAGGAGTTTTTCCAGAAGCTCAGGGAGGGAAAGATGGCAGTGACTTCCCAGGTAAATCCGGAGGAGGCCAGAGCTGCTCTGGAGCCTTTCCTGAAGGAGGGCAAAGACGTGCTCCATCTGGGATTTTCTTCCGGACTGTCCGGCACCTGCAACAGCATGATGATCGCAGGAGAGGAACTGAAGGAGGACTACCCGGACCGGAAGGTGATCGTGATCGACACCCTGTGCGCCTGCCTGGGAGAGGCCTTACTTCTTTACTATGCAGTGAAGCTGAGAGACGAAGGAAAGACCATCGAGGAAGTGGCCCAGTGGGCGGAGGAGAATAAGCTCCACATCTGTCATGACGTGACGGTGGACGATCTCAACCATCTGCAGAGAGGCGGACGGATCTCCAAGACCACCGCCATCCTGGGCACCATGGTGCAGATCAAGCCTATCATCCACATGGACGATACTGGGCACCTGCAGGTGATCGGGAAAGAGCGTGGAAGGAAAAAATCCCTTAACAAGATCGTGGATATGGCGGTGGAGCAGTCAAAAGGCTGGGATAACGACATTATCATGATCACCCACGGAGACTGCCTTGAGGACGCAGAGTATGTGGCAGGCCTGGTGCGCCAGAAGATGGGCATCGACAACATCCTGATCAACAATATCGGAACCGTGATCGGAAGCCATACCGGCCCGGGAGTTGTGGCAGTGTTCTGCCTGGGTAACAAGCGATAGGACGGAAGAAGCCATGAGAAAGAATCTTGTGATCGACAGCCGCATGAAGGAGCTGTGGCCGGCAGTGCGGGTGGGCTGTCTTCAGTACCAGGTACAGGTAGAGAAGAAGAACCCGGAACTGTGGGCTTACCTTAAGAAAGAGATCTATAAGAAGGCAAAAGACGCCATCTTCGACTATGGGGTCAATGAGATCCCCAATATCAAAGAGTCCCGGGCGGCCTACAAGGCGTTCGGGAAGGATCCCAGCCGTTACCGGGTGTCCTCAGAGGCGCTGATCCGGCGGATCGGCCAGGGGAAGGGACTCTATGAGGTGAACACGGTGGTGGATGTGAACAACCTGATCTCCATTGAGTCCGGATTCTCCGTTGGCTCTTATGACGCCGACAGGATGGGAGAGGATCTTGTCTTCCGGATCGGAGAGGCAGGAGAGACCTACAAGGGGATCGGCAAGGAAGAGATCAAGATCGACGCCCTCCCGGTGCTGGCAGATGAGCAGGGCGCCATCGGCAGCTCCACCAGCGACTCGGAGCGGGCCATGATCACAGAGGATGCAGAAGAGGTCCTGACGCTGATCTACTCCTTCTCTGACAACCAGGATCTGGAGAAAGCCCTGGAATCCGGCAGGAGATATCTGGAGCAGTATGCGAAAACCTCCGGGATCCAGAGCTGGATTGTGGAATGATCAAAAAATGGTTGACAGACAGGGAAGACTGTGATAAATTATTAGTTGCGCAAAGCGAAAAGAAAGTAGAGTGTCCACTCTCACCATAGCACGATCGGGTGACTATCGGTTTGATATCGTACAAAAAGACAGGGTATGGATATGCCCGGGGTTTTTGGATGTAACAGAGTGGATAGTCTCGAAACTGTCCACTTTTTTATTTTATGCAATGGGGGTGCAGGGAAATTAGCGATTTAATGATTAACGAACAGATCCGGGACAAGGAAGTACGGGTCATTGGAAGCGACGGACAGCAGCTGGGCATCATGTCGGCCCGGGAGGCACAGAAACTGGCAACAGAAGCAGAACTGGATTTGGTCAAGATCGCTCCGAAAGCTCAGCCGCCGGTATGTAAGATCATCGATTACGGAAAATACCGCTATGAGCAGGCCAGAAAGGAAAAAGAGGCCAGAAAGAAACAGAAGACGGTGGAGATCAAGGAAGTACGGCTTTCGCCCAATATCGACACCAACGATCTGAACACCAAGGTGAACAACGCAAGGAAGTTCCTTAGCAAGGGCAATAAGGTAAAGGTGACGCTGCGTTTCAGAGGCCGTGAGATGGCCCACGTTCAGCAGAGCAAGCACATCCTGGATGATTTTGCCAAACTGGTGGAAGATCTGGCTGTTGTAGAGAAACCTGCCAAACTGGAAGGCAGGAACATGAGCATGGTTTTAACTGAAAAACGTTAAAAATATATTCACACAAACGCAAGGAGGAATTCATTATGCCAAAAATGAAAACAAATCGGGCTGCTGCAAAGCGCTTTAAGAAGACAGGTACAGGACTGTTAAAGAGAAACAAAGCTTACAAGAGCCATATCTTAACAAAGAAGTCCGCGAAGAGAAAGAGAAACCTGAGAAAGGCTACCATCACGGACGCAACCAACGTAAAGAACATGAAGAAAGCAATGCCATATTTATAAGATCTGGCAGGAAAGTTGAAGGAGGAATAAGACATGGCAAGAATCAAAGGCGGATTAAACGCTAAGAAGAAACACAATAGAGTATTGAAACTGGCAAAAGGATACAGAGGAGCCCGCTCCAAACAGTACCGTGTTGCAAAACAGTCTGTAATGAGAGCTCTGGCAACTGCATACGCAGGAAGAAAACAGCGCAAGCGCCAGATGCGTCAGCTGTGGATCGCCCGTATCAACGCTGCTGCCAGAATGAACGGACTGTCCTACAGCAAGTTCATGCACGGCCTGAAGCTGGCGAACATCGACATGAACCGCAAGATGCTGGCCGAGATGGCAGTGAACGACGCAGAAGGCTTCGCTACACTGGCTCAGGCTGCAAAGGAAAAACTTGCATAAATCTCTTGACAACGCCACGTCACCGTGATAAAGTATAGAAAACCGTTGAGGAAGAGTAAGTATCCGTGGTTGGAACCTTCAGAGAGCTGCAGATGGTGGGATTGCAGCGGATGAGATCATGGAGAATGGGCTTCCGAGGGCGAGCTGAAAGATTTCGAGTAAGCGGGCCGGAGCAGGTCTCCGTTATCAAAACCAGCGTATGATGGTACGTATGAGTGGGTATATCGCACGATATATCAAGCCGGGTGGCACCGCAGGAGTTGATTTTTGATACTCTTGTCCCTGCAAAGTAATTTGTATGGGATAAGGGTATTTTTTATTTTCACAGAAGGTACCCTTTCCCAGGAAAACCAGTGAGCAGAAAGGAGAACCAACATGAAAGAACAGAAAATCCCCTACAAGATCTACCTGGAAGAGAGCGAGATGCCCAAGGAATGGTATAATGTGCGCGCCGATATGAAGAACAAGCCGGCGCCCCTTCTCAATCCGGCTACCCATGAACCTATGACCGCTGAGGAACTTTCCGTGGTATTCTGTAAAGACCTGGTGGACCAGGAGCTGGACAATGAGAACCGTTATATTGAGATCCCCCGCGAGATCCGGGACTTCTACAAGATGTACCGTCCCGCTCCGCTGGTGCGGGCCTACTGCCTGGAAGAAAGGCTGCAGACGCCGGCGAAGATCTACTATAAGTTCGAGGGAAACAACACCAGCGGCAGCCACAAGCTGAATTCTGCCATCGCCCAGGCCTACTACGCTAAGAAGCAGGGACTGAAAGGCGTGACCACAGAAACAGGAGCCGGCCAGTGGGGAACAGCCCTTGCTATGGCCTGCGCTTACCTGGAGCTGGACTGTAAAGTATTCATGGTGAAATGCTCCTATGAGCAGAAGCCCTTCCGCCGGGAAGTGATGCGTACCTACGGCGCCAGCGTGACTCCCTCCCCCTCCATGGAGACAGAGGTGGGCCGGAAGATCCTGGCGGAACATCCGGGAACATCGGGAAGCCTTGGCTGCGCCATCTCAGAGGCTGTTGAGGTGGCCCTTGGAAGCGAGGGATACCGGTATGTGTTGGGAAGTGTACTGAACCAGGTGGTGCTTCACCAGTCCATCATCGGTATGGAGACCAAGCTGGCTCTGGATAAATATGGTGTGACGCCGGATATCATTATCGGCTGCGCCGGAGGAGGATCCAACCTGGGTGGCCTGATCTCCCCATTTATGGGAGAGAAGCTGCGGGGCGAGAAGGACTACCACTTTATCGCGGTGGAGCCAGCTTCCTGTCCCAGCATGACCAGAGGCGTTTATGCCTACGACTTCTGTGATACCGGAATGGTATGCCCGCTGGCCAAGATGTATACGCTGGGAAGCGGGTTCATCCCCTCACCCAACCATGCAGGCGGTCTTCGTTATCACGGCATGAGCCCCATCCTGTCCCAGCTCTATGCGGACGGCTACATGGAGGCCCGCTCGGTGGAGCAGACGTCAGTGTTCGCGGCGGCAGAGCAGTTTGCCCGGATCGAGGGCATCCTTCCGGCGCCGGAGAGCAGCCATGCCATCAAGGTGGCCATTGACGAGGCTATGAAGTGCAAGGAGACAGGAGAAGAGAAGACCATCGTGTTCGGCTTGACGGGAACCGGGTATTTTGATATGGTTGCTTATGAGAAGTTCCATAACGGACAGATGGAGGATTATATTCCTTCGGATGAGGATCTGAAGACCGGATTTGACGGGATCCCCCGTTTCCCGGGCAATATGGAATAATACGGACAGGACAGATGGAGGTGGCCCTATGAAAGTACTGGTAGTGGTAGATATGCAGAAGGATTTTGTGGACGGAGCCCTGGGGACAAAAGAAGCTCAGGCCATTGTTCCAAAAGTAGTAGAGAAGATCCGAAATTTTGACGGGGAGGTCTACTATACAAGAGACACCCATGAGAAGAATTACCTGGATACCCAGGAGGGGAAGCTGCTGCCGGTACCCCACTGTATCCTTGATACGGAAGGGTGGGAACTGGTGCCGGAGATCCGGGAGCTGGCCGGGGACCACATATACAATAAACCCACCTTTGGCAGTGTGGAACTGTGTTACGGCCTGAAAGAAGCCATGCTGGATGAGGAAGTAGAGGCGGACGGGAACCTGATCGAGTCCATCACGCTGGTGGGGCTTTGTACGGATATCTGTGTCATCTCTAACGCCATGCTGCTGAAGGCCTTCTTCCCGGAAGTGCCGGTGATCGTGGACGCTTCCTGCTGCGCGGGAGTGACGCCAGAGAGTCATGAGAACGCGCTGGAGGCCATGAAGATGTGCCAGATCCAGGTGGAAAATCCATAGGTTGAAAAAGAAAAAAGAGAAGCCTGCAAAAAGGCTTCTCTTTTTTATGTAGATTTATGCGCTTTCCTCAGTTTGTTCAGATTCTTCTGCTGTCTGGGCCTTCAGGTTCTTATTGGCCGTGGAAAGCATAAGCTTGATCCGGTTTAACTGGTTGACTTCGCTGGCGCCGGGGTCAAAGTCGATGGCCACGATGTTGGACTCAGGGTAGAGTCGGCGCAGCTCTTTGATCACGCCTTTTCCTACCACATGGTTAGGAAGGCAGGCAAAGGGCTGGGTGCACACAATGTTGGGCGCTCCGCTGTGGATCAGCTCCAGCATCTCGCCGGTGAGGAACCATCCCTCGCCGGTCTGGTTGCCCAGGGATACAATGTCTGAAGCCATCCGGCCAAGTTCCCGGATGTCTGCCGGCGGATCAAAATGCCGGCTGGCCTTGAATGCTTTGGTGGCAGGAGCCCGGAACCATTCTACCGCTTTGATGCCCAGGTTCCCGATAAGGGCTTTGGATTTCTTCATCCCCAGGTGGGATACCTTGAAGTTCTGGTTGTAGAAGCAGTAGAGCAGGAAGTCCAGAAGATCCGGAACTACCGCCTCAGCTCCCTCGCTCTCCAGAAGCTCCACCAGATAGTTGTTGGCGGCGGGCAGGAATTTCACCAGGATCTCGCCCACCACGCCTACCCGTGGTTTTTTGATATCCAGAAGTTCGATGTTGTTGTCAAAGTCTGCGATGATCTCCTGGCAGAGTTTCTTGAACCGTCGCCGGGACGGATGAGGAGCGGCCACAAATTCTGCGCACACCTTCTTCCATTTCTCATGCATGGCGTCCACGGAGCCCGGCACTGCCTCATAGGGCCGCAGCCGGTATACGCACTTCATAAAGATATCGCCGAATACGGCGGCGTAAAGTCCCCGCAGTACCAGGGATGGGGTGATCTTGAATCCCGGGTTGCCCTCCAGTCCGCTTAAGTTGATGGAGATCACCGGGATATAGGAATACCCGGCTTTCTTCAGCGCCCGGCGGATGAAGCCGATATAGTTGGAAGCCCGGCAGCCGCCGCCAGTCTGGCTGATGATGACTGCGATCTTGTGGGTGTCGTACTTCCCGGACAGGATGGCTTCCATGATCTGGCCCACTACCATCAGGGAGGGATAGCAGGCGTCGTTGTTTACATATTTCAGTCCCACGTCCACTGCCTGCTTGTTGTCATTTGGCAGCACCTCCACGTGGTAGCCGGAGGCGTTGAAGGCAGGCTCCAGAAGCTCAAAGTGGATGGGTGACATCTGAGGACAGAGGATGGTATAGTCTTTGCGCATCTCCTTGGTGAAGGGCACCTTGGTGATGGCGGAAGAGTGGATCGTGCGTTCTTCCTTTCTCTGATCCCTGACGCGGATGGCGGCCAGAAGGGAGCGCACACGGATCCTGGCGGCGCCCAGGTTGTTGACCTCGTCGATCTTCAGGGATGTGTAGATCTTGTCGGAGTTATTCAGGATCTCCGCCACCTGGTCGGTGGTGACGGCGTCCAGTCCGCAACCGAAGGAGTTAAGCTGGATCAGATCCAGGTTCTCCCGGGTCTTTACGAAGTTGGCCGCGGCGTAGAGCCGGGAGTGGTACATCCACTGATCCATTACATTTAAAGGCCGCTCCACTGGGTGAAGATGGGAGATGGAATCCTCGGTCAGTACCGCCACGTTATAGGAGTTGACCAGTTCCGGGATGCCGTGATTGACCTCCGGGTCGATATGGTAGGGACGACCTGCCAGGACAATGCCCCGGTTGCCGGTCTCATCCAGATATTTGATGGTCTCTTCCCCTTTGCGCCGCATATCCGCCCGGCAGTTCTCCAGTTCCATCCAGGCGTCATGAACCGCCGCCTTGATCTCGCCGGCAGAGAGGGAGAATTTCTTAGACAGTTCCTCCTGCAGCCGGTAGGCGATGGTCTCCTCGCTTGCGAAGGAGAGGAAGGGGTGGATGAAATCCACCTCGCCATTCACGATGGCGTCAATGTTGTTCTTGATGTTCTCCGGATAGGAGGTGACGATGGGGCAGTTATAGTGGTTGTTGGCCTCCGTAAACTCATTCCGCTCGTAGGGGATGCTGGGATAGAAAATGTGTTTGATCCCCTGGTTGATCAGCCACTGTACATGGCCGTGGGCCAGCTTGGCCGGGTAACACTCGGATTCGCTGGGGATGGATTCGATGCCAAGCTCGTAGATCTTCCGGGTGGAAGACGGAGAGAGCACCACAGAGAAGCCCAGTCTGGTGAAAAATGTGAACCAGAAGGGATAATTCTCGTACATATTCAGCACCCGGGGAAGGCCGATGACGCCCCGGGGCGCCTCTTCTTCCGGAAGGGGTGTATAGTCAAAGTAACGTTTTAACTTGTAGGCAAACAGGTTGGGCAGTTTGTTCTCCGTCTTCTCTTTGCTAAGTCCCCGCTCACAGCGGTTTCCGGTGATAAACCGGCGGCCGCCGC